>JAESFY010000106.1_pt1 | contig 51215 bp, 54 predicted proteins | sample 9266201 | NCBI WGS metagenome assembly JAESFY01 (sample SAMN14515071, study PRJNA621656) | algae metagenome | isolation source: Nodosilinea sp. WJT8-NPBG4 and co-occurring heterotrophs from soil, lower... | place: USA: Pinto Basin, Colorado Desert, California | collected 2006-05-27 | reverse complement strand
TCCTCGTCAATCTGGTCTCGGGCCTGATTGCCTACGCCTACCATCCCGATAAGCCCTCGTTGGGTATTCCAGATTTTGAGCTTAAAGCCTTGCCACAAGCTGCTTTTTAGCTGTCGAACTCAGGTTGAATTAGGCAAATTTTGCTTGCCCATCAAACCTAGCGGGACAGTTTCCTAGACAAAATTGCCTATGCGCACCCGCCTAGGGTGACTCGCTGCTGGAGTTTTTGGCAGGCTATCCACAGATTGGGCAGCAGGTGGGTAGGACGAAACCCTTGGAGATAGCTGCTGCTGCGAATGCCGCAGGTAACCGCAACTGTCTCTAGGCCGAGGGTCTGGCCAGCCATGATGTCGGCTTCGGTATCACCAACCATCCAGCTTTGACGGAGGTCGTAGCCCTGGCGCTGTTGGGTAGCGATCGCCGCCCGCAGCCGCTCTACCTTGTGGCTCGCCTGGTTGATATAGGCGGCGTCAACCTGGGGCATACCGTAGAGATCGCTGATGGCCCAGCGGAGATCGTGCTGGTCTAGAAAGTCCATAACCTGATCGGGAGGCCGCAGAGTAACAAGCACCACCCGTACCTGGAACTGGCGTAGGAGATCTAAGCCTGCCCGAGCTTGGGGTTGCACCTGGTCGCGATCGAGCAGAGTAGTTTGATTAACGATGCGGCTCACCTGCGCCAAAAAGGCATCGATGTTGGCCCCATCTAGCCCCGACCAGTGGGCTATCTGCCGATCGGGCACCCGGTTTTGCTTGAAAGTCCAAAACTGGGATTTTGATAAGTAACGCACGGAGACTGGGTTGCCCTGGGCCTGAGCATTGGCCTGAGCCCACGCTAAACCCTGGCGGTAGGTAGCGTAGTAGCGCTCAGATACATCGGCGATAGGGCCGTCAAAATCGCAAAAGATAGTGATCGCAGACATAGACTCCAGAAACTCCTCACCGCTGGTGGCGAATTCGCGTTACGTACAATCTGACATTAGTTTTATTAATAATTTATTTACAAAAATCAAAGCATGTTTACTTTAGCAACCCTAGCTCAAAATGACCACTGCCCTAACTTGGGGAAGTTGGTCTTGTTTATGAAAAGGGTCTCACGGCTTGCTAATGTCTACGCCGGTTCGCGCATTTCGGTATTTGGTCAAAAGGTCTGTTCTATCCATGTGCAGGAAATGACTCGCGCTCTGTACCACCAGCGGGCAACGGTGGAGCTCTTTGCGACGTAGGCTGGGGGTCCCCCTTAGAGGACTTAGCATTCCCCTACACCAGCCGCTGCCTGTGCCCCAAGGGCAGCCTGGCCAGCGCAAGTAGGTGTCCGGCCCTCAACCCTGTTCTGCACGCCGGGCTGGAGCGCACCGGCCCCTTTGACTTAATCTACGAATACTATTTCCTCGGGAGCTACAGCGCCCTAGAGCGGGCTCAAGCCACCGGCACCCTTGCCTAGAACTTCACCCTCTCTGATTGATGAGCAAGCCCAGCACCGGGGGCTCATGCATCGAGACCTAGTGGAGCAGGGCGCCGCGCCTTTCATACCGCCAGCGAGCTGATGGCCGTCTTGGCAGAAATTAAGGCTTACCCGATGGGTCAGAACCTTGAGCTGAATTGCGCTGGTTCAACACTGGTGGAGTGACTCGTGTCCTAGGCGCAGTGGCCAACGCTATATCCCTGGGTTTGTTACCCAAGGGCATCCCGTTCCAAGATCAGGGTTACAGGGCCGTCGTTGTGGATTTCGACCTGCATCATCGCGCCAAATTTGCCGGTTTCTACCCGCAGGTCGCTGGTGCGCAGCAGGGCCACAAAGTCGTTATAGAGCGCTTCTGCCTGGGCTGGTGGGGCGGCCCCATCGAAGGAGGGTCGTCGTCCCTTGCGGCAGTCGCCGTAGAGGGTGAACTGGCTGACCACCAAAATTTCGCCCTGAATCTCTTGAATGGAGAGATCCCATCGATCGCTGCCCGGTGACGGAAACAGCCGCAAATCTAAGCATTTGCGCGCCATCCAGGTCAGTTCGGCGGCGGTGTCGGTAGGCGCAATGCCCACCAGGAGGTTGAGTCCTGCACCAATTTTCCCCACAACCTGCTCGTCTACGGTGACGGTGGAGGTCGTCACCCGCTGCACTACGACTCGCACGGTGCTTGGGAAGCAAATTTTTGCTGCCATACCGTGCGAATGCGATCGGCCGCCTCGGCCATCTCAGCTGATTTAGGCGGCTGGCCCAGGGTGCGAAACACCTGAAGCTCTAGTCCCTTCAGACCCAGCTCTTGAGGGTTATGGTGATCCGGGTAGCGGGGTTGCAGCACAAAATGAACGTGGTAGGGCGGCTGGTCAACCCAGAGGCTGACGTAAACCCGCTCAGAGGCCATAGCCAAGGCGATCGCCTCTGACATCTGCTGCAAAAACGGCCCTAATGACGCCGACTCAGCCATCGACAAATCCCACAGGTTTTCGCGGTGAGTGCGGGTTTTGATCACCACTGACCCCAAACCGTAGGGGCCCACGCAGTGGTCAGCGACCCACCAGGGGTTCTCAGCGATGATGCCACCCGGTACCGGCTCAGCGCCCGCCAACATTTGACAGGCGAGACAGTCGGTATGCAGTTGCGCTCCTTTGTCGGTCATGGCCTAAGCCTCCTACTAAAGTGGGGACGACGAGGCAACGGAGAACAGAGGGTGAAGGTGGAAAATTTGGGCCAGACCTTAAACCCTCAACCAGACGCCCTATACCTTTACCAACACCTGATCACCCTCAACCTTTGCCTCAAAAATCGCTAGAGGCTGCCGCGCCGGGCCAGAGTCAACCGTGCCATCTGGCTTAAAATTGCTGGCGTGACAGGGGCAAGCAAACAGGTTTTGATCGCCATTCCAAGTCACAGTACAGCCAGCGTGGGTACAGACTGCACTCACGGCAATCAGAGCCTCTGGAGCATTGGGGTCGCGGATAACCGCCAGATTTTTGCCCTGCAAATTTTCGTTGGCAAGGCTCCCCTGGGCATCTAGGTCAGCTACGGAGCCGAGGGGAATAAACCCACCCTCGGCTTCCGAACCTGCTTCAGAGGTGGAGTCAGATTGACAGGCTGCGATCGCCACCGGCAGCGAGCTAGCCAACAACCCCAGCGCCAGCAGATTGTTAAACTCTCGACGCTTCATAGGCTCTGTTTTCCTCTATTTGCCAAAACCCTGGCCCCGCTTTGGCGAAGGAATCCCTAGGCAGGCGTTGAGCTGTTCGCGCAGAGTGTCGTGGTCTAGCCCCTGGCCAATCAGCACCAGCTGATTTTTGGGTTCGCCCTTCCACTGGTCATCATCTAGCGAAAAGCGCTTGCCGCTGAGGTGAAAGATGTGGCGCTTGGGGCTTTCGTCAAACCAGAGAATGCCCTTAGCCCGGAACACCGACTCGGGCAGCAGGTTGTCGAGAAAGTGCTGAAACTTGCGAATGGCAAAGGGGCGATCGCTGGCAAACGACAGAGAGGTAAACCCATCGATGGCCAAGTGGTCAGAGTGGTGCCCGTGGGCATGACCGTGAGCGTGGTCATGATCATCGTGGTCGTGCTCACAGTGGCCGTGGTCGTGGTCACAATTGGCGTGATCGTGGGCTTCGTGGTCGTGGTGATCATGCCCGTGATGGTCGTGGTCGTGATCGGCCTCAGCGCTATTGCCGCCAAAGTATTTATCTGACTCAAACAGACCCACGCTGAGAATCAGCGGCAGAGGCACCTGCGATTTGGTGGTGCGGAGAATTCTAGCGCCCTCTTTGACGTCCCGAATTTTGACTTCCAGCAGATCGAGATCGGCGTCATCAACCAGGTCAGCCTTGTTGAGGAGAATAATGTCGCCATAGGCAATCTGGTTGTGGGCCGCCTGGCTATTGAAGAGATCCAGGCTATAGTTTTCGGCATCCACTACGGTGACGATGGAGTCAAGCCGGGTCATATCGCGCAACTCGGTACCCAAAAAGGTCAGGGCAATGGGCAGCGGGTCGGCCAGTCCTGTGGTTTCCACTACTAAGTAGTCAATTTTGTCTTGGCGCTCCAGCACTTTGTACACCGCTTCCATCAGGTCGTTGTTGATGGTGCAGCAGATGCAGCCGTTGCTGAGTTCGACCATGGTGTCGTCGCTGTTTTCAGTGGCGATCAGCAGGTCGTTGTCGATGCCGATTTCGCCAAATTCGTTCACTAGCACGGCGGTTTTAAGCCCTTCCTGGTTGGCCAGAATATGGTTGAGCAGGGTGGTTTTGCCGCTGCCCAAAAAGCCGGTGATGATGGTGACGGGCAGACCGTGTTTAATGTCATCCATGGCCTGGGGCTGGATGGGGGGCGCAGCGGTAGACATGGGTGCTCTCTAAACGCAAGGACATTTTCCATACTAGCGATGAATCTGGAGTCATGGCGCTCAGGGTTGGGATTGTTTAGAGAAGGAAGTATGGCCCCAGCAAGGGTTTGACCACTGCGCTGCCCAAACCAGTACAATTGCATTGATTTCGTTTTTGGCAACGGCCTATGCCCCCCATTCCAGATGCTCTACCCCGCTGCAGCTGGGTGCATCACAGCGACCCGATTGAAATCGCCTACCACGACACCGAGTGGGGGGTGCCACTGCACTGCGATCGCAAGCACTTCGAGTTCATCATTCTCGATGGTTTCCAGGCCGGGCTGAGCTGGATCACCATTCTGCGCAAGCGCGAAAACTTCCGCGCCGCCTTTGATGGCTTTGACCCTGCGATCGTCGCTGGCTACGACGAGACCAAGCACCAAGAGATTTTGCAGAACGCGGGCATTGTGCGCAATCGCCTCAAAATTGCCGCCGCCACTCTCAACGCCCAGGCGTTTCTCAAGGTGCAAGAGACCTTCGGCAGCTTCGATCGCTACATTTGGCAGTTTGTCGATGGCGCAACCGTGCAAAATGTCTGGCCGACCCTAGCTGATGCCCCGACTCGCACCGCCGCCTCCGATGCCATGAGCAAAGACCTCAAACAGCGCGGCTTTAAATTTGTAGGCACCACTATTTGCTACGCCTACATGCAGGCAGCAGGAATGGTCAACGACCACACCACAGACTGTTTCCGCCATCGAGAATTGGCCTAACGACCTGGATTCAGCGACCCGGCCTGCGAGACACGTGGATTGTAACCAGAACGCAATGATCGGGTTTGCTGCGGCCCATAGTTAAGCGGCGCTAACTATGACACAAAAGTAAAGCTCTCCTACCTCTGGCTCGCGCTTCGCCTCGGCGTGTGCCTGCTCAAGCGTGCGAATGCAAAGCTCCATCGCCTCTTGCGCGGGAATGTCTGAGAGATCGACCGTGCCTTGATGCCGCGCAGAATGACCCCAGCGGCCATCGGGATACCGAAGCCAACCCTCCCAGCCAAGCAGGCGAAGGCCAAACTCCGGCAAACGATGAATGGTCGCAATGACATCTGGATATGGGAGAACGATCTCACGGTCCGAGAGAGAACGAGAGAGAAGTTCTTTTGGAATGTCGTTGGATGAATCCATACCTGCGAAACACCGTTTAACGGTTGCGTTCAGAGGATGCAGGGCTATTACACCAGTACCAAAACCGTCTCATTTCGCCGCAACGCACTTGTTAGGAGGCGACTCTGCTCTCGCATGCTTTGGCTAGATTAGAGTTGATTCACGTTGGATGGTGGCTTGTGGTTAGGCAACAGTTACTGCGCTTGGACGGATTTACCCAAGCAGAACGGATTGGCATGAGCGACCGTGTGAGTGAAGCGATTAACCGAGCAGGAGCTTGGATTACTGACTTTCACCTGTACTCAAACATTTCAATCTGCATCAACTTTCAGGTGCCGATCGCTAACTTGGGCAAACTTGCTGCAACGCTGCAACAAACGGGGTTGCAGTTGAGCCAAAAGAGCTTAGAGCAACTCACGCCTGCTCATGACTCGATGCTAAAAGAGCAAGAGCTAGTTGGGACATTGCAAATCACCTTTGTACACACCGAACCAGACTTGCTCCGAGATGTGCCTGCTGTTCCAGGATAAAAGCTGGGGCAAAGGCACTCAAATATCTAGACCAGCATCCAACAGCAACAATCCGTTGCAACAGTGTTGTCAACTGAGCGAGCACCAGTTGGCCCTAAGGTGCATCACATTCTCTACGGCAGCCTAGCTGGAATCGTTCGCGAAGCGTTTCCGGGAACGGAGAACCGCCAGATGGCCATCTTGACCAAGACCGTACTCACTGGGTAAGCCGCCTAAAAAGACCGAGGCCCTACTGCTGCCCAACGTTGGGCGATAAGCAGCGGGTCTCGGTTCCTCTACGTTTGGCTTCAGGCCAACAAACGAGTTACCGCCGCGTTGTATTCCTGGTAAGACTTGACGCCAGTTAGAGTTTCTGTCCGCTCACCGTTCTTAAAGAACATTACCGCAGGGATTCCCTTCAGCTCAAATCGCTTGGTGATCTGCCGATTGACGTCAAAGTCAATCTTCATCACCGTGACAGAATCGCCATAGGCCTCAGCCAGCTTATCGATCGACGGCGTCACCTGTTTGCAAGAGCCACACCAAGACGCCATGCAATCAACTACTAGCAGTGGCTCACTGGCCAACAGCGCATCGAGTTCGGCTTCATCGCGAATCAACTTAGCCGCACTCGTGTCTTCTTGGCCTAGCTCAGCCAAGGCGCGGGCGACTTCCGCAGACGATAGGCTGGCATTGACGGTGGCAAGCTGAGATCGCTGCTGGTAGTGCTCAAGCAACGGCTCTAACGACTGCTGAAAGCTTTCTAAGCGGTCTCGGATAGCAGAAATCGACGGCTTTTCGCTGCTTTCATTTAATAATCGAATGATCAAAAACTCAGGCGTCGCTTTGAGATAGGCCACCGTCGCTGGTGGCTGGCCCACCGCTGCCCACCACTCATCAAACGACTGGGCTTGGGCCAACGTGCGCGGGAATCCCTCTAAAACCCAGCCCTTGAGCATAGTATCGGGCTGCTCAAACCGCTTGCGGATTAGCTTCATTGCCAGAGCATCGGGAATCAGCTCGCCCGCATCTACGTAGGGGCGAGCCTCAACACCAATGGCAGTCTCTGCGGCGATCGCCCCGCGGACCAGTTCCCCCATAGCCACATGGGGAACCTGCCAGCGTTCAGCTAGCGCAGCCGCTTGCGCCCTTAGCCCTACGCCAGGAAGGCCCAATAGGATAAATTGCTTAGTTTTCATAGAATGGCAATATCCTTCTCCCGCTGTTCGTCCCTACATTCATCATCTAGGTCAAAGGGCTAAAACCTGAGTTCTTTAAACTCATTTAACGGCAGACGAAGAATGACCATTGGGCTAAGTTAGGCTTCGAGTAACGGTGATGAGTACACCCTTGATCTCGTTTACCCGATCTCCATGCCATCGTCTCCACCTCGCATTTACTGCCTCCCCGCTACCGCCGCTCCAGTGGTAGCGGTATTTCGGCGTGGGCCTAGTCAGTGGGCTCACGTCGGTCGCTGGGATTTAGCTCAGAACTGCTACGAGCCGGGAGGCTGGTTACGGGGACGCATTTTCCCTCGGCGCTCAGACATTTCCCCTGATGGGCGCTGGCTGTGCTACTTTGCCCACAACCCCAAAGCTCGCTGGGAATATGGAGAAGCCTACGTCGCCGTATCCAAGCTGCCCTGGCTAACGGCCCTCCATGCCTTCGCCACCTGCGGCACCTGGACTCGGGGTTACTACTTCACGACGGGTGACAGCCATGCAGACTCAAAAGCTGCCACCCTCCCCATTCTCTATGGGCTCACGTTCATCTCGGTTGAGCAGTTCGCTAACGAACGGCGGAGGGGCTGGCTAGAAGCCCGCGATTCACCACCTCGTAGTGTCGGTGGCCCCTGGGATGAAAACCGCAATGCTCGCTTGCAAAAACCGCAGCCGGGAGGCCCCTACTCGCTGCGGCTAGAAAGCCTAGGCCGGGCTGGCGGCGAGTTTGGGGTTGACCAAGCGGTAGACGGCCTGCGAGTAGTCTATGCCCTTGAATCTGAGCAAGACATCGAGATTCTAAATGATGTGCAGTGGGCTGACTGGGCTGCCCAAGGGCAACTGCTGGTCGCTACTCGCAGTGGCAAACTGCAAATCGCGAGTTACAGATGCGTTCGTTTAAAGTCACTTTTGAGGCTGACCTATCTGCATTAGAGCCCGAGCCGATGGAGGCTCCTGATTGGGCTCAGCGATGGTAATAGAAAAAACAGGTAAGCCTCAAACTGCCCAATCCAGGCGGGAGATAGCCTACAACCAACAGTTTTCTCCTAAAAGTCTTCCCCTAACCGGCAAGCGCTGGGTTTCTAGTCGTCCCCGCCCTTCTTCTTGCCTTTCCCCTCAGACGAATCCTCTTTTCCATCTCCATCAATGACTGGCAGGGTTATAGCAGAGTTTACCTGAGGCGAATCGGGCAGTGGAGAGAGTTGGGTTGGAAAAACCGGCACCGTTTCAGCCGAGCTAGGTGGAGATGCAGGTGGGGCTTGCAAAGAACGCTGCACCACGATTGGAATAGCAGTAGTGCCAACCAAAGCGACGGTACCAACCAACCCTTTAAGCAGCAGTGACTTCAAGTTGTTCGTTTCGGGGGCAGAGTCAGAGTTACTCATAAATTTAGTAATCGTTCGCTTTAAAAACTCTTTAGGGCGATGTGTCTTGTCGGTAGAATACCCTGCATCGCTTACTTGGGTGCCCCTCGGTGGTCAATTTTAGTTCCGTCTGCTCAGCTCTATGAAGACGCGATCGCACGAGACTTTGCCAACATAAATTTTTGAAGAATATGCAAAAAACCTTGGCCCATGGCCAAGTAGCTAGATCCACACAACTCATGCGAAGTGGGTCAACGGTAAGCTCTATTCAGGCGCCTGACCGTCTCGTCGGCCTAGCTCGTACACGCCGCAGCCGATCGCAGAAAGTACCCCCAAACTGACTGCCCAGCTGCCGCCCAGCGACAGCGTGAGACCGTAGTGCGCTAAACCACCCACCGCCAAAAAGGGCAAGACGCTCAATAGCGACGCCGCAGGCGAGTCCGTGCCTAGCCAGCCCTCAAAAGTTGAAATTACTCGGTCGGCTAAGGGCGAAAAGCCCCAGTACAGTGCGATCGCCCACAGAGCAGTGCCAGCAATGGTGGCGGTATCGAAATCAACGGGCAAAGACGACAAAGCAGTCACCAGAGCGGGGCCAAAACATTAGCCGAAGTTGAAGGCTTTCACCGCGTCTAGAGCGGGTCGCGATCGGGGCGGTAGTCGGGCCGAGGTGGCTGCGGGCCGGGATCAATGCGGTAGCGATCGTTGTATTCGCCGCGGTTCTTGGGAGGGCGGCGGCGACGCACCCGATCGTCGGTAGGGCGAGGATTATTGTCGTAATAGGGCTGACCATCGGGACCATCCATGGGGCGATCGCCCATGAAGCGGCCGTCCACAGGGCGATTCATCCGATCGTCTACAGGGCGATCGCCAGGCCGATCCGTAGGAATATCTTCGCGACGCATGGGGCGACCATCGCCGTACACATCGGGGGTGTAGGGAGGGCGGACAGGTGGCTCACCGCGCCCCTCAAGCATGGGCCGAGGACGATTGTAGGGGTCAGCGGGGCCGTAGTCGCGGCGATCTAGCTCGGCCCGGAGGTTTGCACGGTTGTCAGGAGCATAAGCCGGCGGACGACTGCCTCGGGTTGGGCGATAGCCACCGCCGCCGCCAAAATCACCGCCATCGCCCTGAAAGCCCGCTTTAGCAAGCGGCGTTCTGGAATTGATGTTCTGAATCATCAGCGACACCACCATGCCTACCAACAGCATTTGCTGAAAGGAGGAGATGACGTCCATGCCCAGGTTGCCGAGCAGAAACACCCCTGCCAGCAGAAACAAAATCGCGTAGACCTTGTCCGAGTCACGTTCATAGCCGGGCTTGAGACGCTCTAAGAAAAATAGCGCCACGCCGCAAATCACCATAAAGATGCCCAGCAGCAGGGGGACGGGGGTACCAAAATTCACGGCAAATTCCTCTTAGGCGATCGCCTCTGCCAACCGAACACGTTAATTCTAGCCGACTTAACGAAAAAATCGGGAACACCCGCAGGGTCCCCGACTGCAAGACTATCAGGTTGTGCCCTCTGACCTATGCCAGCGGGCACAGCCCTATGAGACTACTGGCGCTGAATCTTGTCGCGCTGGCTCACAAACACGAGAAAAATCGTGGCGGGGACGACGATAATCACGGCACCAGCCAGCAGGCTCAGCAAGAAGTTGGCTAAAGACGATGTCATATCTTTTGATCCTGATTAACGATTGAAACCGAATTGTTATTGACCATTATTGATCATTATTGCTCAACCACGCTCGCCTCATCAGCGCTCTGGCCGACAAACGCGATCGCCTCATCAACGACGGCAACTCCCACACCTCAGCCAAAGCCGCCAGGGCCTAGAGAATCAGTCGAAGAAGGCTTTAGAATGACATCTACAACAACGGCGTATTTTGGAGGGTTAACCCATGGCCACCACCCAGGTGCTGAATATAGGTGTGAGCCTGCTATTGGGCCTCATGACCCTGCTGTTTATCTTTCGCATTGTGCTGACCTGGTATCCCCAGGCCGACCTGTCTAAGCTGCCCTTTTCGCTCATCGCTTGGCCCACGGAGCCTTTGCTGGTGCCCATGCGCAAGCTGGTCCAACCCATTGGTGGCGTCGATATTGCCCCGGTCATTTGGGTGGGTATCGTTACCCTGCTGCGAGAGATTTTGGTGGGGCAGCAGGGCTTATTAAGAATGCTCGGTTAGAGGTTCTCTCGCTTAATGTGACAAGCGGTGCGTCTTGGCCGAGAGTAGACAGCCGGGACGGCTATCCCACAAGACTTACTTTATAGCCCCAAGAACAAGACCACTCTCTTGTGAGATGGGCCTCTGGCCCGTCATGGTTGGCTTAAGGTCATGAATAGTCTAGGCCAAAGTTGTCCCAGCTTAAGCTACTTGATTGCCATCATTTCGGCGACAAAGTTGGTATAGACATCACCGCTGAGAAAGTTGGCGTTCTCCAGCACTTTTTGGTGGAAGCCGATGGTGGTGGGCAAGCCAGTGATGGCGCACTCTCGAAGGGCGCGGCGCATGCGGCGAATGGCGGTGGGGCGGTCTGGCCCCCAGACAATTAGCTTGCCCACCAGCGAATCGTAGTAGGGCGGAATTTCGTAATCGGTATACACGTGGGAATCCATCCGCACGCCCATGCCGCCGGGAGCGAGGTAGCCGCTAATGCGACCGGGGTTGGGGCGAAAGTTGTGGTCGGGGTCTTCGGCATTGATGCGGCACTCGATCGCATGGCCGCGAATCTGAATCTCTGACTGGGTAAAGGGCAGCTTTTCGCCCTGGGCAATGGTGAGCTGGGCGGCAATCAGGTCAATGCCGGTGATCATCTCGGTGACGGGATGCTCAACCTGAATGCGGGTATTCATTTCCATGAAGTAGAAGTTGCCCTGGCTATCGACTAGGAACTCGACGGTGCCTGCTCCGACGTAGTTAATCGACTGAGCCGCCAGTACCGCCGCTGTCCCCATTTTTTCGCGCTGATCTGCCGTGAGGCGAGGGCTAGGGGCTTCTTCAAGCAGCTTTTGGTGCCGCCGCTGAATCGAGCAGTCGCGCTCGCCCAGGTGCACCACGTTGCCGTAGCTATCAGCCAAAATCTGAAACTCAATGTGCCGAGGGCGATCGATAAACTTTTCCATGTACACGCCAGAGTTGCCAAAGGCGGCCTGGGCCTCACCCTGGGCGGCCATAAAGGCCTTGACCAGCTCAGATTCGTTATTAACCAGACGCATGCCGCGCCCGCCGCCCCCAGCGGTGGCTTTGATCATCACTGGGTAACCAATTTCGCTGGCCACAGCATAGGCCTCGGCTTCATCGGTAAGCAGGCCACCGCTGCCAGGCACCGTAGGCACCCCTACCTTTTGCATAGTGTCTTTCGCCGTCGATTTATCGCCCATTCTGCGAATGGAGTCGGGGGAGGGGCCAACAAAGACAATCTGGTGGTCGGCGCAGATTTCGGCAAAGCGAGCATTTTCGGCTAGAAAGCCATAGCCGGGGTGAATGGCGCTGGCGTTGCGAGTGAGCGCGGCGGCAATAATGTTGGGAATGTTGAGGTAGCTTTTTTGGCTAGGGGCCTCGCCAATACACACCGCTTCATCGGCCAGCTGCACGTGGAGGGCATGGCGATCGACGGTGGAGTGAACCGCAACGGTGGCTATGCCCATTTCTTCGCAGGTGCGGAGGATGCGCAGCGCGATTTCTCCTCGGTTAGCAATCAGAATCTTGGAAAAGCGCATGTACGTAGGGCAAATAGCAACAGACCATTGAGTTGTGGGGTAGCAGCCCAGCTAAGCAACCCCAGCCCACTGCCGCAACCGACCATCCTCAGCATCATACGATGACGACGGTCGCTGATTCTATCACGCAGCCAGTGCAACAAATATTGCTGGAAATGTGCTCTAACAAGGGGACCATTATGGTTTACTCTTATATATCTGAGCCGGTGCTTGGGTGACATTCCCTCAGAGTTGCCTAATTAGTACAGTTCAGAACATCACCAGCGGATGTGGTGGAATTGGTAGACACGCACGCTTGAGGGGCGTGTGGCTTATGCTGTGCGAGTTCGAGTCTCGCCATCCGCATCAAACTCCTATGGGTTGATTCAACAATGCCGGGTTGTAGCAATACAGCCCGGCATTGTTGTTGAAGCCGATTTATTGAATGGCTGCTATAGACGCTGGGCCAGGGCGATCGCCACCGGGCACAGCAGCAGCGCTGGCAAAAACGAGGCCACCCGCACCTGGCCAATTTCGAGCAGATTCAGACCAATGCCCAAAATCATCAGCCCGCCGGTGCCGGTGATCAGCAAAACTTGAGGACTCGTGGTCGGGTCAGCCAGAATAGTCCCCAACAAGCTGGACAACAGCGACAGAGCCCCCTGCAACCCCAGCACGCTGAGGGCCGAAAAGCCCACGCCAACGCCGTAGGTGCCGGTGAGAGCGATCGCCGCCAGTCCATCCATCGTGGACTTCAGCGTGAGCAGAGCATTGTCGCCCGACAGGCCATTGTTGAGGCTGCCGACAATAGCCATGGGGCCAATGCAAAACAACAGGCTGGCCGCCACAAACCCTTCAGTAAAGCGGCCTCCGCCCCGCACCCTTGCCTTAAGCCAGTCGCCCAATACCGAGAGGCGTTTCTCAATCTGCCACCATTCGCCCAGCATCCCCCCCCCCGCCATCACCAGCAGCGCCAGAATGATGCCGTCGATGGGGCCAGCGTCGATATCAGACAGGTTACTGGCCATGGAGACCCCCATGACCAGGGTCATCAGCCCCACCGCCTGGGTGATAATCTGCTGCATCGATCTAGGCAAGCGGCTGCGCAGCATGAGTCCCAACGTTGTGCCCAGCAGAATGGTGGCGACGTTAATCCAGGTGCCGCTGGTTTTGGCCCACAGGCTGAGCATAGTAAAGTCCTCACGGGGGTGGTTGGGCAGACAGTAGATGCGCGGCGCTTCGGTTCCGCGTTATTCTCCAATCAGACCATTTATTCCGGGAGAGTGCCATGGTGGTGCCAGTCAGTTTGATGCGCGCCCAGTCTTACCAGAGGGAGGACCTGGAGCGATCGCTCACTCAGCTGCTCGCGCCCCTCGGTGGCATGGCGGCCTTTGTCAAACCGGGCGATCGCGTGCTGCTAAAACCCAACCTGCTGACCAGCGCTCGGCCCACCAAAGAATGTACTACCCGACCTGAGCTGATCTATGCCGTGGCTCAGCAGGTTGTGGCCGCCGGCGGCCAGCCTTTTTTGGGCGACAGCCCCGCCTTTGGCAGCGCCCGGGGGGTGGCCAAGGCCAACGGTCTGCTGCCCCTGGCCCAGGAACTCGGGCTGCCGATCGTAGAGCTGCACGGCGATCGCTACCCCACCGACAACCCTGAGTTTGACCATCTGCGCCTCTCCAAAGAAGTGATGGAGGCCGACGTGGTGATCAACCTGCCCAAGGTCAAGTCCCACGTGCAGCTTACCCTCACACTGGGGGTCAAAAACCTGTTTGGCTGCGTGCCCGGCAAAATGAAAGCCTGGTGGCACATGGAGGCGGGCAAAGACGTGCAGCGCTTTGGCACCATGCTGGTAGAGACGGCGCGGCTGATCGATCCTGAGCTGACCATTGTGGATGGCATCGTAGGCCACGAGGGCAATGGCCCCAGCGGCGGGGAGCCCAAAGATTTAGGCGTGCTAGGGGCATCTGCTAACGTGTTTGCCCTCGATCGCGCCATGGTCGCCGTGCTGGAGGTCGATCCGCTGGCGGTGCCCACCGTGGCTCAGTCGATGCGCCTAGGAGTCTGTCCTGATTGGGAGGAGTTGGCTTTCCCGCTGCTCACTCCTGATGACCTGCGGGTGGCTGACTGGCAGTTGCCCACCGAACTCATGCCCATCGACTTTGGCCTGCCTCGGGTGGTGAAGTCCACCTTCAAGCACCTCTACGTTCGCTTTATCAAAGAGCCGGTGACCGCCTACGCCGGGCGTCTCTAAGCCGGACGGCTCCAAAACAAGAACGGGAGGGTGCAAGATTTGCGCCCTCCCGCCCTAAACAGTTGGCTTGGCCGTTACTCAGCCGGGTTGATGAGACCCAAACGACTAGCTCCAGTGGTAGGTCGCGTTTGGCTAGCAAGAATGGTTTGCTCCAACACCTCGGCAGCGCGGAGGTACTGGGCATCGGCATCGGTGCCGAGCAGGGCGGGGTTGCTAAATAGCTCGCGGCGCTGGCGATCGCTCAAGCCCACCTCAACATCGGGGGTAATGCCCCGGCTGCTGATGTCGATGCCATCGGGAGTGTAGTAGTGAGCCACGGTCACAGTCAGGCCAGAGCCATCGGTGAGCCCGTGGAGCGACTGCACCAGGGCTTTGCCGTAGGTGGTGTTGCCCACCACCGTGGCGCGGTCGTTGTCGCGCAGGGCACCAGTCAAAATTTCGCTAGAGCTAGCCGAGCGGCTATCGACCAGTACGGTCAGCGGTAGGTCGGTGAGGGCAGTGCGATTGGCCGAAATTGCTTCGTCATTGCCCAGGCGATCGAGGGTGCGCACAATTTGACCGTGCTGCAGCCACATGCGGCTGATGTCAACGCTAGCCATCAGCAACCCGCCGGGGTTACCGCGCAGGTCGAGCACAAACCCTTCGACCCCAGCCTCGGTCAGGCTGCCAATCGCGTCGGCCATCTGCGTAGCGGCGTTGGCGTTGAACTCAATCAGCCGAATGTAGCCAATGGGGCGACCACCGACCGTTTTTTGGGAGTATTCAACGGTGGGCAGATCCATCCGAGCGCGGGTCATGATTACGGTGCGGGGAGCGCCGCCGTCGCTAGAAACGGTGAGGGTTACCTGTGAGCCCTCGTTGCCTCGCAGCTGTTGCAGCACGCCCTCGGCGGTGAGCCGCTCGGTGCTTTGGCCATCAACCAGCAGAATGCGATCGCCCGCCACAATCCCAGACACCTCCGCTGGCGAACCTGGAGCTACACTTGTCACCGCTACCGCCCCGGTCTGGCTATTGCGCTCTAGCCGCACGCCAATCCCCGAGGCCTCGCCAGAGGTCTGCTCAGTGAGGTCAGCGTATTCTGTCGGCGAGAGGAACCGAGTGTAGGGGTCATTGAGCTGCTGGAGAGCGGCCCGCAAGGCCCCATAGGCCGCCTCTTGAGAGGTGTATTCTCGCCCGAGCAGATCTTGGCGCAGGGCCTGCCAATCGACCTGGTTGAAGCTGTCGTCTACGTACTCGCGATTGATAATTTGCCAGGCTTCATCGATCACAACCTTAGGGCTGTCTTCAAACTCAGTTAGTGGCGTAGCGGCTAAAGTTGCCTCAGCGGCCACAGCGGCAAACGCAAGGGAAGCAAAGGCTAGGATGGAAGGCTGCACCAGGGACAGTAGCCGGGGAAGGGAGGGAATTGACATCGGGTTAATACCAGCCTGGACACGGAGGGAAGACGAGTCGGGGCCACAAACATCCGGCCAATCTTGAGCTTATTGTGCCTGATGATTTATCTCTTTGGCCAGATGCAGAGACTACTTTGTGGAGATTTTAGGCTTTTCTTTAGTTCTGCTGGGTAAATGGGGCCGCTTTTCAAATTGGCCCCCTGGCTACCTCAAGCTGATGCCAGCCGACTAAGCATTTGGGTGTCCCCTCAGCGAGTTAGTAGACCGCGACGGTCAGACTTTAGTCTTGGGAAGCGATCGCAGCTTACCTAAGATCGGCTAGTGGCGTTGATTTCGTCCAAAATGGCCTGGGCTCCTTCAGCTCGCAGATGCTGGGCCAGCTGTTCACCGAGAGCTTCGGCCTCAGCCGCTGGCCCCTGAACAACGTTCTTAATTACCCGCTGGCCGTCGAGGCTGGCTACGAGCCCGGTGAGGGTCAGGGTATCGCCCACCAGGTCTGTGTTGACGCCAATGGGCACCTGACAGCCCCCTTCTAGCTCTCGCAAAAAGGCGCGTTCGGCCAGACAGCGGGCGGTGGTGGGTGCGTGGGAAAGCACGCTCAGCAGCTTGAGGATTTCCTCATCGCCGGTGCGGCACTCAATGCCCAGGGCACCCTGCCCCACAGCGTGGAGAGAAATTTCGGCGGGGAGAATTTCGTGGATGCGATCGCTCATATCCATGCGCTGTAGACCGGCTACCGCCAGAATAATGCCGTCGTAGCCGCCCTCATCCAGCTTGCGCAGGCGAGTGTTGAGGTTGCCGCGAATGTCTTTGAAGGTGAGGTGGGGATAGTGGTGGCGCAGCTGGGCCAACCGCCGCAGAGACGAGGTGCCAATCACCGCGCCCTCGGGCAGGGTAGCCAGGGTCTTGTCCTTGTTCTTTTCGTGGACGACCAGGGCATCGGCCGGGTCTTCGCGGTGGGTGATGCAGCCCAGCATCAGCCCATCGGGCAGACGGGTGGGCAGGTCTTTGAGGGAGTGCACGGCAAAGTCGCTGTCGCCCCGCAGCATGGTGTCTTCCAGCTCTTGGGTAAACAGGCCCTTGTCACCAATTTTGGAGAGCGACACGTCGAGCACTTTGTCGCCCTGGGTCTCCATGGTGACAATCTCAAAGGCGAGATCGGGGAAGTGGCGCTGCAACTCATCCCGCACCCAGTGGGTTTGAATCAGCGCCAGCTGGCTCTTGCGAGACACGATGCGAACGGTGCGCCGGGAAGTCGAAACAGTGGGGGATGCGGTGGATTGCATAGTCTGAAACAAGCTTGCAAAGGGTTTAGTAACAGCGCTACAACCGCCACTTACATCAGGACAGTCCTGGGAGATCAGCCTAGGGCAGTTGGGAGCCAAACAGCCGTCTCGGTCAACAGACCGAGGCAAACGGTCTTAAGCAGTTTGGACAGCGCTATGGGTAGGGCAGTTAAATCACTGCCGAATCTTCAGATTACAGGATGCGGCTCCCTCTATGGTGAGCCTTTCAGAGATGTTACGGGGTTGTCACATTAGGGGGTTGACGGCGTTTATGATGGGTAAGCAGCTTGGGAAAAACCGTTGCCCCGCCAGTTTTTTGCACCTCGTTTTTTACCGAGAAATAGGTCGCTCCGTCGTTTGTTGGGCGGCCTCTCTATGGCGATCGCCCTCACCCTCGGCACTACCCCGCTGGCGCTGGCCCAGGCGCTGCGCCCGGAAATTCGCTTTCCCTTTTTGGCCGACCCGCTGCAAGACAACCCCCTCGACCCGCTACTGCCGCCGAGGCAGACGGTGCCTCGCCCCCTTAGCCCGCTAGAGCTCTACGCCCTAGAGCAAGAACTTGACCAGCTAGCCCTGGAGGCCGTAGCCCTAGACGAAGCGGGGGAGCTCGAAGCGGCCCGCCTGCTCTGGCGGCGGGAGATTCGTCTGCGTCGCCTGTTGGGCATTGAGGCCGAGCTGGCTGCCATTGGGCGGGTAGGCCAAGTGCTGCGCGATCGCAACGCCACCCCCGACCTACAGCTCTACGCCCTGCGCCTCAATGAGATTCGCGCCGACCTCACGCTGCCGGACGACGGCGATCGGCTAGAGGGTATGGCCGCTAGCTACGAGGTGCTGGGGGATGTCGATGCCGCCGCCGAAATTCGCCGCGACCTGGCCGATGCCGCCCTGCTTGGGGGCAATGTCGCTGAGCACCGCCGCCAGCTCGATGCCCTGGCGGTGCTGCGGGCCGACTGGTTTTACTTTCCTGAGGCGGCCCAGGTCTATGGTGAGCTGGTAGCCCTGGCTCAAACCGCTGGCAACCACGACGACGAGCTTCGCTATCTGGGGCTCCAAGCCGAGAATTTGGAGCAGGCCCAGGACTTTGCTGGGGCGATCGCTCTACAGCAGCGCCTGCTCACCCTCTACCAAAGCGATGCCAGCCTGTGGCCGCAAATTGCTGCCCTCCAGCACCGGGTTGCCAACAACTACCGCACCGTGGGCGATCTCGACACTGCCTCCCGCCAGTACCAAATTGCCTACACCAATGCGATCGAGCAGCAGCAGCTAGAAGTTGCCGCGATCGCCATTAACGACCTGGCTGAGATCTACAAAACCCTCGGCCGCTGGGCCGATGTGGGCTACCTTTATGAGCAGCTTCTGCTGGTAGAGCAGCAGGCCCACAGCGCCTACGGCATGATGGCGGCCTATGACCAGCTGGGCCAGGTGCACGAGCAGCTAGGGGCTACCCCATCGGCACTAGCCGCCTACCGTGAAGGGCTGGTGCTGGCACGCGTGCTCGGCACCCAACAGACTTACTTTGAAGAACAGATTGCGCGTCTTATGGAGGGAACATCCTAATGGTGATTGAATGGCTCACCTTCGCGGTCGATCCTGAAAACCGTGAAACCTTTGTTCGTCTTGATAACGATATCTGGACGGCTGCCCTGAGCCAGTATCCCGGCTTTATCTCCAAGGAAGTGTGGATTTCGCCCGATTTGCTCGACCAGGTTGTGTACGTTATTCGCTGGCAAACTCGCGAGCAGTGGAAGGCCATTCCTCAAGCCGATTTAGAGGCGATCGAAAAGCAGTTTGACGACGCCGTGAGTTTCTCCTACCGCATGATCGATGCCCGGGAATACCAGGTGCGGCGCTACCCTTCTCCCTAACCGGCAATTCATTTCACCCCATGCTGGATCTGATTCAGGCGCTAGTAAAACGCGTTCGCCAAGAGCTACTGCCAAACCTACACCTCGAGAGTATCGACCCCTGCGATCCAGTCGTGGTGCATCGGCTGCCAGCACCCTGGATCTGCTTAGGGACCGGCAACTATGCCGCCGTGTTTGTGCACCCCGACTATCCCGATCAAGTCGTCAAAGTCTATGCGCCGGGCCGACCGGGCATCGAGGCCGAGGTGGAGGTCTATCGCCGTCTGGGCGAACATCCCGCCTTTTCGCAGTGCTACTTTAGCGAACCTCCCTTTTTAACTCTGAGGCGCCTGCCCGGGATCAACCTATACGACTCGCTGCACCGGGGCATTGACATTCCGCCCCAGGTAATTCGAGACATCGATGCTGCCCTGGCCTACGCCCGCCAGCGGGGGCTGTTTCCCCACGATGTCCACGGGCGCAACGTGATGCAGCACGAAGGGCGCGGGGTGGTAGTTGATGTGTCTGATTTCTTGAATTCAGCACCCGACCGGGCCTGGCAAGATGTAAAACGGGCCTATCGGTGGCTCTATCGGCCTCTTTTTCGCCCCCTGGGCCTGCGGATGCCCTACTTCATGTTGGACTGGGTACGGGTTGGGTATCGCCTGTTTCGCCGTCTGGTAGGCGTTGGCCTGCGCTAGCATACGGCCATAGTTGTTGACGGTATGACGCTGTCCCCGTTGCCATGCTTTCGTGCCCCCGCTGCCAAGCCCCGATCGAACCCACTGCAATTCAGTGCCCCCGTTGCCAGCTGACTCTCAAGGCCCACGGGCATCCCGGTATGACACTGCACCGCACCGAGGGGGATGAGGCTCTCTGCGCCACCTGCCTCTATGACACCGACGACACCTGCAACTTTCCCCAGCGCCCCACGGCCACGACCTGCACCCTCTACCGCTCGGTCAAGCCGGCTGAAGATCTGGCGCTGCCCGACCCGTCGTTCGGTCAGCAGATAAACTTTTGGCTGCGCAGTCATCCGGGGCTGATGGCCCTGGGAGGGCTACTGTTGCTGAGCCTGGTGCTAGTGCTGGTGCGCTAGGGCAGTGAGGCCGGCTCTAGGGCAAAAAAGTCAGAGAATACTTTCTCGCCAACGGTGTTGAACCGGGTCTGCAGATCGTCGAGAAATTCATGCAGGCCCCGCTGAGTAATTTCGTCGATGGTGAGGTAGTCGAGTTCGGAGCGCAGGCGACCGAGGGCGCGATCGCTACCAGTTCGCCAGGTGCCCATTGAGGTACCGGAGATCTGATGGAGCGATCGCTCCGCCTCAATTAGACAAAACTGAATGGAGCGGGGAAACTCCCGGTTGAGAATCAAAAACTCTGTCACTCCGCGTGGGGTGATGCGGTACTGGCACTTGCGGTACATCTCGTAGGCGCTGGCCGACTTCAGCAGAGCAATCCACTGCAAATCGTCTAGGGGCGAGCCCACATCGGTCACCGAGGGCAGCAAAATGTAGTACTTCACATCGAGAATGCGGGCGGTTTTGTCGGCCCGCTCCAGCAGCCGCCCCAGTTGACCAAAATGCCAGCCCTCGGTGTGGGCCATGGTGGCATCCATCACCCCAGCAAACAGGTGACTGGCCATCTTCACTTCCGGGAAAAAGTTGTGCAGCTCTGACAGTAGCCCGCCATCGGCAGCCTCATTCACCATTAGGTAAAACGAATTTACCTGCTCCCACATTTCTGAGGAAATGATCTCCCGCACCGATCGCGCATTTTCCCGCGCCGACCTGAGGCAGGAGATAATCGAGTTGGGGTACTCGCGATCGAAAGTGAGAAATTTTAGAATGTTCTCCGCCGTGGCCTCTTCATAGCGGGCCTTAAACAACGCCTGATCGCCGGTAGTTCTGACCAGAGGCTCCCACTGTTGCTCCATGCCGGGAGGGGCATCGAGCAGCAGGTTCAGATTTACATCTACAAAGCGAGCCACGTTTTCGGCCCGCTCCACGTAGCGGTTTAGCCAGTAGATCGAATCGGCGACGCGGCTCAGCATGGGGGTAGGGGGTAGGAGGGTAGGGAGTAGGAGAGTGGATGTAGGTGGGTTTAGGAGAGACAAGGCTCTTTTACGTCTTCGCTCCCCTACACAGGCGCTGCGTCGAGCTGGATGGGCAGTTTGGCGTTGGGATCAATGGATTTCACCACCCAGGTGTCTTTGCTGCCACCGCCCTGGGAAGAATTTACCACCAGAGAGCCGCGCTGTAGGGCGACTCGGGTGAGACCACCGGGGTTTACGTAGATATCCTGGCCGTAGAGAATGTAGGGCCGGAGATCGACATGGCAGCCCTCGAAGCTGCCATCAATCAGGGTGGGCACCCGCGACAGGCAGAGCGTGGGCTGGGCGATATAGCCGCGGGGGTTGGCGCGAATGCGATCGCCAAACTCTGCCCGCTCCTCTGCGGTGGCGTGGGGGCCGACCAGCATGCCGTAGCCTCCAGAGGCGTTGGTAGCCTTTACCACTAGCTGGTCTAAGTTATCGAGCACGTGGGCCTGCTGGGTGGCGTCTTCGCACAGGAAGGTCGGCACGTTGGGAATCAGCTGGTCTTCGTCGAGGTAATAGCGAATCATCTGCGGCACGTAGGCATAGATCAACTTGTCGTCGGCGACGCCGGTGCCGAGGGCGTTGGCGATCGCCACCCGCCCAGCCCGATACACCTCCATCAGCCCCGGCACCCCCAGTAGTGAGTCACGCCGAAAGGCCAGGGGATCGATAAAGTCATCGTCGATGCGGCGATACACCACGTCGACCCGCTCCAGACCCTTGGTGGTGCGCATTTTGAGGTAGCCATCTGAGACCACTAGGTCGCGCCCTTCCACCAGTTCAGCGCCAATCTGCTGGGCCAAAAAAGAATGCTCAAAGTAGGCCGAGTTATACATGCCGGGGGTGAGCACCGCTACCCGAGGGTTAATTAGCGTCTCGGGCACCAGGTTCAGCAGCGTTTCTAGCAGCTGGCTAGCATAGTCATCCACCGCTGCAATATCCATGGCCGCAAACAGGTGGGGAAAAGTATTTTTCATCACCCGCCGGTTCTCGAGCACGTAGGAGACGCCTGAGGGGCAGCGCATGTTGTCTTCGAGCACGTACCAGGTGCCCTCTTTGTCGCGCACCAGGTCAGTGCCGGTGATGTGGCACCAGATGTTGTTGGGCGGATTGAGGCCCATGCAGGGTTTGAGAAACCCGGGAGCCGACTCCACCACATGTCGCGGAATCACGCCATCGTTCAAAATCTTCTGATCGTTGTAAACGTCGTGAATAAAGCAGTTGATCGCATAGATCCGCTGCTTGAGACCCTTTTCGATCCATTCCCATTCATGTCCCGGCACAAGGCGCGGAATCACATCGAAGGGAAAAATGCGCTCGGTGCCCTGGTTGTCGCTGTAGACATTAAAGGTGACACCTAGCTTAAATAAAGCGTTTTGCACCGCTTTTTGCCGCTGCTGTAGCTCTACCAACGACATAGCGTTGACCCGCCGCACTAGCAGCTCGGCTTCGGGGCGGGGCTGGCCCTGGCTTAAAAATAACTCGTCAAAAAAGTCGCCGGGGTCGTAGGCGTCAAATAGCACCGGGGGTCTCCTAAAAATCCAGGGTTGGGGTCATCTCTATAGGGTGCCCGGGTGGCCAGTCAGCACAGCAATAGGAATGGGGCAGGGCCTTTCTCAGGGGTCGAGAGAAGCTCAGTAGCTCTAACCAATACTGGGGTAGGGGCGCGTCAAGCTGTAGCGCTCAATACGGTTTTGCGGAAACACCCTGGCAGAGCCACCAAACCCAGCCCAGCAATATCGGGGCAGGCAACTATTTAAAGTAATCGCCAGCCGAACCCTGCATTTGGGCTCAGCTGGCGATCGCTAACCAACTCAGAATTTTCCCATGTCCGTACCGACGACGGGAAAAACTCAGGTTCTCAAAGGCCTAGATTATCTCAGCCCTAGAAAATTTAGACCTGAGCAACCTCAAAGGCGGGCCCCAGCCCGGCCACAATCTCCGAAGAGGAAAGCTTGCCGTCGTGGTCAAGGTCAAGGGCATCGAAGGCGGCATCGGTGCCGAGCCATTCTTCCCGAGTAATAAAGCCGTCGCCGTCTAAGTCATAGGCTCTAAACAGGTCAAACTGGTCATCCCGAGCGGTGGTGGTCGTGCCGTTGCTCTCGGTGAGCTGGGTCAGCCGGTTAGCAAGTAAGCCTTCTAGGGTTTCGAGCGCCTTACTAAACCCTTTGATGCCTTCATCGAGCTTTTCGGTGGCCATGCGATCGCTCTCGTGCATCGACCGAAAAGTCGCTTCATCAATGGAGATTTGCTCAATATCCAGCGACGTGGCCTTAGCGGGGTCGAGCTTGCGGGGCAGGCCGGCCTGGGTCTCGTCGAGATTGGCCAGCAGCTGGGGTGAGATGGTCAGCAGGTCGCAGCCCGCCAGCTCGGTGATTTCGCCGACGTTGCGAAAGCTGGCCCCCATTACCTCAGTCTTGTAGCCAAATTTCTTGTAGTAGTTGTAGATTTCGGTCACTGACAGTACGCCGGGATCTTCGGGGGCGGGGTACTCCTCACGACCGGTGTCTTTTTTGTACCAATCCAGAATGCGACCCACAAACGGAGAAATCAGGGTAGTGCCGGCCTCAGCACAGGCGATCGCCTGGTGAATACCAAACAGCAGGGTCAGGTTGCAGTGAATGCCTTCTTTCTCTAGAATCTCGGCGGCTTTAATGCCTTCCCAGGTGGAGGCAATCTTGATCAGCACCCGCTCAGGGGTAATGCCCAGCTTGTCATATTGGGCGATGATGTCGCGGGCGGTGGATACCGTGGCTTCGGTGTCGTAGGAGAGACGAGCATCGACCTCGGTGGAAACCCGGCCGGGGATAATGCCCAAAATCTTGTGACCAAAGGCGACCGCCAAGCGATTAAAGGCCAGGTTAGCCACGTCTTTATCCGACGCTCCCTCCCCAGCATCGGCCTTGGCCTTAAGCAGGGTGTCATCGACAATGGCCTGGTACTGGGGCATCTGCGCCGCCGCCGTAATCAGTGAAGGGTTGGTAGTGGCGTCGCGGGGGGTAAATTTCTCAATGGCTTGAATGTCTCCGGTGTCGGCGACAACGACGGTCATTTGCCGAAGCTGCTCTAAGAGGCTGGCCATGGGTTTCTCCTGAAATTTGGGGGCAAAAGGGGATTTCTGGTGTTATCCCCATTGTAAACAGGGGATTCTGAGCCGGGCATTAACCCTTAGTTAAAGCTACAGGGCAGTTACAAAAAATTGTGTCCCCCCTAAACGATCCCCTATTCCTAACGGTTTCTTAAAGGTTCAGGGTTCAAGGTATAGGGTTTAGGACGCCACCTTGAACCCTCCATCTAAAATTTCCGCTACCGAGAAAAATTAATCGAGTGCGTCAATTCGGTCAAAGCTTGGCATGATGGGGGGAATTTTATCGGCGATCGCCCCTCCATATCAATGCTGACTGACTTTTGGCAACAGCTCACCCTCTCTGGTTTTGCCCTAGAACAGTGGCGTGATGCCAGCCTGATCCACCGGCTGCTGGCCCCGCTGCGGCGGTGGCGGCAGGGCAGCTGGCTGCTGCGCTGGGGCGACTGGATTGGTCTGGCCATTGTGGTGCTGCTGTTTGCCCTGGCCCCCTACGTCTCGACCACGCTGATTGGGGTGTTACTGCTGGCGGCGGCGGCCCTGTGGGCCTTGCTCACCCTCACCGATGAAGCTGGGGCGGGCTTGTCGCCGGTTCACCTGACGGTGGCGGTCTACTGGGGAGTGATGGTGCTGGCCACGGCTTTTTCGCCCGTGCGCGGGGCGGCCGTCAGCGGGCTGATCAAGCTGACGCTCAATATCTTGCTGTTTTTGCTGATTGCGCGGGTAGCGCGACAGCCCCGGGCTAGGGGCCTGCTGATTTTGGCCTACATTTTGACCACCCTGCCCGTATCGATATATGGTCTACGGCAATATTTTTTTGGGGCGACCGCTTTAGCCACCTGGGTAGACAGCAAGTCGGCGGTGGCTGATGTGACACGGGTGTACAGCTTCTTGGGCAACCCTAACCTGCTAGCGGGTTACCTCATTCCAGGGGTGATGTTGAGTGCTGCGGCAGTGTTTGCCTGGCCGCGCTGGGTGCCAAAGGGGCTCGCCATTCTAGCCACCCTAGTAAACACGCTGTGCCTGATTTTGACCCTGAGCCGCGGCGGCTGGATTGGCTTTTTGATCGCTGGCTTTGTGCTGATGATACTGGTGGTGCAGTACTGGAGTGTTGGGTTTTCGCCTTTTTGGAAGCGCTGGGCGCTGCCGCTGTTGCTGGGTGGAGCAGCGGCGGTAGTCATAGCAGGGGTAATTTCGGTTGATTCGCTGCGGGCGCGGGTGTTAAGTATCTTTGTTGGCCGGGCTGACAGCAGCAACAACTTCCGGATGAATGTATGGGCTGCCGTCATTGACATGATTCGCGCCCGCCCTATTTTGGGCATAGGCCCTGGCAATGATGCTTTTAACGCGGTTTATCCCCTCTTTCAGCGGCCTCGTTACACCGCTCTGAGCGCCTACTCAGTCTTTTTGGAGGTGCTGGTAGAGGGGGGCATCATCGGGTTGACGGCGTTTCTGTGGCTACTGCTGCTGATCTTTCACCAGGGCTGGGTGCAACTCCAGCGGCTGCGGGCCACTCAGGATCAGCAGGGCTACTGGCTGATGGGGGCGATCGCCTCGATCAGCGGCATCCTCGGCCAAGGCATTGCCGACACAGTGATGTATCGGCCTCAAATCAGTACACTGTGGTGGATGGCGATCGCCTTAGTGGCCAGCTACTACCCGGCACAGCAGGTGTGGAGCGGCCGCTCGTTCAAAGTCTGCCAAGAGTAGCCAGCTGATTAGAGCAGCCAACTCGCCAAGGTCAATAACCTAAGAATCTATAACCAAAGATAGATTCGTCTCTCAACCTGCTGAAGTACGTTAATAGCTGTCTTCCATGCCTTCAGTGCCATCCCAAGTGGGATAGGGCAGAAGCTTGACTTTGCCTTTTTGAGGCAGTTCTTGACCAACGGATAGAGTTCCTCCATTGAGCGCCAAGTGAGCCTTTAAGCGCTTCTTAGCCTCTGCCATGGACTCTACCCGCAAATTGAGAATGTAGAGGTAGGGAGAGGGGCTCTGATCTAATTCAGTGGCACTTTCCCAAATGCGCAACCGGATGCCGTCGGCATCAGGGACGATCTTGTAGAACAGCAGATGATCGACGGCTGGGGCGTAGCGGCTGAGGTTAGTGGAAAGCGGAGTTTGCATGTCCCAAAGACCAGAATCAAACGACCAGAAGAACGATTAGCCGGCAGCAGCACCTTCACCTTCCTTGAGAGTACCCATAGCCAGGGTCACAATCTAAGGGGTCTTTATGAATTCCTTACAATCACTTCGTAGGATTCCCGGAACAATCGCATCCGGATAAACATTACAAACTTTAAGGAATTGGCCTTGAGTTTGGGCGAGGCTCTGATAAGACTACCCTAACGCTTATATTGCAAAGCGTTGGGGATCATTGCTTTTTAGTATCGAACAAGTTGCGACGGCTCGTCGACCTTTTTGCTCTGCTCTGCGTAAAAATGCCTAAGTTTTTATGTTTCCTAAAGATTAGGCGAAGTAGCTCTGCGCTCCATCTCACCGCGCAGGGCCTTGATGGTATCGACTAGGCCCGCCTCAAACAGGTTATAGAACATTGACTTAAAAGGACCGACATCCGCTTCGGCCCGCACCTGTTGCGAGAGTAATCGCACCGGATCGGTACCCGGGGCTAGGGTGGCAGTGTCAATGCGCCAGTGGCCGTACATGTACTCCAAGTTGCCCTTGAGCAATCGGAAGCTGATCTGCTGACCGTCTAGCTCCAGGTTTTCGGTCAGCACCGTTGATTCCATAGTGGAAAGCAGAATGCGGCGGCGATCGAGCTGCTCGACCACGGTGCGATCGCCGTCAATCTCGACCACGCGGCTTTTCACCACCGTTGGCAAAAATTGGTAAAAGTTGTCGTAGTCAGTCAGCACGTTCCAAGCCATGGCATGGGACACGGTGGTTGCCGCCATAATTCCGTACTGGCCCTTGCCGCCCTTCACCAACACATCGCGTTTGGCTAGAGTCGCCCAATCAGCCGGGGTTAGTTTGCCTAGATAGGCCTCAGCGGGCTGAACCTGACGAGATAAACGCGACATAATATCCAGAGTGCCAAAACTCAATTACTGTAGCGCTAAGCCGCAGCGGCGGCACAGCCTTACTCCATTGTTTCTATAGCTTAATGCCATTCGCCAATGCCTAGTTTTGCAGCGGTTTTAGCGGCCTACCAAGACTTGCCCACCCGGGTACACAGCCTGATGCTGAGCACCGTCAACGACGCTGGGCAGCCCAGCGCTAGCTACGCGCCCTATGTCATGGATGCGGACTACCAGATCTACATCTTTACCAGCGGACTGTCAGCCCACACGGCAAACCTGCAAACCAGTGGTTTGGCGAGCATTCTGCTGATCGAAGACGAGGCGGTTGCCCCTCAGGTGTTTGCCCGGCAGCGCATTGCCTACGATTGCCATGCCAGCCTGCTACCTCGGGGTACCGCCGCCTGGGATGCGGTGGCCGATCGCTTTGAGCAGCGCTTTGGCGACATTATCCCCATGCTGCGATCGCTCGATGACTTTCAAATCTTTTGCCTCAAGCCTCAGGCCGGACGATTTGTGATGGGCTTTGGGGCTGCCTACGCCGTTGACCCTGAGAATTTGAGTCAGCTGGTTGGCCCGCCTCAAACCGGCCCCGACAATGCCTCGGCTTAGTCGTTTTGCCTAGCCATTCACTAGAACGCCGATGCCCAGTAGGGCTACTACCGCCCCCACCACCGCTCGAAGGCTGACGCGATCGCCCAGGGCCGCCGCCAGGGGCAGCACAAACAGCGGGCTGGTGGAGGTCAGCGCCTGGGCGACACCAGTAGCGGCGTACTTCAGCGCCATCTGCTGAAGGTAAATCGCCAGGTAGGTACCAAAGCCAGCCGCTAGGGCTACCCCGGCCAGCAATTTGGGCGATCGCAGCGGTCTTAGCTGCCCTACCACTGGCCCCTGCCAGCGCAAAATTCCCACAATGATAACGAAGCCGCCTCCCAGCCGCAGCAGCGAGCTCCACATGGGGGCAACCTCGGTGTCGGCCAGCACGGCCCGCGACATCACCGCCCCGGTGGCCTGCCCCAGAGCTGCTAGCACCCCGTACAGCACGCCTCGGTAGTCAGCCCGGACAGGGGCTGCCCCCGGCACTCGCTCAGCAATTACCCAGACCACCCCGGCCAGGGTGAGCCCCATACCCAACCAGGCCCGCCCGCTGAGGGTCTCCTGCAAAAACACCAGGGCCAGCAGGGCCGCCAGGGGCGGAGCCAGGGTTTCGAGCAGCAGCGCCCGCCGAGGACCGAGGTGGTTGATGGCGGCAAAGTAGGCCGTATCGCCCAAGCCAATGCCAATCACGCCACTGAGGGCCAAAATGCTTACGGCTTGGCGGTCTAGGCCCGCCGCACTCTGGCCAATCAGCACCAGGGTGAGGGAGAGCAGCACCAGGGCGATCGCCCCCTTGGCCAAGTTGAGCACCAGCGGCGACAGCGCCTTGCCCAGCCGCCCAAACACCACCGTAGCCACCGCCCACAAGAAGGCAGCGGTCAGGGCCGCTAGTTCACCTCGCATAACTAGGTAAGACCTGCTTTACAACGTTTAAATTTTGCGTAATGCCACCATAGCGGAATGCAACAGAATCTTTACACTTCTGCCCCAGGAACGTGCTGATCGAGGAGGCGATCGCCGTAGAGAGAACCAAGACAGTCTGACCAATCCTAGGAAAATTTGAGTTATGCGTGTCTGGGCTCTAGCATCATGCAGCGGGCTACTGGCTTTGGCTGCCTGTAGCGCCGAACAATCCAGCTCTCCTAACCCGAGCACGGCCCCCCCCGATGGGGACGCCGCCGAAATCAAGGCTCAACCAGGGCTCACAGCCACAGCTTCTAGCCCCATGGCCCGCCCCGAAGTGCGCCCTCGCCAGGCCATTCAGGGCAGCTATCGGCTTAACCCGTCTGTGGGCGCGGCCTCTACCACAGCTAGGAGCAATGGGGAGACCATTCCCCAAGCGGCGGCCCTGCGCGATCGCTTACAGCGCTTGCGGAGCCAGCAGGGTGCTCGTCTATCGTCATCAACACCGCTGGCGACAGCTCCCCAGCCCGCAACCTTGGCCCGGCCGAAACTCTCTCAGCCAACAGCAGAGGTTGCGAGAAATCCAGTTAACGTTACCCAGGGCAACACCTTTAACACTCAGGGGATCGCCCCTCTGCCCACACCCTTCCGGCCTACGCCCATTGCCCCCGAGGCGAATCCTTCTCCCGTCAATACTCCTAGCTTTAGCAGCGCCCCTTTACACCCAGCGCAGTCGGCCAGCGTAGCCCGCACCTATCCCATTGCCCCACTCGGGCACCAGGGCTATAGCGCCCGATCCCAACAGCAGGCTCCCGTCTTGACCCTAGCCCAGGCTGAAGCAGAGACAGCCTCTAACGCTACCAACAGGCTTCACGGGGGAACTGTGGCATCCCGACCAGCAGACCCTGCCGTTGGGGCAACCACAATTCCTCAGGTTGCCGTCCGCCAGAATGCCGTGCCCTCTGAGGCTATCAGCCCGCCTAATGCCACTGCTGTTAGCAACCCGGCACCCGTTAGTGCTTTGCGGACAGCATCCCCTGCCCCGGCCGCCCAGTCTGCCGCCCATCAGTCTAGTGGCAGCGTAGCTCTGACCCCTACCCCAGGCCCAGTTAGCCAAACAGGCACCGCCGACCACCAGAGCCAGGTGGTGTCAGCGCCGGTAAACCCCAGCCCAGTCGGTCAGTCGCCCGTGCTGTGGGAATCGGTCCGCTCAGGGGTAGTAACTGGCGCAGCGGTTCCTTCCGGAGCCCTTCCCGAGAGCCTACCCCTCAACGCGGCGACCCTCCGGACTCAGCTTGTTCCTCCCCAACCTGCCCCATCGACAGCTGATGTCAGCTCTGCTCCAGGGATCACGCTGGCGGAAGAAGCTGCGATCGCGCCCTCACCCGCTGATCCAGCAGGCACTCTCCTCAACTCAAACGCTCAGCTTGAAGCCACCGCCTTCAGGGACGACGCAGCGCCAGTCTCACATCACCAAAGCCAGATTGATCCCGAAACAGTTCACCTAATTCCGACAGCCGGCACTCCCGCTAAGGGGTTGTCGATTGCCTACTGCCTATCGCCTAGTGGTCAGCTCTTGCCCACTGCGGCTGAAGCTCAAGGCTCATTAGCATCACTGCCAAAATTCAGCCCCTCCAGCCCGAACGATCCCAGCCTTGATCTAGACGCTCTGAGCAAGGACGATCCTACCGAACTCTGCATGGGCTTGCCCACTTCCACCCCGGAACTAGCTACCACCGATCCTGCCGCCTTAGACTAAAGCCGTTTTGCTGAGTGCCAACTCAAGGTTGTCTAGCAGCATCCCGCCTAGCCAAGCTATGGTAAATCGGGTGCGCTACAGCGGGGATCGCCACACATTATGAAACTTCATTGCGCCATCCAGGGCCAGGGCTTTCCTATTCTTTGCCTGCATGGGCACCCAGGATCAGCCAAAACCATGGGGGTGTTTACAGAACGGTTGAGCGATCGCTACCAGACCATAGCCCCTGACCTGCGGGGCTACGGCGCTAGCCAAACGCGATCGCCCTTCGACCTCGACGACAGCCTCACAGATCTAGTAGAGCTGCTCGATGCCCTGGGCATTGAGCGTTGCCTAGTGCTGGGCTGGTCGCTGGGGGGCATTTTGGCGATGGAGTTGGCCCTGCGCTACCCCCAACGGGTGGTGGGGCTGATTCTCATTGCCACAGCCGCCCGCCCCGTGGGCGCCCACCCACCCACCACATGGCTAGAGCTGGTCAACACTGGTCTAGGATCAATCCTAAATGTGATCGCTCCTGGTAACGAGCTGGTGCGCTACGGTCTGGGGCCGCGATCGCTCTACCGCTACCTGCTGCGGCAGCATACCCCTCACGCTTACCACCGTTTGGCAAAGGAAGGCTTTTGGGCCTACTTAAGCACTTCCCCTCTAGCGAACCGTGCCCTCAACCGCGCCTTGGGCCGCCGCTATAACCGCCTGCCCGATCTAGGGGCGATCACCGTGCCCTGCCTAGTACTCTGTGGAGCAGACGACTGCCACATTACTGCCCAAGCCAGCCTCGAAACCGCTGACCATCTGCCTAGGGCAGAAAGCTACTGCTACCCCAACACGGCCCACCTGCTGCCCTGGGAAATTCCAGATCAGCTGCTGGCCGATATTGATATCTGGTTAGAACAACATGAAGCCGAGCTAACGCTGAGAAATACTGACAGCCAATCGAGATAAGCCCGCTCAAACGCCATAGCTGTCCAGAGCTTAATCACAACAGGCTTAGCAAAATGAGTATGCGTTCTGCCCTAGAACGCTTTTTGGAGAAAAACTCCAAGCAACTGATTCATAGCGTTAGCCACTGCGCTTGAGACACGAGTCACTACCACTGGCAAGAACTAGGGCAGCGCACTGTTTATAGCTATCGCTCCAAGGAGTTATGCAAAATGTCCTCACCGATCTGGCAATGACTACAGTTCCCTAAGGCCGACCGCTGAAGGCAGGGGTCGAAAATTCTCCCACTGGAGTATCCCACTCATCGGTGATGGTGAGCTGCTTAGGGCGGCTGCACAGCGAAATCACCAGCTGAATGTTTTGCGCTCCTTCCTGCTCCAAGTCTTCAACGTAACCGCCCTTGGCGCCGTGGGCCTCAGACTCGCTATCAAAGGGGCCAAAGTAGTAGGTGCAGGCGGGCTGGCTGGTCTTAATTTCGACCCACCAGGCTTTGCTGGGGCCTAAAATGCTACTTAAAAATCGACCTAAAAGGTTGTTCATAGCTCCTGCCTATCTGCCTAGTTTTGAATATTTCTCAAGGGTTAGCTACGGCTCTAGGCCATTTTTAGGCAATGCCGCACCATTTTTGGTTATACTGCCTTGCTTTTGATTTTGCAAAGAGGAAACTTGTTCCTGGGTTACCCACTGATGACGATAGATCTCATAGAGAGCCATGCCTGTAGCCACCGATGCATTTAAGCTAGGAACCATTCCTCGCAGCGGAATTGATATCAGCGTGTCGCAGCTCTGCTGCACAGTGAGGCTGAGGCCGCTGCCCTCAGACCCAACCACAATCACCGTTGGGCGATCAAAAGTGGTGCGGTGCGCCGGCTGACTCGCTTCTGAGGACAGCCCGTAGATCCAAAATCCCTTTTCCTTGAGGGTATCGAGGGCACGCTTTAAGTTAATGACCCGCGCCACGGGCAGACTTTCTAAAGCGCCAGCGGCCACTTTAGCCACAGTTGATGTCACCCCTACCGCTCGCCGTTGGGGGATCACGATCCCTTGAGCACCCAGAGCTTCGGCGGTGCGAATAATCGCCCCCAAATTGTGGGGATCGGTAATGCTGTCGGCAGCAATAATCACCGGCACCTTAGCCGCTCCCAGGGCGGTCTCAATCATCTCATCGAGATCATGGTAGTTGTGGGCAGCGGCCTGGGCAGCGATCCCCTGGTGGTTAGCACCACCGGTGATCTGGTTGAGCCGGATAGTGTCTACTTCATCAATCACTGCGCCGTTGGCCTTGGCCTCATCAATCAGCGGTAGAAACCGGGGATCGTAGCGAATGCGATCGTTAACCCACACGCGATTTAGGGGCCGTTGAGTTTGAAGAGCGGCTTCTACAGCGTGACGACCGTAGATCAAATCGGTTTCGTCCTGCACATCGTCGCCATCCCCCGCCCCCTGGCTGCTGACCCCCAACGAGCGTGGAGCAGCGGCAGCGCGATCGCCGCCTTTATAGCGAGACTTACCTTCGTCATAGCGGGGCTTGCCGCCTTCATAACGAGGCTTATCGCCACCATAACGGGGTTTGTCACCCTCATAACGAGGCTTATCGCCACCATAGCGAGGTTTGTCGTCTTTGAAGCGAGGCTTAGCACTGTCATAGCGGGGTTTGTCATCCCCTTGACGGGGCTTCCCACCTTCGTAGCGAGGCTTGTCGTCTTTAAAGCGGGGTTTACCGCTGTCATAACGAGGTTTGTCGTCTTTGAAGCGGGGCTTGTCGCCAGCATAGCGGGGTTTTTCATCCCCATAACGAGGCTTGTCGCCCCCTTGACGGGGCTTCCCACCTTCGTAGCGAGGCTTGTCATCTTTGAAGCGAGGTTTATCGCTGTCATAGCGAGGCTTCTCGTCGCCGTAGCGGGGCTTAGCGCCTTCGTAGCGGGGTTTGCCCTCACCATAGCGAGGTTTGTCATCCTTAGAACGGGGCTTACCGCTGTCATAGCGAGGTTTATCGCTGTCATAACGGGGCTTACCCTCGCCGCCCTGGCGGGGTTTGCCGCCTCGGTAACCCTCAGCATTTTGGCGAGGCTCCGGCCCAGAAGAACGGTTAGGGTTGCGGAAAGGCTTTTGGGACGACATGGCCACACCTGGTAGGAGTTAAAAACCAAAAAATTAAGCAGAAAGCCTAGGCTAGCACGGCGTACGACTACCCTATCATTCCTGTTTTTTGCAGGCCGACTGCCTAAGTACTGATCTGGGCGGGCAACGCAAGAGTGACAAAAGCCCCAACCCCTCAGACTGCTATTGATCAAGAGCCTGGCTACTTTTCCACCAGCAGGTGTAGTCGGACTCCTTTAGCCTAAGTCCTCGGCGGTTCATGGCAGCCCCAGCCTAAGAGTTTTGGGGATCGATCTAAAAAGAAGCTTAAATTCTCTAGATTCGGTGCCAGAGTAACCAACGTCCCCAAAATAATCCTTCACAATGGAAAATGACACCCATACCGGAGTGATGCCTATGCCTCACACATTTAACGGTACGAAGCTCGATTGTCCGGTTCATCTGGTGTTGTCATATATTGGCGGCAAGTGGGCCATTCTCATCCTGCAAGAGCTGTTTCAAGGCAGCCGCCGCACCAATGAGTTTTTGTCGGCCCTGCCTGGCATTAGCACCAAAACCCTCACTGCTCGACTGCGAGAGCTAGAAAGCTACGGTTTGGTCAAGCGAACGGTATTTCCTGAAGTTCCTCCACGGGTTGAGTACTCACTCACCCCTAAAGGGCAAGAAGTGCAGCCCATCATGGCAGCCCTTAACCAGGTGGGTGAGCATTGGCTAGTGCATAGCCCCAGTGATTCGCGAAGCGATCGCCCTGGGAAGCGCCCTACCACCCTCTATGGTTCTAGAGGTCGTTAGTCATTGCTCCAGGTTTCGTGGGGGATCAGATCGCCGATGCGATCGCGCAGACCGTAGTCGTGATTCTCCAATTCAGCCTCAATAAACGGCCACTCTCGGGCGGCAATGTAGCCACACAGCGCACATATGGGCTGACAGCGATCTAGTCTGCCGCAGTCTACAAGCTGCTTAGCCTCATCGCGAATGTCGTCTAAGGTGTAATGCCGAGTCAGGGTCGAATTAGATGCTGTAGTGGTCATGGAATTGCCCTCCAATAATTGGATGGCAATGAGGATATCTACTTACCACCCCAACTACATAGTGCAACCCCAACAAAAGGGAGCGAAGCAGTTGCTACGCATCCTTAACGTTTGTTCATATGGCGCAACATTGTAGCCTGGTATACCGTTGAAAGCCTGTTCAAAAGTGGCTATGGCTGGATGAGTACTCAGAGCGATAGCGATGCTACTGCGCTTAGAACACTCACCCCTGCCACTGGTCTAGGCTGGATCAGCCTACCCTCCAAGACATTCCTTAGGTGGGCCTAGCGCGGTCTGGCAAACACTTGAGCCCAGTAGGGGCGATTTGCCCCCGTGGCATAGCCCACCCCTAGCTCAATAAAGGCAGGATTAAGAATATTCTGGCGGTGGCCAGGGCTACTCATCCACGCAGCCATAACGGCAGCGGCGGTAGGCTGCCCCATGGCGACGTTTTCGCCGATGGTTGACCAGTTGTACTGGGTGGTGTCAATGCGCGATCGCATAGTTGAGCCGTCAGATCCGGTGTGGCTCATGCGGCGGCTCGTGGCCATATCTTGAGCATGGCGCTGGGCAGCGGTGGTGAGCTTGTCATTGAGCACCAGAGGCGGCGCATTGACCCGCTGGCGCTCGACGTTGACCAGGCGCAGAATCTCTTGGGCGATCGTCACATCGGCCTGGGCTACTGTGACCGGCGGGCGTTGGGCGATCGCCGCCGGCACTATGGCCACCGGTAACAGTCCTGCCCCCACGGCCGCTAGTAGGGCAACGCCCGCCGACCTGGTGACTAAAACCTTCCATCGGTGCATGGGGACTCCTGAGGTGAATGATTAACGGCGATAGACGACCCTGCCATCCCCTTGACGGCAGCACAGAATTCGCGGTTCCATTGATTCCACCTAAGATGCCCAGGTATAGGGCTACAGGCAAAGCTAGAATTTCAGCAGCGATCGCAGGCTCTAACGGGGGTTCTGGGCCATCAGGCGCTGTACGTCTTCGGCGTGGTATGAGCTGCGCGTTAGCGGCGATGATACCACCTGCAAAAATCCCTTGGTCTCGCCCACCTGTCGCCAGGCGTCAAACTGGGCCGGGGTGACAAACTCCGCTACGGGCAGGTGCTTTGGCCCCGGCGAGAGATACTGCCCCAGGGTCAAAATGTCGCAGTCTACAGCCCGCAGGTCATCCATCACCTGCTGCACCTCGGCGTCAGTTTCGCCCAGACCCGCCATTAACCCCGATTTGGTATAGACCCAGGGGGCCAGCTCACGGCTGCGGCGCAGCAGTTCGAGCGAGCGCCTGTAGTTCCCTTGGGGCCGCACTCGTCGATAGAGTCGAGGCACCGTCTCAGTGTTGTGGTTCAGCACGTGGGGCCGAGACGCCAAGATCGTCCCCAGCGCTTGCCAGTTACCGCACAGGTCGGGGATCAGTACCTCAATAGTGGTGTCTGGAGTCGTCTGCTTGACCGCCTCGATGCAGGCTACAAACTGGCTGGCTCCACCATCGGCCAGATCGTCGCGGTTGACCGAAGTGATGACCACATGGTTGAGTTTCATGCGCCGCACTGATTCAGCCAGGCGCAGGGGCTCGGTAGGGTCGAGGGCCTGGGGCTTTTTCTCAAAATCTATGTCGCAGTAGGGACAGGCTCGGGTGCAGGCCGGCCCCATAATCAAAAATGTGGCCGTACCGGCCTTAAAACACTCGCCAATGTTGGGGCATGAGGCCTCTTCACAGACGGTGTTGAGACCGAGGTCTTGCAAAATTGCCTTGACCTCGCCCACCCGTTCCCACTGAGGCGCTTTAACCCGTAGCCACTCTGGTTTTACCGCCACCGTCTCCAACCCCGACCTTGTGTTTGCGCTTTCATCATATCAACCCTCAGCATCACTTGTTGGGACTGCGCTCTGCCCCTAGGTGATGGCGTTATGCTGGAGAAGAGTACCGGGAGACTACACCAACTCGATGGATGCGCCCTCTCCCCTAAACCACTGTCTCATGGTGCTGTGCTACGGCGCAGCGGGTCTGCTGGCCGCTGGGGCCTGGCAAGACCAGGTTAGCTCTCGCTGGCAGTTTGAAGAACCCTTCTCCAGCACCCGCCTAGTGCGGCTCGCCACCGTCATTACCCAGGCCCCAGACACCCTAATGACCGCTAACACCCGCGTGGTTATTAGCCTCAGTCGGCGGCGGCTCACCCTCTATCAAAACGACGAAGTGCGGGGCGAATTTTCGGTAGCCATTGGCAAAGACGACTGGGAAACCCCAGTGGGTGAATTTGCAATCCGTGACATGCGTACCGACCCGGTGTGGCAACACCCGATTACCAAAGAGGCCATTGGCCCTGGGCCTAGCAATCCCCTCGGTTCGCGGTGGATTGGCTTCTTGGTGGAGGGGCAGTATCACATCGGCATCCACGGCACGAACCAGGAAACCCTGATCGGCGAGGCCGCCTCCCACGGCTGCGTGCGCATGCTCGAAGCCGACATCAACACCTTGTATAGCCATGTCAAAGTGGGCACTCCTATTAAAGTAGTGCCCTAGTTGAATCACGATAGAACCTATACAGCTACCGTCAGCTCTTTGCCAAGGGCAGTGGGGTCAAAATGATGCCAGGGCTTGCCGTCTAGGGCCATCTGTTCAATCAAGCTGGCCAGGCGCAGCGCCTTGAGGGCCTGCTCGCCACCGACCGAAGGCTTTTCGCCGCCGCGCACGCAGTTCACAAAGTGCTCCAGTTCGGCATGGAGAGGCTCAATATTGCTGGTGTAGACCTTTTCAATCAGGCCATCTTGGCGGTAGAGCACCTGGCCGTAGTCGGTGGAGCAGTCGGCGGTGGTTTGCCGGTGAATCAAAATCTCGTTGTTGAGAAAGTCGGCGTCGGTCAGGGAGTTTTTGCAGTGGGCTGTAATGCTGCGAATCTTGCGGTGGGTCACCTTGCTGGAGGTCAGCGTGGCCACAATGCCGTTGCTAAAGCCCAGGGTGGCAGTGACGTAGTCGAGGTAACCAGAATTAGAGGCGCGACTGCCGCTGGCGGTTAGGGTAGAAACTGTAGAGCCAGCTAACTCTAGCAGCAGATCGATGTCGTGGATCATGAGGTCAAGCACCACCGACACGTCGTTGGCCCGCTGGGAGTAAGGGCTCATGCGACGAGCCTCTAGGGCCAGCAGTTCTTCGGTCTTCAGTACCTTATGGAGCTCTTGAAAGGCGGGATTAAAGCGCTCGATGTGCCCCACCTGCAAAATGCAATTAGCGGCGGCGGCCGCGTTCACCAGCGATTCTGCCTCGGCAATGCTGGCGGCAATGGGTTTTTCGATCAAGACGTGAACCCCGGCCTGCAAGCAGGCCATACCCACGGTGTGGTGCAGTCGGGTGGGTACTGCTACGCATACGGCATCGACGTGTTTGAGCAGCTCTTGGTAGTCTTCAAAAAACCGCACTCTATACTTGCCAGCGGTGTCAAGGCCTCGCTCTACGTTGACATCAGACACACCCACCAGTTCGACATCTTTGAAGCGGCTCAGCACGCGAGTGTGGTGCTGGCCCATATTACCTACACCAATAACGCCAACGCGGATGGGATCGGGCAAATTTCGCGATAGGTGCATGTCTAAGGCAGATGACAATATGGGGTTTTGCACGCCTGTCCTTCCTCTAGGAGACAAAGATACGCCGACAGTTGATATAGTGCGAACGTCAGAGCGAGTGGAGAACTGAGACGGCCAGGTAAAATTACTCAGATACTATCACAATGCTTCACACTGTAAAGAATAGCGACATTCTTTGATTGAGAACCACGGATTTATAGCGCGATCGCGGTCTAGCAGACCGTTTCTTGGTTTTCTCGCTGTTCCATTTCACCTTACCGAGACTGAGCCGGGGTGCTCAATAAGCTGTGGCAGTTCTTAAGCTGTCTAGGTGAGGTTAGCTGAGGGGAAAGCCATCGGAGTCGGTGGCAGCCGCTGTCGAAGCATTAGACCCGCGTCCAGACGCTGGGGGGAGATCGAGCGATCGCACCAGAATATCGCCGAGACGGGGGCCATCGGTTGACAAAACCACCCATTCGCGATCGGCAAACACTAGGCGATCGCCCGCATTGGGAATTTTTTGCATCTGAAAGATCAAAAACCCTCCCAAGGTTTGGTAGTCGTCCGAGTAGGGCAGCGTGAGATTAAGCAGCGTGTTGACCTCCTCAAGATCGGTGTGGGCTTTAACACGGTACGACTGGTCTTCGAGCAGTTGTACGGGCTGCTCAGTATCACTGTCGGGCTCGTGGATTTCGCCAATAATTTCAGTAGTCAAATCACGCAGGGTGAGCAGACCAGCAGTGCCACCAAATTCATCGACCACCACGACCAACTCCTCGCCAGTGCGCTGCATCGTAGCCAGCAACTCATGCAGGGAGGTGTACTCGGGCACAAAGCGGGCGGGCTTGACCCAGGGACGAATGAGGGTGTCAGCGTTAATCTGCTGGTGGGCCAGGGGCTGCAAAAACTGCTTCAGCTCAACCATGCCCTGAATATCGTCTAGAGAGTCACCCATCACCGGATAACGAGAATGCTCGGTGTCAGCTACCACCTCGATCAGCTCACCAAAGGTCGCCGCTAGAGGAATGGCATTGATCTGAGTGCGGGGCACCATGATTTCTCCGGCCGTGACGTCGCGAAACTCAAACACGTTGTTGAGGATCACGCGCTCTTCGGCCTCTAAGCCTGGAGTTTCGGCCGTAGTGCGAATAATCAGCTGGAGTTCTTCGGGAGTGAGGCGGCTATAGGTTACCTGGTCGCTGTACTGAATATTGACCAGTCGCAGCAGCAGCCGGGTCGACTGGTTCAAGATCCAGATAAAGGGGTTGAACAACCGCGCGATGGTGAGGCTGGGAGGGCCCAGAAACCGGGCTAGCTGCTCGGGATAGAGCATCGCCACCGACTTGGGACAGAGCTCTCCCAACACGATTTGCAAATAGGCAACTAGAAAAAAGGCCGCTGGGATTGCCAGTGCGTGGGCCAAGGCCTCGCTCTGGTCAGCGCTCAGGGGAGTTTGAGTAATCCAAAAGGCGAGGGTGACAGCCATCGTGCTTTCGCCCACCCACCCCAGAGCCAGACTCGATAGGGTAATGCCCAGCTGGGTGGTCGAAAGCAGGCGATTAAGGCTGCGCTGGAGCTGCTGCACCGTCTTCGCCTGCACATCTCCCTGGGAGACCAATTGGCTGATGCGCGATCGCCGCACCGACACCATTGAGAACTCTGCCGCTACAAAAAAGGCGTTGATGCTAATCAGCAGCAACACCGCCAACAGTCGAGACGCGATCGCAGCGGCAGGCAGCTGCTCAGGAATAAAGACGGTTAATAAATGAGGTAAAACGCCCATGCTCCAGCGCCTAAAAGCTACTGGCCACCGCCATTAACGCGAGCCTTTACCTGCTCCAAAACCTCAGCCTCGTTGATTAAAACCACACTTCCGTGGCTTGCTGCACCCGCCTCGCGGGCTACAGGAGAACCACTAGTCGGTCGAGTTTCTGGCTGACGCACACCGGTTAGCGCCTGTCGCCCCAAGGTAAACCCCCAAGACGCACTCACCACCCCAGAGCCAAGCATCAGCGAGAGCAAGATCAACGTAAACGCTACAGCAGGGTTCATGGCAGGGGCAGGGTAAAACCTTAGAACAAAAATACTTTATGAAGCTCAGTCTGAAACAGACTTAGACGCACCTCAATTATAGGGTTTGAGCCTCAAACAAAATTTTAAGATCTGATTTTGGGCTCAAGCCCTACAATAGGACATGTTTTACCATTGGGTAAGGTCATAAATCCCAGGGTTGGCCGAGCGGATTAGGCAGCGAACTCATAATTCGCGTTAGGCAGGTTCAACTCCTGCACCCTGGATTAGCACTCATTATCAGAGCACCCTTCTAGGGCGGTTAGACGCCAAACCTGCCTAGCGGGGAAATGCCCGCTCAGCGGTTAAAAATCCTCAAAAATGAACTCAGACCCGACGTAGGGCACACTGCTGCTGGGCTGAGTGAGCAGAGTCGTGGTGTAGGGGCTCGCCAAGTCAGGCACTCGAATGGTGGGATCAGAGGTGTTTTGCAGCAGCAAAATATCTCTCACCGCCGCCGCTGTAGCATCACCATCCCAGTCGAGGGATCGATCGGGAAAGTCGAGGCCAAACAGACGCTTGGCCTGACGGGTGATGCCTCGATTTCTGAAGTAATCGCCAGAGTAGGTTGTGGTCAGCTCGTCCATCGCCTCGGGAATGGTTTGGGGGGTCTCTTGGCTCTGCCCTGCCGGAGCCACAACAACGGCGGCGGCTAGCAGCGCCAGCGTCAGCCCAGAAATATGATTTAATTGAATGCCCATGGCCAAGCCTCCTCAACTCGTTGGATTGATGCGATTCTGGTGGTGCTCAAACCCCAAGCCTCGCACTATCTAGAGCCCCAAGGCCCTGCGATCACGCGAAACTTAGCCGCACCGATCACCCAGTGCATGTCCTTTATAGCGCGATCGCAAAAAACCGGAGCATTTTTAAAGGAATTACTCACCCATGGATCAGCTTTTGATTGATGTGCCCGTCGCCACCCTGCTCAGCCTCAAGACCGATGAGCTGCGATCGCCCCTGCTCGACCTATTTTGCCGGGGTGCCTACCAAGAGGGGGACTTCGTGCTCAGCTCAGGCCAGCGCAGCACCTATTACATCAACGGCAAGCTGGTGACGCTGCACCCCCAGGGGGCACTGATGGTCGGTCGCCTCCTGCTCGACCTCGTACCGCCGGAAACCGTAGCAGTGGCTGGGCTCACCTTAGGCGCCGATCCCCTGGTCACGGCGGTGAGTCTGGTGGGCGTTTATGGCGATAGACAACGCACCCTCTTCCCGCTGATCATTCGCAAAGAGGCCAAGGGCCACGGCACCCGCGCCTATATTGAAGGGCTTGAGCTACCCTCAGGCAGCCCTGTCACCGTGCTCGAAGACGTCGTTACCACGGGCCAATCAGCCCTTAAAGCCGTCGATCGCCTCCAGGCAGCTGGGTACCAAGTTAACCAGATTCTTGCCCTAGTCGATCGCCAGCAGGGCGGTGCCGAACTTTATCAGAGCCACGGTCTACCCTTCAAGGCTCTGTTCACCATCCAGGATATCGAGACCCACTGGGCCACCCTCAACCCTGCCTAATGCCAGCGTCCCGCCCCGACATTGGTTTTATACCCACCCCCGGTGATGCCATGGTGGCCATGCTCAGCCTAGCCGATCTGAGCCCCAACGATGTAGTCTACGACTTGGGCTGTGGCGACGGGCGGCTGCTAATTCGGGCTGCTGTAGACTACGGCGTTCGGGGAGTTGGGGTCGATGTGGACGCGGCCTTGCTGCAACAGGCTCAGGCTAGGGCTGAGCAAGAGGGAGTAGGCGATCGCCTCACCTTTCGGCAGGAAAACCTGTTTGAAACCGATCTCCGCAACGCCACGGTGGTGTTCATCTATCTACTGCCTCATCTCAACCTGCGCCTGCGGCCTCGGCTCCAGGCCCAGCTGCGACCTGGCAGCCGCATCATCACCCACATGTTTGATATGGGCGACTGGGCACCCCACCGCACCCTGCACTTACAACAATCGGAAGAAGAGTCGGTGCTTTATCTGTGGCACATTCCTAATCAAAAAGCCCCCGAATAATCGAGGGCTCACAGCCTCAGAGGCCCTATTTGGTTAGCTCCATGCCTAAGCCGCCGCTGGCTTGCGGCACACCCAGTACTTGCTCATAAAGTGCACCTGGTTGCTGACCGATTCAAACCCTGCGTCAGTCAAGCGCAGATTGAGATCATCGGTGGTGTAGTGCCGATAGTAAGGCTCATGGAACATGGCCGGGAAGTTTTCCATCGCCGCCTCAAACTCAGGGGAGTCAAGCCGTTGAATCGAGTCGCACAACACCACCGTGCCGCCAGGTTTCACCACCCGGTACATCTCGTTAATCACATTCTGCCGAGCCACTGCTGGCAATTCATGGAACAAGAAGACGCTCACTACGCCATCAAAGTAGTTATCCACAAACGGCAGTTTTTCACCATTGGCCTGTACAAGCTGCGGCAATACTCCTGGCTTAGCCGACAGATCTTCGTTTGCCTTACGTAGGTAGGCCGGTGACAGGTCAACTCCGTAGAGCGACGTTTTGGGCAGGGCATCGCGAATCATGCCAAGGGTGCGCCCCGTGCCACAGGCGACATCCAAAACCTTAGCCCCGTTCTCGACGCCAGCCGCTGCCAAACCCTGCTTTAGAGGAGCCAGAATGCGACGGCGCATGGGGTCAGCAGTGCCGTTGAAGAGGATCTCGACCTGGAGGTCGTACAGGTTAGCCGACATATCGCTCAGATAGCCGTCGGTCTGGTGGTGAAAGTTTTGCAGGTAATACTTGGGGTACCCCGCTGTGTCAATGTTGTCAGAAAAACTGTGATGATCGCGCTTGTTTAGCCGCTCCCAAATTTTGGGTAGGTCGAGGCAAACCAGAGGATAGAACTGAAAGAAGTCATCCCAGGGATTATCAAACAGCAACTCTTGGGGATAAACTCCCGCCTCTGCATCTTGCCAGTCGCGCTCTAGCAGGTCACCCATGCGCTGCTGCAGCAGTTGCAGAGATTTCAGGTCTAAGGGCGTAGTTTGCAGGTCTTTGGGTGGACTGACCGTCTGCATAACCTGGGTGCTAACGGCTTTGTGGGCTAGCCCAAAGTAGCTCTTGCCCTGTTGGAAGGCTTGGTAGGCCAGTTTTGTGATGGTGTCAGGCATACAACCAGCAAATAAATTAGTTGTTGGACAAAGAATACCAATGTAAACAATCGTAACGAATTTCTTAGAGAGGTGGGGTCTTCCGGGCGACGGAAACTACTCCCCAAAAGGGGAGCCAAACCGCTCTGACCTCTAACTGTCTCTATGCTCGGCTTTGAAGCTGCCGCAAAAAACCGTCAGTATCGCTAAGCAATGCTGCCTGAGAGAGACTGGTTTGATCGCCCGATGTTAGCCACTTAATTTGCACAGTGCCCTGGGCTGCCTCGTCGTCACCGATGATGAGGCAGGCGGCGGCCCCGCTGCGATCGGCCCGTTTAAACTGTTTGCCAAAGGCGGCACTGCTGAGGTCTAGTTCTACCGCTATCCCCCGATGGCGTAGTTTTTGGGCTAGCTGCAGGGCGTTAGCTTCAGCCTGCTCACCGCGAGAGACTAAGTAAATATCTGGAGCCGTGGCCTTACCCTGCTCCAGGGCTTCGAGCAGCAGGGTGAGGCGCTCCAGGCCAATGGCCCAACCCACCGCCGGAGTAGCTGGCCCGCCCAGTTCTGCCACTAACCCGTCGTAGCGGCCACCGCCGCACACCGTAGCCTGAGACCCTAGATCGCTTGACTGAATTTCAAAGGCGGTGTGGGTGTAGTAGTCGAGCCCTCGCACTAAACGTGGGTTAAGTTCGTAGACAATGCCCAGGGCATTGAGCTGGGCCAGCACCTGGTCAAAGTGGCGTTTAGAGTCTGGGCCCAGGTAGTCCAAAATGCTGGGGGCCGCCTGGGTAATGGCTAGGGTTTTTTCGTCTTTGCTATCGAGAATGCGCAGGGGGTTGCGGGTGAGGCGATCGCGCGAATCCTCGTCCAAATCCGCCGCGTAGGGGGTGAGATAGTCGACTAGAGCCTCGCGGTAACGGAGGCGATCGCCCTTGTCGCCCACCGAGTTCAAGTAAAACGTCAGATTCTTGAGCCCCAGGGCTTGCAAAATATCCGTAGCCAGGGCAATCACTTCCACATCGGCGCGGGGGCCGGCGCTGCCCAGCACCTCGACTCCCACCTGGTGAAACTGGCGCTGGCGACCCTTTTGGGGACGCTCGTAGCGAAACATGGGGCCGGTGTACCAAAGGCGCTGTACGCCGCCCTGGGCGTAGAGACTGTGCTGCACGTAGGCCCGCACGACACCAGCGGTACCTTCAGGACGCAGGGTACAGCCGCGATCGCCCTTATCTTTAAAGCTGTACATCTCTTTGCCCACCACATCGGTGGCTTCGCCAATGCCCCGCTCAAACAGAGCGGTGGCTTCAAAGGTAGGAGTGCGAATTTCGCGGTAGGCGGCCCGGCCCAAAATTTCTCTCGCCGTCGCTTCCACCCGCTGCCAGGTGTGAATGTCGGCCACCTTTAAATCTTGGCCCACAAACTGCGCCTTGGGCAAAATGTCTTCGGTTCCGGGCAGCGATTGAATCGACTCCATAACGGGGCAGGTGCTCTTAATGGGAAATACAGAACACCCATCATAGCCTGAGGTTGGCCGGCGGCGGTGCCTAAGCCTCCTGACTCTCGGCCTTGACTTGAGGCAGTAGGCAGCAGTTAACTTCGTCGATGCAGACCTTGCCCGACTGGAGCGCCCAGCGGAACAGAGCCACCCGGTTGCCCGTGGCGGTCTTGGTCAAAATGTTGCTGATGTGGTTGTCGACGGTGCGCTTGCTAATCTCCAGTTTCTCTGAAATTTCTTGGTTAGTTAGCCCCGATGCCACTAGCTCAACGATCTGTAGCTCTCGGTCAGAGAGACTTCCTTGACCAGGCACTGGAGCCGTATCATCGCTTGCCATGACAGTCTGTTTCCTTCGTCATTATGTATTTATGCTTAGGCTTAGTACTACTATAAGCCATCTGGTTTGGGGTAGGCTGGTGAAACGCGTTCTGAGCCGTCGGTCTATGGGTTTTGAGTGGATGACTGCTGCTGTTGAGCCCTACGTTCGTTATCTGAAACAGCGGTGCAAAACCTGGAGCAATTCTTCGCTGGGGAGGCAAAGCCAGCGCCTGATGCATCGGGTAGCGTATCTGGGCGCAGTCATCCTGCTGCTGCTGGGTATGGCTACCCCCACTCTTGCTGTCTCCTCATTACCCATGGCGGACGTACCAGCGCCAGCGGTCTCCCCCGCACAGCCCGACGCCAACGATATTCCCTCAGAAACCGTTAGCCGTTTTGTTAATGCCTATATGGCCGTTGTCAAGCTGATCGAGTCACGCGAACTCGGCTTGCAGCGAGCCGAGACCGACACCGAATCGCGCCAGATGCAGCAGGAGATTCAGGCTGCAGCCCTCGATCTGATTCAGGCCAATGGGCTCACCCTTTCCGCTTACTGGGAACTGCTGGGGCTGGCCAACAGCGACCCAGAATTTCGCGATCGCGTCCTCGCCCAAATCGACGAAGCCAATCTCTAACTGTCCTTAGGGTTGCACAAAGTCCGAAGGTCGCTTGAAGTTTTCGGCCGGCGTGTTGGCTAGAGCCTGCTGCATAAAGTCTCGCCACACTGGCGCAGCATAGGTGCCGCCCGTAGTGCCAGAGCGCATTGGCGAGTAGTTATCGTTGCCAATCCACACGGCGGTTGAAAGTTGAGGGACATAGCCTACAAACCACACGTCTCGTTGGGAGTCGGTGGTGCCGGTTTTGCCCGCTGCTGGTCGCCCAATCTGAGCCGCTTTACCGGTTCCCCGAGCAATTACTCCCTGCAAAACATCGGTCAGCGATGCAGCCGCCCAGGGGTCAAGCACTAGCTGAGGCTGGGGAGTGTTGTCAAGCAGCACGTTCCCACTGCTGTCGCTCACCTGCACGATAAAGGTCGGCTCAGAGTGCCAGCCATTACTGGCAAAGGTGGCATAGGCTCCGGCCATTTCTATGGGGGTGAGATCCACGGCACCTAGAGGCAGCGAGGTGACCGGCTGCATCGGACTGTCAATGCCGAGGGTGCGGCACAGCTCAATAATTTGGTTCACTCCGACCGCCTGGCCCAGCTTCACCGCTGGCACGTTGCGCGAGGTTTCCAGCGCCGTGCGAATGGGAATATTTCCCATAAAACTGCTGTCATAGTTTTTGGGGCTGTAGTAGCGATAGCCATCGGGATAGCTGACCGGAGTGTCGGCAATGCTGCTAGCAGGGGTATAGCGCCCCGTGGCAAAGGCCACATAGTACACAAACGGCTTAAACGCTGAGCCCGGCTGGCGGTACGCCTGAATCGCCCGGTTGAACTGGCTACTTTGATAGTCGACACCACCAACCATAGCCTTCACAAAATGGGTACGGGGGTCGATAGAGACTAGAGCCATCTGATCGGCGATGTGGCCAATGCGGGCATTGTGTCGCTGCACCGTAGCCTCGGCCATGCGCTGCATGTTGAGATCGACGGTGGTTTGCACGCGCATACCGCCCTTCACTACCGCTTCGTTGCCAAAGCGCTGCTTCAACTCCTGTACCGCCGCTTCGGTAACGTAGGGAGAAATGCTGCTGCGGAATGATTTCACTTCGCCCACCAGCAAAGGCGTATCTCTGGCGGCCACCTCTTCGTCTGGGGAGATCCAGCCCAGCTGGCGCATGCGGTTAAGTACGACGGCCTGGCGCTCCTTGGTGGCTTCATAGTCGTAGAAGGGGCTGTAGCTTTCTGGAGCCTGAATCAGGCCTGCCATTACAGCCGCTTCGGATAGGGTGAGGTCTCTCGCTGACTTATTAAAGTAGCTCTGGGCAGCGGTTTCGACCCCATAGTTGTTGTGGCCCCAGTAGACCTGGTTGAGATACATCTCCAGAATTTCGTCTTTGCTGAAGATTTGCTCTAGGCGCAGAGCCAGCACGGCCTCGGCCACTTTGCGGCTGACGGCCCGCTCGGGGGTGAGAAACAGGTTTTTCACCAGCTGCATGGTGATGGTCGAGCCGCCTTCTACCGTCCCCCCGGCTTCTACGTTGGCTAATAAGGCCCGACCTACGCTGCTGGGGTTGATGCCGTTGTGGGAGTAAAAATAGCTGTCTTCTACCGCTAGCACGGCCCGTTTGAGGTGTGGCGACATCTCGTCGAGGTCGATGACTTCGCGATTCGCTTCGTCGTGGAGGCTGTGTAACAGGGTGCCGTTAATGTCGTAGATATAGCTGGTCTCGCTGGGCACGTAGTTGCGCAGTACCCGCACGTCAGGCAAATTGCGAAAGCTGATGGCCAGGCCCACCAGCCCACCCGCCAGTACCGAACTGGCGATCATGGTGGTGCCAAGCAGGGCTGCCGCCGCTACCTGCCCTACGTCTTGAACATACTTCAGCGCATTGGGTGCTCGGCGCAGGGGCTGAGGCTGAGATCGGCTTTTGCGGCGGATGGTGTTGGTTGACACGTTGGCTCTTAAAGGCTGCTTATAGAACGACGGTGCGGCGTAGCGATGGAGGGCTATGTCGTAGGGCGTAGATGACCGTCGGTAGGTGACGGTTAGGCCATTATAATGACCCTCTAGATAAGTGAGCGCCAGCGGTGGCCTCAAAGGCTGCTTGAGGGCGATCGCAGGCACGCCTATCCTAGCCTTACAGATGGTTATAAGGAGAAGCTAAGGGCCACTTTTGCCACAACTTATAAGTCAGTGGCTTTGGTCCCCTAAGCCTGTTTTCTTTGGTCCCTGGGCAGTACCAGCCCACCGTCCCTATCCCATAAAATCAGTTCTCACCATGACCCAAGCTAACCCCAGCTCCTCCCCGCTTGAATTTGAGAGCATTTATCGGGGTATCAGCGAGGTCTTTCCCCACCAGCCCGACTCTAGCGACCCAGAGCAGAATCTGACACAGCGATTGCTGAAGTGCGATCGCCCCCTGCGGGTCAAGCTGGGCATTGACCCCACCGGCGCTGAAATTCACCTGGGTCATAGCATTCCGGTACGCAAGCTGCGCGCCTTTCAGGATGCCGGCCACACCGCCGTGCTGATTATTGGCGACTTCACTGCCCGCATCGGCGACCCCACCGGCAAGTCGGAGGTGCGCCGCCAGCTCACGGAAGCGGACGTGAAGAGAAACGCTGAAACCTACCTAGATCAGGTGCGCCCTATTCTCGATTTCGACACACCCGGTCGGCTGGAAGTGCGCTACAACTCCGAGTGGCTGTCTGGCCTCGACCTAGGCAAAATCCTCGAATTGCTCAGCACCATGACCGTAGGGCAGATGCTGGCCAAGGAAGGCTTCTCCGAGCGCTACGGCAAGGGCGATCCGGTGTTTCTCCACGAGTTTCTCTACCCGCTGATGCAGGGCTATGACTCAGTAGCGGTACAGTCCGATGTAGAGCTAGGCGGTACCGACCAAAAATTCAATATTGCCGTGGGGCGCGATTTGCAGCGCCAGTTTGGCCTGCTGCCCCAGTTTGGCCTGCTCGTGCCGCTGCTGTTGGGCACCGACGGCATCCAAAAAATGTCGAAATCCCTGGGCAACTATGTGGGGCTACAGGAAGATCCCCTGAGCATGTACTCCAAGCTCGAAAAAGTGCCCGATGCCCTGATTCGAGACTACTTTGAGCTGCTGACGCCCTTCGCGCTGGATACCCTGCCCGAAAATCCGCGCGATCGCCAAAAGCTGCTGGCCCTAGAGGTCACCCGTCAGTTCCATGGCGAGACGGCGGCGCAGCAGGCGCAGCAGGCTGCCATTAGCCTCGTTCAAGGCACTGGTGAACCTGCAGCTGGCGTGCCCGAGTTCTCTCTGGCCGAAATTAATTTTCCGGCCAAACTGTTCTATCTGGTGGGGTCTACACCGCTGTGCGCCAGCAGTAGCGAGGCCCGCCGCCAAATTCAGGGAGGTGCTGTGAAGCTTGACGGCGAGAAAATGACCGACCCCAACCAGGAGTTTGTTAGCGCCGCCGAACTGCTCGGCAAAGTGGTGCAAGTGGGCAAGAAAAAGTTTGCCCGCCTCACCTCCTGACAGCCCACGGTGAATCCGAACCCCCAGGTCAGTTCGAACCCACCACCATGGAACTGCGCTGCTAAATGATGTAATTGGCGCGACTACCTATCGGGCGGGCTGCATCAGCAAGTGGCGCAGCTTATCGCGCTCAGTGGCAGAGAGGGTTGCGGCAAAGGCTTCCAAATCCTGAGGCCCCATCGTGCTCAGCACCTGGTGCAGCGCCTCTGCTCCCGATATGGCTACTGTAGCCGCTGCCGTTGTCCGCAGGGAATGGCTAGATTGTATTGAGGTCCTCGGCAAACTACAGCTGCCGCCGTCGCAATTGAGCTCAAGGTTGTGCCAGGTCATGGTGGGCACAATCCAGCCGCGCCGCCCGTGCAGCTCATGCAGCAGCACTTCGGTTTCCCAAAATGTTCTCGGAGAGGGGTAGCTGTCCTCAGCCCAAGCATGGGGCACAGTAAAGCAGCCAAAATGCTTACTGTAATCTTCAGAGTCGAGCAGGGCAGTGATCATTGCCTTAACGCCCTGACGCATCAGAATGTCGCAGTAGCGATGCATTTCTGCATGCCCACCGGGAGCGCGGCCAATAAAGTGCTTGAAGCACAGCTCGATAAATTTTAGGTTAGAAGAATTGTAGTAAAACTCATTGAGATACACCTCAGAGTGGCCTAATTCACGCAGAAACCGCTTGACGCCAATTTTGTTCCGCAGGAACTCTGCCTCAATTTTGGCGAGCTGTTTGCGTTCAAATCCGTAGGGCTGGCGTTCGAGCACCTGTGCGTAGATTTGATGTAGGGCTGCCTGGCGCTCTTCTCCCGGAGACTGCCGACTCACCGTGATTTCTTTAACTGAAAACGCATCTATAGATGTCATGGCAAACCTTCCTGCGCGAGAAAACTACGATTCCAGACTGTGGCCTAATTTCAGACTGCCCAAGGGCAAAATTCAGCTGATAGTCTCGATGCGTTTCTTAACGATAGGAACTAGTTTTACTTCTTGACCCAAGAGAAAGGTGCCTAACGATCGTAACTCTAAGCACCGCCCAGTCTTAGCAGGGCAGCGCTAGATAAAACAGCCAATCGACTCAAGTGGGGTACCTACAGCAACGCCGCCTGCTGAGCCGCCAAGAGCTGCTCAATACCCAGCTCACCCACCTCTAGAATCTGGTTCATCTGCTGACGGCTAAAGCTGCCCTCTTCGGCCGTACCCTGAACTTCAATGATGTTGAGGTCCTCGTTGAGCACCAGATTGAAGTCTACGGCTGCCGCCACGTCTTCGTCGTACTGCAAATCGAGCAAGACATCGTCTTCAATGAGGCCAACGGAGACAGCCGCAACGCCGTGCACTAGGGGCGATCGCGCCAGCAAGCCCTGCGCTACCAAACCCTGCACCGCATCAGCCAGGGCCACATAGCCCCCCGTAATCGACGCCGTACGGGTTCCTGCATCGGCCTGAAGCACGTCGGCGTCTACCAGGAGAGTGCGTTCCCCCAGCAGCTCGAAATCGAGAGTCGAGCGCAGGCTACGTCCAATCAAACGCTGAATCTCTTGGGTGCGGCCCGATAGCTTCATTAGCTCGCGAGCCTGCCGCTGGGGGGTAGCCCCTGGCAACATGCGGTACTCAGCCGACAGCCAGCCCCGGCCCGACCCCTGCAAAAACCGCGGCACCCCTTCTTCCACAGACACGGTGCAGAGCACCTGGGTGTTACCGCAGCGGGTGAGTACAGAGCCCGCTGAAAATTTCGTAAATTGGCGTTCAAAACTCACTGGCCGCAGCTGGTGAGGTTGCCGACCATCTGGACGTTGCCAAGCCATACAAGGTGCCCCTAATGCCCTCCCTAGAATACAGCAGACTTCCTTAGACTAACCTGAGTTCGACAGCTAAAAAGCAGCTTGTGGCAAGGCTTTAAGCTCAAAATCTGGAATACCCAACGAGGGCTTATCGGGATGGTAGGCGTAGGCAATCAGGCCCGAGACCAGATTGACGAGGA
>JAESFY010000105.1_pt1 | contig 51962 bp, 50 predicted proteins | sample 9266201 | NCBI WGS metagenome assembly JAESFY01 (sample SAMN14515071, study PRJNA621656) | algae metagenome | isolation source: Nodosilinea sp. WJT8-NPBG4 and co-occurring heterotrophs from soil, lower... | place: USA: Pinto Basin, Colorado Desert, California | collected 2006-05-27 | reverse complement strand
GAAGCGTCTTCTTCAACTGCGCTTCGCTTTCTGCAATCTCAACGATGAACGGGCGTCCCATGCCTTTTCCCTCAAGCACTAGCAGTACCTTCCATTTTGACGCACACTCATATGTAATTGGTATAAGGTACAGGGTTTTAGAAGAACTCCCGACCCCTAAACCTTGAACCCTATACCCTTTACCTCTTCCCTAAACCCCCAACCGCTGCAAACGATACAGGCTTGAATACAACCCCTCTCTCGCCAGCAGCTCGTCGTGGCTGCCCTGCTCGACCAGCTCGCCATGCTTGAGTACGAGAATGCGATCAACATGGCGAATGGTGGAAAGGCGGTGGGCAATAATAATCGCTGTGCGTCCCTCCAGCAGCCGCTCTAGGGCCTCTTGAATCATCGCCTCGGTGCCCACGTCCAGGTTGGCTGTGGCTTCATCCAGCACCAAAATCCCCGGATCGCGAATCGCCGCTCGGGCAAAGGCCAGCAGCTGCTTCTGGCCACCTGAGAGGTTGGTGCCCCGCTCCCGCAGCTCAGTGTCGTAGCCCTGGGGCAGTTCTTCAATCAGCTCGTGGATATTGGTCTTTTTCGCCGCCTCAATCACCGCTTCCAGGGGATACTCCTCCCCCAGGGTAATGTTGCTCTTCACATCCCCAGCGAAGAGAAAGCCATCCTGCAAAATGACTGCCATGCGCCGCCGCAGCTCCGCCTGGGGCAAATTGCGAATATCGACCCCATCTAGCAAAATTGCCCCTTGGCTAATGTCGTAGAGCCGGCACAGCAGCCGAATGATCGAACTCTTTCCCGCCCCCGTCGGCCCCACCAGGGCCACTTTTTCGCCGGGGCGAATGGTGAAGGTGAGGTCCTTGAGCACGTGCTCGTCGGCCTTATAGCCGAAGGTGACGTGGTCGAAGCAGATTTCGGAGGCCTTGGAGGGGTAGGGGGTGGATGGGTAGATGGGTGGGTGGGTGGATGGGTGGGCGGGTGAGGAGGATGGAGGAGATGAGGAGGTGGGGGAGATGGATGGGTAGGTGGTGGGGAGGGTGGTTGAGTTGTCGGTCTCTTTAGCTATTAATTCCTTCACGCCGTTACCGTTGTTGCCAAGCCTTATCGCCGCTTTCCTATCTCCCCTTGCTTCTCTACCTTCCTCATCTCCCTTTGCTTCCCCATCGCCGCCCACCTTCTCCGGGTCGCGAATCTCCACCGGCACGGTAAACAGGTCGGTGATGCGCTCCACGGCGGTGAGACCGGCTTGGATGGCGGTAAACTTGTCGGCAAACTGGCGCAGAGGGTCGAAAAGGCGCTGGGCAAAGAGAATAAACGTGGCCAGGGTGCCGAAGGTGAGGGCGTTTTGCATTACCAGCAGGCCGCCGAGCCAGAGCACGCCGCCGGTCGCCACCAGCGAAATCCACTCCAGCGTGGAGGACACCGCTGAGTCGTAGAAAATGGTTTTATCGACGGCGGTGATGTATTTCTGGTTGGTGTGGCGAAACATTTCGGCGTTGTAGCGCTCGCGCCGAAATAGCTGCACCACGTTAATGCCCGCCACGTTTTCTTGCAGGGTGGCGTTGAGTTCTGAAAGGTGCTCGCGGGATTTGTAGTTGGCCTTGCGAAACTGCTGCTGAAAGTAAATAATCAGCCAGGTGACGGGCACCAGCAGGGCCAGCAGCATGAGCGCCAGCTGCCACTGCATGGTAAACATCACCACGATCAGCACCAGCATCGAAACCACGTCGGTGATGATGCCCACCGCCCCGGTGGAGAATACGTCGCCTAGGGCATCGACGTCGCTAGTGATGCGGGTAATCAGCTTACCCACGGGGGTGCGGTCAAAAAAGCGCACCGCCAGCGAGGTGACGTGGGTAAACAGGTCATTGCGAATGTCTGCGGTAATATTTTGGCCCACGGCCTGCACCAAATAGCTCTGAAAGCCATCTAGCAGCAGGCGAATGAGGACGGTAACGACCAGCAACCCCACCAGCAAATTTAGCCCGCCCTGAAGGGTCGCACCCTTCAGAAAAAACATGACCGGCTCTTGGCGAATCAGGGAAATGGCCTGGCCAATCAATACCGGCTGGAGGGCATTGGCCAGCGATAGGGGCACCAGCAAAACCAGCGGCATCACCAGGGCGTTGCGGTGCTTGTAAATGTAGGGCCACATGCGCAGAAACAGCCGCCAGTCGCTGTCGGGGCGGCGGGTGGTGTCGTCGCTGGGGAGGGTGGGGGTAGCGGTCATGGGGGCGATGCAAATGTTGACGCAGCCTCCAGTTTAGGTCTGAATCGAGGTAAGTGGCGGAGTCATACCCCCTACTCACCTACCCCGCACCCATTCACCTAATTGCCGCAGCTCAGCACCGTCGCGTCAGGATTTTCTGTGGTGGCCTGCTGCATTTGGGTAGGGTTGGGTCTGCCGTAGGTGCTGAGAGTTTGCACATCTTCGGGCGCGGGGATCGCTGCGGCAACCTCCTGGCCCAGGTCGCTGACGTAAATCACCTGGTCGATGGTGAGCTGCCGCTGCTCTTGCTCGGTGTAGAGGCTGGCGTAACGATCGCTCACCCGCTGCTGCCACTGAGCCGGGGCGCAGTAGCTGCGATCGATAATTACCGTCACCGCGGGGCCAGCCAAAAGTTGGCGCAGCCCCAGCCCTAGACCAGCAAAGGCCAACCAGCCGAGGCCAAGGGTGAGAATCAGTCGTTGGTTGGGGTTGCGCATAGGGGCGGGGGACGGGGGATTGCGGTGGCAGTTCAAAATTGGCAATTCAAAGTTCAAAATTGGCAATTTTGAATTTTGAATTCTAAAGATTCACCTGGAACAGGTCTTTGAACAGGGTTTGCACGTTGGCGGGGGTGCCCTGCTGCACGGTGGATTCGCGCAGGGCAGCGATCGCCTCCAATTCCCCCTGATTTACCTCGCCGTAGGCAATGGGGTAGAAGCGCACATCGCTGTAAGCGAGAACGTCTTGGATAGCGTCAAAGGTGTAGCCCCGGTTGACCTCGCCGTCGCTGAGCAGCAGTAGGTAGTAGCGTCCATTAGGGTCTTTTTCTTTTTGGGCCAGCAGGTCGGCTAGGCCCACCATGGCCCCGTCGTACATGGCTGTCGCACCATCGGCCCGCAAACTGTCAATAGTGGCCAAAAACTTTTGGTGCTGAAGCTGATCAAAGGGAGCCAAGGGCAGCCGGCGACTGGGCGCATCGGCAAAGGTGACGATGCTGACGTAGTTGCCCGAGTTAATCTGCTCGGCGGCGACCCGCAGACCATCCTTAAGAGCCTGAATCCGCTCCCCTTCCATAGAGCCGCTGGTGTCGATCACCAGGGCCATATAGACGGTGCGGCCTCCGTCTTTGCGTAGTTTCCAGTTCGACTGAGCAGCCAGCAGGGTCTCGCCGTTGGGAAAGGGGGGCACCTGCTTGGCCTTGAGGTAGTCGGTTTCGACAAAGCCCTGCTGCTGGGCCAGGGTTTGCATTTCGGCCGACTGGGCAAACTGGGCAAACCGCTGCAGGGCTGCCGCTTGTTGGGGCGTGTTCCAGCCAAAGCCGACTAGGGGATTGTTGTGGGGCACGCCAAAGGGCACAAACTCGGTGTCGCTAAAACCGGGTACCTCCTTCAGGGCCAGGTAGTTTTGGTACTCCAGCGGAAAGGCTTGCAGGTTGCTCTGGTCGCGCAGGAATAGCTCCTGCAGGTCGAGGGTGGTGGGGGTGGTAATTAGCACCTGCTGCTGAAACTGGTCGAAGACCGAGTTGACCTGGGGAGTTTGCAACTCGGCCACAGTGAGCTGGCCGCCATTGTCCTGGTGCCCAGCTGCCCGCCAGTAGAGCGTGTAGAGCAGGTTGAGCGCGGTAGCGCTGCTGTAGGGGTTGGGATAGGCCACGGTGACTTCGCCCGAGGCGATCGCATTCAGCAGCCGGTCAAAGCTGACGGTGCCATTTTCAGCCAGGCTATCGTAGACGGGCTTGGGCAGCACCCAGCCGGCGGTGTTGGGCACTAGGCGCGCGGCCACGGGCACGGTGCTCACCCCCTGGCTCTGTACCATGGCCACCCAGAGGTCATTAGATGGGCTGTAGCCCTGGGGCTTGACGGCTCCGGCACCCAGTAGCCGAGCGGCGGTGCCCGAGGCCACCTGACGCACCCCCACCTGAATCACCTCTCCAGAGGGCAGGGTCTCTTTGCGCTGGTTAAAAGCTTCGGCAACTTCCACCAGCCAGCGCTCGTTTTGGCGATTGACGTTGGCCTTTTCAGAAGAGCTGTAAATCTCTACGTAGGCGGTGTTGCTGCCACCCGGTTGAGCCGCGTGTAGCGGGAAGGTGTTGACATCGGGCAGCGGATCGACGATTTGGTCGGTGGTGTAGCGGCTGGCCACCTCATCGGCGATCAGCTCTTCGCCAACGCTAATCTTGGGCAATATTGACTGCTCTAGGGCCTGCCGAGCGCTCTCCACAGAATCAACCTTGGGAGTGCCATTGAAAGCGTCCGGCGTACAGTTCCACAGCAGTACGGCGCAGAGGCTGATGAGAAATGGGATGAGGGGGAGGCGGCGCATTTCGGGGAGTGGATGGGTGGATGAGTGGGGAGTGAGGAAGTTGAGGCGAAGTTAGGGGTTAGGGAAGTAGATACACGACAGATCGCGTGTTTTCCTGAGGGTTTCTGTAGGTTAGGGATTACGCGGACTCTTGGTTGTCTTGGAGGATGGTTTTGTTGGCCTCAATTAGCGACTGAAGGCTGTGGGGTAAGGTGCTATCGCCAGCGGTGTCGAGGGTGGAGAGGGCGACCTGGTCCTGAAGCTGCTGCAGCTGGGAGTGGGTCGCCTGAAGGCGATCGCGGCTGGCAGCCAGACGCTGCTGGGCCATTTGCTGATAGGCGGGAGTTTCGATCTGGTCAAGCACTGCCAGACCGTCGGCCACTTGGCCCGAGAGATCGAGCACGGTGTGCAGAGCTTCGAGCAGTTCTACTTGTAGAAGGGGGTCGCGATCGTAGATGCGGGCGGCAAAGCGTTGCGACTCGGTAGACCAAGCCTGCACTTCGCGCCAGGCTCTTTGGGCCTTGGGCGGCACCCGTTGCTCCAGAGTACCCAGCTGGCTAGCAAAGGTTTGGGCGTCGAGCAGGTCACCGCTATTCGCTGTCGCTTCGCTGGGGCGAAAGCCTGCCGCCCAGCTGCCCACCATGGCCGCTGCCACGCCGGAGCCCGCTAGCACAGCTATGGGTTTTGGTCCCGCCAAAACCATCATCAAGGCATACCCTAGGGCGGTGCCCCCCAGCAATAGATAGGTCTGGGGCTGCCCCCACAAGGTCGATCGGCGCATACCCATAGCCTGCTAAACCCTTTTAACTAACGCTACTGTAGCCTACGGCACGGTTAGCGTCCCCCCCAGGGCATTGATGGCGTCAGACAGCTGGGGTTCGGCGGCGTTGGTGGCCGCTACCAGCAGCAAAAAGGCTTCTTCACCGCGCTGGCGGGCAAAGATTTTGCCGGTAATGGGCTGGGGCGGGGCCGCTCCCTGACTGAGGTGACCCGTCCAGTTAATGCGAATACCGCCGCCGGGGATGGGCTGCACGTCGTCGCCCGCGACAAAGCCCTCCCCAGCGCCAAAGGTGCTCTCTGTCGCCGCTACTAGGGCTGCTTCAGGAGTCTGGGCCGAAGGTAAGGGTGCGACCGCTACGGTGTAGGCCAAACTGCCATCCGCCGCCTGAAACAGTGGGCTACCACCCGCCGAACTGACGCTGTAGCCGTCTAAAATGCCGATCTGAAACCGACCCTGGGGGTCTTCAAAGCTGCCGCTGACCATCGGCAGGGCCGGAGCCAGAGCTGGCGGTGGGGCATTAGTTTGGGCAATTGCATCCCCGTTACCGATCGCGCTGCTTAGGTGCATACCCTGGGTGAGCACGATACTCACGGCTAGGGCGATCGCCGCGATCGCAAGCCCTCTAAACCGCCGAAACAGCTGCCCCATGGTGGAATCCTCGTTATCTAACCGCCAAGCATAGCAACTCTGCCGGCCGAGAACTCTCTCTATTAAAGAAGTTAATCTTGGGCGCTCCCTAAGCAAACCCGCTTGCCCCAGTAGACAGGCATTGCCAACGCAGAGCACCCCAGAAGCAAAGAGGAAAACTCACCCCCTACCCATCCACCCTCTACCCGCCTACCCTCTTACCTATCTACTCCCCAAAATACGCTTCCACACAGCGCACAAACATCTCTACCCCCAGCCCCAGGGCTGTTTCGTCAAAGTCAAAGCGGGGATGATGGTGGGGGTAAGCCAGCGCTTTATCAGAATTGGCCGAGCCCAAAAAGAAGTAGCACCCCGGCACCTCCTGCAAGAAAAAGGCCATATCTTCGCCGCCCATGGTGTGGCAGTCGGGCACCACTCCGGCCGGGGTTTCTACTACCGCCAAAGCCACCGATCGCACCAGATCTGCCATGCCAGCATCGTTGATCACAGGTGGATATAGCGCCCTGTAGTCGAAGCTGTAGCTGGCTCCGTGGGCCTGGCAAATGCCCGCAATAATCTGCTCCATACGGGGGGCAAAGTAGTCGGCGTAGTCGGGGTCAAAGTAGCGCACGGTGCCGCCAAAGGTGGCCGTGTCGGCAATTACGTTTTGGGCCTTGCCGGCGTGGAACTGACCCACGGTAACCACCGCTGATTTGGTGGGGTCGATGTTGCGGGCCACAATGGTTTGCAGCGCATTGACGATCTGCGACCCGACCACAATGGAATCGACTGTTTGATGAGGCAGCGCGCCGTGGCCGCCCTTACCCTGCACTGTGCAGGTAAAAAATTCTGACGCCGCCATCAGTGCCCCGGTGCGCACACCCACAGTGCCCAGAGGCAGGTTGTTCCAGAGGTGGAGGCCAATCATGGCTTCCACATCGGGGTTCTTCAGTACCCCGGCTTCGATCATGGGTTTGGCACCCCCCGGCCCCTCTTCAGCGGGCTGAAAGACGATTTTGACAGTGCCCGCAAAGCTGTCACGGTGGGTGGAGAGATAGTAGGCGGTGCCCAAGGCGATCGCCACATGGCCGTCGTGGCCGCAGGCGTGCATTACCCCGTCGTGCTGTGAGCAGTAGGGCACCGCGTTCTCTTCTTGAATGGGTAAGGCATCCATATCGGCGCGAATGCCCAGCACAGGACCAGGTTGGGTACCCTCAATTACCGCTGCCACGCCGGTTTGAGCGATGTTGCGCTGGTGGTCAATGCCCCACTCGCTGAGCTTTTCGCAGATAAAGTCGGCGGTCAGCCACTCTTTAAACCCCAGTTCAGGCTGCTGGTGCAGACCGCGCCGCCAGGTGACCAACTGATCTTGCAAAGCTTGAATGGCTAGGCGAATGCGATCGCGGTTGACGGGTAGCGGTGGGGCAGTGGTGGCAAACATGGCGCAACAACTAGAGAAATGGGGCTTGGCAAACCTCTCCTGCGGGCGAGAGGCACCTCTATCAGCATAAACCAGTTGCTCTGAGCCCCTAGGGTGGCCAACCGCAGACAAGACCCGGCCCAGCATTTGCAGTTTAATAGAAGTGTTCAACCCGCACCCATGCTCACATCTATGACGATCCAGGAACTACAAGATCAGGTTCTGCAACTCTCTGTCGAGGACCGTTGGCAGCTCGTGAATACGGTTTTAGCCTCGCTGCAAAAAGAAACCCACTGCGCCCTGATGGAACCCGACCCTGCCTTTCCAGATATTGCCTTCCGCTCCGATGCCGAGAATAGCTGGGTGCCTGTGGTGCACGGCACCAGCATTCATGTGCGAACTGTGGTGATGGCGGCGACTGATTGGGACTGGTCAACGGAGCAGATTGCCGAAGAGTATGGTCTTTCTAAAGCTCAGGTGGAGGCGGCTCTGGTCTTTTATGAGGCCCACGGCGATGAGGCAGCTGTAGCCGTCACTGAGCAGATACCCGCGCCCGCGCCAGAGGAGGTAGCAAAAAAACCGATCGAAGCGGCCAAGGCCTAACCTCTCCCTCCCCCTTTCTATAGACCCCTCGAAATCGGAGCAGCGTTAAACTGTCAATAACGCTGTTACAAAAGTTAACCGATGCTTCCCGATTTGATGGGTGCCACCCGAGACTACTGGCGCAAGCTGGATGAGGTCGAAGCCGCCTACCAGCGCGACGAGCTAACTATTGAAGAGGTCAACGCTGAAGTTAAGGCGCTGATGGTTGAGCTGGGTCAAACCCGGCGGCAGCTATTGCGTGACTCATGGGCGATCGCTCAAACCTTCATCAACCAGCAGGGCGAGGCTCTAGCAGGGGTAGCGGCACTAGGCGTGCTGGCCTACGTGTGGCTGGTGGCCAATGGGCAGGCCTAGGCGCTTCAAACCGTCGCAAATATTTAAATCCAGCAGGCTGGTAGGGGGAGAGTACCAAGCGTGCTTGTTTAGCTCAAGAGGAGCGCTAAAGCCTGCGATATCCTCAGGATTGGTGCTCAGCATTGAAGAAATTTTCTCTACTGGGCAGCCAAAGTGTTTACCGTTTAGGCAGTAGTTATACAAACTTGCTAAGCAGGTAATATAAGGAACAAATAGAGGCAGAAGCTTTCCACTTCAGTATTTTTTTGTGCTTATACCTGACTACCAATCCATAATGCTTCCGCTTATACAGATGGCTGCTGATGGGCAGGAGTATTCTCTGAGAGAAGCTATTGAGAAGCTTGCCCAGCACTTTAGGCTTAATGATGAACAACGTCAGGAAATGTTGCCGAGTGGTCGCCAGGCTACCTTTGACAATCGAGTTGGATGGGCAAGAACTTATTTAAAAAAAGCTGGACTTTTGCAGTCAACTCGTCGTGGGTACTTTCAAATTACGCCTAGAGGCAAGTCAGTTCTTCAAAAACAACCATCTAGCATTGATGTTAAATTCTTAGAGCAATTCTCTGATTTTCTTGAATTTAAGAAAAGTAAACGAGAGCAATCAGAAGTAGAAAGCTTGGGTGCCACTGTTCCGGAAAAGACTCCAGAAGAAAACTTGGAGTCTATTGTTCAGGGACTAGCTCAAGATCTAGCATCTGAGCTTTTAGAGAACATTAAGAGCTGTTCTCCTAGTTTTTTTGAGACACTTGTAGTTGATGTGTTGGTTAGCATGGGTTATGGAGGAACTCGTCAAGATGCTGGCAAAACCGTCGGTCGTAGTGGTGACGGTGGAATTGATGGAATTATTAATGAAGATCGGCTGGGATTGGATATTATCTATATTCAAGCTAAGCGTTGGGAAAACCCTGTTGGTCGACCTGAGATTCAAAAATTCGCAGGTGCTTTACAAGGTTTTAGAGCTAGAAAGGGAATTTTTATAACATCCTCCTCTTTCACCGCTGAGGCCAAAGATTTTGTTTCCCGAATTGAAAGCAAGATTATTCTTATTGATGGGCAATCTCTAGCTCAACATATGATTGAATTTGGTGTAGGAGTAAACACCCGAAAAGTCTATGAACTCAAAAAAATAGACTTTGACTATTTTACAGAGTAACGAAAAAAATCCTGCTGCTTCTGCGTTTCATCATCTGAACCTTGCTCTAGCTCATCTGACAAAAGACTCTGGAAGTTTTTGCCACAGCGATCGTTTAGATAAACAAATGACGAAATCAGCTCAGCTAAGACCTTAGCTTCTTGGTTATATTTAGATCAGGTAATTGAGCTGATGAATAAGTTCTAAGACTCGGCCACGCTTATCTCTCAGTTTTTATAAATCAAGACTTTGAGCGTTTTATCTTGAATTGCTAAAGCGCGTGTTTCTAGTTGCATAAATATAAACGAACAAATTCATCAGCGGCATCTTGGTTGATTTGCTTCAAAGCTTCCTTAATCTCGAAAATCACGTCTCCAGCTGGGTCACGCAACTCTTTCACCCAACAGTTCACGTTGGCGCGATCTGTGCCCATCGTCACCGCCAATTTGTTTTGGCTGATGCCGTAAGTCTCCAAAACCTTCCGTAGTGCGCTGCCTGCCCTTCCCATGGCCAAATTCTGGCAGAGGGGACTAGGCTCGTCTATGTTGCCAATATGTCAGCGTTCGTTTGTGCTGCCAATATGTCAACACTGTTTTTGCCATATCACAAGCTAACCGTTCGCTTGCCAATGCAACTTCCCACCTCCGCCACTCTGCTTTTCTTGCTGCTGCTGCCATGCCACAATCCACTGATCGCTTATTGAATGTCGTGAGCCTGTACATCTGATAGTGATCGGCAGCGCTCAGGGCATCGAAACTATCGTGCAAACTCTTCATCTGCGGGGCTTTGCCCACGTCAGCGAGTGGAGCATTGCTATGCCCCACAGCTCTGGCAAGCTCATGCGCGTGCTCACTCGATGGGTGCAAGAGATGCGCTGATGTGCCTGGTTCTAGCCCCTACACCAACTTCATCACTATGATAGGTCCGTAGAGTGTATAACGCTAAGGAGAGGCTCCGCCCTAGCGTTAGCCATGCCCGGAGGGCTATACACAAAGCAATGCACCACTAAAAAACCATACCGAAAGATAGGCACATCCTAAATTTCAGCATTGACAGAGCACCAGGATGTGCCACTAATTTCCGTTGCAATCCTTATTCCATCAGCAACGCCATGCCCGCCCCAAAAGCAGGCTAGGGGCTTTAACCGCTAATGCTTGGGCACCAGCGGTTAGTTGATCACAACTCTCAGTTCGATTTACCCGATGCTCCCGTAACTCGCTTAACGGCATCTGTAGCCTTTTCAACCAAGCTTTCATTGTCCTCTTCAGGGTCAACCTTGCCCTCAGCCTGGCGCATTTCTTCCCGTATGCCTGTCGCTTCGCTCATGTCATAGGCCCGGTTTAATCGTTCTTCGGCACTCAGCGGTTTGCCCTCGGTGCGACCCGTGAGTTGGTCTTTAGTTTGACCGTGGGCCTCTTTTGAATCGAAGGGAATTTGGGCCAAACTCGGCTGTACAGCAATGGTTAAAAAACTGGTCAGGCTGAGGAAACACGCCAACCCAACCATTAGCAAGCGTCGTCCCATGCGATCGCAGCGGAACAAGGAAAATAACGTCATAGGAAAATCTCGTAGTCTTGGCGGAGAGAAACTTCGCTGGAAGATGGACCTCTTTGGGCCATCCCTGCGGTGGCTTTAGCCTATAGGCGCGAGGGGTATGCCCTGTTCCGCCTAGCGATATATTTTCGTCATCGCTACGATAGTGAAGCCATCTAGGGACAATGCAATGAAAATAAAGCACGTCATTAACCTCCACAAAGGCACTACGGCTCTTTTCGTCGCGGCCCTGATGGTGGCCTACCAAAACTTTGGCTTAGGGCCGTGGATTTACCTGGCCCTCCATGGCACATACGGCCTGCTATGGCTGCTGAAAGACCGCCTCTACCCCGACAAGCAGTGGGAGCAAACCATTCCTCTAGCCACTGGAATTATTGGCTTTGGGTTGATCAGCCTCTACTGGGTAGCTCCTTTTTTGCTGGTTAGCCGAGGGGTGGAGCCGCCGTTGCCTTTGGTCGCAGGGGCGATCGCCCTCAACCTCCTCGGCATATTTCTGCACTACGCCAGCGACGCGCAAAAGTACTTCACCCTCAAGTATCAACCGGGGCTAATTACCGAAGGGCTTTTTGCCCGCTGCCGCAATACCAACTATCTGGGCGAGATCCTGATTTATCTATCCTTTGCCCTGCTGGCGATGCACTGGCTGCCTTTTGCCATTTTGGGGCTGGTCGCGGCTGTGTTGTTTGTGCCCAACATGCGGAAAAAAGACCAGTCTCTATCGCGCTATCCCGAGTTCGCAGACTACAAGGCGCGATCGGGGTTGCTGCTGCCCCGGCTGTTCGGGACTTATGCGGTTGGTTCTCAAACTACCGCTGGGGAAACGCCCAACTAATCGACTTCGCCCCGCCAGCATACCCTAGGGTCTATGATCTAAGGGTTCATGACCCGGCTGACCATGACTCTGTTTACTTTGCGCTCTGCCACCAAAGATTTTGGTATCAAGGAAATTCTCCGCGATGCCAGCTTTAGCCTGGATGAGGGCGATAAGGTGGGCCTAATTGGCACCAACGGCTCCGGCAAATCGACCCTGCTGAAAATGATTGCGGGGCTAGAGCCCTTCGACGGTGGCGATTTTTGGGTCAACCCTGGGGCTAAGATTGTCTACCTGCCCCAGCAGCCCGACTTTGAAGCCGATCACACCGTCCTAGAGCAGGTCTTTGCCGATGCGGGCGAGCAGATGGCGCTGATTCGCGAGTACGAAGACATCTCGCACCACATGGCCCAGGGCACGGGCGATGCCGATGCTCTAATGGCCAAGCTCTCGACGGTATCCGAAAAAATTGCCGCCGCCGATGCTTGGGATTTGGAAACCACCGCCAAAGCCATTCTTAGCCGCCTGGGAATTGATGATTTTGATGCCAAAGTAGGCGATTTGTCGGGGGGATATCGAAAGCGAGTGGCGATCGCCGCTGCCCTACTCGCCGACCCCGATGCCCTGCTAATGGACGAGCCCACCAACCACCTCGACGCCGAATCGGTAGAGTGGCTGCAAAGCTACCTCAGCGGCTTTCGCGGCGCGCTGCTGCTAATTACCCACGATCGCTACTTTCTCGACCAGGTTACCAACCGCATTCTTGAGATCGATCGCGGCGACCTCTACGGCTACGCAGGCAACTACGCTTACTACCTAGAGAAAAAAGCGTTAGCTGAAGCCGCCGACCAGAGCACCCAAAGAAAGCACGCTGGCGTGCTGCGCCGCGAGCTGGAATGGCTGAAGCGTGGTCCCAAGGCTCGTAGTACCAAGCAAAAGGCTCGCATCGATCGCATCGGCGACATGCAAAACCGCGAGTTTAAAGAATCCCTTGGCAAGGTGGATATTTCGACCGTCGGTCGCCGCATCGGCAAGAAGGTGATCGAGCTAGAGAATGTCTCTAAAAGCTACGAAGATCACCTGTTATTCAAGGATTTCACCTATGCTTTCGCCCCCGACGATCGCATCGGCATCATTGGCCCCAACGGCGTCGGCAAATCAACCCTAATGAACGTGATCACCGGGCGGCTTGAACCTGACACCGGCACTGTCGATATTGGCACCACCATCCATGTCGGCTACTTCGACCAGCACTCCGAAGATCTGTTCGCCAACCCTAGCCAGCGGGTGATCGAATACCTAAAAGAAACAGCTGAATTAGTCACTACCAACGACGGTAGCGTAATCACCGCCTCTCAAATGCTAGAGCGGTTTTTGTTCACCTCTAACCAGCAATATTCGCCTTTAGAGAAGCTTTCTGGTGGCGAGCGGCGGCGGCTATTTTTGCTGCGGGTGCTGCTCTCGGCCCCTAACCTGCTAATTCTCGACGAGCCCACCAACGACCTCGACGTACAAACCCTTGGCGTATTAGAAGAATATCTAGAGGAATTCAACGGCTGCGTGATTGTGGTCTCCCACGATCGCTACTTTCTCGATCGCACCGTCAACACCATCTTTGCCTTTGAAGGCAACGGTGTACTGCGAAATTATCCGGGCAACTACTCAGTCTATTTAGACCACAAAAAAGCAGCCTCAGACATCCAGAAGGAGAACGGGAAACAGGCCGCTGCCAGCAAAGCCCAGGCCGCTGCATCTGCTCAGATGGTAGCTAAGGCAGAGTCAACTCCCGATGCCAAGGGCAAGAAACTTTCCTATAAAGAAAAGCGAGAATACGAGCAGCTAGAGACTCAAATTCCCGCCATGGAGGCTGAAAAAGCGGCGTTAGAAAAGCAGCTCTACGGCAATCCGCCCAGCGACTATAGCGAGGTGACAAAGTTGTCTGAACGTCTGGGCAAACTTACTGCTACTATCGACTCCTCCACTGAACGCTGGATGGAATTAGCGGAGCGGATGGAGTGAGCATCCACAGTAAGCAAGGCAATTAATCGCAGCAAGGTTTTGCGGCCAATGCAACATCTGTAGCTGTGTCATAGAGATGAGTAAAATCTCAGGAACTACACGAGTTCTACGTTTGATTCATAGCCGTAGTTCTAGCGGGCGATATCTGCCCACCCCTACTGGTCGGGAGGCAGACAGGGATTAGCATCCATCTCCCGCTGCACAGCAAGACCAATGTCTAGTGCCTCCTGCAAGAACTGTCGATACTCACTAGCCTGGTGGTTGACCTGAAGGGTTTGCAGCGTTACCAGGTTGCTCTCAATGGTGGTGAACAAATCCTGTCGTCGCTCTAGCAGCGCTCGGTGGCGACGCAAAATCTTTTCGGTCATCAGCGCTGAAATTAGACTGTCACGGGTGGACTGAAGGGCAATTAGGATTTCACTGTTCTGGAGGCCTTGACTTGCTCCCTGGGCATTCTCCAGTTCCTCCATCACTTGCAGTGCTTGAATAATATCGTTGTGGCGATCGCACTCATCCAGCAGTCGAGCCAGGGTGATAAAGCGTTTAGAGCGCTGCCACTGGTAGAGATGCCAGGCCACAGCGCCAAGCGCGATCGCTCCAGCAATCCCCAGTAACAGCGCGCCGAACTGGTTAAAGCCCTCTTGCTGACTCACCAGCACCAGCCCTAGACCCAGGCAAACCACAAAAATTGTCCCCAGCACCAGGCATTCTGTAATAAAAAGGGAGAGCAGTTGCCGCCGCGATCGCCACACAGAAGGGCGAATCATTCGGCCCATAAAGACTGAGTCAATGTCTAAACCCGTAAGCTGATCGAGCTCAGATCGGGTAATGCGTAGCGCCTGCAAATCAGAGGTCATCGTCTTTGCAACATCAGGGCTTGCCAATTGAAAATATGAATCAGAAATACAATGTCTCTTTTGGGAAAAGCAGCTATTTGCCCCTGCCCATGCAGCATCGCTCAATTAGTTCCAAACAGCAGTGCGGCAATGCTGCGAATCACCTGGGAGTAAAAGTTGCCTTCTACCTCACGGAAAAGTTGAAACGGTTGACCAGGCGAGCCAAAAAAAGGCCTCAACGTCCACCCTAATTGGCTGCCCACTAAGCCATAGAGCGTCAGCCAAAACAGCAGCAGCCGGTTGCGAATCTGGGGAGTATCTTCAGTGAAATCCATCACGGAACGAATGCCTGCATAAAACAGCCTCACTCCGATGAAGCCCGTGAGACCGAAAATGGCGACATTTAGCAGCAAAAAGAAGTGATAGCTGCGAATAGAGACCAAAAAGAATAGTGTCACCGGCGCAAAGCTGAACAGCAGTACACTAATAACCGAAACGGTGGTGAGGCTGAGCACCGCGTACTGTTTAAAGTCGGCCTTGGAGCCGAATAAGATGTCGAAAAAGTACAGCGTTGGTAAGCAAATGAGCAGAGTTAACAAGTAGAGAGCTGGTAGTTTAACCATCGACACCAGCAGTTGTTGCCAGCCACTGGATGAGCCAATAATGGCCCCATAGATAGCAAAAAACAGTGAGCTGACCACCAGCAGAGACAAGATTTTAGACTCAATCTTCTTGCCCTGGCGGACTTCTTCTAGAAAGGTAGTGCGATCGCGCAGCAGCAATATTAGGGTTGAAAAGTGATCCATAGTTTTACCCAACGCGACAGCGATAAAGGTCTATCTAGAGCGTAGCCATTCCCCGCGGTGGAATAGGTCGGAAAAAGTCGGCAGTCGTTTTTGATGAAAAAACGACTGGAAGATCTAACGGAGTATGGGCTCAATAATGCAGCAAAGCACACCTGCTGCTGATTGTTGTACCTGTGGGCCACAGCAATTAGCCGGTGTGCTTGCCAAGGTCAATATATTCTTGAGATACGTTCTAACCGTCCGCGTTAATTTGGGCAATCAAGTCTGCCAACACCTGCTCGGCCTGCTCGTTCTCAACTTGGCAAGTGCCAGCGGCATCGTGCCCGCCTCCCCCATACTTCAGCATGAGTTCGCCAATATTCGTTTTAGAGGTGCGGTCAAAGATGGATTTACCTGTCGCCAGCACGGTGTTTTGCTGCTTTAATCCCCACATCATATGAATCGAGATATTGCACTGGGGAAACAGGCCATAGACCATAAAGCGACTGCCCGCGTGAATCACGGTTTCTTGCCGTAAATCAAGCACGACCAAGTTGTTGTGTACCGTAGCGCAGCGCAGAATTTGGTCTTTAAACTCAGGCTCTTGGGCAAAATAGAGTTCTACCCGCTCTTTCACATCTAGCAGAGCTAAAATTTCGGCGATCGTGTGATTTTTGCAGTAGTCAATCAACTGCATCATCAGGTTGTAGTTCGAAATTCGAAAGTCTTTAAACCGCCCCAGTCCTGTCCTTGCATCCATCAAAAAATTTAGCAGGGTCCAGTCATTAGGATGCAGCACGTCTTCTTTGGCATACTGTGCCGAATCAGCCTGGTCTACTGCCACCATCATTTCGTCCGAAATAGCGGGAAAACGGGTAGCCCCACCATAGTAGTTGTAAACCACTCGCGCCGCCGAAGGGGCCTGGGGATCGATGATGTGATTGTCCCGCTGTTCCTGATTGCGGAGCATTTCGCTAGAGTGGTGGTCAAACGCTAAATGCACCCCTTCAACGTAGGGCAGATTAGTCGTGATATCGTTGGAATTGACGTCAACTTTGCCATCCTGCATGTCTTTAGGATGCACAAACATGATGTCATCAATTAAATCCATATCCTTCATCAGGACGGCGCATACAAGACCATCAAAATCGCTGCGAGTGACCAACCGGTGCCGAGTTTTGGTAGCTATCATAGGGGCTCCTTGCAATCCAAAATGCTGAAAAAAGTGGTTGTTCCAGCCCAGTTTTCCCAAAGTCAGTCAACCGCTACCAAGTTCTAAGAGTTGGTAAACGTGCAGCTTTCGCTAGCCTTTGGTGCTTAGAGCCCCCAATTTGATTGAGATATCTCTAATACGTCAAAAAACCCCGTAGGCTAGGCTCAGCTTACGGGGTTTGATAAAAATACTCTGCGTTGAGAAAGGATGGTTGCCGCGCTACAGCGTCAGCCCAGAACATCACCTAAAAAGGTCATTAGGGTTTGCCACGATCGGCGATCGGCTAGGCCATCGTAACGATTGGCATCGCTCCAGATCGTAAAGGCATGGTCAACCCCGCCGTAGATCTCCATATCAAAGTCAACCTCGGCTGCATCGAGTTCGGTGGCCAACTGGGCCATGTCGGCCATGGGAGCAGCGCTATCGGCAGAGCCGTGCAGAATCAGAATGCGGCCCTGGGTTTGGCTGTAATCTTGCCCTTCAGGGGTTTCAAAGCTGCCGTGGAACGACACGAATCCATCCACATCCATGCCGGCGCGGGCCATTTCAAGCACGGCGGCTCCGCCAAAGCAGTAGCCAATCGCCACGACCTGGCTGCTGTCTACTCCCGTTTGGGCCTGGGCTTGAGCTAGGCCGGCCATCAGACGGGCACGTAAGGTAGCGCGATCGGCGTAAAGTGGGCCGGTTTGGGCTCGCGCCTCGTCGGGGTTGGTAGGGCGCACGCCTTGGCCAAAGAGGTCTACTGCAAAGGCTGCATAGCCCTGTTCGGCCAGCATTTGGGTGCGGCGTTTTTCATAGTCACCTAGGCCATCGCGATCGTGAACGAGCAGAACCAGGGGCTGGGTTTCGCCAAAGTTTTGGTTGAAGGCAAAATAGCCCTCAAAGGGTTGCCCATCCAGGTCGTAGACTACTGGCTCGGCCACGATATTGGCCTTGACCTCAGAGGATAAGCCTACTGCCACTAGCGTGGTCATCACGGCGGCTAACATGACTAGTAAGAGTTTCCTGATCACTGCAATCTCCTTAATTTTCGACAAAGCACGTTTAGATAGTTAGAGCCAAAACTCTCTGACGAGAGGATTTTAGAGTCTAACGTCTCCTTAACTGGGAGAAAACCTGCGGCGGACGGGGTATGGGTTATGGCCCTATCGTTACGAAATTGGACTTTGGGCTAGAGATGTCTCTATCCCCTGATATCGTAAAGAAGTTTGAAGCTCTACGCAAAATTGCGCCTCTACCTATGGAATGGACTGCTAACGCTGAAGCCCGACTCAAAGAGATTCCCTTCTTTGTGCGCCCTGCTGCCCGCAAAAAAATTGAGAAGTTTGCCCAAGAGCAGGGCACGAGTCAGATCACTGTTGAGGTGTACGAAGCGGCCAAGAAGCAGTTTGGCTAGGGGCGATCGCAGGAGCGACAACCTCTGCAATACCAAATTCCTGTTTTTGCCGCTGAAAGTCATCTGGTCGAGCCATTTTTCGGCCCTTCTTTTGGTGATAAGGGACGAAACTCCTCACCCCTAAACTGGCGATTTACGCAGCCGCAAGCATATGAAAAAAGAATTTTGCCTGTTCAATAGCAGGCAGAATCATGTCATGTCTAGCCAAAGGATTAGTCTGGGAAATTGGGCTGAGATAGGGCTAAATTATGACCCCGCACGAACCCTTTGCTCATCTCTAGGTCAAAGTCGGTTAGGGTTACCTGGAGGGCAGGCGTCTTTATTAGCGGTAGTTTGGGCAGTGTCAACGCCAAGCTCAAAGGCGCTGGTTAGCCAGAAGCCAAACCTAGCAAGTTCTGGCTAGTCCAAGCTTTAATTAAGGTCATAGTAGACCCTCCAATATCAGGAGACGGCAGGGAGGATAGCTCTCTTTCTTCCCCTTTAATATAAAAACCCTGGTACGAGCCAAAAAAGTAGGTTGTATCTCTCCATGAGAAGCCGAAATAGGTCGGTGATCCGAACTATTTCGCTGTAATTCAAACCTATCTTCAACAAAAGCTTTGGTTAGACTGTAATAGTGAATACAAAAGGAAGATGTCGTTCATCCTGTCTATTGTTCGATATCGCTACCGAAGCTGGACAGGACGGAAGTAGAGAAACCCTCTCGAATGAACGCGCCAACCCTTCTCTGCCTTGGGAGGCGAACCTAGTTATGACCACTGCTCTTGCTGCCGGACTCGAAATCATTGCTGCTGTCACCCTGATGACCGTGGTAGTCTGCCCCATGCTGGTATGGATACTGCCTGATCGCAGCCAACCCGTGGGTTAACAAAATTAGGGGTCAGGTATCTATTGGGTCGCACCAGCAAAATTTGCTAGTTGCCCTAAGTATCCAACCCCTTCGTACTTAACTTCACGAAAAGGGGGATGGATCATACAGATTTATCCCCCTTTTTCGTACTAGTCCCTAGGTACCGGCTTTTGCAGATATACCGCTAGGGCATCAGCCATCACCTGGGCCATGGGCCGCCCCTCTTTGTCGGCGGTGGATTGCAGAGTCATGAACAAATCGTGGGAAATGCTCAGCCGGTGCCGTCCCTCTTTGGTGTGGCGCGGGGTGTATTGATCGGCGTTGTAGGTGGCAGAAAACTGCCGCAGGGCTTGAAAACCGACGCGATCGCAGAAATCCCCAAAGCTTTCGCCCTTTTTGCGCCCGTCGCGGAAGAACACAAACAGCGGCTCTAGGGTGGTGTCGACATCGTTGTCGTGGAGGCGCTCCAGATAGGGGCGGGCCAGTCGGGTCTGGTTGGGTGAGCCACCCAGCCAAACTTGGTATGACTCGGGGGCGCTGCCCACCAGACCCAGCTCAGCCATGTAGGGGCGGGCGCAGCCGTTGGGGCAGCCGGTCATGCGTACGACAAAGTGCTCATCTTCCAGACCCAGCCTGGTGAGCAAGGCACGCAGGCGACCTAGCACCGTGGGCATAATGCGCTCTGACTCAGTTACCGCCAGACCGCAGAGGGGCAGGGCGGGGCAGGCCATGGCGTAGCGCACCAGGGGGTCGATCTCGGTTTCGTTTGCAATGCCGCAGCGGGTGAGAATCGTCTGAATTTCAGCTTTATCTTCGGGCTTGACCTCGTAGAACAGCACGCTCTGGTTAGGAGTGATCAGCATCGGCAGGTTAAACCGCTGCACGATTTCCTTCAGCGCCGTTTTGAGCTGAATGCCCTCACGGCGATCGATGATCCGGCCGTTTTCTACGGGCACGCCCACAAACCAGTTGCCGTCGCCCTGCTCATGCCAGCCCAGATAGTCGTAGAAGGTCCACTTGGGAAGCTTTTTGAAGGGCTTGAGGGGTTTGCCCAGGTAGGTTTCGACCTGCTGGCGAAAGCGATCGACACCCCAGTCGTGGATGAGGTACTTCATGCGGGCGTGGCGGCGATCGTGGCGATCGCCATAGTCCCGCTGGGTTGCTACAATCGCCTTCATCAAATCGTAGACATCGGCTTTGTCGACGTAGCCAATTTCGTCGGCCACGCGAGCAAAGGTTTCGTCTTTGCCGTGGGTGCGGCCCAGACCGCCGCCAGCTAGAACGTTAAAGCCCTTTAGCTGCCCAGAGCGATCGGTGATCACCACCAGGGTGACATCGTGGGTGTAGGCATCGATGGAGTTGTCGCCAGGCACCGTAACCGCGCATTTGAACTTGCGGGGCATGTAGTGGGTGCCGTAGATCGGCTCTTCGCTGTTGTGCACGACGGTACCGTTGCCGTTGCGCTGGCGGGCCGCCACCACGTCGGGGTGCTCTTCGACGGAGACTGCCTTCTCACCATCCAGCCAAATTTCGTAGTAAGCCCCAGTCTGCGGCCGCAGCAGGTCGGCGATGTTGTTGGCATACTCCTGGGCCAGCCGGTACTCGGGCCGGTTTTTGTAGGGGGCTGGGGGAGCCATGATGTTGCGGTTGAGGTCGCCGCAGGCCCCTAGGGTAGAGCCCATGTTGCGCACGATCGCCCCAATGGTGGCCTTAAGGTTTTGCTTCAGCACGCCATGGAGCTGTATGCCTTGGCGGGTGGTGGCCCGCAGGGTGCCGTTGCCATACTCATCTGACAAGCGATCGAGGGTGAGATATAGCTCCGGAGAAAGGTACCCGCCGGGGTTGCGGGTGCGCAGCATCATCTGGTAGTCCTTCTCTTGGCCCTTGGCGCGGTTGTCGCGGTTGTCTTGCTGATACGAGCCGTGGAACTTGAGAATTTGAGTGGCCTGTTCAGAAAAGTGCGTGGTATCTTGCAGCAGCTCGCTGGCCACGGGCTCGCGCAAAAAGCGGCTGTTTTCTTTAATGCCCTCCATTTTGGAAGGGGTAGGCCCAGGGGCGGCGGGGTTGGGTTTGATAGGAGTCTGAACCATAGCGGCAGGCAATAACCGTTAAAACAGAAAAATCCAGGCAATGGCACCGCAAAGCGGCCTATTCCCGGAAAGCTCGGACAGTGACAAAATCGAAAATTCACCGGTAATCCGGTCGGGATTTCGGTGAATGCTTCATTATCCTACCATCGGATCCAAAGATTCGGGCAATTTGCCCACGGAAGTTCACAGTTTCCTATAGAACTCCTGCCTGCTTTTGAAACGTTTGAGGCTGAGGGGTTTAGGGAGGGGTGGACAAACGCGATCGCCACCGCTGTCTAAGGTAGCCGATCCGTTTAGGATCAAACTAAATCCCCCAGGAGCAACACCATGCCCGATGTCATTATGTACCAGGAAGAGATGTTCGTCGTGCTCATGCCCGGTGCCGCCGAAGAATTTCTTTCTCCCGAGGAGCTGCTAGAGCGGTTGACTGGGTTATTGGGCGATCGCCAGCACGACCTACCTCGTGACATCCAGCGCTTCACCACCGTCGCCGAGCAGGCTCTCCACCTGCGTGATACCGCCTGCGAGCTAGAGCTCAGCCCTGGTGAAGCCATGCAGTGGTACGTCGTACGACTGGAGAAATAGAGATTGTCGGCTAAGGGTCCCAGCTCGATGGTGGCATGTAGGGGCAAACGGTGTTTGCCCAGCCGGATTTGAGCGTAAGCAAACAGGATTTGACAGGACAATCTGCTGCGAAAAAAGGGGAACGTGGCGTTAGCCAGGCTCCCCTCTCCGACACTACTTGCCTAATACTGCTTCAACAAACAGCATCAGGAATCAGCTAGCACTAGCTAAACGGCGATTTTGCCGCCGTCGTTGCGGGTGATCACCACCGTTGCTGAGCGAGGGCGAGCGTTGCCGCCATCGGGCCAGTGACTTGTAAACTGCGCTGGGTCAGTGACCGACTCGCTGCTTTCACCCGGATGCTGAATGTTGACGAAAATTACCTTGCCATCGGGCGACTCGGTTATGCCGGTGACTTCACAATCGCGCGGCCCCACCAAGAATCGACTTAGCACCGTGGGGCTAGCCGTTTGGCCCACGTAGGTCTTGACCTGCTGGTCGGCGTTGCCGTTGCTGGGCACCGCTTTGTTGGTCACCATCTTAGATTCACCGTCGCCCACAGACCCTGGCAGGGCGGCCAGCATCATGCAGTTAGTGGCATCGGTGTAATAGCCGTCATCGGTTTGCACCCACAGCAGGCCGGGTATTGCCTGGCTAAACCAAATGCCGTCGGGGCTAGAAAAATCGTTCTCGGTAGTGAGGCCCGACAGATTGACATCCGCCGTCGCATCGGCCTGCGCCCCAAAGAGATAGACATCCCAGTTAAAGGCCATAGCGGCAGGGTTATTGTCTGACTCACGCCAGCGAATGATGTGGCCGTTGACGTTGCCCTGGCTAACGGTAGTCTCTTTTTCCTCGGCATAATACCGAGGGTTGGCGGCATCGAGCGGAGTTTTTACACCCCGACCGTTGCTGCTCGACACACTGTTAGTGAGGGTAATGTACACCTCTCCAGTGGCCGGGTTGAAACCGCCCCACTCGGGCCGATCCATCTTGGTTGCTCCGGCGGCATCGGCGGCAATGCGGGCGTTGATCACCACATCGGCCTGGTCGGCAAAGTTGTAGCTGGCGTAGTTGGCAATGTTGGGGTTATCCAGGGTAAGGGGCAGCCATTCCCCAGTGCCGTCATCGCTAAACTTGGCTGCGTACAGCGTGCCTTCATCAAGGTACTTGTCGCCCACAGCGGCACCCCGATTAGCATCCTGTGGGTCCCAGGCAGCAGCGGTGACGAACTTGTAGATGTACTCGTTGCGGGCATCGTCGCCCATGTAAAACACCAGGGGTTGACCAGCAACGGGCGTGGCTGACCAGCAGCCTTCGTGGGCAAACCGACCCAGGGCAGTGCGCTTTTTGGTAGTGGCGTTGGGGTTGAATGGATCAATTTCGACCACCCAACCAAAGGTGTTGGCGACGTTACGAAAATCTTGCTCGGCCCGGCTGCCGGTTTTGCTAACATCCCACCGCTTGTAAAGGTCGGTGTTGCCGGCAGACTCGGCTCGCGACCAGTTGTAACGACCCGAGGTAGCCCCGCCAATGCCGTAGCGCTTGAAGGCGACCACTTCCTTAGCGGTGCGGACGGCATCGTCTTCGCGCCGGTTAAAGTAACCGGCCCAGTTTTCTTCGCCGCTGAGAAAGGTGCCCCAGGGGGTATAGCCGTGACCACAGTTGTTGAGGGTGCCGCGGGTCTGCTGACCGCTGGGCGAAAAGGCCGTGGCCATCATCGGGCTGCGGCGGGCCGGGCCAGCGATATCAAACGTGGTGGTGGCGGTAATGCGGCGGTTATAGCGCGAGTCGCGGTTGAGAGCGTAGGTGGAGGCCTGTTTAGCAATTTCGACGATGGTGACACCGTGGGCAGCGACCTCTTTATCGATCTCAATGGCAGGGCGGGCCTCGGTGCTCTCAGGGCCATAGTTGGTCGGTCCGCTGGGGTGCACAAAGCCCAGGTCTTCGCAGACTTCGTTGTTGATGCAGAGCAGGGCGCGATCGCTGCCGTTGGGGTCCCAGCCATTGCCGGCGCGGTTCATGCCGAAATACTGCATGGCGTCGTGGTGGTCGCCCGCCCGCACCTCAAAGTCGTTGTCGGTGCCGTTGTTTTTATAGGGGGTGACGTTGCTTTTGATCGGGTCGCCTGTGGCCAAAAGCACGCGAGCGGTGTAGCCTTCAGGCACAACTAGGGTATCGGCAGTACTTTTAGCGACAGGGCTGAAGCTGAAGCGCAAATCGGTAGCGGCTTTGGCGGCTTTGCCAGTCTGCTTGGCAGAATCGGCTACCAAGGCCAAACCCGTCCCCAGCATGGCGGCTGCGGCCAGGGATGAACTGCCCTTAAGAAATCCTCGCCGACCTAGACGAGCGCGGTCTAAAACTTGGTTGAAGGAGTCGTTGTTTGAGGGGTTATGGTTTTCATCCTCAAAGTTGACCACTTTTTTGAGAATGGTGCGGATATCTTGCTTCTTCGCCATGGTCAGGGCTCCCAGTGGGCTTTTTTGAGTAACGAAAAAATATTATGTGGCCCTGGTAACGGGAGGTTTAACGGGTGTTTAGCGATTATTTAAGGGATAGTGAAGGGAGGGTAATCAATTGGCCAGATGCCACTTAATAGCAGCCAGGGAAAAGCGATGAAAGTCTGAGGCTTTCAGTTCGTGCTGTCATCCTTGTGGAAATTTCTGCACTTAAGCAATCGTTATCGCCTGAAATGTGGTGCTTGTTGCAGTGCTCTTTAAGTCAAACGGCGGGAATATGGTACGTATGAAGCTTGGTAAGCCTGGCACCCTGGCCCAATGTCGCGCCCCCGCCATTGAGCCTAAGATTAGAGCATCTGACGATGTGACATTTTGCGGAGCTTTAGGAAAATGACCGATTCAGCCCTGCTGCCAGTACCCGATTTTTATCACCCCAGCCGGGTCGGTGAGGTGTGGTCGGTGCCCTATCAGCAGCGCGCCGCCGATGCCAAAGCTTGGGCAAAAGCCCATCACATAGCCCTTGCCGCTGAGGATAGTCGTCGCCTCTGCCTACTACTGATTGATGTACAGAATACCTTTTGCATCCCGGGCTTTGAGCTGTATGTGGGCGGGCGATCGGGCCAGGGAGCCGTGGATGATAACCGCCGTCTGAGCGAGTTTATCTACCGCAACCTGGGGCAGATCACCACCATTACCGCCACCCTCGATACCCACCAGGCGATGCAGGTGTTTCATCCCCAATTTTGGGTCGATGCCGAAGGCGAAAATCCGCCGCCGATGACCATGATTCACTACGACGAGGTGGTGCAGGGCAAATGGCGGGTCAACCTGGCGATCGCCGCCAATCTCACCTCCTCCCACGACCTGCAAGAGTACGCCCTGCACTACACCAAAACCCTAGATGACCGGGGCAAGTACCCCCTCACGATTTGGCCCTACCACTCGATGTTGGGGGGTATTGGCCATGCTCTGGTGCCAGCGATCGAAGAAGCCTGCTTTTTTCACACGATCGCCCGTCAGAGTCAGACCCGTTTTGAGCTCAAGGGCAGCAATCCTTTGACAGAAAACTATTCGGTGCTCAGCCCCGAGGTTATGGATGATGGGCAGGGCCAGGCGATCGCGCAAAAAAATACTCCCCTCATCCAAACCCTGCTGGAGTTTGATGGAGTGATTGTCGCGGGTCAGGCCAAAAGTCACTGCGTTGCTTGGACGGTGGCCGATCTACTGAGCGACATTGAGGCCACTGACCCGGCCCTGGCCCAAAAAGTTTATCTCCTCGACGATTGTGCCTCGTCGGTGGTTGTCCCTGGTGTGGTCGATTTTACTGACCAGGCAGAGGATACCTATCAGCGCTTTGCTGAGGCTGGCATGCACCGGGTGCAGTCAACTACTGCGATCGCAGACTGGCCCTAGCTTGCAATTAATCAGTACTGTCGAGTCATGGCATGACTCGTTTTGTGAAAAGTTGCGATCGCTAAGTCTGGGCGACTGGACAGCAACTGTGCAGCAGCTACAGTTCAGCTAAATAGGCTAACAGCGGCAAAATGAATGCGGCAAAAATGCCGCCGATTACTACTACTTCAACAGCTTTCAAGGGAGCGTTTTTTCTTTTCATAGACATAGTTATCTGAGAATGATTAATTAATGTTTAACGCCCAAATCGATCGCGAAATTTTTCTCGAAGATAACCTATCCACAGCGATGGCGATTCTTCAGAACGGTATGCTGTCTGAGTCATTGACAGCAATAAAGGCACCCCGCCGACCTTGAGACCCATAGCGATGTGAGCCAATAAAGTTAGCAACAGCACTAACCATGCCGTCAAATGTAGCCTGTACCAGATGTGGTACAACTCACCAGCGGGTAGCCAGGCCTCTTGCATCATTCTGCCGGTAACTACAGACAACGTAGCGGCCAAGAGCATAGCGGTGTTTAACAGTCGCTGAAGATTGACCCACCAGCCGGGTTTACCCACTTGATGGGTAAGCCGAGCCCAAAAGTCAGGAAACAATAATCGCCGGTATCCCCAATGAAAACTATAGATAGCAAGAGCGGGAAATATCAGCAAAAAGAAAAGGCCAAACGTACCATGAATGCCTTGAATGTTTGGCAGTAAGGGTAGAAGAATAGAGCCAAATCGGCCGTCATAGGTGTTGTAAACCAAAAAGCCGGTAATTAAGGCACCAATGGCCAGCAAGCCAGCAATGCTGTGTAAAAGCCTTAAAACCAAAGGCTGATAGGGAATTAATTTAGACATTTTACCCACCAACTTAATCTAGTTTTATCTGTCAGAAAAATATAGTATGCCAGGGAATACCTACATAGCAAACCGTAGAAAATGAATAAAAAATGAAATGGAGCTATCTCGAAAATGATTGAATTATGAAATGAAAGTATATTTCTTATAGCTTCAATCAGTATTTTTAATTAGGTTCAAATCCTTTGCTCATGGTATTGTTTAAGTCATGAAGGGGAGTAGCTTTGGGTCTTTAACCCAATCACCTGAATCAACATACTGGCGATGAGCCTGGTTCAGGTGGCGAATTAGCGCCGTTAACTAGAACTGTGCATTCGCAAGCGAGACCTTCACTGAGTCCACAACTGACGTGGGCTTGGTGGAGTTCTTGTGAGCATCCATCATGCCCGCTCAGGTCTAATAGTCCTGGAGACGAGCATGCACCCACTGACCGGATTTACCGCTGGCTTACTGTTCATCACCCTATCTGAGTTAGGGGATAAAACCTTTTTTATCAGCATGATTTTAGCCACCCGGCACCCCCGTCGCTGGGTATTTCTAGGGGCTACAGCCGCGCTGTTTGTCATGACAGTTTTGTCGGTAGCGATTGGGCAGGCCGTCACTATTTTTCCTGAGCACTACGTTCAGGGGCTAACCGTATCCCTTTTTCTAGGATTTGGCCTCAAGCTGCTGTACGACGCTAGCCGCATGGTTGGAGGCGGTAGCCTGGCCGACGAGCAGGCCGAGGCACTAGAGGCCGTCGAAGAAAGTGAGGCTGAGGTCAAAAAATGGTCGGTCAAAGCTGTGCTCATTCAATCTTTTAGCCTGACTTTTGTGGCTGAATGGGGCGATCGCACCCAGTTTGCCACCATTGCCCTGGCAGCGGCTAACCATCCGGTGGGAGTGGTGCTGGGGTCGACCCTAGGCCATGCGGTGTGTGCTGCGATCGCCGTCGCCTGCGGCAAACTCATCGCCGGACGCATTTCAGAGCGCTGGCTAACGACCGTTGGCGGGCTGCTATTTGTCATCTTTGGCCTAGTTGCCGCCGCGGAAATGGTTTAGGGCAAGCTAGCGGTGAGGCCAGCTTGCCCGGCAGGCTAGCGAACGCCTGTGCCATAGGCAATCACCTCAAGGGCAACAACACCCTTGCCGTTGTTGCCGCTCAGCTCAGCGGTTTGAATGCGGATATTGACCACCTGGTCTGCACCCCAGGCCAGGGCCGACTCTTCCATCCGCAATATGGCCTCGCGGCGGCCCCGTTCAAGCAGGCTTTCGTAAACCTTGATGCGTCCGCCAAAGAAATTCAATACCCCTGCAATAAATGTCTTAAAAAAGTCGGATGATATCACCACGCTACCGGTGAATAGTTGCGCCTGACGTGCCTTTGGCAGAGACACTTTAGCTCCAGCAGTGCTGAGCATTAACCCTTGAATCGCCTGCTCTCGCTGCTGCAACTCACGAAAGTGCTGTTTTTCAGTTCGGGTACCAAAAAAGTATCCGATCCCTAGCAATACCGCAAAAACGATTAGCTCATCCATGGCTATTCCACTCGCACGGCGGTGCCGTAGGCAAACAGTTCTGCTGCGCCCTGAGTCAGCGATGCGGTAGCGAAGCGGACGTTGACAATGGCGTTCGCGCCTCGCTTTTGGGCCTCTTGCACCATGCGGTTGGTGGCTTCTTCGCGGGCTTCTTGCAGCAGTTCGGTGTAGCCCTTGAGCTCGCCGCCTATGATGTTTTTGAGTCCAGCAGCAATGTCGCGGCCGATGTGCTTGGCCCGAACCGAACTGCCCTGTACCAAGCCCATGTGTTGCGTAATGGTTTTGCCAGGGACAGTTTCGATGTTGGTGAGAATGATAGTTGGTGCAGAAGATCGAGGTTGAACGGTCATCTCGCGGCCTGTGGCTCTATAAAACAACGACAACCCTAGCCCTTAGGCTCATTTGCGTCGATGATTTCTAACGGTTTGCCCAGCATTGCTTGCAAAGCGTTACACAGGCCCCAGCGATCGGCAAACGTATTGGCATCCTGCCTAGCGATGGATGCTCACAAAAAAAGGGGACGCCCTAGTGGACATCCCCTTTTCTATTCAGTTAATAGACTCAGCGTGAGTTAGACGATCGAAGCCATGCTGACGTCGTTGGTAGCAAGCAACTGCTGAAGCTCTTCAGAATCGACAGTTTCTTTGTCCACTAACATGGTGGCCAGTTGGTCGAGCACGTGGCGGTTGTTGGTGAGCACCTGCTTGGCGCGGGTGTAGGCTTGGTCTACCAGACCCCGCACTTCGGAGTCGATGGTAGCGGCGGTCTCCTCAGAGAAATCACGCTCGGCAGCGATGTCGCGGCCCAGGAACATGTTGCCCTGCTGACGACCGAGGGCGACGGGGCCGAGCTTGTCGCTCATGCCGAAGCGAGTCACCATCTGACGGGCAACGCGAGCCACCTGCTGAAGGTCGTTGGAAGCACCAGTGGTGACTTCCTCTTCGCCAAAGATGATCTCTTCAGCGATGCGGCCACCGAGGGCTACGGCCATCTGGTTTTGTAGGTAAGAGCGAGAGTAAAGGCCCGACTCTAGACGATCTTCGCTAGGGGTAAACCAGGTCAGACCACCGGCACGGCCGCGGGGAATGATGCTGATTTTTTGTACGGGGTCGTAGTCGGGCATGAGGGCACCAACTAGGGCATGACCGGCTTCGTGGTAAGCGACCAGCTCCTTACGCTTTTCGCTCATGACGCGGTCTTTTTTCTCGGGGCCAGCCAGGACGCGATCGATCGCATCGTTGACCTCATCCATCGAAATTTCGGTGAGGTTGCGGCGGGCGGCGAGAATAGCGGCCTCGTTCAGCAGGTTCGACAGGTCGGCTCCGGTAAAGCCGGGGGTACGACGGGCAATCTTTTGCAGATCGACATCCTTAGAGAAGGTCTTGCCGCGAGCGTGAACGTTGAGAATTTCGAGGCGACCAGCGTAGTCGGGGCGGTCCACAACAACCTGGCGGTCGAAACGACCGGGGCGCAGCAGGGCCGCATCGAGCACGTCAGGACGGTTGGTAGCGGCAATGATAATGATGCCGGTGTTGCCCTCGAAACCATCCATCTCGGTGAGCAGCTGGTTGAGGGTTTGCTCACGCTCGTCGTTGCCGCCGCCGAGGCCTGCGCCGCGCTGACGACCGACGGCGTCAATCTCGTCGATAAACACGATGCAAGGAGCGTTGGCCTTGGCCTGCTCGAACAAATCGCGCACGCGGGAAGCACCCACGCCGACGAACATTTCAACGAACTCAGAACCGGAGATGGAGAAGAATGGCACGCCCGCTTCGCCCGCTACGGCCTTGGCCAGCAGAGTTTTACCGGTACCAGGAGGGCCGACTAGCAGCACACCCTTGGGAATCTTGGCACCGACAGCGGTGAAGCGATCGGCATTCTTGAGGAAGTCGACGACTTCGGTGAGTTCTAGCTTGGCTTGCTCAATGCCCGCTACATCGCCGAAGGTGACCTGAGTCTGAGGCTCCATCTGCACGCGAGCCTTGGACTTGCCAAAGTTCATGGCTTGGTTGCCAGGGCCACTCTGGGCACGGCGCAGCACAAAGAACAGCACCCCCAGCAGCAGGATGGGAATCAGCAGAGTACTAAAGGCGCGAACCCAGACGCTATCGTCGCTCTGGGGCATGACGACGATGTCGACATTGTTGGTTTCCAGGGTGCTGATCAGCTCCTGGTCGTTGGGCAGGTTAACAATGATCTGACCGTTACCCTCAGGGTCTGTGAAGCGGGCGCGGGTGCGATCGGCGCTGATATTGACGCGCTCGATCTGGTTATTTTGCACCGCGTCTAAAAACTTGCTGTAGCGCCAGGTCTGGGTTTCGGGGCCAGAACCGTCAAAGATTGCGGTCGCCAGGGCAATGACTACAACGACCAGCAGGGCATATAGACCTGCATTTCTCCACCGTTTGTTCACCGGGCTAATGCCTCCACTTACTTCTTGGGATGAACTGTTGCTTGGAAACCGTTTCTAATGAAACTTGCTTGGGGCCAATTTTTGAGTAGGCCGTAAGGATTAGAGAGTTATTAACTTATGTTAACGTCATCTGTCAGAATGGGCTAATCGATAATTGGAATAGGGGTTAATTTTCTTCGAATGCAACCCGCAAAGCCTCTAGGGCCGGGTGATTGGGGTTAACCTTTAGTCTACTGCGATCGCCCAAAACTGTGTGAATAGGTACTATCTGCACCCCCGAGTTGCTATAGGCCAACACCTCAAAGCGCTGAATCACCCCCGGCGGCCAGGGAGACTGATTGACTTGCTCCCCTTGCTGCCTCAAATGTTCAATCAGGTGAGCACGCACGATTCCTGGCAGCAGGCCCGTCCCCAAGCTGGGAGTATGCCATTGACCATTGGCCCAGCCCCAAAGGTTGCCGGTGCTGGTCTCCAGCCATTGACCTTGAGCATTTATCAGGATCGCTTCGCGCGCACCGTGGTGCTGGGCGGCCTGTAGGGCTAGCCAAGACCCCAGGTAGTTGCCGGTTTTGTAAGCAGGCTGCGATCGCCTATACATCTCACCCCTCGCTACCCAGGCGGCAATGCCCTGGGTCTGCATTGTTTCTAAGTCTTGGGGCAAACTGCGCCCAGTTACCAGCTCGCGACCGTCGGGGAAGCAGGTGATTCGCAGAATAGGATACTCCTCTAATAATTCCTCGGCTCCTTGCCGCACCCGGCCCCAGTCGGGGCTGTCCCATCCAAAATCGGTCAGGGCATGAACTAAACGCTGCTGGTGGGCGGCCCAGTGGGTGAGGGGATGCTCAAGGCTCTGGCCATAAACTCGCAGTGTGGTAAACACCGTGGCTCCGTAGAGCAGGGCAGGGTCATTGACGGCAAGGGCAAGATCGGTGCCCTCGCAGAGCTGCCCGGCGAACCAGTAGGCCATTTGCTGCTACAGCCCCTGCTGGATGTATTGCAGAATGCCGCTGGCGATCGCCTGCGCCATAGACTCGCGCCAGGCAGGGTCAGCCAAACGGGGAGCATCCTGAGCGCCAGTGACAAACCCAACTTCGAGCAGGGTGGCGGGCATGGTGGACTGGCGCAGCACGGCAAAGCGGGCTTGTTTCACGCCGCGATCGCGCATGCCCGTTGCCGCTAGCATGCTGGCCTGTAGGGTAGCCGCTAACCGACGCCCACTTTCTGAGGAATAGTACGACTCAATGCCGTTGACATCGGGGCGGCTCATACTGATGGCATTGGCGTGAATGCTGACAAACAGATTGGCCTGGGCACGGTTGGCAATGTCGGCTCGGGCCTGCAAATCGACGGCAATGTCCTCGCGCCGGGTCATCACTACAACAACTCCCCGGCTTTCGAGCAGCTCAGCTACCCGTAGGGAGATAGGGAAAATCACCTGCTTTTCCTGCAGACCGCCAATGCCCACTGCCCCAGGATCACGCCCACCGTGACCGGGGTCGATAGCTACTACCACTCGGCCGCTTAGCGCTGAGGGCAGGGAAGGTGGCTCTGCGGAGCGCGTAGGCGGCGGTGTGGGACTGGACTGTATAGGCCTGGATGGTGTGGGACTGGGTGGTGTTTGGGCCTGGGGCGGGGGCGTCTGAGCTTGGGGTGTCTGGGCCTGGGGCGGCCTCACGGGAGCCGCCGCTAGGGGGGCCGGTTCGTCGGCAATACTGCTGAGGGGGACGCCGCTGGGGGGCAGCACAATCACGCCGCTGTTGTTGCGCAGGGCGCGCCAGTCTGGACTGGTGGGAGAGAGCCTGAGGGTAATGCGGGTAGAGGGGGGATTGGTGGGCTGCTGGGCAACATCCCAGGCGATGATGCTGTAGCGGTAGTTGGGCAGGTCGTCAGGACGCAGGTTGCCCGCTACAGCGGTATTGGGCAGATCGATAATGGCGAAGCGGTTGTCGGCATCGTCGCTGGTAATTTGCACCGTGGGGGTGGGCGAAGTGCCGCTGAGCCGAATTAGGAAGCCATCGCCGGTGGTGACCACGCCGCTGAGAATGGAGCCAGCGCCGGTGCCGGTGTTGCCCTGCACCCGATTGGCGGTGGCGGTTGGGGGCGGTAGAGCCCCCGAGGCAGGCGCTGCTCCCTGGTTGAGGGTGGGCAATTGCACTGCCCACTGGTTGGGGCGAACCCCTTGAACCCGCACATCTTGAGGGTTCAGGCTGTAGCCGGGTGCCAGCTCAATGACTAGGCGAGTGGTTTGGCGATCGAACTGACCGGCCCGCACTTCCCGCACGGCACCGCCAACGGACTGGCTAGCGTTGGTGCTGCCCATCTGGGTGTTAGGCAAGTCAACCACGATGCGGGTGGGGTTAACCAGCAGCTGAGCCCGAGGCTGTACCTGGCTGTCGGTGGTGAACACCAGCTGGTTGGTTTGAGCATCAAACCACCAATATTGCAGGGTTGCAGCCCTAGCGGGAGCAGCCACAACTAGGGCACCCAGAGTTGCTAACGCTCCTAAGGTGAGCCATCTTGACTCCATAAGCACGACCAGAACACGACCAAGACCTAAGCCACCCGACAGTATAACGATGAGAACCAAAGTGACATCCGTAGGGCACAGGTTCTAGCAAAAAATGCTGAAAGGGGATGTTAGTATGAGCGTACCAAATTGACTCTGCCATGCTCGACCTGATGAAGCTGGCCCGGCAGATGCAGGGCATTAGCCAGCACCTGAGCCAGGAGGCGGCTGCCGCCCAGGAGCGCATAACAGCAGCCCGTCAGCTGTTGGCGATCGCCGCCACCCGCCAGCCCGATCTGGTCGCCCAGGCCGAAGTTTGGGGCGATCGCGCCCCCTTCACCGCTGCTCAGCCCACCGAAGCTCTCACCGTTCGCACCGCCATCACCTCTGCCCCTGAGGCCCATACCGTCATCGCCACCGACGGCTCACAAATTTCCCCCAGCCACCATGAGATCGCCTACTGCTATTTGATCAACGTGGGCCGCGTCGTGCTTCACTATGGCCAGAGCCGATTCCCGTTGCTCGACAGCCTGCCTGAGGTGGTGTATCGGGCCGAAGATCTCTACCTGTCGCGCCAGTGGGGCATCAGCACCGAAGAATGGATGGGCCATCGTCGCACCGTCGCCGAGGCCGTGGTGCTGGCCGAAGTGGGGGAAGCCGTTCACCACAGCCTGGTTGAAGCCAACCCCAAGGCGACGAGAGTGCCCGTGCTGGCCCTGGTAGATGGGTCGCTGATCTACTGGTTTTTGGAGGCGCTGCCGGGGGAAGCGCGCGATCGCATCCTCCCCCCCATCCTCGACTCGTGGGAGCGGCTGCGGCGGCAGAACATTCCCCTAGTGGGCTACCTCAGCGCCAGCCGCAGCGGCGAAGCGATGAACTTTTTGCGGTTTGCGGCCTGCCCGTTCCTTCAGCCCGACTGCCAAACCCATTGCAGTAGTGACGAGGGCAGCCCGGCCGACCGGGCCCCCTGCGGTCGGTTTTTGCCGCTGCGGGATGCAACGTTTTGGGCAACAGAACTAGCGCCTGGGGAACGCAGCCCTTTCTGGCGCAGCACCGCCAGCATTTTGGATTTGTACGGCGATCATCGGGTGTACTTCTGCTACCTCAATGTTGGCCCTGAGGTGGCGCGGGTGGAAGTGCCCCAATGGGTGATGGCAGATGAAGCGCTCTGTGAAATGGCGCTCAGGATGGTGCTAACTCAGGTGCAGAAAGGGTATGGATATCCGGTGACGCTGGCGGAAGCGCACAATCAGGCGGTGGTTAAAGGGGGCGATCGCAGCCGATTCTTTGCCCTGCTTGAGCAAGAAATGATTCGCGCCGGGCTTAAGAATGTCGGCACCTCCTATAAAGAAGCTCGCAAGCGCGGCAGCATTGCCTGACCTTGACGGTTTAAGATGGCGACTTCAAAAAACAGAGCGGTAGACAGATTCGCTCAAGCCTCATGTTAAGTAATATTTCGGAATAGGATGCTGTCAGGGTGTAGTTGGACAGTGATTTGCGGGCTGGGGCCAGCTGCGCCTATGTTTGCTGTCGTCAACGACCGATTGAGCTCTATGCCGATGCGTACCCTTGCCATGCCCCCCCAGTCTCCTGACTCTCTTTCCCAGGGCGATCCGGATGGCGATCCCTCTGCCTTTGAACTGGTGGATATGGCCACTGCCCTTGACCGGGGCCCGACCGCTGTGCCAACACGCCGGGCCACCAAATGGGTTTGTACTCGGGTGCTCACGGGTCACAGCAGCTGGGTGCGATCGGTAGTCGTTAGCGCCGACGGCAACTTTATCGTCAGCGGCAGCGGCGACAAAACCGTGCGGGTGTGGAACCTGGCCACGGGCCACACCATGCGGGTGATCGACAACCATCGGGCCTGGGTGCGGGCTGTCACCGTGAGCCCCGATCGCACCTGCTTTGCCAGCGTCAGCAACGACAACACCATTCGACTGTGGGATTTCACCACTGGAGAATCCTGGGGTCAGATGGAGGGGCATACCAACTGGGTGCGGGCTGTCGCCTTTAGCCCCGACGGCAAGTACCTATTTAGCGGCGGCCAAGATCACAAGATTTGCGTTTGGCGACTGAGCGATCGCACGCTCGTGCATCAGTTCAATGGCCATACTCACTGGGTGCGCTCCATTGCCGTTAGCCACGATGGCACCACGCTGATTAGCGGCAGCCAAGACCAAACCATTCGCCTGTATCGCATTCAAGGTAAGGGGCGCAACCACGTGCTTACAGGGCACACCGGCGAAGTGCTGGCGGTGGCGGCTAGCCCCAACAACTGGCTGCTGGCCAGCGCCAGCGCCGACTGCACAGTGCGCTTTTGGAAACTCAACAGCGGTCGCCAGACCACCTGTTTCAAGGCTCACCCGGCCCCGGTCAACAGTCTCGCCTTTAACCCTGACGGCAAGATGCTAGCCACCGCCAGCAACGACAGCACCATTCGTCTGTGGAACATGGAGCAGGGTCGCCTGATATCTATTTTGCATGGCCACGAGGGCTGGGTTTGGGGAGTAGATTTTGCCCCCAATGGCAAGACTCTGGTCAGCGCCGGATGGGACGGCACCGTGCGCATTTGGCAGGAGGAGTGAGGTCTTAGTTTTGAGGTCTTAGTTTTGAGTTTTGAATTTGGTGCTTAACTCAACACTAAAAACTCAACATTCAAAACTTGAAACTCTAGAGGCCTATCGTCGCCCGCACATACTCACGGCGCATAGAGGCGATCGCATCGATTGAGATCCCTTTGGGGCACACGGCCTGGCATTCGCCGTGGTTAGAGCAGTCGCCAAAGCCCTCGACGGCCATCTGGTTGCCCATAGCCAGCACCCGCTGGTGGCGTTCGGGATGGCCCTGAGGCAGCAGGGCCAGGTGAGCTACTTTGGCGGCAGTGAACAGGGAGGCTGAGGCGTTGGGACAGGCCGCAACACAGGCACCGCAGCTAATGCAGGCGGCGTAGTCAAAGGCAGCGTCGGCATTAGCCTTGGGGACAGGGATCGCGTTGGCCTCTGGAGCCGAGCCGGTTTTGACAGAAATGTAACCCCCGGCCATGATGATGCGATCGAGCGCGGCCCGTTCTACGACCAGATCTTTAATGACGGGGAAGCCCTTAGCTCGCCAGGGTTCGACGATGATTTCGTCGCCATCTTTAAAGTGGCGTAGGTAGAGCTGGCAGGTGGCGGTCTGGGGCAGCCCACCGTGGGCTTTGCCGTTAATCATCACGCCGCAGGAACCGCAGATGCCTTCACGGCAGTCGTGGTCAAACTCCACCGGCACCTCGCCAGCGTGAATCAGCTGCTCGTTGAGCACGTCGAGCAGCTCTAAAAACGACATATCGGGGTGGGCATTGGCCACGGTGTAGGTGTGGAACTGGCCAGGGGTGTTGGCATTGACTTGGCGCCAAATCTTGAGGTGAAGTTGCATGGGAGGACTGCTGCGGGGGAATAAGGCTGCTGATCCTAGTGTAATCCTCCTATCTGGGGGACGCTGGGTGAGTGGCGCTTGGGGATCTACAGTCTGCACTTGGGGACTAAGGCTAGTTGATAGCTTTGGTGAGGCCACCTTGACCTGAAACCGTCCTCCTTGTGATCTGGCCCACTGCACTGCCCCGAGTTGCCCCCGCCAGTGGTATAAATCATGCAGCTTTAACAAAATGGCTATGGGCAAGAAGGCTGGTAATAGTTCTGGAACCGGCGACCGTCACGCCTACCGCGAGTTTGGCCCCACCGACCCCATGGCGCGGGGCGTGCCCGATCGCGCCCCCAATCAGCAAACTGTGCGGGTGCAGGTTAGCCGCAAAGGGCGCGGCGGCAAAACTGTCACTATCATCAACGGGTTTCAGCACAGCCCCGACCAGCTCACCGTCCTGGCCAAGCAGCTCAAGGCCCAGTGCGGCACCGGCGGCACCGCCAAAGACGACACGATTGAAATTCAGGGCGACCACGCTCAAAAGCTAGTCGAACTCCTGGTGGCCAAGGGCTATCAGGCCAAACGGAGCGGAGGTTGAAGGGTATGGGCAGGATGGGTAGGGGGTGGATGGGTAGGGGGTGGCGGCGATCGCTGCTGATCTTTGGCGCGGCGCTGATTCTGGTAGTGGGCGGTTCAGGGCTACTGCCCCTGCTGCCCAAGGCAGCGGCAGCGATGGTTCCCGCTGGGGTGGCCCAGGCTACTAGCCCTAAGCAGGGCTTAAGTGACGAGACGGATTCTAGGCCTATCCTGCCACGGCCCTCTATTCCTGTCGTTATCCCCACTGACATTCAAAACCACTGGGCCAAAGACTGCATCACGGAACTAACTGAACAGCGTCTGATCGCCCCCGACGCCAGGGGGCTGTTTTACCCCGATGACCCCATTCTCTGGGGTGACTACGTGAACCTGCTGAACCTAATCTCAGCTGCGGGGCCAGCCCAATCATGGGCAAACCCCCTAGAGCGGGCACTAGGGGTTCAAACATCGCCCACGGTGGCGGCCCACTACCCCGACGCTTACTTTCAACGCGATCGCCCCCTGGTGCGGGCCGAAGGCATCATGGCCCTGGCCACTAAGCTAGACGGCAGCTACCAAATTGCCGCCAACACAATCATCAACGCTAGCCTGGAGGATGGCCGCCAGGTGCCCCCCTATGCCCGTGAAGGGGTGGCCACTGCCCTCACCCAGGGCGTGGTGGTGAACTATCCCCAGGCCAACCGCCTCAACTCTACCCAGCGGCTCACCCGAGGTGAAGCGGCGGCTCTGCTGTGCCGCGCCGCGCCGAACCCTGCTCTGCGTCAGACAATTGACCCCGCCTGGGTGACCCAGGCCCAAACCCCTGCTGTGGCCTCACCCGCTCGCGAGATGCGCGGCGTGTGGCTGACCAACGTAGATAGCCAGGTGCTGTTTTCCACCGAAGCGCTGCAAGCGGCGGTAACCCGTCTAGCTGACCTCAACTTCAACACGATTTATCCGGTGGTGTGGAACTATGGCCACACCCTCTACCCTAGCGCCACCGCCCGGCGCGAGTTGGGGGTAAGTCAGCATCTCTACGGCGACCTGCGCGCCCCCGGCCCCGCCAGCGAAAGCGATCGCGACATGATGCGCGAGGCGATCGCTATGGGCCACGCCCGGGGCATGGCCGTGGTGCCCTGGTTTGAGTTTGGCTTCATGGCCCCTGCCAATTACGAACTCTACCGCCGCCACCCTGACTGGTTTACCCAAAAGCGAGTTGAGCCACCGCCCTCTGAGCCAGAACCCCTTGCCCCCCGCGATTCCACGCGACCCGGGAATGTGCCCAAACTGGCCGCTGGTCTAGACACTAAACAGACTGCCAAGCTAACCTCTGCTTTGGATATCCCCAAAGCGGGCGATCTAGCCCGCGAAAAGCAGCGGGCCGACCAGTGGCTCGCCCAGGACGACTTTCTTCCTGACCCTGACGTGGTGAATGACCCCGGCATTTGGATGGAGGGCAACGTGATTCCGCGCCGCTGGATGAACCCGTTTCATCCTCAGGTGCAGAAGTTTCAGCTGGAGCTAATTAACGAGCTGGTCTCGAACTACGAGGTGGATGGCTTTCAGTTTGACGACCACCTGGGGCTGCCGGTGGACTTTGGCTACGACCCTTTCACTATCAACTTGTACCGGGCTGAGCACAACGGTCAGGCCCCGCCTAACAACCCTCAAAACGCCGAGTGGATGACCTGGCGGGCTAACAAAATTTCTGACTTCTTGGCCGAGGTTCACAAGCTGGTGAAGGCGCGACGGCCCAATGCGGTGGTGTCGATCTCGCCTAACCCCTACCCGTTTGCGTTTACCAACTACCTACAAGACTGGCCCACTTGGGTCAACCGGGGCATTGTCGATGAGCTGGTGATTCAGGTCTATCGCAGCGACCAAAACCGCTTTATGTGGGAGATGAATAAGCCCTCAATTCAGGCGGCGCGGCGCAAAATTCCAGTGAACATTGGCATTCTCAGCGGCCTGCGGGCGGCTCCGGTGAAGATGGACTTTATCACTGACCAAATGGCGGCGGTGCGCGATCGCGCCTACTCTGGCATGTCGTTTTTCTTCTACGAATCGCTGTGGATTTCGCCACCGCCGGAGACCGCCGAGCAGCGGGTGGGTAAGCTTCGGCAGGCCTTTGCCACGCCGGCTATTCGTCCTAGTAGGTAGTAGGTAGAGAGTAAGAGGGTGGGTAGGTAGAGTACAGTGGGGCATTACGGGTTATAGAGCACCACATTCTCCTGCTCATTGGGGTCGTTGCGGGACACGATCGCCTGCGCCGGTTCACTGTCGCTCAAATTTGTTGGCTGGTGAGGCACCCCCGCTGGAATGTAGAGAAAGTCGCCAGCCTCGTTGACGATGGTTTTCGTGAGCCTCTCGCCGTAAGCCGTTTTGACCCGCCCCTGGAGAATGTAAATCGCGGTCTCGTAGTCTTTGTGGAAGTGGGGCTCTGCCGACGCCCCAGGGGGAATAATCACCAAATTCATCGAAATGCCGTGAGAGCCCGCTGTGGCTTCAGAAATGCCGACAAAGTAGGGTAGCTTTTGCAGCGTTGCAGTGTCGTGCTGGGGTCGCACGGTAACAATTTCGGCATCGGCGGGGGAGAAGGCAGCGACATCGGCCATGGTGGTTTCCTCAAAGATGCGGTTTCAAAAGGGGTTGCCCAAGGGATCGAGTTTGGCAATGAGACTTAATTTTCGCGCCACCCAGCACCGCCTATTCTGAAGGTGCGTTGGGGCTAGCATCCAGCGCAGCTGAACTGATGGATGGATAGCGGCAGATCCTAACAAGCTCTTCTGCCTAAGCTGTATATCTCCAGTCATAACCCATAGCTTTTAAAGCGATGTCCAAGAAAAATCAATTTTCTCAAACCCTAGTGCTGCTGGGGCTCTTTCTGCTGGTGACCACCACGGCCTGCACAGGGAACAGTACCGCCCCGGCACCAGCCCCCAGCGAAGCAGAGACCTCAGAGACACCTCAGCCCACAGAAACCTCCACGGAAACGCCTCAGTCTGAGGAAGTCGGCCTAACGCTGACGGATGAAGGGCTACAGGTGATGAATTTGCAAACGGGATCGACCACACCCCTAGCCTTTGACACTGACATGGCTACCACCCTGGATGTTGTGACGCGGGTTTTGGGCGAACCTGAAGAGACTGGCGAGAACAGCGAGTGTCCCTCTGGCCCGCTGACGATCGCTAGATGGTCTAATGGTTTAGCGTTGAATGCTGCTGACGACACCTTTGTGGGCTGGGCCATGCAATCTGGTGACGACGACACTACCCTGACCACCGTCTCAGGCATTGGCATTGGCTCAACCCGCGAGGAGCTAGAAAAGACCTACACCGTCGAGGTGATGGACAGTTCCCTCGGGGTCGAGTTCTCGGCGGGGAATCTCTTTGGGCTACTGAGTTCGCCAGAACCCACCGGCACGATTACTGATTTGTGGGCTGGAGTAGCCTGCAATTTCCGGTAGCGCGACCCACCAGAAGCCAATTTGAGGGAGCAATTCCTAGGGTAACTGTCGAGGCGCAGGGCAGCTGAGTCAGCCGTCACTGCTCAGGGAATGCCTTGTAGGATGACAGTATGTCCTGATGAAGGCCCCGATTGATGCGCCCTGAATATAGCCGCCCTGACCAACTGCCAGACACCCCCCCCAAGGGCATGAGCCCTGAAAAATATGCCCGCCTGAAGGCTGAAGCTCAAGCGCCTTACAAGAGTCTGCGTAAGTTTGTCTATGGGGCTGTAGGGGCATCGGGGGCGATCGGGGCGTTTGTATTTTTTACCCAGCTGTTAGCTGGGCGCGATGTCGGCAGCGCTCTGCCCAACTTGGGGGTGCAGCTTGGGGTAATTGGGATTGTGGTGCTGCTGTTTCGGCTGGAGAAGAAAGATTAGTACTTGACCAAGCTGATTGTGACAAGCTCTAGCGGCTTAAGGTTTCAGGTCTAAGGCAGGTCGCGAACCTTAAACTCTGAACCCTCATCGACCTGTCAATCTCTTAGCCTGCCCACCTTCTAAACCGATGACATTAATTACCGTGCGCCCTGAGGGGCTCTACTGTGAAAAAGGCGGCTTCTATATCGACCCCTGGCGCGGGGTGGAGACGGCGCTGATTACCCATGCTCACAGCGACCATGCGCGATCGGGCTCGACTCAGTACATTGCCACCGCACAGTCAGAGGGCATTTTGCGCCGGCGGCTGGGGGAAGACATTCAGCTCCAGGGAGTTGCCTATGGAGCAGCGATTAAGCTGGGAGAAACCTGGGTGTCGTTTCACTCGGCGGGGCATGTGCTGGGCTCGGCGCAGATTCGGGTTGAGCATCGGGACGAAGTTTGGGTCGTGTCGGGCGACTACAAGCGCGGTGCTGATCCCTCCTGTGCTCCCTTTGAGGTAGTGCCCTGCGATACGTTCATCACTGAGGCCACCTTTGGCCTGCCGATCTACCGGTGGGAGAGTGGCGCTGAGACCACCCGCCAAGTTTACGACTGGTGGCAGGGCGATCCTGAGCGTCCATCAATTTTGTTTTGCTATGCCTTTGGCAAGGCCCAGCGGGTGCTGAGTGAGCTGGTTCAATTGACGGATCAGCCTGTCTACGTCCACGGTGCGATTCACGTGCTGACCGAGATTTACCGCGAGCAGGGCGTGGCGATGGTGCCCACCATCTGCACCTCAGATATGCCCCGCACTCACAACTATACGGGCGATCTGGTGCTGGCCCCGCCTTCGGGCCACCGTTCCAGCTGGATGAAGCGGTTCAAGCATCCCCAAACCGCCTTTGCCTCGGGGTGGATGGCGGTGCGGGGGGCACGGCGGCGACGGGGCTACGAGCGTGGCTTTGTGCTCTCTGACCACGCCGACTGGCCGGGGCTGATCCAAACGGTGAAGGATACGGGAGCTAAAACGGTGTACGTCACCCACGGTCAGTCAGACGTGGTGTCGCGCTATCTGCAAGAATCGTTGAACCTAGAGGCCATGCCCCTGGAGACGCTGTTTGAGGGAGAAGGAGATATTTAATGGCCGCAACCCCCTGGCTAGACGGACTGATGGGTGGACTAGCGCTGCTAATTTTGCTGGGAGGTCTGTGGATGCTCTTGAGCGGCGTGGGCGACATGGACCGCTGAACCTGAGCGCAGGGCGGCGGTGACATAGGCCACCAGTTTGCTGCTGCCGTAGACCACGGTAATGGCAAACAAGCCCCCAGCCACCCAGCCCTGGGCCCGCTGGGCAATCCACAGGAGGGCGAGAACAAGGGCGATCGCATCCAACCCCAGCACATCAAGGCGCGATCGCCAGCCCGCTGGCTGAATTGGCTTGGGGCTAGCGGGCTCTAAGCGAATGGAGGCCGCTAGATTAAACCCCAGCAGGCTAATCAAGATTAGCCCCATTCCCCAACCCAGATGGCCCAGGGCGGCTATGGAGAAGCCTGCGACTTGACCGGCGATCGCAAGCATGACCACGCGACTGAAGTGGACCAGGCGTGGATCGCGCGATCGCCGGCCCACGATCTCGCCATGGCGCAGGTCTACCCGGGCCATGTGGGCCTGCTCTAGACTCATTAACAACAGCGACAGAGCCAGCAGGCGATAAGGCCAGGGATGAGGCTGCACCGCTTGATACAGCAGCCCCACCGTTGCGGGCATAAACAGGGCCGCCGCCCAGGCAGGAGATAGGGTCATAGGAAAGGCACCGCTGGCTCAACCAAACGGATTAAGCATACCGCCAGACCGAGCAGTCAGACCTAGCCTTTGTGCCTATTCCACAACAGGCTCAGCTTAAGAGGGAGAATTTGGCAGGATTTAGGAAGGACAGACGCTCAATGGCGTTGTCCTAACCCCCGCTTCACGCTCTTAGGCAGGCAGCAGACCGTTGAGGAGCGCAGTGGCGAGAAACGTGGCCCCAATGCCGCAGATCACCAAGCCCGCCCGCTGCGCGACGTGCGCCGTAGACCGCTGGGTGAGCTGTCGGCCCAGGAAAAAGGCGGCGATCGCAATCCCCATCTGCACTGCTGTAAACCCAGCTAAATAGGCCACCAGCGGCATGGATTCTGCACCAAATATTGCCTCGCCGTAGGCAAATCCATGGAACAGTCCGGCCAGCACCGCCAAGCCTGTAACCACGCCACTTTGCGGACGGTTACGTAGCGCCAGCAGCACCCCAAACCCAAGCACCGATCCAGCAATCACAAACTCTGCTGCCGGTAGTGTGATCTCCGCCAGGTGCAGCCCCGTGCCAACCATCGCTGCCAGCACAAAGGCAGCGGGAATCGCGATCCCCCAGGTACTAACGGCTGCCAGTAGGCCCACGGCTACTACAAAGGCCAGATGGTCGAGGCCGATGACGGGGTGGGCCAAACCCGACAAAAATCCTTCAGCAAAGTTAGCGGGCACTCGGCCCCCCAGCGGATGGTGGGCCAGACTGGGTAAGGGCAGCAGCAGCAGTAAGGCCAGTGCCCCCACCGTGCTCCGCACCGCAGGCTTTGATAGCAGACCGGTTCTGATAGATCTCAAGGCAGCAACGCGATAACTCATCCGTACCTCGCAGACGAAGAAAGAACAGTGGAAAATAGAACTGCGATCGGCGGGCGTTCTGGCTCAGCTACTTTGTGTTTGACGAAATACTCCGTTCAACACCAAAACAGCTTCACAGCTGCGGGACAGCGGCAGTCTTGCACTGCACTTTCCCCCTTACCTCCAGTGGCTGATCCCCACCGGAACCGACAGCGCCCAAGCATCATAGCACCGGGTGAATCCGGCCCTGCCGCTGGTTTATCAATAGTCACCTGGCGCACCACACGGTAGACAACGCCCTGCCCTGGGTGCGCTAGCATCGAGCAAAATCTACCTCTGCCCCCAATGGTTTCATCGTCTCGTCTGGCTCGGCAAAAAGAAATTATTGAAGTGGTGCTCGGCAACGGCTGGGACTACATGCGGCGGCTGTTGGTAGGCGGCAAAGCCGATGAGCCCGAAATTCCGCCCCCGGCGGTGCTGCGCAACATTCTGACAGACCTGGGGCCGGTCTACGTCAAGCTGGGACAGTTGTTGAGCACTCGCCCCGACCTCATGCCCCCGGCCTATATTGAGGAGCTCAGCAGCCTACAAACCACTGTACCCCCGGTAGACCCCAAGGAGATCGAGGCTTACATTCGCCAGCACCTGGGTAAACCCCCCGAGGAGCTGTTTGAACGGCTGGACTATCAAGCGATCGCTGCCGGTTCCATAGCTCAAACTCACAAAGCGGTGCTCAAAGATGGTCGGCAGGTCGCTGTGAAGGTACAGCGCCCCGGCATCGAGCGCCAGGTCGAGCGCGACATGACCCTGATTCGCGATGTGGCCAAGCTGGTGTCAGTCACCCAGTTTGGCCAGCGCTACAACGTAGTGGATTTGGCCGAAGAGTTTGCCGATGCTATCAATGCTGAACTCGACTTCACTACGGAGGCGGGCTACACCGACCAGCTGCGGCGCAACCTGTCTAAAAGCGATTGGTACGACGCCAGTCAGCTAATCGTGCCGCAGATCTATTGGGATCTGACCAATACAAAAATTATGACCATGGAGTGGTTGGAGGGCACTCCTCTGCTCAAGGCCGATTTACTGGTGGAAGATGCCCACAGTGATGTTGTTGGCCTACGAGCGGCCGCCACTACGCTGCTGTTTCGGGTCTTCCTCAAACAGTATTTTGTGGACGGGTTTTTCCACGCCGATCCCCACCCCGGCAACATTTTTTACTTGGCAGATGGTCGCCTGGCCCTACTCGACTGCGGCATGATGGGCCATATGGATCCCCGCACCCGCAATACCATGACCGAGATGGTGCTGGCGATTGCCAACTGCGACGCCCAGCGCTGCTGCCAGCTCACCCTACAGCTGGCTGAACCCCTCAAACCCGTCAACCTAGCTCGTCTAGAGAGCGACTATACCCGTCTGCTAGGCCGCTACTACGGTCTCAGCTTAGAGCAGATCAACACCGCCGAAATTTTTGGCGAAATCTTGGCGGCGGGCATTCGCAACAACCTGCGCTGGCCTGCCAACGTGGGGTTGTTCACCAAATCCCTCGCCAACCTAGAGGGGGCGACCCGGCAGTTTAACCCCGGCGTTAACCTACTCGAGGAGGTGCGCCCGCTGATGGCTGATCTGTTTCGTCAGCAGATGGTAGGGGATGACCCTCTGCTGGCGCTGCTGCGCACGGGGTTAGAGTTTCGTAACCTGTCGCTGAGTTCGCCGCGCCAGCTGGGCTTTTTGCTCGATCGCCTCAGTTCAGAGCAGCTTAAGTTTAGCCTCAGCATCCAGGGGGTAGATGACCTGCGCCGCAGCCTGGATGAATCTTCTAACCGCCATGCCTTTAGCACCGTGGTGGCGGCGCTAATCATTGGGGCGGCGATCGTGTCAACGGGGCAGCAGACATCCCAGGGGCAGATCTTGAGCATCATCTTGTTTGCGGCGGCTAGTTTCTTTGGGCTGTGGCTGCTGTTTAGCATTGTGCGACCGCGACGGCGACGGTAGGTCGTGCTCAAGGTCTAAAGCTTTTGTAGTTAGTAGACTGCCAAGCTAAAGATGACAAGTGAGTGGGGTTTAAGGTGTACGGTCTACGGCCTTTCTTGAACCGTACACCTCAAGCCCTGAACCCTAGGGGCTCCTGTCACCATCAACTTGGTCATGTACTAAGCCCTCTGAGCTTTGTACTTATCTTTAAACAGCGCCTGCTGAATTTTGTGATCGACGATGGGGGCGGGGTAGTCGCCGCGATCGCGCTCCGCAATCTTTCCTGTCACTAGCAGCTCGGTATCTAGCGATCGCAGCTCCGGCACCCACTGTCGAATGTACTCTGCCTCGGCGTCAAACTTTTGGGCCTGGCTAGCGGGGTTGAAAATCCGCAGCGGTTTGGGATCCATTCCGCTAGAAGCGCTCCACTGCCAGCCGCCGTTGTTGGATGACAGGTCACCATCCACCAAATGCTGCATAAAGTATTTCTCGCCCCACTGCCAATTGACAATTAGGTCTTTGGTGAGAAAGCTGGCCACAATCATGCGGCAGCGGTTGTGCATCCAGCCCATTTCGTTGAGCTGGCGCATGGCGGCATCGACAATTGGGTAGCCGGTGCGCCCCTCACACCAGGCAGCAAACTGCGCCTCGTCGTTCACCCAGGGAAAGTCTTTCAACGGGGTGCGGTAAGGCCCCTGGGCCAGCTCCGGGAAGAAATACATCACGTGCTGGTAAAACTCGCGCCAGGCTAGCTCCTGCTGCCAGGTTTGCACACCGCCACGGGTTTCGTCGCTGCGGGTTTGTTGGTAGGCGGCCTCGGTGGCGGCCCACACCGTGCGAATGCCCACGGCCCCAAACTTCAGCGCTGCGCTGAGCCGCGAGGTGCCATCTACAAACGGAAAGTTGCGCTGCTCGTCGTAGCTGTCGATGGCGCGATTCGCGAAGCGATCCCTACGGGAATCGCCATCGCAAAACTCCTCCAGCCGCTCCAGGGCACCCTGCTCCCCCGGCTCAACGGGAAAGCCGTTCTCCCAGGTAAAGCCTAAATCCGCCGCGCTGGGCAGCTCAATACAGCCCGCTTGCTTGGCGACATAGACTTGCTGGGCACTGAGGGGTTGCAGCCCCTCAGGTGCCGGTAGGGGCGCTGCCTTAGAGCGCTTTACCCAGTTGCGCCAGAAGGGGGTGTAAACCGTGTAGGGTGCGCCTGAGCCAGTCCGCACGTCTCCAGGTTCGTGCAGCAGCTGATCCCAAAAGGTGGTGCGAAACTCAATGCCTGCTTCTTTAAGGGCCTCGACCACCGCCGTATCGCGCTGGCGCGAGTAGGGCTCTACATCGCGGTTCCAGTGGATCGCGTCTACTGCTAATGCCTTGGCCAGAGCCGGAATCTGTTGGCGGGGATCGCCCTGGAGAATGAGCAGCTGGCCGCCGGCTTGGGCATAGCTATCCTGCAACTTCTCTAGACAGCCGATCATGTAGGCTACCCGCGCTGGGGCCACATCACCGTTGTTGAGAATGCCGGGGTCGAGGCAAAATACACCGACCACCTGGGGGGTGCGATCGCGCGCCGCTGTCAGCCCCACATTGTCCCCCAAGCGCAGATCACGGCGGTGCCAAAACAACAGTAAATCGGCCATAGATGCAGCTCACCCTTGCTCAGCAAACCGATTCAGTATAACGACATTGGCTGCTCGGGTTAGACAGCTTTTATCATGGGGCAGCACCCATTGGTAGGCGGCTCACCTTAAGGAGATCAACTATGCTGCAAAATAAGCAAATCATCATGCGCACCTTTAATGGTTACCTCGACTTTGTCACCGAGAGTCAGCCGGCCCTGTCGCCCGATGCGGCCTGCCAGGTCGCAGCCCTGCTGACCCAGGCCGAGTTCAACCTGCAACTGTCTGACAATAGCCGCAAGGCTTAGGGTTTGGCTAAAGGGATTGTGACGGGCTCTGAGGAATTGGGTTCAGGGTTTAAGGTGTACGGTTTAGGGCAGATCATGCGCCTAAGACCTTGAACCCTGAACCCCTACTAACCAGTCGTCCTTGGCTTGACAGACTACTTCTGCTAGGGCTAGCCCAATCCTTGGGTTGCCCTTCTTTTTGTGAACAGTTATTTAGAAAAGCTGTGCCCGTTTGCTCGGGCGATCGTCACTGTCTGACGTTTGGGATCCTAACAGGGTATAAGCAAATCAACCCATTACCAATCGGTTTGATTACGAATCCCGTTCAACCAGGAGCGAAAAAGGCAAGACAGGCTTCAGGTTTTCCCGTAGTATCAAAGTTGTGTTAGGTCTGCTCAGGGCAAATCCTGGAAACCTTATCCGAAGGGTGTTCTGTAGCTTAAAGATCGATCTGCAATCTGTATTTGACGAGAGGATAGCACCATGGCAACCTTCAAGGTTACGCTCATTAACGAGGCTGAAGGGCTCAACCAAACCATCGATGTCGATGACGATACTTACATTCTTGACGCTGCTGAAGAGCAGGGTCTAGACCTGCCCTACTCCTGCCGGGCCGGGGCTTGCTCCACCTGTGCTGGCAAAATCACCGCTGGCACCGTTGATCAATCCGATCAGTCCTTCCTAGATGATGACCAGATCGGCGCTGGGTACGTGTTGACCTGCGTTGCCTACCCCACCTCCGACTGCACCATCTTGACCCACCAAGAAGAAGAACTCTACTAGGTCTAAAGCGCCTGGTCTCGCGCAGCGGGGCCAGGTCTCCGAACGGGTTTTCTGATAAAAAAAGGATGCTTCGTCGACGAAGCATCCTTTTTTTGTAGCTAGTGCTTTAAGCGCGCACCAGAGGGGTTACTTCGCCGCTGCGATACACTGCTCTACCAGGGCTGCGACCTTATCGACGTTCTGCCAGCCGAGAATTTCAGTCACCTTCTTCTCCAAATTTTTGTAGGAGCGGAAGAACTCAGCGATCTCGTCGAGGCGGTGGGGGGCCACATCGTCCAGCGATTTGACGCTGGTGTAGCGGGGGTCAGCGGCGGGCACGCAGAGAATTTTCTCGTCGCGATCGCCGCCGTCGATCATCTCCAGCATGCCAATGGGCCGTGCCGCAATCACACAGCCGGGGAAGGTGGGCTCATCCATCAGCACCATACCGTCGAGGGGATCGCCATCGTCAGCCAGGGTGTTGGGCACAAAGCCGTAGTCGTAGGGATATTTCACCGACGAAAACAGTACCCGGTCTAAAATAAACGCGTTTAAGTCTTTGTCAAACTCGTACTTGTTTTTGCTGCCGCCGGTAATCTCCACCAGCACGTTGATTAGTCCAGGCTCAGGCTGAGCTGGAATACGAGATAGGTCCACAACACTACTCCAATCAATAAAAAGCTGAATGTACAGGGCAGAAGGCTCAAGCTCCCCCAGCGCACTGCTAAATACGGTCGCCAGGCTTCCACAAATGCCCTTCCGACATAGTATTTTACGGGGCAGCGGCCCCTTTTCCGCATGGTTTAGCCCACCGACCCAAACAAATCAGCGGCTTTAGAGAGGGCGATTCCCCCTTGTGGACACTTCGTGAACGCCCCTACAGTGCGCCCTAACTATGTCTTGGGCATTGCCCTACCGCCCGGCCGAAGCTGGTACCGAGAAGGTTGAGGGTTGTTCTAGTTCTGCTGTTGCTGCTGAGAAATGGGCGACTACAAACAACGGCAGAGTTAGGGTTAGTACCGCGATTAAAACGCCCAACACGTTAGATGAAGGACTAGGAGGTTCCCCCGCAGGGGTATCCGGTTGACTGGCAGAATCCATACAGTGAAATAATTGAACTCAACAAGGGATACAAATCTGAGGTCGAGGCCAAGGCCAGAAAGCTCAGACCGTCCCACATATCCAACCCTCGTAGGTAGACTCGGTTGAGGCTACCACCGGCGTGTACTCATCTTGGACGAGAGTATCGACGATCTCGGAATGGAAAACGGTTCCATTGAAACTATATGCAAGGTTATAGCAATCAATCCATGACATTGATCACTCCAAAGGCTTAACCTTTGGCCAAACCAAGCTCACAGGTTTAAACCAATTCTGAATCTAGCATTCCCGACGGCATCGAGAAATTACGGATATCCCACTCCCCTACCCTCCACTCCCCCGCTCCTCCAACAGTTGCCGAATTGCCCGCAGTTCCTGCAACACCTGCCGCATCAGGTCATGGGTCAACGTCTCCTCTGGAGGCTGCACTTGAATGGTGGGGTGCAGACCAAGCACTTCTTCGGCGAAGCGGCGCACTTCCTGGGGGCGAAACTCGAGGGGATCGTCTTTGTCGCGGCGCACTTCAGGGTTGAGCTTGGTTTTGTCGTAGGGAGGGTTAAGGGTGTCGGGGTCGGTGTTGGCGTAGCGGTATACTGAGGCCCGCGATCGGTTGAGGTATTTTTGCACCGCGTCTACCGACAGCAGCACCCCGGTGTCTTCGGCGGTTCCCGTCCATCCATAGGTTGAAGCAGAGGTGGCACCGTCAGCGGAGTTGGAGACAAAGGGCGAATCGGGGGGCATAGGGTAGAACGTAGCGGATCTGTGGCTACTGTATCAGGTTCACCCAGGTCTGGAGTGCCCTGTAACGGAGCGTGCCAAAGGGCGATCGCTGGTGGGAAAGGTGTGCTAAAACCTTGGCAGCGTTAACCAGGATTTAGGTGTGAAGGGCGATCGCAAGCAGACTCAGCGGCAAATCAGACGACGGTGGCGACATTTACCAGGGCTAGCCGTCATCATGTTTGGGGTTGGGGCGATCGCTGGGCTCACCGCATCGCGTTGGTCGCCTGCACCATCGCCGGGGGCGGGAGGCGATATCACCCCCGCCCTGCGACTGAGTGGTGTGCCGCAGCCCATCGTGTTTAACGGCCGCCCGCGCATCGATCCGATGCCTCAGTTTAAAGAGGTCTGGGAATGTCAGGTGGTAGTGGTGGGCGGTTCTCTAGGCGGGGTGGCTGCTGCGGGCCACGCCATGGCCAGTGGTGCTACCACCTGTCTGATCGAAGTTGCCCCCTGGTTAGGGGGGCAGATTAGCTCCCAGGGCGTCTCTGCCCTCGATGAATCGCTGCGCATGCGCCAAGCCAACAATCTATCTCCTAGCTGGATGCGGTTCCGACAGCTAATTAATCAACAAGTGGTCAACTTACCGGCCTGGAGCCCAAGCGGCAGCTCGCGATCGGTGGCCGACATTAACAGCTGTTGGGTAGGCACCCTGTGCTTTCCGCCCCAGGCCGGTGCCAAGGCCGCAGAACAGTTTTTAACCGACACTAACCCCAGCGCCCCCGCGAGCCGCTGGGCTGCGATGACGGCGTTTAAGGGAGCTGAGTTTGATGCTACGGGCCGTCGCATCACCGCAGTATATGGGGTACGGCGCATTCCGAAGGACCCTGGCTATCGGCCGCTGGGGCGACTGTCGGCAGAGCTGGCCGACTGGTATAGCTGGTCGCCCACCGCCGAGTTTGATCGCGTGCCTGTCAAGCTACAGCCGCCCCCCGGCCAGTCAATGATTGTCATCGACGCCACTGACACTGGCGAACTGGTGGCCTGGGCCAAGGTACCCTATCGGGTGGGGTCCGAATCAAAGGCGACCACAGGGGAGCCCAACGCCGCCGCCTTTGACAACCCCGACTGTACCCAGGCTTTTACCTACCCCTTTGCCCTTGGCATTCATGATGACGGGGGCGACAGTCTAGCTGCACTGGCGCGGCTTCAGCCCACTTACGGCATCCATGAACATCAGGCCTCGTTTAATTTAGAGGGATTTCCGTTTTTCGCGGGCAAGAGCGTTTTTCACTACCGGCGCATCGTCAGCCAAAACCGGGGCAACCCCTACGTCGGGTCTCCCGTCGCGGGCGACATCTCCATGATCAACTGGAACCAAGGCAACGACTGGAACTGGATGGATCCACCACTCCTGCTCAAAGCCGCTGAGCTAGAGGCCGCTGGCCAGCACCAAAACTGGATGGGGGGCCTATCAACGTCGGCGCTTAAATTTGGCGAAGAAAATGCGCTGATGTTTGCCCGCTGGCTGCTTGAAACCCAGTCCGGTCCCAACTACCCTCTGGCCTACCTCTACGGGGCCGATAGCCCTATGGGTACGCTGTCGGGCCTCAGCATGGTGCCTTACTTTCGCGAGGGGCGGCGGATTGTGGGCCGCGCCGCCCATGGTCAGGATGAGTTTATGATTCGTGAAAACGACCTGCGCTACGATTTCCCTGGTCAGCGCGACTTTAGCTCTACAACCGTCGGGCTGACCCACTATGCGATCGATATCCACGGCTGTCGCTACCGCAACTGGCTGCCCTCGGGAGAAGCCGTTACCGCTCCAGCCCAGGAGCCCCGAGTCAAGCCTGTGCAGCTGCCGTTAGAGAGTCTGATTCCCCAGGGGGTCGACAATTTGTTAATAGGTGGTAAGACCCTAGCGGCTACCCACATCGCTAGCGCTTCAACCCGCATCCACTACGGCGAGTGGCAGGTAGGAGCTGCCGCCGGGGTAACCGCAGGCTGGTTAGTGTCAGCTGGCGCGCCTGTCAAGGAGCCAGTCTATGTGATCCCCAGCGGTTCTATGGGATCGCTACAGGAGGTGATGCGGCTGCAAGGGCTAAAGACCCATTGGTAAATGGTAGGTCTCAGGTATGCGTCACGGCCTTTACCTGCACTGTTTGGGTTGAGCTGCTATCCCATAGAACCCCTAGAGACCTAAAACTAGCGGTGCTCTAGGGCGTGTCATCAATTAGGTAAGGTGGGAGAAGTTGAGTTTCAGGTTTGTGATACTGATGCCAACCCGCCGCTACGCCCTACGCGATGACCAATGGGAACGAATCAAGGATTGGCTGCCTGG
>JAESFY010000104.1_pt1 | contig 52100 bp, 39 predicted proteins | sample 9266201 | NCBI WGS metagenome assembly JAESFY01 (sample SAMN14515071, study PRJNA621656) | algae metagenome | isolation source: Nodosilinea sp. WJT8-NPBG4 and co-occurring heterotrophs from soil, lower... | place: USA: Pinto Basin, Colorado Desert, California | collected 2006-05-27 | reverse complement strand
CCATCGAGCTCGATGGCGTCAATGACCTTTTGCCTCAAATCGAGGCTGTAGGGTTTGGGCATAGCACTGGGAGGAAAATGTCTCTGCCTATAACTTACGTCCTAAACCATATGGCTGTAGCTATACTAACTAGCTGATAGAAAGTAGACAAATCTCTAGCTATAGCGGTCTAGAAAATCCCCGAGCAAGTCTTCGAAGCGGCCAAAGCGACCAAATTCCATTTCGTCAAAGTCATCATTTTGCCTGTTGACGGACTGGCTGGTGGTTGTATGCCATTTCTTGGCCTTTTCCCACTGGGCACCATAGCGATCGTACTGGCGGCGTTTTGCCGAATCTGAGAGCACTTCGTAGGCCTCATTTAGAGCTTTAAATTGCTCTGCCGCTGACGTATCGTTGGGGTTGAGGTCGGGGTGAAGCTGGCGGGCTAGTTTTCGATAAGACTGTTTGATGGTTAGCAGGCTCGCCTGTCGATCTACCTTCAAAACTGCGTAGTAATCTGTCGAGTCTTGGGGGGTTGGCATCGTTTTGCTATCCAATTGCCCGCTGGCGAAAACCCAGCTTCGTCTTTTTCACTATAGTGGACAGCACAATTGATGCGGGACAGGAAGTGCCAGAACTAGAAAGCCATAGTGGCCCATTTTCCTGTTTGCGATCGCGCGAAAGCGGCCTTAGCCAATCAAAACCTTTCCTCCGCCAACCCAAACCTTTCATTCGGCACTGCGAAAGCTTCTTCCACCACCGCAGATCATTCCGCCATCAGTGCGAATCTTTGTTTCCACAGAGCAGAACCTATGTTCAGCCTTGCTGAACTTACTCAAAGCCCAGCTCTTGCTTGAGCTTAGCCAGAGCCGTTTCACGGGTCTTTTTCAGAGCTGCATCGGCGTCAAACCGATCGATTTCGCCACCGATCGCACAGTAGGGACGCGCTGTTTCCATCATCAGGCCATACTCCAACCCTTCGGTGACGGCCTGATACGACGCTTCGATAATGTTGGTCGAAACCCCCAACGTTGTCCAGCGCTGAGCACCGTTGCCCGACTCCACCAGCACCCGCGTTTTGGCTGCTGTGCCCGCACCGCTATCGATAATGCGCACCTTGTAGTCAGAGAGGTGAAAGTTTGCGATCGCCGGATAAAACGTCAGCAGTGCCTTCCGCAGGGCCGTATCTAGCGCCGCCACTGGCCCGTTACCCTCAGCCGCCGCGAGAATTTCTTCCTCGCCCACCATGACTTTGATCGTGGCCAGCGATTGGCTGCTGTGGTCGTCGCCATTGCCCTGGTGCTGACAGTTGATGTAGAAGCCTTTAAGGTCAAAAAAGCGGGGGCGATCGCCCAGGGCTTCGCGCATCAGCAGCTCAAAGCTGGCCTCGGCGGCCTCAAACTGATAGCCCTCGTGCTCTAGGGTTTTCAGCCGGTTGAGCAGCTGGCGCGAGGCCGGGTTATGGCGGTCGAGCTCTAGGCCAAAGCTACGGGCCTTGACCAGCACATTGCTCAGCCCCGCCTGATCCGACACCACAATGCGGCGGCTGTTGCCTACGGTGGCCGGGTTGATGTGCTCGTAGGTTTTGGGCTCGCGCTCCACGGCGCTGACGTGAATGCCGCCCTTGTGGGCGAAGGCGGATCGCCCCACATAGGGCGCGTGGTCGTCGGGGGCCAGATTCACCACCTCGCTGATAAAGCGGCTAGTCTCGGCCAGGGTTTCGAGCCGGGCCGGGGCAATGCAGGGGTAGCCCAGCTTGATTTGCAGGTTGGGAATCAAGGTGCAGAGGTTGGCGTTGCCGCAGCGCTCGCCATAGCCGTTGATGGTGCCCTGCACCATGGTGGCCCCTGCCTCCACTGCTGCCATGGCGTTGGCCACTGCCGTGCCGCTGTCGTTGTGGGTATGAATGCCCAACTGGGGTCGGGGGGCTGGGAACTGTTGAAGCCAGGTGTTCACGGCAGTCACAATCGCGCCGACTTCGTGAGGCAGGGTGCCGCCGTTGGTGTCGCAGAGCGCTAGCCATTCGGCCCCAGCGTTTACCGCCGCTTCGAGGGTTTCTAGAGCGTAGTCGGGGTTGGCCTTATAGCCGTCAAACCAGTGCTCGGCGTCGTGGATGATCCGGCGTCCCTGGCTGCGAAAGTAGCGAATGGTATCGTCGATCATGGCCAGGTTTTCGGCCAGGGTGGTTTGCAGGCCGGTGGTGACGTGCAGATCCCATGATTTGCCAAATAGCGTAATCCACTCGGTGCCGGCGGCCAGCACCGGCTGCAGCATTGGCTCTTCGGCGGCGACTTTGCCGGGGCGGCGGGTCGAGCAAAAGGCGGTGATGCTGGCCTGGGTGAGGGGGGTTTCTTTGAGCTGCCAGAAGAACTGCACATCTTTGGGATTGGCCCCCGGCCAACCGCCTTCGATAAAGGGCACGCCCAGGGCATCGAGTCGCCGCGCAATCCGCAGCTTGTCTTCGATCGACAGGGCTAGCCCCTCCCGCTGCGCCCCGTCGCGCAGGGTGGTGTCGTAGATGTGAAGGGGGGTGCAATTGCGCTCAGCCATAGCCAGTGGTGCCCTAGGTTAGTCTCGTTATGGTGTCACAGTTATCTAGAGTAAGCTCTGGCTCGGGCTAGCTTGAGAGAATCGGGGCGATCGCGTTATAAAACGTAGATATTCTTTGTCCGCCAGGAAATGCCATGCCCACCGTCACCGCCCAGGGAAAGACCATTCAGTGCAAGGCCGGAACTAACCTGCGCCAAGTTTTGCTAGCCCATGGCGTCGATCTCTACAACGGTCAGGCGAAGGTGATCAACTGCCGCAGTCTTGGTACCTGTGGCACCTGCGCGGTAGCGATCGGAGGTGAGGTGTCAGCGACCAACTGGAAAGACAAGGCCCGCCGGTCACTCCCTCCCCATGATCCCGCCCGCCACCTGCGCCTCGCCTGTCAAACCCAAGTGCTAGGCGATATCACCGTCACCAAATACGACGGCTTTTGGGGCCAAGGCCAAACCCCCATTTGGTAAACCCCACCCTCCCACTTCCCTACCCTCCAACACTCCTACTCCCCTACCGAGGTGTCCGAATCGCATCCAACATATCCGTCTTCGTGCCATCTACGCTGCAGCCCTGAACGCTTACCCGGTAGCGCATGGGCGATAGATAGCCCTGAATTTTGAACTTCTGGCAATCGAGATGGAGCTGGCTAAGAGCGACCTGGCGATCGCGATCGAGCGTGTCGAGATAGCCGCTAAACCCCAAAAACGCTAGCCGATAGAGCAATTGCTGACTAAATTGGCCATCAAAATAGCCGCCGTGCACGTCTCGCTTGCCGGTGCCGTAGTCGAGGGTCAGCATCAGATAGTCCCAAGGGCTCAGGGCCGATCGCCCCAGGGCGCGGGTCAAGAGCCCCGTCGGCTGGATAGAGCAACTATTGCTCTGCAGATCAAACTTCAGATCGGTGTAGTCGGTGCAGTCAAAATAGGTAAAGAAATCGGCCACCGTAGCACGTTGGTTGTCTCGCTTTGACTGCACCTTAAACAAATCACCCAGGGTGACCACCCCCCGAGCCTGAAACCGCTCGTAGGTGAGAAATAGATTTTCCATGACCTTTTGACTTGACTGGGCGATTGCCTCACCGACGGACAAATTCACTGGAAAGTCGCGATCGAGAGAGGCTAAATTGACCAGGCCATAGTCGTTGATGCTGTCCGTTTTGTTTTGCAGCGCCACATTGCCCAGGCGATAGCCTCTGGCCTGAGTGCGGCTGGGAAAAGCAATATAATTGGCCGCCGTAGAGGCAATACGCAGTGCAATATCTCCCTCATTGCAAAACAGATACGATTCTGAAAATCGTCGCAGAGACGACGACAAAAAATTAGCCCGGCTCGACACAATCGTCAGCACCGGAATGTCTGGAGATGCAAGAATTAATCGCTCCAAACGATACACATCACCCACATCGCTGGGCGGCTGTTTATTTACCGATCGTGTGTCAAACACATCCGACAAAATGCGAATCACATTGGTTACTACAAACCCACCCATGCTGTGGCCAATAAAGCTGAGTTTCACCTTATTGCGGCTGCGCTGGGCCCAGCACTCTCGAGCTTTGAGCCGCGCTTGTTTTTGCTCGTGCTCAGTGTTGGCCAGAGGAAATAGAGCATTGGCCGTGCGCTGTACAATTGCCTGATCAATCTGGCGCAGCAGTTCGACTAGATCTAGCACGCCAAAATTGTCGGCCCGATAGCTGTCGCGAAAATACACGATCAGTCGCAGCACAACTAGGGCCGCCATTAGCAGCCCCAGGGTGAGCAACAGCATCAGAGAAAGGCTAATTAAAACTCCCCAGGTTGATGTCTCCAGGGCGTTGAGTAATTCAAGAATCAGCAGCCCTAGCGCACAGATTGCTCCGGTCAACAGCAGGTCTCGCGGCAGAGGCGGTAGGGCACCCAAGGCTTCCAAAACCTTTTTGGGCTGGCTGAGCGCCACATTTTCAGAGGGCCAGCGATAGCCAATAAAAACGCGGTGGGGGCTGCTGCCAATGGCCGGATCGTGGCGGTTGGCATACTTAAAAATACTCTTGTACCAAGCCTGCACCCCATCGAGGCTAGTGTTGTAGCCGTGCACCGTAATGACGAGTTCGGCGAAACCATCGGCGGCGCTTCCCATCATGCGGTGCAGGTGGTCGGCAATGTCAGCAATGCCCTGGTTAGCCTGCTGCTGAATTCTTTCGCTGTCTTCCCCGGCATCTTCAACATCGGGTGGGGCGCTACTCATGACGAAGTAGCCAGGAATTTTACCCTCAACCCCGCTGGTGTCATCTAGATCAACGATGTTGGCTAGATTTTTATCTGCAAAAACAAATTTTTTAATAATAAAGGGAAGCTGTTTCATAGATGCCCTGGGAGACTGCACAGAAGGAGTTTCTGGAGAGTAGTCGAAAGCTTTGGCGTTAGCACCCTGTGGTTCACGAAAATAGATACAGTTCTACGGAGCTTTTTACGAACTAAGCTCCCGAAAACTTTTCAAAGCTTCGGGAGCTTAGAATTACAAAACTGCTGTAGAGATAGCGATTGAGCTATCTCCATCGCCAGCTCGATTGAGACGTTCTGTATCACTTCCCATAACAAAAAAACGAAGATGGAAGAGCGAAACATGAAAAAACGTTGGAACGTTCGAATCCTGGCATTTCAGGCTGTCCTCGTTCGGACTTCACCTGCTATAGTCTGCATCGCTTCTCAAAGCAATGGTTGTGCGCAAGTGTATTGCCTCGGTTTTTGACCGCGCGGTGGCTGTTGTCTTGGAATTTAGTGGCCACGGCTGTATTTTATTGCCGAAGCTTTTAGCCTAGATCTTGCTCAAAAACCTGGTGATTTAAGCTTCTCTAGCCAGCACCGGAGCCGATTGCAGGAGGGTTTGGGTGTAGGGATGCTGGGGCGATTCAAACAGCGTTTTAGTGGGGGCAATTTCTACAATTTTGCCCTGCTGCATGACGGCGATGCGATCGCACATAAACCGCGCCACCCACAGGTCGTGGGTAATAAATAGGTAGGTAAGATCAAACTCGTGCTTGAGGGCAATCATCAGATCGAGCACCTGAGTTTGCACTGTGGCGTCGAGCATACTCACCGGCTCGTCGCAGATCACCAGCTTGGGATGGGTGATCAGGGCGCGGGCGATCGCTACCCGCTGTTGCTGCCCTCCCGAAAGATCACCGGGAAAGCGGTTGAAATAGTCGGCGGTGGGGTTGAGGCTGACGCGAGCGAGCATGTCGTGGGCCTGCTTTTCAGCCTCGGCAGCGGTGGCGAGACCGTGGATCAACAGCGGGTCGGCGATGCTTTTGCCCACGGTCATCATTGGGTTGAGGCAAGCGTGGGGGTCTTGAAACACCATTTGCAGCTGTCGCCGCTGCTGCCGCATGGCCTCGCGAGAGAGGGTGGTGAGGTCAGTGCCGCAAAACTCTACCTGCCCGGCGGTGGGCTTCACCAGTTGCAGAATGGTGCGCGACAGAGTGCTCTTGCCACAGCCCGACTCGCCCACTAGCCCCACCACCTCGCCGGGGTAAATATCTAGCGTTACCCCGTCCACAGCTTTGATCACCTTAGACTCCTGACCGCCCAGCAGCCGAGCGATCGGGTTGGCCTCCAGGGTGTAGTGCTGTTCTACATCCGTTAGCCGCAAAATGGGTTCTACAGCGATGGCGGTGTAGAAAAGTCCCTCGGCTTGCTGCATTTGCAGGGCCGACTCCACCAGCGATCGCGTGTAGTTATGCTTGGGATTTTGGAACACCGTGGCAGCGGTACCCTCTTCTACCACCCGGCCTTCGTACATGACAGCGACGCGATCGCAGTATTCTGCCACCAGCGACAGGTCGTGGGAGATCAGCACCAGGGCCGTGCCCAACTCGTCGCACAGCCGCGTCAGCTCATCTAAAATCTGGGCCGACACCGTCACATCCAGGCTGGTAGTGGGTTCGTCGGCAATGATCAGCTTGGGCTCTAGAATCATTGCCAGGGCGATCGCCACCCGCTGACGCATGCCGCCGCTAAACTCGTGGGGGTACTGGCCAAACCGGTTGGGGGGAATGTTGACCTTTTCTAAAACGGCGATCGCCCGCGCCTTGGCCTCACCGTAGGACACCTCAGGGCGATGGGCCCGCAGCGTCTCTACACAGTGGTCGCCGATGGTCATCAGCGGGTTGAGCCGCGTCATCGGGTCTTGAAAGACCAGGGCGATCGCCTCACCCCGAAACTGCCGCAGCCGCTGGGGACTAAAGTCGAGCACTGACTCCCCGTTAAACCACACCCGCCCCCCCAGTTCCGTGGCCCTGGGCAACAGCCGCAGCGCCGCCCGCCCCAGGGTGCTCTTGCCGCAGCCCGACTCGCCCACCAGACCCAGCTTTTCCCCCGGCGACAGGTCTAAAGACACCCGATCCACCGCGCGCGCTTCCTGGCCTGGGTAGGTGACCGAGAAGCTTTCGAGGGCAAGGAGGGAGTCTGGCATGGAGGGGTAGGGGGTGGATGAGTAAGGGGTGGATGGGTAAGGGGTGCGGTAGTAGCGGATTGGAGGGGTGCGAAAAATGCAGCCTGGAGAGAGCAAATGCCTGGTCAGTGATCCGACCCATCCACCCATCTACCCACCTACCCATCCACTCATTGATCCACCCGCCGCATCAAATACGCCACCCCAAAATCCCCGTTGGGGTGCTGCTCTAGCAGGTCAGCCAGCTCAAAAACGCGCTGGGCAACATCGGGTCCTAGCTTGTCAATAGTGGCCAATTTTTCTCGCTCGGTGTGCTCTAGCTCACGCACCTGAGCCTGCCAATCAGCAGAAAAAATATAGTTGATATGGGCCTGCAAATCGAGCTGCTGTAAGACCTCCCACTCGCCGCCATCGCACCAGATGCCGTTGCAATTGGGGCAGCGCTCGACATAAAACGCCCCCTGGGGCAGGGTAATGCGCCCCCGCACCAAATAGCTGCGGCAGTCGAGGCATAAGGCCGCTCGGTTGTCGAGCGCGGCGGGCTGAAACGAGGTGCTCAGCGACAGGGGTAGCACCGCCACTTGAACCGGCTCCTCCGGGTCATTCTGTTGCCTTTGCCAGTCTGCGTAGTTCTCCGGTGGAATCCAGCTGCCGCCACAGCTGGGGCAGCTGTGGACCGCTAGCCCCGGTGCTAGCTGACTGTCTTGAAGGTCAATATCCCCTTCCTTTGGGCACTGATACAAAGCACCTACTCCCAACCATCAACCCAACGAACCCCTAATATTAAACCACCTAGGCTGGGGCGTTAAGTCGGGTTGGCGATCGCCTGCTCCAAAGCCTGGCAAAAGCTCAGCAACTGACCCAGTTTTTCGAGCATCTGCTGCTGCCGCTGCTGAGCTGTAGTCGACTGACGAGCCGTCTGCAAAAACGCCACATCCATCGCCAGCAGCCGTAGGGTGCGGTTGATCTCAGTTAGCACGGGCTGAGCGCTGGGCAGATCTTCTCCCAGGGGCAGCATTTGGTGCTGAAACTGTTGCTGAGCCAGCAAAAACTGTGCCTGTAGCGCGCGTCCGTCAGGGTTAGCAGACTGGGCTAGATCGACCAGGGTCTGGAGGTGCGATCGCAGGGTTTCTAGGGCATTCTTCATGGATAGATCACCCCTTTAGGGCCGTAGCGGTAGCGGCTTGACAATAGTTTTACGATAGCTAGAGATAAAATGCTGATTCCCCTTATCGAGGACAAATGTTAAGGTTAATACATAACTATCCATCGACCCCCAGTCAGCCTTAAGTATTTATTGCGGCCTGAGCTGTCGATGCGATTTTTCTCAAAGTTATGGTGTAGGTTATTTCTATCTCGGCGAGCTACTTTGTCGTAGCCCCATTACCTGGGCCGGTTGACAGAACGTTTGTACGATTTCTGTTTGGGTTTTTTACTCCAAACTTGGGCAGATCGGTAGACGTTCTTGTCTGTCCTGAGGCGATTTTATTTTATTAATAGCTCCACTCTTTGAGTCTTGCCCAGACTTAAATACAGTGTTCAAATACAAATTCCTGTTTTTGGCAATTTTCTAGTCCACCCGCAATCCCTGATAGGTCACTGGCACTCTTATGACTGCAACAGTTCATCCACCCCTCCCCGATGACTGCACCCTGCCCGGTTGGCTCGAAACTTGCGTGCTAACCCACCACGATGACAGTCAAGATGACCCTGCCCGAGACCCGGAGGATAAATCTAATAACCTGTTGGTGTGCCAGGCCTTTGAGTTTGCCTACACCCTGCACAAAGGGCAGTATCGGGCCTCGGGCGAGCCCTACATTTGCCACCCCATCGCCGTAGCCGGATTGCTACGCGACCTAGGCGGCGATAGCGCCATGATTGCCTCTGGCTTTCTCCATGACATTGTCGAAGATACCGACATCACTCCCGAAGAACTTGAGGGTCATTTTGGCGATGAGGTGCGGCAGCTGGTGGAAGGGGTCACCAAGCTGTCGAAGTTTAATTTTGAGAGCAAAACCGAGCGCCAAGCCGAAAATTTTCGCCGCATGTTCTTGGCTATGGCCCAGGATATTCGGGTGATTGTGGTGAAGCTAGCCGATCGCCTCCACAACATGCGCACCTTAGAGCACCTCAGCGACGAAAAACGCCGCCGCATTGCTCGCGAAACCATGGAGATCTTCGCGCCTCTGGCCAACCGCCTGGGGATCGGCCGCTTTAAGTGGGAACTGGAAGATCTGTCGTTTAAATATTTAGAGCCCGACGCCTACCGCCAAATGCAGCGCCACGTCACCGAAAAGCGGGCCGATCGCGAGGCGCGGCTGGTGCAGGTGGCCGAGACCCTGCGCCAGCGCATGCACCAGTCTGAAATTCAGGTGGTCGATGTCAACAGTCGCCCCAAGCATCTTTACGGCATCTACCGCAAAATGGAGCGGCAGCAAAAAGACTTCAGCGAAATCTACGACATTGCCGCCATCCGCCTGATTGTGGGCAGTAACGAAGACTGCTACCGCGCCCTGGCCATTGTCCACGACGCCTTTCGCCCCATTCCCGGCCGGTTTAAGGACTACATTGGCCTGCCCAAGCCCAACCGCTACCAGTCGCTACACACGGTGGTTATTGGCCCTAAGGGTAAGCCGATTGAGGTGCAGATTCGCACCCTTGAGATGCACCACATCGCCGAGTACGGCATCGCCGCCCACTGGAAGTATAAAGAAACCGGCGCATCGACCAACACCCGCATCAACGCCGATGACGAGAAGTTCACCTGGTTGCGGCAGCTGCTGGAGTGGCAAAACGACCTCAAAGACGCCAAGGAATTTCTCGAAAACGTCAAGGGCAACCTGTTTGACGAAGATGTCTATGTCTTTACCCCCGATGGCGATGTGGTGCCGTTAAGCCGGGGGGCAACTTCCGTAGACTTTGCCTACCGCATTCACACCGAAGTGGGCAACCACTGTACTGGGGCCAGGGTAAATGGCCGCATCGTCACCCTCGGCACGTTGCTAGAAAATGGCGACATCGTCGAAATTCTCACCCACAAGAACGGCCACCCCAGCCTCGACTGGCTCAATTTTGTCGTTACTCCCAGCGCCCGCAACCGCATTCGCCAGTGGTATAAGCGATCGCACCGCGACGAAAACATCGCCCGAGGCCGCGACATGCTCGAAAAAGAGCTGGGCCGCAGCGGCTTTGACGCCCTGCTCAAGTCTGAACCCGCCCAGCTGGCCGCTGAGCGCTGCAACTACCAGAGCGTCGACGACTTTCTAGCCGGGCTGGGCTACGGCGAGGTGACGCTCAACTCGTTTGTCAACCGCCTGCGGGAGGCTATCAAGGCCAAGCAACCCCTAGAAACACTGTCGCCCGAGTCGTCGCTGCAAGATTCTGATCGGTTTCTGGCGGGGGCTGTCGCCAACCCCCACCGCCCCCGCCCCGCCCCCTCTAAAGATCCGATTTTAGGCATTGAGGGGCTGGTGCACCATATTGCGGGCTGCTGTAACCCGCTGCCCGGCGAGCCAATTATGGGCAGCGTATCGTTGGGCAGTCGGGGCATTGCCATCCACCGCCAAGGCTGTCCAAACTTGGCGGAGATACCGGGCGATCGCATCATCCCCGTCAGCTGGAACCCGGTTGACCACAGTGGCTCTCGCCACACCTACCCGGTGGAGGTGCGCATTGAGGTAATTGACCGCGTAGGCGTGCTCAAAGATATTCTCTCCCACCTGTCGGACCTGCAAATTAACGTCCATAAGGCTCAGGTCAAAACCTTCCCCGGCCAAACCGCCGAGATTGATCTGGGGCTTGACGTCAAAGATCACGCCCACCTCGAACAAACCTTTGGGCAAATTCGTAAGATGACCGACGTGCTCAAAATTCGCCGAATGAGTCAGGTCGCCTAGGATTGTTGGTCAACAGAATATTCTGTTAAAGTGCCGTAGGATAATGGGGGTTTGCACGACGGTAGGCGCAGCATGGAGCAAGCAACCCCCAACCTCATTCAGCGAGTCGGTGTCATTGGCGGCGGACAGCTCGCCTGGATGATGGGGCCAGCGGCGCAACAGCTGGGTCTAGAGCTAGTGGTGCAAACTCCCCAGAGCACTGACCCGGCAGTGGCGATCGCCCACTCCACCATCTTGGCCCCTGTCGCCGATGCCGCCGCCACCGCATCCCTCGCGGCCCAGTGCGATGTGATTACCTTTGAGAACGAATTTATCGACTGCGAGGGGCTTCAGGTTCTGGCTCAGCAGGGCATAGTCTTTCGCCCTGGTCTAGACGTACTGGCGCTGGTGCTCGACAAGCGGCACCAGCGCGAGTTTTTTGCCCGTATCGGCCTACCCAACCCCCGCTACGACTTTTTAGACGGCGACGAAAGTGACGCCGAACTCGCCGCCAAGGCCGAGGCCATCGGTTTTCCGCTAGTGATCAAAACTCGCCGCCTGGGCTATGACGGTCACGGCACCTCAGTAGTAAACGATGCGGCTCAGCTCAGCGCCATCTGGGACAAATTTAACCGCGCCCCGGTGCTGCTAGAGGAGTTTGTGCCCTTCAAACAGGAGCTGGCGGTTATGGTCGCCCGCTCGACCTTTGGGAAGATCGCTGTCTATCCCACCGTAGAAACTCAGCAGGTCGAGCAAATCTGTCGCCGCGTCTTTGCCCCAGCCCAGGTTAATCTCGAGGTTGCAGCGAGAATGACTAGCATTGCCCGCACTTTGGTAGAGCAGCTTCAGCTGGTGGGCATCGTCGGTATTGAGTGCTTTCTCACACCAGATGACCGAGTGCTGATCAATGAAATTGCTCCCCGCACCCACAACTCGGGCCACTACAGTCTCGAGGCCTGTGAGACCTCCCAATTTGAGCAGCAGCTGCGGGCTGTGAGCGATCGCCCCCTTGGCCCCACCGCACTCAATTGTCCCCACTCCATCATGGTCAATCTGCTGGGGCTAGATGAACCTGAATCCAGCCACCACCGCAAGCTTGAGACCCTAAAACAATGGCCTGAGGCAACTCTCTACTGGTACAACAAAGCCATCCGCCCTGGACGCAAGCTGGGGCACATAACCCTGCGGCTCGATGCAGCGGCAGACCCTGTTGCTGCTGCCGCTGCGATCGAGGCTGTTTGGTACGGGGCATAATCCATCAGCCCACCGACCAAGCTAACGAACCTAAGACAGCGTCCCATTGACCCATGCCCTACACCCTAGACCAGCTTAACGCCATGGCCGAGGCTGATTTTGTCGCTGCCATCGGCCCTGCTTTCGAAGAAACGCCTGCGATCGCCGCCCAGGTCTGGCTTTTGCGCCCCTTCATTTCCGTAGCCCATCTACACCAGCGCATGGTTGCCATTATGCGGGCAATGCCTCCCGCAGATCAGTTGGCCTTAATCAACGCCCACCCCGACTTAGGCACAAGGGTTACTATGGCCGCAGCCTCAGTGTCGGAGCAGAGCAAAGCTGGGCTTAATAATCTTACTAGCGAGGAATATCATCGGTTTCAAGCCCTTAATCAGCAGTACAAAGATAAATTTGGCTTCCCCTTTATATTGGCTGTGGCAGGACATACCAAAATATCAATCTTAAAAAACTTTGTGGATAGATTACGCAATTCCACGGATGTAGAGATGTCTACCGCTTTCCTGGAAATTGAGAAAATAGCCTTATCTCGCCTTAATAGCTGGATTGTGTCTGCATAAGCCCTTGAGGGGTTGGGGGCTTCGATATAAGAGCTTCATAAAACGCCCAAGCCTTCCAAGAATGATTAAGATTGCGTTTCCCACGTAAGTATTGGTATGTACTAACGAGGTAAGCGTGATAACTTTGGCAGAGACTTAACCAATCCTGTAGTTATTCATGACGGGCTATCCATGTGCATAGAGCTAATCTGTAGTTTTGCCTGTTCAGCTAGTACGCCGACCAGGCAAAAGCTAGATGGGCTTACGCATAATCTGTAGTCAACGTTATGCCAGCCGTAGGTTTTTGCAACTTCGGCGACTCTATCTGGAAAGGTTTAATGATAAAACATAAGCCTTCCTTGACCCTACAGTCAGGCGAAGCATCTCAAATGCTTATACTTGGCCTCATGCTAGGGATAGCGCTTGAATATCTTTGGAGACACCGAGCCATGGGTTTTACTTTTCACGCCGATATAGATGTTGAAATATTTATTTATGCAGCTATAGACCACAGATTTAAGATAGGCAGTTCAATGCACATTTAGTCTCCAAAAGTCTTTTCTGCCGGGCTTGAAAAATTACCCTTCTAAGGCTTTTGAGAATTACTTGAGAAGATGCGATCGCATTAACTTCCACTGCTCATCTACAAATCCTAGGTCAGTCCGCCATGACATCCTTACCTAGCCAAGCCAACACCTCAAAGTTCCACATTTTAACTAGCACAAAATTTGACTTCGAGCACTTCGTTAACCGCGCCGCCCAGGGTCAAGGGCCGCGGCACACTATTTGGCAGCTCAAAGAAAGGCTCAATGCTCAAGTCCACCAGCCAGATTTTGAAGATGACAGTCTGGTCAATGGCCTCGACAAACTTCTTTCTAAAATAATTGGCAGACCGCATCAATGGGCCTTAGCAAGACAGGTTTTAGCCCAAACCGACTCCGATGATGTTGTCTACTGCTGTGGCGAAGACGCTGGTCTACCCTTAGCCCTGCTCGCATTATTCAAGAAAGATCGACCTCGGTCAGTTGTCAATGTGATGTGTCCGGAACGGTCGCGACCCAAACTGCTGCTCAAATGGTTTCAGCTGCATCGCAGTATTACTGCATTCACCGTCAACACGACTTTAAAGGCCCAAACCTTGAAAGACATGCTCAACCTAGCCGAGGATGGTGTGACTTGTTTGGCTGAGCAGACCGACAAGCAGTTCTTCTACCCCGAACCTGGCACGCTTGAGAAGCATCGTCCGTTGATTGCCAGTGCTGGTTTGGAGCAGCGAGACTATGTCACTCTCGCTAATGCTACCCACCAGTTGGATCTAGATGTCAAAGTCTGCGCTGTATCACCTAATGCCACCTCTAAGACTCGGTGCAGAATTCCTGAGCAACCGCCCCAAAACATGGAAATGCGGTACTTCGACTGGGTTGAGTTGCGCGATCTCTATCGCAGTGCCGATATTGCCGTAGTTAGCCTAATCAATAACACCTATGCCGCTGGCCTAACGGTTTTGATGGAAGCAATGGCTTGCCGCCGACCGGTAATCATTACCAAAACTATGGGTTTGGCCACAGAAATGGCTGAGAAAGGTCTCGTTTGGGGCGTGCAACCCGGCTCTTCTGAAGAGTTAAAAGCCGCTATTGTATATGTCCTAAGTCACCCTGAGGAGGCGAGTGCTAGAGCAGAGGCCGCTTACCAGCACTATTTGGAAAACCACACGAGTGAGCAGCATATTGAGCAGGTTTCCCGATTGCTGCAACGGGTTGCTAGCAGCGCCACGCCAGCTCGGCCCATGGTTATACGAGCAAGACCAATTTAGTGATTTATCGTATCAGTGGCATCGCCACAAGTTCGTTTAACCAATGCTCTGGTTACTCTAGGCTAGGGCAACAAGCCGACTAGATAATAGGGGACGTAGATCAAACTCTACGCCCCCTATTTTGTATTTCTATTGGTAGACTGTCTGCGAAAAATTGGTATTCCTCTGGACTGATCTGATTGGTGATGATTCTTGGTCAGGTGAGGAACGTTATAGTATCTAACGATAGTTACTGAGTAAAAGCTTTCACTTGGTTTCTAGCTTATACTGTGCGCTGGAGCAGTTAGATCGACATGGGTGCTGATGTACGGGTGGAGTCTTATCTTAGTGATTCTCTAGCACCAAACTATCAATGCCTTCCACGAGAGTTCAGCTCAAGCATGATTTAGAGAAAAGCCTCTAAGGGTTTTCTTGATAAGCTGTCAGTGTCTTGAGAGTTACAGGCTGATATCGACAGATTTTCTTGCTGCTTGCCAATGAGGTTGTGACTATGAAATGGGCGATCGCTGCACCATTTTTTGATGTTGATAATATCGATACTGTCAACTGGTTAGAGCCTTTTGTGCCAGGCGATACCCACGAGTTTCAGCTCATTCCGCGACAAAAACCGCTGCCAAAGTGGCACGATCGCAAGTCTAAATTTACGCCGATTAACGATTGGTTTGTCTATATGAGACAGGCCGCTGACGCTCTTAACTCAGATGCCGATGGCGTTATCACCGTGTTTCCTCAGGTGGCTTCGGCGGTAGGTTTACAGCAAAAGTTGAGATTTTCCAACAAGCCTGTGGTGGCGTGGCTTTTCAATGTGGGCACTTGTAGGACAGGTCTGCGTCAGAAGCTTGCCCGAGCTAGCCTGAGTCAGGTTGATCACTTCGTGGTGCATACCCGCAAGGAGATTGAACTTTATAGCCAGTGGCTAGGATTGCCCGCCAATCGGTTCGAGTTTTTGCCCTATCAGGTGCCCGAGATCCCCATCGAGTATGAGGAAGATCGAGATACTCCCTTCATAGCCTCCCTTGGGTCTGCCCATCGCGATTTTCCCACTCTGTTTGAAGCGGTTAAAAAGCTCAACATTAAAACTGTGGTGGCTACTGGCCAGGCTGCCGTTGAGGGCATGACAATTCCCGACAAAGTGGAACTGCCCTTTGGCATCAGCAAGGACGAGTGCTTGCGTCTAGCTCAGCAGGCTCGATTAAATGTTGTGCCGCTACAGCCCAAAGAAGGGGTCACGGCAGCCGGGCAAGTTACCCTCGTAGAGGCCATGATGATGGGCCGACCGCTGATTGTCACCAACTTCTACGGGGCCGAAGACTATATTATCCACGGCGAGACCGGGTGGCTAGTCGAACCCAACTCCTTAGAGAGCATGACCGAGGCCATCGACCTACTCTGGCACGACGATGCCCTGCGCCAGAAACTTGGTGAGAATGCCCGCGCTTATGCCCAGGAGCATTTTTCTGACCCCTGTGCCGGTCGTCACCTAGAGCGCATTCTTAGTAAAGTAGCTAAAAACCGGAATACACCGGCTAGTGCAAAGCTACAGTGGGCTAAATAGCTCAAAATTGCTGACCGTTTTAGTCTTCGTTCTTTAGGGCGCGAGATGACAGCTGCGCTTCTAACTAGCGGGTTACTTAGTTTGGAGGGTACGCAGCCTGTTAATAGCTGCAGCTAGCTCTGAACCGCGAAACCTAACTAGATCGCCCATGGGCCATTCGGTCAGACAGTCTAGCCCATACTGATCGATGTCGGCTATGACTGCGTTAATAACCTCAAGTAGCGGTGTGGCTGAGGTCATATGGTAGCGCTGGCCATAGACGATCGCAGCCGCGATCGCTCGCACCTGCCCTGGCTCCACTAGCTGCTCCACCGCTGATAGATCAATTGCCTCGGTGCCAATCTGAAGCTGGTCGACATCCCGTGCTCTAAGTTTGACGCTGTGGCGGCCTTTGCTAGGGTCAATGCTGTCGGGCCGGATGATTCGTGGTGCGAGGGTGCCGAAGCACTGGCCGCCTTCGCGATCGCGCTCTGTCTTAAACTCTGCCGCAATGGCTTTGGCTCGCTCGGTCAAATCCTGAGGGCAAAACTCATCCATGGCGATCACCGTGTCGACCACATCAAAGTAGTCGCCGCTGCCCCCCATCACCAGCACGGTGGAGATGCCGTAGTCGGTGAAGAGCTGCCGCACCTTATCGATGAAAGGGGTGATGGGCTCGCGATCTTTGGCAATTAGCGCCTGCATTCTGCGATCGCGAATCATGAAGTTCGTCGCCGAGGTGTCTTCATCCACCAGCAGCGCCGTTGCCCCGGCCTCGATCGCCTCAATGATGTTGGCCGCCTGGGAGGTGCTGCCGCTGGCGTTGGGCGTTGAGAAATTCTGTGTCGATTTGTCCTGGGGCAAACTGCCGATAAACGGTGAAATATTCACCCCCGAAATGCTGCGGCCATCCTCTGCCCGCACCTTCACCGCCGCTGGGACGGTGACTACCTGGTGCCGCCCATCGTCGGGAACGTGATTGTATACTCCCGCCTCAACAGCCCGCAGCAGGGTCGATTTGCCATGGTAGCCGCCCCCCACAATCAGCGTAATGCCTCTGGGAATGCCCATTCCGCCAATCTCTCCCCCATGGGGACAACTCAACGTCACCCGCAGCGACTCCGGGGATTTGAAGGGAATAGCCTGATCCTCCAGCGGGCGATCGTCCACGCCGCTGCGCCGGGGCAGGACTGCGCCATCAGAGACGAAGGCCACCAGGTTGTGGTTAGGGAGCTGCGATCGCAGCTCCTCCGCATCCTCAGCCGTATCGGCATGGTGCCGAAGCTTCGCCCCGTCCAGCGCGTTGTAAAACAAGGTTTTCTCAACCAAGTCGGGAACAGACTGGCACAGCAACTCCGCTGTCTGCCGCCCCGCAATCCGCCGCCCAAAGGCAGGTAAACCCACCGTAAACCGCAGCTCTACGGCCTCCCCGGTTACTCTGGCCGCGCTGCGGTTGAGAATGGCCTGGCTGGGGCGCACAATATTAATCAATCCGCTTTTGCCCGAACCCGATGGGCGCTGGCTCGACTGAGTTGCCCGGTAAAATTCACGGGTGAGATAGTCTGCTGAGGCGATCGCCCTACAGGGCAACTCCCACAGGTCTTGAGGGAACCCCGCCACCGCCTGCGGCACCACCACCCGCACCCGACTCGGAGCTGCAAAGGGGTCACCCTGCACATGGTCAATGTGCAGCATAAAATTCTCAAAGTCATACTTTCCCTGGAGCCCTTTGTACGCTCCATACCCCTGACCGTCGAGCCGATAGAGCTGGTCGTAGAGGTCGTTGGAAGTTGCCATACCCGCCGCAGATGCCATTAACTCAGACCACTACCGCACACTACATAGAAGATAGGCTAGACAACTCAGTTCCAAGTTTTGAATTTTGAGTATTGAGTTCATACCTCATCCCAAAAACTCAAAACTCAAAATTAATCACTCAGAACTCTCTCGCCTTTCCCCTTTCCCTCACCGCCGTCGTTCCACCATCGCCACCGCTGCCTCTATCGCCGCCGCCATGCTGCTAGCATCAGCAATCCCCTTGCCAGCGATATCGAACGCCGTCCCATGGTCTGGGGACGTGCGCACAAAGGGGAGTCCTACCGTAGTATTCACCGCGCGATCAAAGGCCATCAGCTTCACTGGAATCAGCCCCTGGTCATGATAGAGGGCCAGATAGGCGTCGTGGGCCGTTTCTAGAGCCTTCCCCTCGGTGCCAAACCAGGCCTGCCCAGGTCGCACCCACATCGTATCGGGCGGAATCGGGCCATCGATCTGCACTTGAGGATATCGCTGGCGCTGAGCCTCCAGCCAGGGGATCAGCCAGTCCACCTCTTCGCGGCCCAGTTGCCCGCCTTCGCCGCTGTGGGGATTGAGGCCCGCCACGGCAATGCGGGGCTGCGTCAGGCCAAAGTCTTGCTTCAGGCTGTGAATGAGCAGATCGAGCTTTTGGGTGAGTAGCTCTGGCGTCAGCACCTCGGGCACCCGGCTCAGGGGAATATGGGTAGTGGCCAAGAGGGAGCGCAGCCACCAGCCCGTGTGGGGAGACTGGGCTACAAAGGCCATGCCAAACCGCTCTGCTTTAGCCCCTGCTGCCAGAAGTTCCGTTTGGCCAGGGTAGTGGTGCCCAGCCGCTTTCCACGCTGATTTGGCGATTGGCCCGGTGACGATCGCATCGTACTGTCCCGCCACAGCACCCTCAATGGCAGTCTGTAGATAGGCAAAACTGGCGGCCCCAGTGGCGGCGCTGGCTTGGCCAAGGGCCACCGTTTCTAAAGGCAGCGGCGGCGAAATATCCACAAAATCTAGAGAGTCTAAAGCCGGCAGCGGCCCGGCGTAGGGGGATTGCTGGAGGGCAACCAGGGTTTGGTGCAGGAGCGATCGCGTCCCCAAAATGGTGACGGCTGCGATCGTAGACCAATCCCTTGCTCCCAACGCCTTGAGCACCACTTCAGGGCCAATGCCCGCTGGGTCACCCATGGGAATTGCCAGCCGAGGGCGCGGCAAAGATAGGCTAGAGACCAAAGTCGCAGGGGTAGTCATAGCGCAGGGGGTGATACCAAACTGGTCTAAAATGAGGGCGGCCAGGGGATAAGCCAATCTCCGGCGGGCTGGGCAACTGGCTCAATTACTATAGTGCTGTGGAAGGAGAGCGTATGGGCGGCGAAATTTTTAATACGGCGATCATTATCTTTACCCTGACCCTATTGGGTCTGGGGATTGGGTTTTTGCTGCTACGGGTGCAGGGCGGCGAAGAGTAGATTTTGCTTCAGGGGTGTAACCAGTGGAGCCATCTGATATTCTTAGAGGAAGTTAAACTTTTGTATCAATTCCCTCATGAAAGTATTGGTCGTTGGCGCTACTGGCACCCTTGGCAGGCAAATTGCTCGCCGTGCCCTGGATGAGGGGCACGAAGTCCGCTGCCTAGTGAGGAGCGCCCAGCGAGCTGCCTTTTTGCGAGAGTGGGGGGTGGAACTGGTGCGGGGCAACCTATCTAAGCCAGAGACCCTACTTCCGACCCTAGAGGGTGTTGATGCGGTAATCGATGCTTCTACAGCCCGGCCATCTGAGTCGGTGCTGCAGGTTGACTGGCAAGGTAAGGTCAATCTGATCAAAGCCACCCGCGACGCTGGCGTCAAGCGATTCATCTTTTTCTCTATTCTGAACTCCGAAAAGTTTCCCCACGTGCCGCTGATGAACGTCAAGCGCTGCACCGAGAAGTTTTTGGCCGAGTCAGGGCTTAGCTACACCATCTTGCAGCCCTGCGGCTTTCTCCAAGGGCTGATTGGTCAGTACGCCATCCCCGTGCTCGAAAAACAGCCGATTTGGGTCATGGGCGAAGCCGCCCCCATCGCCTACATGGATACCCAGGATATTGCTCGGTTTGCGGTTAGGGCGCTATCGGTGCCCGAAACGGAGAACCGCAGCTTTCCCCTGGCGGGTACCCGCGCCTGGGGAGCCTACGAAATCATGCGCCTATGCGAGCGCAAATGCGGTCAAGAGGCTAGGGTCTCGCGCATTTCCCTCGAGTTGCTGCGGGCGATTCGCAAAGTGGCGCAGTTCTTTCAATGGGGCTGGAACTTTGCCGATCGCCTCGCCTTTGTAGAAGTGGTCGCCGGCAGTCAACCCCTAGATGCTCCTATGGATGAGGTTTACCAGGTGTTTGGTATTCCCAAGGAGGAAATCACCACCCTCGAAGACTATATGCAAGAGTACTTTAGCCGCATCATGAAAAAGCTGAAGGAACTCGACTACGACAGCGAAAAAGCCAGCAAAAAAAAGCTGCCGTTTTAAGCCGTTGCTTTTTGCGTGGCCGTTGGAGCATTGGCAGCAGCGCATCAGGTGCCTGCCGATCGGGAGCATCTACTGGGAAGAATTAGTGGGGCTACTGGTCAATCGGCGGATTATCGAGCAGTCCAGCTTCTCGCATCAGGCGTGGCCAGAGCAGTAAGAAAAAGCCCATCCATACACCAATGGGAGCTGCAACGAGGGCCGTAAGCCAGAGACGATGCAGTAGTAGCCAGCTGCCGCCTACGATCGCAACTCCCGTCAGCACAATTGACCAGGGTTGACACCACCAGGGTTTAAGCTGCCAGGGACTGGTGACAGCCTTGGGTTCAGTTACCGGGTTAGTCATGGGATGGGGTGGGCTGACAGCCATCGCACACACCCCGCACCGTCACCTCATAGCTCTCGACCTGCCAGCGGGGGCTGAGGGTTTGCAGGTTGACATTGGCCAGGGTTTCCCAAGGAATGTCGGCGATCGCCCCACAGCTCTGGCAGCGAAAGTGGTGGTGAGGCCCAATGTTGGCGTCGTAACGGCACACCCCCTCTTCAAGCAGCACTTCGCGGACGAGGTTGGCACCGCGCAGCGCTTGCAGTGAACTGTAGACCGTCGCCTGAGACGACGTTGGGGCGTTCTGGTTGAGGTCGTGAAGAATATCGTCGGCGGTGGGGTGGTCACAGCGACCTAGCAGGTTGGCATATACGGCAAAGCGCTGGGGCGTAACGCGCAGCCCCCGAGACTTCAGCATAGTGACGATTTGATCGGCTTGGGACAACATTTTCCCTGGCTCCGGAACTTCAGCGCTACGACAACTCTGCTAAACACCAGCCTAGGCTGGACATACTACAGTAGCTCACACTTAACAGGTTAACATTCCGGTCTAAGAATTAGTCTGATTTCGTAAAGAAAATGATTTTTGAGTTAATATACTTATTGAAGATTTCTTAACTCAGAATTATTCTGGGTTAAGCAGCGAAGGCTGGAAACGCAGTTAACTGTTTTAGAACTACGAAAGAGGTAATTATGGTTGCTTTGATTGCTACGGGACGCGTACCTGAAGTCGTCTTCAAGACCCGCGTGCGGGATGAGTCGGTGGGCGGGTCCAACCCCTACCGCTGGCAAGATGTGACCACCGCCGATCTGTTCGCTGGCAAGAAAGTGGTTGTGTTCTCTCTGCCTGGCGCTTTCACCCCCACCTGCTCCTCTAACCACCTGCCCCGCTACGAAGAGCTGTACGAAGAGTTCAAGGCTCACGGCGTTGATACCATCATCTGCGTTTCCGTGAACGATGCCTTTGTGATGTTCCAGTGGGGTCAAAAGGTTGGCGCTAAAAACGTCTTCCTGCTGCCCGACGGCAATGGCGAATTTACCCGCAAAATGGGCATGCTGGTTGACAAATCTAACCTGGGCTTTGGCATGCGCTCGTGGCGCTACTCCATGCTCGCCAACGACGGCAACATCGAAAAAATCTTTGTTGAGCCGGACTTTGGCGACAACTGCCCCATCGACCCCTTTGAGGTCTCTGATGCCGATACCATGCTGGCCTACCTGAAGGGTACCGAGTCTGCCGGTGTCTCTGCGCCCAGTCTATCCTTCGTGGGCTAACCGCCCCCTGTCTCACCCTCAGTGAGTGTTAGGCAAAGGGGATTTCGACCCCTTTGCCTTTTTAGATCGGGGCCCATCCTAGCCGACCTGAGGGCAGAATTGTTCCCTGTTGGTCACGAGTCTTGAGTATTCAAGCAAATAACCCTTACCTCTGCCTTAATGGTAGAGAGCAGGTGTACAGAGATCTTCACAGAACTTCTCAGCTACTGTCCTGGCTGAACTCTGGCAAGGTACAGGCCTTATTCATTAAAGACTCTGTCGATTCTTATCTCGATGCTTGCAGAACCTTTTAGCCTAGAAGCATGGCTCTACCCATCGCTGCTTAGGCTCAATTGCAGTCCTTTCGCTCAGTTGCCGCTATGAAACTCTCCCGCAAAAATCTACACGAACGCATCGATCAGGTTTACGACGCCATCGTTGTCGGCGGTGGTATGGGAGGGTTGTCAGCAGCTATTTATCTGGCCCGCTATGGCCTCAAGTGCCTGGTGGTGGAAAAGGGTAAAGGGCGATCGCTGTGGATGCAGGAGGTGCGCAACGTGGTTGGGGTTAGCCCCGACACCCCCGGACGCGAAATGCTCAACCACGGGGTTCAGCAGTCGGTTGATTGGGGGGCAGACTACCTCCGTGGCTACGTCGAAGACGTGGTCGACGAAGGCGACCATCTGGCGGTGCAGGTCAAAGTGGGTAAAGTCGACAGTGTTTACCCCGTATTTCGCGCCAAATACCTAATTGCGGCCTCGGGCGTGATTGACGTGCTGCCCCAGCTTGACGACATGCAGAATGTCTACGACTACGCAGGCTACACCCTGCACGTCTGCATGATCTGCGACGGCTTCGATATGTGGGATCAAAAAGCGGTGCTGATTGCCGGCAAAGAGTCGCAGATCAACGCGGCCTTCGTGCTGGATTGGTTTACGCCCTACATCTCGGTGCTTACCCACGGTCTCTGCACCGTTGGTGATGAAATGCGGGCCAAGCTAGCCGACTACGGTTACCCCCTCTACGAGGCGCCCATCGCTAAGTTCCTCGGCGAGCACCACAAGATGAGCGGGGTAGAGTTGACTGACGGCACCGTGGTCGAAGCTACCACTGGCCTGATCAACATGGGCTCGATCTACCACAATCAATACCTCAAGGGCATCCCGAACCTAGAGTGGGATGGTGAAAACCTGATGACCAACACCATGTGTCAAACGACCCACGATCGCATCTTTGCCATTGGTGATCTCAAGCAGGGCTTGAACCAGGTCTCGGTCGCTATAGCCGATGGCACCCTGGCCGCCACCCAGATCTGGCGCAACATTCGCCGCGCCAGCCCGCCGCGCCGATGGGAGGAAAAATTGGTCAAAGAGGCGATCGCTTCCTAACGCCCCCTAGTCGGATCTACCAGTGTCGCGAAGCAAAAGCCCCTTTGCCATCAGGAGAGGGGCTTTTGCTATGGCTCTCAATCTGAATCATGGGTATTAGCCCTCTTTAGTGACTGAAGAGGGATGAGTTCCGGCCAAAGGGTAGCGATGGGCAGTGCCAGCTCCCACTCGCCTCTCCTACCTGTTGGCCCCTGCTGTCACTGGCCGCGTTCAAGCGGGATCAATGGCCGAATCAAACACTGCGAACCGCGCCCCCCCTTGGGCTTTAGCTCGATACATGGCCATGTCAGCGTGGTTCAGCATAGCCTCTAAACTATCCTCGCCCTTGGTACCCAGGGTAATGCCAATGCTGGCGCTGGAACACACCTTTGGATGGTCGGGCAGCAGCGGCAGGGCTAGCGCCTGCTGAATCCGGGTGGCCACCGCAACGGCAGCTTCGAGCGACGCCATCTCGTGCAGCAAAATGGCAAACTCGTCCCCTCCAAGGCGAGCCACGGTGTCTTGGGGGCGCAGGCAGGCTTTGAGCTGAAGGGCAATTTCCACCAGCAGCTGGTCGCCCACCCGGTGACCCAGGCTATCGTTGACCCCCTTGAAGTCATCCAGGTCAATGAACAACACCGCAAAACTATAAGCGGCGCTGGTGCGTTTGAGGGCGATCGCCTGAGCTGCTTTTTCCATGAAAAAGCGGCGATTGGGCAGGCTGGTTAGGGTGTCGTGAATTGCCCCCGATCGCAGCTCCAGCTCCAGCTGCTTGCGCTCGGTGACGTTGCGAATAATAGCGATCGGGTGACCTTGCTCGGTGGGCAGCAGGCGGGCTTCACAAAAAATCTGCTGCTGCCCCACTGTTAACTCGGCCTCAAAGCATTGCAGTGACTGGGTGCGGCTGGCCATCTGGCCGTAGCTAAACAGCTTAGCGGCAAAGCTCGGCTCAAAGCAGCTCACAATCGAGTTGCCCACCACGTCGATGGGCAACTCGCTGAGGTCGGGGTCTACAGAAGGCTTAACATCGAGAATGGAGCCGTTGGCGTCAAACTTCAGCATCAAGTCAGGGAAGTGATTCAGCAGGCTGGCACTAGGCGCGATCGCCAGGGCCGGCGGCAGCAGGCAGCGGGGCGGAGCGACCGGAGCCCCAGACCGCACGGTAATCAGTCGGGCGCGTACCCCCTGGCAAAAGCCAATGGCGTCACCGGGGCGGAGGGGGCTATTTTGCACCGGGGTGCCGTTGAGCGTCAGCCGCTGATAGCTGGGGCGGTCGGTAGCGTCGTCGCTGTGAATGACATAGCAGTGGTCAAGCCACACTAGGCTGGCGTGGTGACCAAAGACCCCCTCAGACACCAGGCGAATATCTTTGGTGCGATCGCGGCCAATCGAATAAAACCGCTTGCCCAACGGCATAATCTGGCGGTGCTCACCGTCTTGAATCAGCAGGGCCAGGTGGGGGTAATCGTCCTCCCGCTCCTGGCACGAAGTCTCTTTAGTTTGGGTCATCATACAGGGCACCAGTTGTAGAGTGCTTTTCCCGGCCGGTTGAGGGGAGTGGGGTTACCTAGGCGACCCGCGCTAGCTCAGGCGTAAACGATAGCTGACCGTCCAGCACTTGGCGCATCAGCAGGCAGGCAACCCCCGAGCTGTCGATGGGCCGGGAGAAGTAGTAGCCCTGCATTTTTTTGTAGCCCAGCTCTTTGAGGGCCATCAGGTCGTCGAGGGTTTCTACTCCTTCAACAATTACATCGAGCCGCAGCCGCTCGGCGAGCATAAAGATGGCCTCGCTCATCGCCCAGTTTTTGTTGCGAATAAACGATCGATCGATTTTGAGGGTGTCAAAGGGCAGGTCTTGCAGCCGCCCTAGGGACGAATAGCCCGTGCCAAAGTCGTCGATGTAGAGCTGTATGCCCAGCTGTTGCAGTTCGACTAGGGCCCTGAGGGCTAGGTCCTTATTTTCAATCAGTGCGCTCTCGGTGACTTCGAGCTTAAGGCTGTGGGGGGCAATGTGGTGGCGCTCAAGAATTTGGCCAATGTGCTCCACCAGCTGGGGATGGCGCAGCTGCACTGCTGAGAGGTTGACGCTGACGCTGAGGGGAGTCACCGCCGGAAACTGGGTCTGCCACTGGTGCAACTGTTGGCAGGCCTGATCGAGCAAAAACAGCCCTAGGGTGTCGATTAGACCAGCCTTTTCGGCTAGGGGAATAAACACCTCTGGCGAAATGATGCCCCGGCTGCTGTGCTGCCATCGGGCCAGCGCCTCAAAGCCAATAATCTGGTTGTGCTCGATTGACACAATTGGTTGGTAAGCCAGGTGAATGACCTGCTGCTCCACCGCCTGGTGCAGGTCGTTTTCGAGCTGAAGCAGCTCTAGCTCGGCAGTTGAGAGCAGCGTCAGCAGAGGTGTGGGCTGATTCTCTAGGGCGTTGGCCAGCCGATTGAGGCGATCGGCGTTGTTAATGGCGATCGCCAGCAGCCGTTGGCCATCGTCGGAGAGCGACCCTGACTGCTGATACCCCAAGAGCTTAAGCGCCCCCTGAATTGAGGCGAGGGGAGTGCGTAGCTCATGACAAATTAGTAGCGAGATGTCGTCAAAGGGGTGGGTTGAGCAGTCGGCAATCGAACACAAATCCTCACTGGGCTGAGCCGAGTTGGAGTACGCCATGGAAGATGCTTAAGACTATAGAAACGGTAGTGAGTTGAGACATTGGGGGCGAGAAATAGGTGGAGCAAGCAGGGCCGGGGGCAGGCGGCTAGGCGATCTGCGATCGCATCTCGACCCAGATGGTGTAGTGGGTCTTTGACACAGTGATGCACACCTTAAACCCTTTATTGCTTTCATGGGTAGCTTGGCGGTAGGCCTGGAGCCGGTCAGCTAAGGGAAACTGCTGCAAGCTAATGTAAAAGTCATTCCGGTAGAGCATGCCGTCGTGGATGCCCTGATTCCAAAATTTAAAGGGCGAGACAAACTCCTCGACCACTATCAGGGGGAGCATAGCGGGGCTGCTGGCAAGACGTCTTCTTCAGAATAGAAAACAAAAGTGACAGCTATGTGAACACCTTAAATCTTCCCACAGTGGCCCTACTGCCATCCCAAAACGGACTCGATTTGTCCGCCCAGCAGACCGGGATCAAAGGGTTTGATCAGCACGGCCCGCGCCCCCGCCGCCACAAAGGACTGCTGAGTGGCCAGCCGCAGGGTTGCCGTCAGTAAAATGACTGGAATGTGCTGAGTCTCAATATTTTCACCGAGCTTGAGCAGGGTGGCGAGACCATCAACCTTAGGCATGACCACATCGAGCAAGATAGCGTCGGGACGGTAGGTGGCTGCCAAGGCCGCGCCCTCATCTCCGGAAGCGGCGGTCGTGACCTCCCAATTTTTGGTGATTTCTAGGCTAACCTTGGCGATCTCGCGCACGTCGGCTTCGTCATCAATAATCAAAATGCGTTTGGTGACCATGATACAAATGCCGGTGCTGGTTAAAAAATACGGAGCGCCATAACTAGATAACTACAGGGCTAACTCACCCAGAGCCAGTCTTCAGTCAGTCTACCCAAGGGAAGCCAGACGGTGAGTTGCCTGTTGGTACAGGCGGTCTAGGGTCTGGCCATCGGTGGGAAAAGTGGCTGCGCCTAAGTGTAAGCCCAGGGGCGGGCCCAGATTGCCCGGGCTTGAGCGTAGCCGGTCGGCTAAGAGCTGGGCCAGGGGTGGCCCCAGCGCATCTTGGGGGGAGGACCAGTCGGGGGCCAGCGCTCCGATCAAAATTTCTTGAGGTCCCCAGCGGGCGATCGCATCGCCCCGGCGCGTGAGGGTTGGCAGCACCGCCACCAAACCCACCATTAGATCCTTGGCTGAGTCGGTGAGGGCCAGATCAGGGCTCAGGTGCAGCAACACCAAGCTGAGAGGCTGCGGGTAGCGGTGGGCCAGGTGCAGCAGCAGGTCAAGCTCAATAGTGCCCTTACGGCGGTTGGCCAGGCCAGTGAGCGGGTCGGTACCTGCTAAGGTTTGCAGCAGGCGGCCCCGCTCTAGCCGCTGAAACAGGCGATTGACCAGCTCTGGCTCCAGAATGGGCTTGGGAAGATAGTCGTCGGCCCCCGCCTGGTAGAGTTCGTAGACGGCAGTGGCCTCGCGGCAGGCGGTGAGAAACAAAATTGGCAGAGTCTGCCAGCGTTCCTGCTGGCGCAGCTGCCGACAGAGTTCCACACCCCTGACATGGGGCATATCTAAATCGAGCAGCACCAGGTCAGGAGGGCTGGCCTCCAGGGCGGTCCAGGTCTGGCGGGGGTCGCTGAGAGTGACTACATCGAGGCCCCAGGGGGGCAGCAGGCGCTGGAGCTGCGCCAAAATCAGTGGGTCGTCGTCAATGGCCAGCACCCGATGCCGGGTGTCAGTGGAGCGAGGCGTTACGGCCAGGGGGACGATACGTGACCCGCCAGGGGGTGCCGAGATCTCCCTGGGGCCGGCGGCCAGCTGAGCGTCGAGTTGAGCGACTAGGGCGATAAACTCAGCCCTCTGGGCTGCATCGTTCTGTACGAGCCAGTCTTCCAGGCGACGGGCTAGGTGTGAGCCCTCGGTTAGGCCAAACAGACCTAGGGAGCCGGCTAGCTTGTGGGCGGCCCCCTGGGCCATTGACTGCACCTCATCGGACAGGGGAGGCTGGCGCAAGGCGGCAGCGGCCCGGCGCAGGGCGGCCATGCGATCGCCCAGGATGGGCCGAAACTGGTCAAAGGCGGCGATCGCCGCTGCTCGAGCGGCCTCTGCTTTCGCCTGCTCCAGGGAGGGATCGGGCTGGGTCAACTCTGGCTCAGCGGCCGGTGGAGCGGGCCTAAGGCGATAGCCCATGCCGTAGACATTCTCGACCATATCGTCGGCTCCGGCCTGCTTGAGCTTGCGCCGCAGCCGCTTAATGTGGGTGCGAATGGTTTCTTCTCCAGGGGAGTCGTCAGCGCTCCACAGCCGTTCTAACAGCACTGTGTTGCTAAAAATGCGATCGGGATGGCGCAGCAGCAGCTCCAGCAACCCATACTCTTTAGGGGAAAGCACCACCGTCTGGTCTGCCACCGTCACCAGGTTCGCGTTGGGGTCGCACCGAAGCTGGCCCCAGTGCAGCGTGGGGCTACTCATCACCGTTGGGCGGCGCAGCAGCGCGCGCAGGCGGGCGGTTAGCTCGGTCAGGGTATAGGGTTTAATCAGGTAGTCGTCGGCACCGGCATTGAGCCCTTCGACCTTGTCACTGTTGCTGCCGCGCCCCGTCAGCAGCAAAATTGGCCCAGCATAGCCCGTCTGGCGCAGCCGACGACACAGCGACAGCCCGTCTAAACCCGGTAGATCAATGTCTAAAACAATCAGATCGTAGGGGGCAGATCGGGCATACTCCCAGCCCAAGAGCCCGTTGGTGGTGGTGTCGACAACATAATGTTGGGCGACTAGATCGCTGGTCAGCCGGTCGATTAAGACCTCGTCGTCGTCGACCAGAAGAATTTTCATGGTGGCCTCAGCCGTCGCAGGGGGTGCATAGCTTAGAATGCCCGCAGCGATCGCAGAATTTCCGCGACAGCAGCACCGCCCCAGCTTGATCGGATTGCTGCTGCCGCTGTTCACTCTGTTGTCACAGTTGCCGCCCATCATGAATATGTTCCCAAGACAGCGTCACATCAAGGGAGCAGGAGTTCCGTTCAATTGTCTACAGCCCGACCTGGGGCAAGACAAGTTGTTGGGGAGAGGGTCTACCCCCCCTCCCTGATAGCTATGGGTTAGCTACGGTAGTGGCGTAGCTGGCCTGGGAAATGCTTGAGGCCCTAAACCAAATTCCCCGTTGCCGCCCCTAGCGGTTCGCCTGATTTTGGGCGAAACCCCTCTAGATCGGGAATCTTGGCTACATTGGTCTTGCTCTAACGCCTCGAGTCATGCCGCTTCCCTGCCCCGACCCTGCAATACGCTACGCCGATCGAGTTGTGGCTAGCGAAACTCTGCTGATCGTAGATGACTCGTTAGAAAACCTCAGGTTTCTCTCCAAGACCCTCAAGGGCCAGGGCTATGGGGTGCGGTGCGCTCGTAGCGGGGCCATGGCGCTGCTGGCTGTGAAGACTACCCAGCCCGCCCTGATTCTGCTGGATATTCGCATGCCCGAGATGGATGGCTACGCAGTGTGTCAGCGGCTGAAGGCCGACCCCAGCACCCAGGCCATCCCGGTGATTTTTCTCAGCGCCCTGGATGAGGCGCTCGACAAGGTTAAGGCCTTTAAGGTGGGGGCTGCTGACTATCTCACTAAACCCTTTCAGGTCGAAGAACTGCTGGCCCGGGTAGCCAACCAGCTGACGATTCGGCGCTTACAGCATTGCATGACGGTCCAGAACCGGCAGCTTCAGCAGGAAATCTGCGATCGCAGTCAGGCTGAGACCAGCCTTCACCAAGCGACGGCCAAGCTGTCTACGTTGATTGAGCACCTCCAGGTGGGGGTGATATTGGAGACCCCAACCGGTCAAGTGGTCATGGTCAACCAGCCTTGTTGCGACCTGTTTCGCCTAGATCTGCCCCCAGCCGCTTTGATTGGGGCCGATGGCCAAGCCTTTGCCCAGGATAGTGCCGGCCTATGGATCGATGCCGTCGCCTTCACTCGGCGCATAGCAACCTTGAGGCAGACCCAGCAGCCGGTGGTTGCCGAAGAGATTGCCCTGGCCGACGGTCGCACCCTCGAGCGAGATTATGTGCCCCTGATGGGCGATCGCGGCCTGGAGGGCCACCTTTGGCAGTACCGCGACATTACCGCCCGCAAGCAGGCCGAGCAGATTTTGCTGCAAAACTCCCAGGCGCTCAACCACTTTAGCCAGAGCCTGAAGCAGCTGCACCGCCTCAGCCTGACCCAGTTTGACAGCTTCGATGCCCTGCTCCACGACTACCTCGACACCGGCCGCCAAGTGCTGGGGTTTGCCGGTGGTCTGGTGGGCCAGATCGACGGCAGTGACTATGTGGCGATTGCTATGGAGGCTACCCTGCCTGGGCTAAAGCCCAACCTGCGCTGCCCCGTCGATGACACCTTCTGCGGCCTCGCTATTCAGCAACAGGGCACCGTGGGCTTTACCCACATTGGTGCCCAGTCAGAGCTGCGCCAATATCCGCTGTATCAGGCGCTGCGGCTAGAGTCATACCTGGGCACCCCGATCTGGGTGGAGGGCGAGGTCTATGGCAACCTGTGCTTTTTTGACACCACCCCGCGCCCCCATGGGTTCAATCAGCACGAGACCGAAATCATTGAGCTGATGGCCCAGAGCATTGGCAAGGTGATCAGCACCGAGCGACTAGAGCAGCAGCGACAGCGGGCCAGGGTCAAACTACAGCAGAGTGAAGAGCGCTGGCAGCTAGCCATTCAGGGCAGCAATGCAGGCATCTATGACCTCGACTTTCGCACTCAGACGGCGTTTTTCTCCGAGCGTTATCGGGCACTGCTGGGCTACAGCGACCTGGCTACCAACGAACGGCTGAGCGACGACGACCTGCGCTGGGAGTCACGCATTCACCCCGACGATTACGATCGCGTCATGGCGGTGCACCATGCCTACCTGATTCAGCGTCGCCTGCCGACCTATGAAGTGGAGTATCGGCTGCGCTGCCGCGACCAGGGTTACAAGTGGGTGATCTCACGGGGTCAGGCTCTGTGGGATGAGCAGGGTCGGCCGATTCGGCTAGTGGGCTCGACCGGCGACATCAGCGAACGGATGCGGCTTGAAGCCGAACGCAAGCGGGCCGAGGCCGCCCTGCGCCAGAGCGAAGAAAAATTTCGCCAGCTGGCGGAATACATCGATAGCGTCTTTTGGATCTACGAGCCCCAACAGCGCCAGTTCAGCTATGTTTCGCCCGCCTACGAGAGCATTTGGGGTCGCCAGCGGGAAGAGCTTTATCACAACGCACGGGCCTGGCTCGAGGCAGTGCATCCCGACGATCGCGATCGGGTAATCCGGGGCCTGCCCCGCCGCCCCGATCCCAAGGCGTTGGCCCACTTCAGCTACGACGAAGAATTTCGCATCACTCGCCCCTTGGGGCAGCCCGCCTGGGTGCGGGTGCGGGCCTTTCCCATTCGCAACGAGCAGGGGGAGGTATACCGCCTGGTGGGGGTGGCCGAAGATCTGACCCAGGTGAAGCGCCAGGAGGAGTCGCTGCGGCTGATTGTGGAGGGCACTGCCGCTAAAACGGGCAGCGATTTCTTTGAATCGCTGGTGCGCTATCTGGCCGATATTTTGCAGGTGCGCCATGTCCTCGTCACTCAACGGCTGCCGGCAGACCCAGGCCGAGTCCGTACCCTGGCCTTTTGGCAACATGGTCAACTGGGCGATCGCCTGGAGTATGACCTGGCGGGCACCCCCTATGAGCGGCTGGTGGCGGGCGAAGTGATCTATGTACCCCAGCGGGTGCAAGTGCTCTACCCCGACGATGCTGAGCTGAGGTCGATGGGGGCGATCAGCTTCCTGGGCATTCCCCTCGTGGACGCGGCCTCCCAGGTGATTGGCCATCTGGCGGTGGTCGACGACAAACCCATGGTCGACGACCACACCCGCGAGCTAATTTTGCGCATTTTTGCCGCTCGGGCGGCGGCGGAGCTAGAGCGCCAGCAGACCGAAGACGCCCTGCGTCAGGCTCGCGAAACCGCCGATGCCGCCAATCAGGCTAAGAGCATCTTTCTGGCCAACATGAGCCACGAGCTGCGCACCCCCCTAAACACCATCATCGGTTTTGCCCAGCTGATTACCCGCGATTGCCATCTAGAGACCCAGGCCCAAGACTACTTAGAAATTATTAGCCGCAGCGGCGAGCACCTGCTGGCGCTGATCAATGATGTGCTTGAGATGTCAAAAATTGAGGCCGGGCGCATTTCGCTCCATGTCACCACCTTTGACCTGTCGTACTTGCTGTCTAGCCTAGAGGCCATGCTCACCCTACAGGCTGAGGCTAAAGGGCTCAGCCTGAGCTTCGACTTCGACCCGGCCTTACCCACCTACATCGCCACCGACGAGGGCAAACTGCGTCAGGTGTTGATCAATCTGCTGGGCAACGCCATCAAATTTACCCAGACCGGTCGGGTGATGCTGCGAGTGCGCTGTCAGCCAGTTCTAGAGCAGCCCGTGGTAACTAACCCCGCAGCCAACATTGCCCTAGAGTTTGCCGTCGTTGACACCGGCCCCGGCATTGACCCTGAGGATATCAACCGCCTGTTTGAGCCCTTTATTCAAAGTGCGGCAGGGCTGCGCTGGTCAGAGGCCGGTCTGGGGCCATCGCACCAGGGCAGCGGCTTGGGTTTGCCCATTAGCCAACAGTTTGTGCAGCTGATGGGGGGCGAGCTCACCCTTGAAACCCAAGTCAATCAGGGGTCAACTTTTACCTTTGTGCTGCCCGTGCAACAGATCGAGCGATCGGCGATGTTTCCGGCCCTCGACGAACCCCCAATTGTCGGTTTGGCCGAAAATCACCCCCCCTGGCGGCTGCTCGTGGTTGAAGATCACCCCGCCAATCGCTACCTGCTGGTGCGCCTGCTCACCGCCGCGGGGTTTGAGGTGCAGGCCGCCCAAGATGGCTATGCCGCCGTCGACCAGGCTCGCAGCTGGTGTCCTCACCTGATCTGGATGGATATTCGCATGCCCGGGCTCGACGGCTACGCTGCCACGGGCCAGATTCGAGCGCTGCACCTTGACCCTAAACCGGTGATTATTGCCCTCACCGCCAGCCCCTTTGAAGAAGAGCGAGCTAAAATCTTAGCCGCTGGATGCGACGACTTTGTGCGCAAGCCCTTTCAGATGCAGGCGATACTGCAAAAGATCGCCGCCTATCTGCCGGTGCGCTACCGCTACGCCGCTGAGGCTGACGATCCCCCTTCCCCTAGCAATGCTAGGGAGGCTGGAGTAGGCGTGGCCCCACCCGCGCCAGTGGAACTCGGGCTGTGGCTACAAACTATGTCCCCTGAGTGGCAACAAAGTCTGGCCCAGGCGGCTATTGCTGGTTCCGACGATCGTCTGCTTGAGCTGTTCAATCAGATGCCCGACGCTCCGATTAGCGTGGCTCAAACCTTGGCCGGCTGGGCCAGAAACTTTGAGTTTGATCGCATTCTTGACTGTCTGCGCCCTAGGGTCGATGCGACCCGTCAGGGAGACGCTGCGGTGTAGGTAGACGTCGCCTTCCCCTAGCTGGATTCACCCTAAGGTGAGGATCGGTAGGCTGAGGCTAAGACGGCGATCGGCAGAGCGATAGAACAGAGGAGAGAACGGAGGTGAACGGTGTACAAGATCGAGGCGGGAGGTACCCTATGACTTCCCCTAACGATGCGGTCGTCAAGGGCGACATCTTGATTGTCGACGATACTCCCGACAATTTGCGGCTGCTCTCAGCTATGTTGGGACGGCATCAGCTGGGGGTGCGCAAGGCGTTGACCGGTCAGTGGGCGATCGCCGCTGCCCAGGCCGCCCCCCCTGACCTGATTTTGCTCGACATCAAAATGCCGGAGATGAGCGGCTACGAAGTCTGCCAGCGGCTTAAGGCTGATCCCTTAACCCAAGCTATTCCGGTGATTTTTATCAGCGCCCTCGACGACGCGATCGATAAGGTCAAGGCCTTTGCCGCTGGCGGGGCCGACTATATCACCAAGCCGTTTCAGGAGGCGGAGGTGCTAGCGCGCATTGCCCACCAGCTAGAGCTGCGGCGGCTCCAGGCCCAGCTGGTGGCTCAAAACGAAGAGCTGGTGCGCTCTAACCGAGAGCTGGAACAGTTTGCGTCGGTGGTGTCCCACGATTTACAGCAGCCGTTGCAAAGCATTTTGGGCTACACCAAACTGATTGGCCTCACCTGCCCCGCCGTGCAGCAATCGCCAGCCCAGCCCTACCTCAAAAGCATTCTGGATGCCAGCGATCGCATGCAGCAAATGATTCAAGACTGGCTGGCCTACGCCCAGGCGGGGCAGGCCCAGCCCACCTTTGCCCCGGTTGACGGCAACGCCCTGCTCGAACAGGTAATTCTCAACCTCAAGGTGGCCCTGACCGAGTCCCAGGCGCAGCTGTGCTATGGCGATTTGCCCACCGTGATGGGTAACGAAGTGCAGCTCATGCAGCTGTTTCAAAACCTGATTAGCAACGGCCTAAAATTTGTTCGACCTGACACGGTGCCCCAGATCACCCTGGCGGTGGAACCCCTGCCCCAGGCCTGGCAATTTAGCATTCACGACAACGGCATTGGCATTGAGGCCGAGCACCTGGGGCAAATTTTTGAGGCCTTTCACCGCCTCCACGATGTCCAAAGCTATCCTGGCAGCGGTATAGGCCTGGCTACCTGTCAAAAGATTGTCGAGCGCCACGGCGGCCAGATCTGGGCCGAGTCGCAGCCTGGGTTGGGCAGCACTTTCTACTTCACCCTGCGGGCTGCCCCCGGCAATGACAGCTAGTTTCGTCTGACTACCCCACTGCTCCTCGAATTCCATGGGTCCGCTCACTCTGTTCTGTTGTGTCGATGCCTCCGCTGCGCTGCCCGCCCTGCTGACGGCTGAATTTCCAGACTGTCACGTGGTCGCAAGTACCCCGCAGTCGGTGGCAGCGACCGGCTTGGAACAGCTCAGCGCTGACGAGGTAGCGATCGCCATCGCCCCCTCAAGCTGGCTCGACACCGGAGAGCTGCGATCGTTCTGCGATCGCTTTCCCCAGGCGCTGATGATCGTGCTTGACCCAGCGGTGCCCCTGGCCGCTCAACCTGGTACCGATTACCCAGGCCCAATCTACCGCCGCTTGCCCTACCCCGGCACCGATGCCGAGCTGTTGTTTACGGTGGCCGCCGCTCTAAAGCACTACCGCCAGGGGCAGCAGCTAACGTTGAGCGAAGTCGCCCTAAACGACGCCCACCGGCAGCTAGATGTGCTGCAAAGGCGGATGTCGGCGCTGATGGTGCAGCTTGATTGGGGCGTGGCCAGCGCCAGCGATCGCGCTCAGACCGAGCAGGCCCTGCGCCGGAGCCAGAGCGGCTTAGCAGAGGCCCAGCGCATTGCCCAATTGGGCAGCTGGGAGTTTGACCTGGCCAGCCAAACCATCAGCTGCTCGGCGGAGCTGTCTCGCATCTACGGGCTCGACCCGGCTCAGCCTGCGCCCAGCTACGAACAGTGGCGGCAGATGATTCCTGCGGAGGATTGGCTGCCCCTGGAGGTGGCCATTGAGCAGGCGATCGCCGTTGGAGCGCCCTACGAGGTCGAGCACCGCATTGTTCGCCCTGACGGCTCGGTGCGCTACCTTTTGGGCCGGGGTGAGGCAGTTTACAACGACCAGGGTCAGGTAGTGCAGCTGCGGGGCACCGGCCAAGACCGCACCGAGGCCAGGCTGGCGGAGCTGGCGCTGCGGCAGAGCGAGGCCAAAAACCAGGCCATTCTCTCAGCGGTGCCCGACCTGATGGCGGTGGTCAACGCTCAAGGCCAGTACCTTGACTTTGCCTACAACCGTTTTACGGGAGAACTCCTGCCCCAGGTAGTCCAAGGCATTGTGGGCGCCTGCCTGGCTGACGTACTGCCCCCTGACCTCGCCCACCAGTGGCTGACAGCGGTTGAGCGCACCCTGACCACAGGTGTCCCCCAGTTTTTTGAACAGCAGCTGAGCTTCGGCGATCGCCTTCAGTACGAGGTGGTGCGCATGGTGCCCTACCAGGCCGATCAGGTGCTGGTGCTGGTGCGCGACATCAGCGATCGCCAGCAGGCGCTCTACGACCGCCAGCAGGCAGAACAGGCCCAGCAGGAGAGCGATACCCGCTTCCGGCAGCTGGCCGAAACGGTGCGGGAGGGGTTTTTTATCTTTGACGCGGTGGCGATGCGCTACGAGTACCTCAACCCTGCCTACGCCGCCATCCTGGGGGTTGACCTCGCCGCCGTCAACGACCTGGACCACTGGCTAAACGGGGTGCACCCTGAGGATCGCGATCGCATTGCCGCCGCCGCCGCCCAGGAGATGCAGGGCACCAGCACAGACTGTGAGTATCGCTTTCTGCACCCCGATGGCGAGGTGCGCTGGCTACATTGCCAGGCTTTTCCGATTGCCGATGCGGCGGGCACCGTTTTGCGGGTGGTGGGCACGGTCAAAGACATTACCGATCGCAAGCAGGCGGAGCTGGCCCTAGAGCAGGCCAAGGAACGCTACCGCTGCGCCACCCAGGCCGCCCGCACGGGCGTGTGGGAGCTCGATCTGAAGACCCAGAGGGGCTACCTTGACCCCACCATCGCGGCCCTGGCGGGCTATGACAGCAGCGAGGTAGAAGACAGCCTGGCCGACTGGCTGAAGTTCATTCACCCCGAGGATCAGGGTCCCCTAGAGACCGCCATGCAGCGCTACTTTAGCGGTGAGAGCGCAAAATTTTTCTTTGAATACCGCCTGCAGCACCGCGATGGATCGACAATTTGGGTGCTGTCGCGGGGAGAACTGCACCGCGATGCCGAAGGGCGGCCCACGATATTCCTCGGCACCACCACCGACATTACGCCGCTCAAACAAGCCGAACTGGCCCTCAAACAGCTCAACGAGGAGCTTGAGCAGCGGGTGCAGGAGCGCACCCAAACCCTGCAAACCCTGGCCGCCGTGGTCGAAAACAGCACTGACTTGATTGGCACCGCCAGCCTCAGCGGTGCCACGCTCTACCTCAACCAGGCCGGCCGCCGCCTGGTGGGGCTGGAGGATGAGCCCTTGGCCGGTCGGCCCATCAGCACACTCCATACCGCCGAAACTCGGCTGCGGCTGGAGCAGGAGGTGCTGCCCACGGTGATAGCGGAGGGGGTATGGCGGGGCGAGGTTGATTTTTGCCACGGGCGCACCGGCGAAGCGATCGCCGTGGAGCAGGTGGCATTTTTGGTGAAAGACCCCGACACCCAGGCGCCCCTGTGTCTGGGTACCGTCTGCCGCGATATTCGCGATCGCAAACGCCGTGAAATCGAACGCCTAGAGGGTGAACTCGCCCTCCAGGAGAGCGAGGCCCGCTTTCGCCAGATTGCCGAAACCATTCAAGAGGTTTTTTGGATGGCCACGGCAGACTCCAGTCAGATTTTATACGTCAGCCCCGCTTTTGAGCAGATCTTCGGCATTCCCTGCGAAACCCTCTATCGGTCGCCCCAGGCCTGGCTAGACAGTATCCACCCCGACGATCGCTCAGCGGCGTCGATTATCCCGCAGCCTACCACCACCACTCCCTATGACAACACCTATCGCATCTGCCGGGCCGATGGAGAACTGCGGTGGGTTCACGTTCGCTCCTTTCCGCTGTGTAACGGGGCTGGTGAGATTGACCGCATTGTTGGCGTGTCAACCGATATCACCGAGCGCCGTCGGGCGGAGCTATCGCTGCGGGAAAACGAGGAACTCTTTCGCGGCATCTTTGAGCAGTCGGCCATGGGCATTGTCGAGGCCGATATGGACGAGCGCGTTGTGCGGGTCAACCAAATTTTCTGCGGCCTGGTGGGCTACTCTGAGGCCGACCTGCTGACCATGACCTATACCCAATTGACCTACCCCGACGACGTGGAACTCGATCGGGCCAATGTCGAGCAGCTGCTCAAGGGCAACCTGTCCAGCTTTATGATCGAGAAGCGCTACGTGCGCTCTGACGGAACAACGGTGTGGGCAGCGCTGGCGGTTTCGGTGGTGCGAGATGCGCAGGGCCAGCCGCAACACCTGCTGGGGGTGGTGACCGACATCAGCGATCGCAAGCAGGCCGAGCAGGCCCTGCAAGAGTCTCGCAATATGCTCAAGCTGGTGCTTGACACGATTCCCCAACGGGTGTTTTGGAAAGATCGCCAATCGCGGTTTTTGGGCTGTAACCCAGCCTTTGCCAACGACTACGGGCTGACCCCAGATGGCGTGATCGGTAAAACCGCTGCTGAATTACCCTGGGGCAGCTATGCCGATAATTACCATGCAGACGATCGGCAGGTGATGGCCACCCGCCAGCCCAAACTGGGCTACGAAGATCGCGCCACCACGGTTGGTGGCAAAGACCTTTGGACCCTGACCAGCAAGGTGCCCCTCACCAACGCCGACGATGTGGTGATCGGCGTGCTGGGCTGCTACGAAGATATTACTGCCCGCAAACAGGTGGAAGCGTCGCTGCTGCAGCTCAACCAAGAGCTGGAGCAGCGAGTGCAAAAGCGCACCTGGGAGCTAGAACAGGCAGTCGCGATTTCTGAGGCGGCTAACCAGGCCAAGAGCACCTTTTTGGCCACCATGAGCCACGAGCTGCGCACCCCCCTCAATGCCATTTTGGGCTTTGCCCAGCTCATGGCTCGCGATGCCACCCTCAGCAGCGACCATGGTCAGGCCCTCAGCATTATCAACCGCAGCGGCGAGCACCTGCTGATGCTGATTAACGACATTTTAGAAATGGCCAAAATCGAGGCGGGCCAGGTCAGCCTCAACGCCGTCCGTTTCGATCTCCACGCCTTGCTCAAGGCCCTGGGCGATCTGCTCTACCTGCGTGCCCAAGACAAAGGACTGGCGCTGGTCTTAGACTGCCATCCGACCCTGCCTCGCTACCTGGTCGCCGACGAGCCCAAACTGCGCCAGGTGTTGATCAACCTGCTCGGCAATGCCATTAAGTTCACCCCAGCCGGTCAGGTAACGCTGCGAGTCACTCCAGCCCAGCCCATGCCCCCGTCCTCCCCACCAGGTGCCCTGCTGGCGGTGACCTTTGCCGTCGTCGACACCGGCATTGGCATCACTGCTGCCGATCGCGATCGCCTATTTGAGCCTTTTGTGCAGGTGGGGCAGGGGGCAGGCACCGGTCTAGGCCTCTCGATTAGCCGTCAGTTTGTGCAGATGTTGGGCGGCGATATTACGGTCGAAAGCCAGCCCGGCCAGGGATCTACCTTTGCCTTTACCCTGACCATGCCGGTGGCTGACGGGAGAGATGGTGAAACGCCGTCAGCCACCTGCGTCACGGGCTTGGCGACCGGGCAGCCCAGCTACCGTATTTTGGTAGTCGACGACGAGAGCACTCACCGGCATCTGCTGGGTGAGCTCTTACGGGCGGTGGGCTTTGAGGTGCGCGAGGCCGACAACGGCCAGGCCGCCCTTGACCTCTGGCAGCAGTGGCGTCCCCAGCTGATTTGGCTCGACATGCGCATGCCTATGCTCAGTGGCCCCGAGACGGCCCGCGCTCTGCGCAGCCAGGAGCAGGTCGCGGGCGCAGCTCCCACCAAAATCATTGCCCTCACGGCCAACGCCTTTGAAGACGATCGCGCCCGCGCCCTGGCCTCGGGCTGTGACGACTTTGTGCGCAAGCCCTTTCAGTTTGACCATTTGCTGGCTAAGCTGACTGAGCATTTGGGGGTCAAGTACACCTATAGCCCGGTCTTCGCCACCCTGGGCAATGCGGCCATGCTGTCCGCTGAGGCGGCGATCGCCCAGCTGCGGTCCCTACCGCCGCCGCTGCTGGCCCAACTTCAGCAGGCCACGGTGCAACTCGACGGCGACTGGCTCACCCATCTGCTCACTCAAATTCCTCCTGAGCAGAATGCTCTGATCGATTGGCTGAGCTGGCAGATCAACGAGTTTGCCTTCGACACCCTGTATCCGCTGCTGGAAGAGGCTCAGCGGTAGTAGTGCCTAAACAGCTAAGTCTTTAGCGGTGAAAACCTGCTTGATGTCACAGCGTCCTACAGGCGGTCGCCTTCAAGCTGACGCTTAAGCGAGTCGCCGGCGTCGGCGATCGCCGTTTTCATGTGTCGATTCGTGTTTTTGGCAACAACTTTGGTAATCCGCTCGGCTTGCTCAGAGGTTGTCCCTAACTGTAGCAATCGTGCCCGTAGCGCATGGTTAAACGCTTCGGCCAAAGCTGACTGATGGAAATGCCGGGTAGCGAGGCGAGCTTCTTGATCCGTTAGCTCAAAGATGCCCAGCGCCTTGACAGGGAGGGTGATAGTTCTAGCTTGGGGGGTGCTGTCTTTGGCAATCACCCACTGCTCAATTTTGGGATGCTGCTTAATGAATTCTCGCAAACTTTCCAAATAGGCCGCCTGACTTATTAGGGCCACCGCCTGAGCTAGGGTTGGCTCTTTTTTCGTAGTCTCCCCATAAACCTTTAGCAGCCCGGTACTGATGGAAACAAAAGGTAGCGTTGCGCCGATGAGCTTGCCCAGGGGCGCATTGATCGCCTCCAGCAGCGAGTCAAGCTGACCCACCAAAGCAGCGACTCGCCGCAGGTTAGGACTGTCTTCCTTTAGCACCTCGGCCAGGCCCAGCACAGCATCGGCGGCATCAGCCGCTCTATCGGCGGTCTCCAACGAAGCCAGGTCGGAGTCGGTGGTGAGAAAATTCCAGAGGCGGGTGGCCATAGCAAGCAGAGTCTTCTAGGGGATAGCGTCGGGCGGGTGCAGTTAGGAATGGGCTGAGGGTACTGAGGCTGGGTGTGCTTATTAGCCTAACGGCACCTATGCCTAATGGCATAGTGCCTAGGACTACTCAACCGCCGCGATCGCTACTGCTTAAGCGCAACACCCCGATAAAAGTATCCGGCAAACTTAGGTACCTTCTTGGCGTAGGCAGCTTCCAGTTCAACCTGGTCAAACTGCTGCTCGATCAGCTGACCCATGTCGCGGTCAAAGTGACATCCTCCAGCGATGCGCTTTTGCAGCGGCGTTAGGCGATGCTGCCAGGCTTGAATTGAAGGTTCATCACTGAGGCCGTGCTCGACAAAAAAGAACCGACCACCGGGCTTCAGCACCCGATAGATTTCGGCCAGCGCCTGCTCAATGTTGGGAATGCTGCACAGGGTGAAGGTGCTGACGACGCTGTCAAAGCTCTGGTCAGCCATGGGCAGTGCTTCACCGCTGAGCATGCGATGGTCTACCTTGATAGGTGAGGAATTGATGCGCTGTTGGGCCAGGCGATGCACTCCTGGGTTGGGGTCTACAGTGACGATCTGGCGCACCTGGTCGGGGTAGTATGGCAAATTTAACCCTGTGCCAAAGCCAATTTCGAGCACGTCGCCGCTCACATCGGCCAATACGTCCCGCCGATAGGAGCCCAGAATAGAATCGGCCATGGAAAGCTCAATCAGGTAAGGCAGAATTCTGTCGTTATAAAGGCCCATAGTGGCTGCTGTTTCGCTGGTCTAGCGAGATTCATGCTACGGGGTTATTCTACACACCGCCCACTCACCGCACCAAAGCAACTATGCCTCCAAAACTGGTCACTGAGCCTTCCATCGAAACCAAAATTGAGCGGATGCACCAGCGGGTGCGGTGGCAGCATCGTCAGATCGTCGAGCGAGGCATTGACCAAACCGGCTTAGTGATTGATCAGCCGGGCACAGAGGACGAAACGTTCTCGTTTTTAGTGGTCGGCGATAGCGGCACTGGGCGGCACCGCAGCGGCAGCCCCCAGCGGCAGGTGGCCGAGCAACTGTTGAAACACATCGACTCGGCCCGGTTTACCCTGCACACTGGGGATGTGGTGTACCTGGTGGGGTCTCGCGATCAGTATCGGTCCAACTTCATCAAACCCTACCAGGAGTGGCTGGTGGGGGGCGACGACCACCGACACATTGCCTACGATCACATGGTGTTTAAGCACCCAATTCTTCCGGTACTGGGCAACCACGACTATTACGATCTGCGCAGTGTGGTAGGGCTGCTGTCGGGCATTAGTGGGCCGCTGCGCTATGCCCTGCGCTCTTACCTCGATCTAGATGTGAGCTGGCGCGGCTCCAACCGGGGAGATGCCTACGCCAGAGCTTTCTTAGACTACCTAAAGGCGGTGCCCGAGACTGGGCTGGGAGCGCATTTAGATACTCACTACAGCAGCAAGCTGGACGACGCGCGGGCGCTGACCTACCGCCCTGGCGAATTTACCCGCTTGCCCAACCGCTACTACACCTTTCGCTACGGCGGCATCGACTTTTTTGCCCTCGACTCCAACACCTTCAACCAGCCGCTGCCTATGGCCAATGGCGAAGCCGGTCGCAAGGAGTTGCAGCAGCAATGTCAGCTGCTAGAGGCCAAGAAAGATGAACTCCTGCGGCAGGCGGGCATTAAGGCGCTCACTCCCACTGATGAAGACGAGCAAGAAGAACTCACGGAGCGCATTGAAGCCATTGAGGAGCAGATCAACGACATTACCAAGCAGCTCAACAGCTCTCAACTGCAAACGGTGGATACTGAACAGCTCTACTGGCTGCGCGATCGCCTGATTGCCTCCTGGCAAAACCCAGCGGCGCGCGGGCGCGTTCTGTTCTTTCATCACCCGCCCTACGTCACCGAAGCCACCAAGTGGGACCAGGGGCAAACCCTGGCGGTGCGTCACCACATCCGCCAGGTGCTCGACGCCGTTGCCGCCGAAGTGGCAGACATTTCCCGCGATCGCCCTCTGGTCGATCTAGTGCTCAACGGCCATGCTCACTGCCTAGACTATGTGCGCACGGGCGACACCGGCCACGGCGATGCCAACATTCCCTGGGTGATCTGCGGTGGCAGCGGCTACAGCCTGCGTCGTCAGCGAAGAGATGGCCCTGAGCTAATGGAAGACGACAATGGCAGCACCCGCGCCGTGGCCAAATCTCACCTCTACCTGGGCCGCGACGGTACCCGCAGTCGCCTTAAGCGCCCCTACTCAGGTCTGCGGGTCGATATAGCTGAGGGAAACCCGCCCAAGCTGACGATCGTTCCTTTGGTGGCTGAAAAGTACGACGGCGATTGGAAGGGGTATGAGATGGAGGGGTTTGAGGTGTAGGGAGTGAGGGGCGAGGAGGGAAGAAAGTTTTAAGTTTTGAGTGTTGAATTTTGAATGCAGGCCGTATAGTCCAAAACTCAAAACTTAAAAATCAAAATTCAACACTCTCTACCAACTTCCTGCCCCAGCGCCTTCACATCCACCGCATAGCCTGCAACAACTAGATACACCACGCCAGCGACGGTGCCGACCCGGCGGGTGAGGGTGCCGAGGCGATCGCGAAACAGCCGCCCGATTGGGTAGGCGGGCACCACGCCCCAACCGGTTTCTTCAGAAACCAGAACCACGGTGCTGGGGGTTTGCCGCAGGCTTTCGACCAGTGAGTCCACAGTGGCTTGCCAGGTGTCGTCGTCTTGCTCTAGCAGGTTGGCCAGCCAAGTGCCGAGGGAGTCGATCAGCAGGCAGTCTTGGGCGGTGGCGGCCAGAATGGTCTCGGGCAGGGCGACGGGCACTTCTTGCAGCTGCCAGTGGGCGGGGCGGCGATCGCGGTGCAGCTCAACTCGTTTTTGCCAGTCTAAATCTGTCGGATCAACGTTAGAGGTGGCAATGTAAATCACCGATTGACCAGAATTGGCGGCCAAGGTTTCGGCCCACTCGCTTTTGCCCGATCGCGCCGGGCCGGTCACTAGGGAGATGCGGTGATTGATTGTCAAGGCACGACCTTTTGAGCTTAGGTAAGTTGTCCGGTTGCACAGGTTAAATTCCCTTAGCAGTTACCCAAAGGGCTATCTAAAATCCTGAGGTTTCTCAGGCAGCCTAGAATTTTTCCCAGTCTGCTGGATAAACGCCTCGATTTCGTCCACCAGCCAGACTTTTTCGACGGTTTGAAGGGGAGTGCCAAACTTATGCTGGTTAATGCCTTCTAGCAGGGCGATCGTCTGCACGGGGCGATCGTTTTGGGTGTAGGCGGTTTGCAGCTCTACCTTCGCTAGGTCGGCGGTATAGCCCTCAATCCGGCGGGTGCGACCCAGCATGCGGCGGGTGAGAGAAAATCGCTGGCGATCGATGCGCAGATGCACGTGGGCCAACAGGGCATTGACCACGCCGCCAATCATGCCAAAGCCGACAAACCAGAAGGGGAGAGCAATCAGGCCAAACAGCAGCGACCCGCCGCCAGTGACGGCCCCAATTGTCCAGACCAGCACAAAGCCGTTCCAAAATAGACCAAATAGGCCAATACCTACGGTTTCACCCCGCAGACCCGGTGGCGGAATATAGATAGATAGCTCAGCCGGGGACGTCTGCACCCGCACGCGGGTGCCCGCTGGGGGGCGTGGGGCCAGCCGGCGTGGGGCAAACGGGGCGGGCTGGATCAGCGCCGCGAGGGCCACTTGCGCCGAAGCAAAGCGGTCTTCGACTAAGGGGTCAAGCAGCTGGTCGAGCCAGTTGGCAAAGGCGGCAGACACCGCCACATAGGGGCGAAAGTTGATGCGCAGCCGCTCCTGGGGCAGATCGGCGGGCGACTGGTGGGTGAGCAAAAACAGCAGCGTTGCCCCCAGCCCGTAGAGATCGGTGGCGGGCACGGCCTGGCCGCGAAACTGCTCGGGGGCCATATAGCCGTAGGTGCCCACCACCGTGCTGCCCTGACGGAGGCTGTCGCGGTAGACGGTTTGCACCGCACCAAAATCGACCAGGTAAATGTGGCCATCGTCACGGCGAATGATGTTCTGCGGCTTGAGATCGCGATGAATGACGGGTGGGTTAAGACCGTGCAGGTAGATCAGCACGTCTAGAACGGCGGTAGCAATGCGGCGGGCCTCGGCCTCATCAACCCAACCGCCGCCTTCGACCCAGTCGGCCAGAGAGGTGCCCTCGGCTAGGTCTTGAGCTAGATAAAACCAGCGGTTGTCGGCGGTATCGACCTGAAAAAAGTCGATGTATTGAGGGATAGCGGGGTGATTGAGGGTCTTGAGAGTGCGGGCTTCGCGCTCGAACAGCTCAATTTTTTTCCAGTCTTGCAGACCGCGCAGGGAAAGTTCTTTGAGGGCGATGACACGCCCACTCGCTAACACTTCGGCGGCGTAGGTCGTGCCGCTGCTGCCCTGGCCTAGGCGGCCCAAAATTCGATAGCGACCGTCGATGATGGCGCTGGTAGCCTGGGTCGGTTCCATGGCAGGAGTAAAATTTGTGGCCTATGCTTTCCTATTATGGCGCTGACCAATTCCTGCTAAGACTAAATCCCAACGGCTGGTGCATCTGAGGCCGCCGTATTGAGCCAGTTGTAGCCCTTAACTTTGTCTTTGTCGGGGCCAAGAGAATAATCCTAGCGGTTTGGCTTCTCTGCGAGACCAGGGGCCACTAGACTAGAGGCATTGTTGTAGCTGGGGCACAGGCGTTGAGTGAAACGCAAAATACACCAAGTACCCTCGCCGTAGACCGCAGGGAGCTGCAAGAGCTAGTGCGATCGCAGCTCCAAGTGCTGCTGGAGCAGGGCAATTTGCCAGGAGCCAAAGCGCTGCTGGTGCCGGTGCAGCCTGCCGATATTGCCGAGGCCATTGAGGAGCTGCCCGAGGCTATGCAGGCGATCGCCTTTCGACTGCTGGGCAAAGGTGAGGCGATCGAGGTCTACGAAAACCTGGACACCAGTGTGCAACAGGCGCTAATCGAAGATTTCAAGCGCCAGGACGTGCTCGACATTGTCGACAAAATGTCGCCCGACGACCGAGCTAGGCTCTTCGACGAGCTGCCCGCCAAGTTTGTGCGCAGTCTGCTGTCTCAGCTCAGCCCCCAGGAGCGCGAAGCCACCGCCCAGCTGCTGGGCTATGAAGCCGGTACCGCTGGGCGGATTATGACCCCAGAATACGTGGCCCTCAAGGAAGGCTGGACAGTTCTGCGGGCGCTAGACTACATTCGCAGCCGCGCCTTCGTCAGCGAAACCATCTACTACCTGTTCGTCACCGATGCCGCCCGCCGCATGACCGGCATTCTCTCGCTGCGGCACCTGGTCACCGGCCAGCCTGAGCAAACCATTGGCGACCTGATGACCCGCGACGTGATCTCGGTACGCACCGACGCCGACCAAGAAGACGTTGCCCGCCTGGTGCAGCGCTACGACTTTCTGGCGGTGCCCGTGGTCGATACCGAAGACCGCCTGGTGGGCATCATCACCGTCGATGACTTGATCGATGTGATTGAGGCCGAAACCACCGAAGACATCTACGCCCTGGGCGGCGTCCAGAGCGGCGGTGACAGCTATTTTCAGTCAAACCTATTTGATGTGGCCCGCAAGCGGGTGGTGTGGCTTTCGGTGCTGCTGATCACCAATACCGTCACCACCGCCGTCATTCGCAGCCAGGAAGATATTTTGCAACAGGTGGTGGCCCTGGCGGCCTTTATTCCCCTGCTGATTGGCAGCGGCGGCAATGTGGGGGCGCAGTCGTCTACGGTGGTGATTCGCGGCCTCAACACCGAAGAAATTAGCACTAAGCAGGCCCTCTCGGTGATTCGGCGGGAAGCGATCGCCGGTACCGTGCTAGGCCTCATGCTGGGGGCGGTAGTTACCGTCTGGGCCTACGTGCTCCAGGGCAACCTGCCCGTGGCCGTGACTGTAGGCATCAGCCTGGTAGCCATCTCCATTTTGGCCTCTACGGCTGGAGGAGCGTTGCCCCTGCTATTTGATGCCCTAAAATTCGACCCAGCTCTGATGTCGGCTCCGTTTATTACCACCATTGTTGATGTGCTGGGGGTGCTGCTCTACCTCACTCTGGCCCGCCACATGCTGGGGTTGGCCTAGATCAAGGGATCGAGGTTTTTGGATCATACCCGTATCCAACAATCCCAAACTCAGCCTCTGCCCTCAATCCCTTTGCCTCGGGCCGTTGTGTTAGCCCCGCTACTCATTTGCTTTAGGATAGAAGAACATAAAAGCCAGACTTGAGTTGATCGGGCGGTCTTTTTGCCCGGTTCTCGATACAAATGTTTACAATATTCCTAAAGGTCATTGCAGATCAGATTAGCTGGCTGCCCATACTTAAATAAGTTCTTTCAAGCTAGCTCAGTTTATAATTTCGCCTGCTCAGCCTCAGCCATCCCTAGCTAGTATTTTGGGATTATGGACTTAAACGGTTCGCCTACCCTGAACAAGCCTCCTCTCTCCAGCCCCGATCACCCTGAGCCCCCTGTGCTGCAAAAGATCAAGCAAGACCTCAAAAACGATCTAATTGCCGGCCTGGTGGTGGTTATTCCCCTGGCAACTACCATCTGGTTAGCGATCACCATTTCGGCCTGGGTGGTGCGGTTGCTTACCCGATTCCCTAAGCAGCTGACCCCCTTTGATGGTCTCAACCCTTTTTTGGTCGACCTGATCAACCTGCTGATTGGCCTATCGGTTCCCCTGCTGGCCATTTTGATTATTGGCCTGATGGCCCGCAACATTGCCGGGCGCTGGCTGCTAGATGTGGGCGAAAAGGTGGTGCAGTCAATTCCCCTGGCGGGATCGGTGTACAAAACACTGCAACAGCTGCTGCAAACTGTTTTTCAAGACTCTAGTACGCGGTTTCGGCGCGCAGTGTTGGTGGAGTATCCCCGTCGGGGTATTTGGGCCGTTGCCTTTGTCACCGGAGCCATGACGGCTACGGCCGCAGCGACCCCCAAGATGCTGAGCATTTTTGTGCCCACAACCCCTAACCCGACCAGCGGCTGGTACGCCATCGTGCCTGAAAGCGACGTTGTCAACCTGTCGATATCTATTGAAGATGCCTTCAAGCTGATTCTCTCAGGCGGTATTGTCGGGCCAAACCTGGCGGCGGCGGTGCCATCCGATCGCGTAGTATCCATAGACAATGAAGGTCAAGCTACGGCCCCCATTGCTCTAGATCTAGGCATCTCCGAACTTGTCCCTGACCTGGCTGACTATCCCCAGCAACTTTCCGTCTTGCCGGTAGACGAAGATTGCTAAGATATAGCCTGGTTCTAGCCCTGGGGTGAGGTTGGCCGTCGGTGTGCGTAAAACTTCGCCGGGTCATTTTTGCCTTGGGAAGATCCTGCACCGCCGCTCCTGGGAGACATGACCTATGCAAGCTCGCCGTATGGCTCGCGAGTTGGCCCTACTGGGCCTCAGCCAGCTTTCTGACAAGCCCGGCAGACTAGCGCCCCCAGACTTTGAGAAGCTGCTGCTGTCAGCCATTCAAACCCTGACTGCCGAGGCCAAAGATGCCCTCGAAACCGCCTCTGATGAGCTGAAGCGGGGCAACCAGCACCTGCTCGACAGCGGCACCCGCGCCAGCGATGTTGAGAAAGGCCGGGCCATGGTCGAAGAGGCGATCGCCCTCACCCAGACCGCCATCAATCGGCTGGCCCACGCGGTCGAGCTACCTGAGTTCATTCGCCTCAGCAACCAGTCTGAGATCGAAGCCTTTGCCCTAGAACTGCTCACCAACACCGCTAAATACCAAACCCAGGTCGATGCCATTCTCGACGAGGCCATGGTGGCCTGGAATCTCAAGCGCCTACCCCGCATCGATCGCGACATTCTGCGCCTGGCCGTGGTCGAAATGAACTACCTGGGTACCCCTGACCGAGTTGCCATCAACGAGGCGGTGGAGCTAGCCAAGCGCTACAGCGACGACGATGGCTACCGCTTTATCAATGGCGTGCTGCGTCGAGTGGTGAGCCGAGGGGATGAGGGTGAGGTGGAAGTAGAGGCCGATAGCCCCGTGGTGTAGGGAGTGGATGGGTAGAGGGTAGGGGGTGGATGGGTAGGGGGTTAACAGCGCGCTGGAGCTTGGTTGAAGCCGTCTATCCCGCCAGGGCGTATCGGGCTTTGCTTGGGTGTGGATGAACGTACCCGTGGTTCGGCTCCGTGGTTCGCCCTGAGAACGATACTATTAACAACAGTAACAACGTCCAAGGTAGCTCTGATATGGCTGGGTTCAATTGGTTTCAGCGCGGTTTCGACAAGTCTGACAGCGCCGATGCTGATGCTAAACAGGCTGAGGCTAAAGCTCCAGAACCCGCTCAAGCCCCGACCCCGGCCACCCCGCAGCTATCGTCAGAAGACTATCTGAAGTGGGCCAAGGCCGCCTACCAAAACATTCAGAAACAGCAGGCTGAGGCCAAGACGGAAGATACAGCTGCCGCAGCAGAGCCCGCTGAAGCGGTAGAGGAGACTGCCGCTGCGGTGGCAGAGACTGATGCCGCAGCCGTTGAAGGGCCTGCGGCTGGTGAGCCAGTCGTTGAGGCGGAGGTTGCAGAACCAGCGGAAACATCGGCAGCTGAGCCGGATTTGGCCATTTCAGAATCCCTAGAAACCGCCGAATCTGCCGTCGAACCCGCTGCCGAAGCTGAAGTCCCCACCGTGGAACCAGCAGCGGTGGAGCCGAAACCCGAGCCCGAACCCGTTGCGCCTCGCCCCTTTTGGGCACAGGCGGAGGAAGAACGCTTGCAGCGGCTGGCTCAGCTAGAGGCAACGGCGATCGCAGAACCCGAGCCCGAGCCTGCACCCACAGCCGCTGTCGCTGCGCCTCCCGCTCTCGTTCTGCCCGATATCGATCTAGACGAAGCCTTTCTCTGGTCAGCAGAAGTGCTTGCTGCCCAGGGGCGACGCCCCGACGACATCTCTGCCGAAGAGATCACTTGGCTCAACAAACTGCGTCAGGGGTTAAATAAAACCCGCCTTGGCCTGGTCAACCAGCTCAAAGCCATCGTCGGTCAGGGGCCGCTTAACGACGACGCGGTAATGGAAATTGAGGCCCTGCTGTTGCAGGCTGATGTGGGGGTCGCCGCCACCGATAAAGTGATTGAGGCCCTGCAAGCCCGCATGCGCCAGGAGGTGCTGCCGCCCGATCAGGCGATCGCCTACCTTAAATCCATTCTGCGGGACATGCTGGATGCGCCCCTGGCTGACTCCCACAACCTGGCGTTTACTCCCGAAAAAGGCAGCTTCAACATCTGGCTGATGACCGGGGTCAACGGTGCGGGCAAAACTACCACCATCGGCAAACTCGCCCATATCGCCAAAAAGTCAGGCTATAACACCCTAATTGCCGCCGCCGACACCTTCCGCGCCGCTGCCGTCGAGCAAGTCAAAACCTGGGGTGCCCGCAGCGATGTGGAGGTGATTGCCAACCCAGGGCAGAACACCGACCCGGCAGCGGTGGTATATGACGCGATCGCCGCCGCCCAGTCTCGCAACATCGAGCTGCTGCTGGTCGACACCGCTGGGCGTCTGCAAAACAAAAAGAACCTGATGGATGAGCTGGCGAAAATTCGCCGCATCGTCGATAAAAAAGCCCCTGATGCCCATGTCGAAGCGCTGCTCGTGCTCGATGCCACCCTGGGTCAAAACGGCCTGCGCCAGGCAGAAGTTTTTGCCGAAGCCGCTAACCTCAGTGGCGTGGTGCTCACCAAGCTCGATGGCACTGCTAAGGGCGGCGTCGCCCTGGCAGTGGTCGAGCAGTTGGGGCTACCCATCCGCTTTATTGGCGCAGGGGAAGGCATCGAAGACCTGCGGCCTTTCTCCAGCTACGAGTTTGTCGAAGCTTTGGTGAGTGGTTGAGCTTTTCAAAGTTGTTCGTTAACTCGTGCCTCTCTAACAAGTGGCAAGTTTATTGGCGGCTAACTCTGGTTTGCAGATTGATAGACCGGTTGATGGGCAATATTGAATATAGTCGAGTAACTCTTGCTCTAAACACGCCCATGGAACCTGAACAACGATTGGACTATCTCTACAAAGAATATGTGCGGTTAAGCCAGCAGGCAGAAAACTATATCCAAGGCGCCTTTGAAGATCTCAAGTTGATGGGAGTGATTGGGGCTACCATCGCTCTTTGGAAACCCATCGTCGATTTTGTTGCGCTGGCAAAGCCTGAGATTGATGCTAGCGGGTTGCTATTTTTAGGCTTTCTCAGCCTGCTGCTAATCATTGCCATCATAGGATTTTGGAATTTGATCAAGCAATCTTTCATTATCTTTTTTGCAGATAACCTCCAGAGCTACGAAGAAGAAATTAGAAAAGAGCTAAGTGTAATTGAGGGGTCAGGTGTTTTTGGCTTGAATCTTGAAAAAGAAGCAAAACTTCTACAAAGCTACAGATCTACTTTTGCCGCCTTCCTTTCGGTTTTTGCTCTAGCGACAACGTTCATACCTGTTTTAATCTTGGTGTCACTTAGCGTCACCTATGCTTTGATTTGTTTGGTGCTGTCATTTGTGCTGTTCGGAACTTACTTTCGAGTTCTTAAAAAGTCAACCCGAAGATTTCTTAAGCATTAGTGTCTTTCTTCTGCTACAGGTGGTCAAGTAGCTCGGAAACATTGACACAGTTTTATTTTGCTCTAGGAGAAGCAACGATGAAGCACTTCAACCCCAAGACAATGAAACCGAGTACCAGCCAGTTTGATGAAGCTGTAAAAGATAAAATAAGTCTGGAAGGCCAGCAAAGTTTTGCTTATCAAGCTGTACAAAGCCTCTTTGTGCAAGCTCAAGCTTTATATAGAACGCTTGATTTTGTCACTAGTGAACAAATTTCTCACTTCAAAAAAACTGAAAAGTACCTTACTCACCGGCAAGAGAACGATGCTATTGCTTTGACAGCGATGTACGCAAGGGAGTTGAGGACAGAGTTTATTGATCGGTTAGTAAAAGAAGACGCTTCAATCAGTGATTCAGAGAGGCTCACTCTCCAAATGACTCTAGAGATTTACAAGACAACTTGCGATGCTAACTACGGAGCGTTATATCAATTCCGCTTATTTAGGCATGATTAAGCGCCTCTAACCACCAGTGAAAGCCGGTTAGTCCTTGGATGAACCTAGGGCGGTTTAACAGAACCTGACAGCGCTGAGTGACCACGGCTTCAAGTTGATCCAAAGACTGAAAACTCTGGTTGGCAATGGCTTCATTAGTGACAGGCCAAAGGCGCTCTGCCGGTTGCAGTTCAGGAGACTTGGGTGGCAGAAACAACAGATGGACACCCTCAGGAACAACCAGTTTGGCGGTGGTGTGAAAGGCCGCTTGATCTAATACCAGGACGACGCGCTTCTGGGGGCCAAGGTCAAAATGAGCCGCGAAGTCCGCAAGCACTTGGCTCATCACTCGCCCGTTGAGCCTGGGTACAATCCACCAGTATTGCAGATGAAGGCGTAGATAGGACATTCTAGGAGAGTAGGACTATTGCTTGAGTAACGATGCCAGCCGCTTATAGTAATGATCTGCGCGAAAAAGCGCTTGCTGCTGTTGACCGAGGCGAC
>JAESFY010000103.1_pt1 | contig 52957 bp, 38 predicted proteins | sample 9266201 | NCBI WGS metagenome assembly JAESFY01 (sample SAMN14515071, study PRJNA621656) | algae metagenome | isolation source: Nodosilinea sp. WJT8-NPBG4 and co-occurring heterotrophs from soil, lower... | place: USA: Pinto Basin, Colorado Desert, California | collected 2006-05-27 | reverse complement strand
CGACACCATTGGCCCGTGGGGGTTCTGCTTTGGGTACCTGTGACGCCATCCCTGTTGGGGTTTGTGTTCCTAAACTCCACGGCCTTAGGCAAGTTAAGGACAGGGTGAGTTGAGTAGCTGCCTGCGCTTGCAGCTAGCCGATGCAGCTGGAGGGTAATTGTCCAACGCTTCGTTGGACAAATTTTGGAGTGTTTCACGAAAGAGCTGTCAAGAGAGGCTGTGATGCTGCTCTGCGGCGCGGGGCAGCTATGCTGCTGGGGTTCCTCCCATGGGCCGGGGCCTTAGCTTTCTTTCCGTTAGACCGAAGTGGTTCTGGGTTGGTGGGAGGGTAAAGATTTTAATGCGATCGCGGCCGGAGCGAAGGGCTGGTTATGCTGACTTTTTCTACCTAATCGTCCCTATAGGGCAATTAGGTCGACGGTTTTCCATCTAATTCTCTTTAGAGGTGAATTAGACTGACAAATTTCTACATAATCACCCCTGTAGGGATATTAGACGGAAATTTTCCCTCTAATAACGAGTTAGCTACGCAAAGCGTGGGAAAAGCTTCAAATAATGAAGTGAGACCGCTGTGAGCAGTTGAGCTATAAGTTTGATTAACTATATTTCTTAGTATTAGAAGCGCAATTATTGCAGTAGCATCCACTGCATTTAACATGAATAAGCTAAACGTTTTCTTGCTGCACATTCACCTAACTGTTCAATTAGATTTCTTATTAGAAAATAGGTTTAGCCTAACAACACAAACCTTGAGATTGGAGAGGGCGACTGAGGTCTCTTGGTGCGGGCGCTGAAGTTAGCGTCCAGGAGGTGTCTGGTGAGGTCAGTGTTTGAAGAGGATTGGTAAGGGTGAGAGGGTGAGGGAAGGTTATCGATGAGGGCGTAGTGGGGTCGATCCCTAGCTCAATCTAGCTAACAAGTCATTGGAGCGGGCTGACCCAGTTCTCCTTAGCCCGTTAAATAATGCTTGCAGCCGCTCAATTTCGTCGTTAGACCGCTGGCAGAACCGACAACAGCCAAGCACATAGGAGAATCATACTCATGCCCTGGACCATCGCCACGAACAACTCGGAGATCCTCGCTGTTCACGTCGCGCTGCTACCCACGAATCAGATACTCATGTTCGGCGGTAGCGAGCACAATGCCGCGCAGAACCTGAGCGGCATTGCATCGGACCTCGACAACTCACGGCTCTTCAACCTCTCGGGGGGCACGCTGATCGAGACAATTGGCTCGCCGACGACGGACGTGTTCTGTGCGGGGCACTCGATGCTTGCGGACGGTCGCGTCCTCGTCGCGGGTGGCACCAAGGAATGGGGCGGCGAACATGAGGGGCATGGGCACAACCTGAACTTCCTCGGGGAGCACGGAACGTGGATCTACCATCCGCGCGCGCGGCAGTGGCGCCGCGTCCGTGACCTGATCTTCGAGCCGGGACGCACGGCGGGCGGCGGGCGCTGGTACCCGACGCTCGTGACGCTGGCCAACGGCGAGTCGCTGGCGGTCGCTGGCCACCCCGACGAGCCCGACAGCCGGCACAACAACGACTCGCCCGAGCGCTACTCACTCGGCGGCGACTGGTGGACGCTGCTGCCGGGCGAACGGCTGGACGTTGGGATTCGCAGCCGGTACTACCCGCGGTTCCACCTGCTGCCCGACGGCAACGTGTTCTTTGTCAGCCCGGTCAGCAACGCCTGCCGCATCTGGAACCCGTTCACGGGCACGACTGTTGGCGGAACGATTGGCGCTCCGGGCGGCGGAACGTACGACTCGAGCTGGGACTTTCCGTCTACGTTGCTGCCGCTGCTGCCCGAGGACGGCTATCGCGCGCGCGTGATGATCTGCGGCCAGGCCAACGCGCGCCGGATCGACCTATCGCAGCCGTCGCCGGCCTGGGCTAATACTATGCCCCGCACCGGCGCGGCCGCCGGCCGGCAGCGCCGCTTCGGCATGTCGGTAATCCTGCCCACCGGCGACGTCTTCGTGTGCGGCGGGATCGACGGCGGCACTTCGGATGCGAACGCCGTGCGCGAGGGAGAGATCTACACGCCCGGCGTCGACTGGGCGAGCGGGCTGTACACGGCGGCCGAGAGCTGGGTCAGCACCGACGCCGCCACGGTCGCGAGGAATTACCATTCCTCGGCGCTTCTGATGCCAAACGGGCGTGTCTGGGTCGCAGGCTCCAGCAAGAACGCGGACCAGGGAGACCCGGCCTTGGTCGGCGAGCTGCGAATCGAGCTGTTTCAGCCCGCTTACGATGGCGCCGCCGGACGTCCAGCGATCACTGACGCGCCCCCGAGCGCCGGCTACGGACAGGCGTTCGAGATCCGCACTCCGCAGGCGGCGCAGATCCGCCGCGTGGCGTTGACGCGGTGCGGCAGCATGACGCACGCATTCGACGGCGACCAGCGCTACGTCGGTCTCAACTTCCAGCGCGGTGAGGGGGATCTCCTCCGCGTCACCGCGCCACCCAACAGCCGTATCGCTCCTCCTGGCTACTACCTGCTCTGGGTGCTCGACAACAACCACCTGCCGTGCCAAGAGGCGCGCTTCATCCGCATCTGCGAGCAGCGGATCCAGATAGTCCTCGACCGCAGCACGTTCTCGACGCACGAGGTCCAGGCGCTCAGCGTACCCACGACGACGGCCGTATTTACCAACGCGCTCTACGTCATCCTCGACGGATTCCTGCCGAGCGAAGCCGGCAATCCGCCGGTGACGCCGACGCTGACCTTCACGCGCCCGGACGGATCCGCGGTGCCAGGCATGAGCGTCGCGCTCAACCGCTTGCTCTACGAAGACGACACGGTGCCGCCCGATGTCGCGCAGCGGATCACCTTCGTCTTCAATGTCCGCTTCACGAGCCTCCAGGCGTTCAACGAGATTCCAGCGGCGGATTCGGCCCAGAACATCCTCGTGACGGCACAGCACGGCGGCAATACCGAGCAGTCAGTGATGACGCTCAGCAAGAACCCGAACCCCTACATGCGCGACGGCCAGGTGCACTGGCTCAGCACCGACCTTCGCGTCTTCACGATGCGCCCTGGGTTGACCCGGGCCGGCATCACACATGGCAGCGGCAGCAGCGCGCCGGTCGATTTCATTCAGCAGCTCCTCGCGCAGTTCAACGCGACCCCCACCGACGAGGACCATCCCTTCTTCGACATCAGCGACGACCTGCAGGAAAGCCGGCTTGAGCTCTCAAGCCACGTCGCCGGACAGCCGATCTTCAACTTCGCGGTTGCGAAGATCCGCTATCGGGCGCCGGATGACGTGGATGCAGACAACGTGCGCGTGTTTTTCCGCCTCTTCAACGTGGCAGTAACGGGGCTCGAGTTCAACGGAACGTTGTACCCTCGGCAGGGCGACGGCGCGTTGGCCGTCCCGCTACTTGGAATGGCCGGCGCAGAAATCGCCTCGATCCCCTTCTTTGCCGAGGCGCGGCAGGGTGACATGCGGAACCAGGTCGACGCCACGAACCGCCGGACCATTGAAGGCGCTGGCGCACCTGAAGTCACGGCGTACTTCGGTTGCTGGCTCGACTTCAACCAGGCGACGGCGCGGTTCCCGCTGACGCCCCCGCACAACGGCAGCGGCGGCGCGTTCGGCGGATCGCTGCTGAGCATCCAGGACCTCGTGCGCAACGATCACTGCTGCCTGGTCGCCGAGATTCATTACCTACCCGATCCCATCGCTGCTGGCGCTACGCCCGGGTCACACGACAACCTTTCCCAGCGCAACCTTGTCGTGGTCGAATCCGACAACCCTGGGTCGGCTGCGACGCACACCGTGCAGTCGACGTTCGAAATCAAGCCGTCGGCGGTGCCGATCCAGGTGCCGCAGGCGTTTGGGACGTTTGTCCAAGTGCCCGATCCTGTGCCAAACGCTAGCCGTCGGACCGTGGTGAACCCGGCGGAGCTGCCCGCCGCGCTCCCGGATGCATCCGCCGCGCACGATCGTCCTCAGCTGGGGGCCAGAGGTGCGCAGCCAGTGCACGCACTCGCGGTCGCACAGCCGCATGCGGTAGCAGCTGTAAAGCGTCCGCGCATGCAGCCGGACGAGCTGATGATCCGGTGGAACAACCTGCCGCGCGACAGCCGCGTGAGCCTCTACGTGCCCGACGTCGACGCCCGGCAGGTTGTCGCCTCGGCGGCAGCGCGCAATGGCCCGCCTGTGCTCGCCGCGCGCGAGCCTGACACGATCATCTGCCGCGTCGGCGACGTGACCTACGTACCGATCCCCGGGCCGCGTGCGCTCAATATCCCCGGGCTCATCTCAATCGAACTGCCCCCGACCGTTACGACGGGGCAGACGTTCACCGTAAGTCTCCACCAGATTAGCGGGCTGCCGCGCAAGATCATCGGCGCCTTCCAGATCACGATCCCCGTGACGACGGCGGCCCAGATTCTACCTCGGGAGACGCGCCGGTTGGCGGTGCTGCGGCACATTGGGCTGTCGATCCCGGCCGCGAACCGATGGCGCAAGATCTGGGATCGCCTCCTTGACCAGGTGGGCGATCGCGTCCGCGGCTTGGGCGGCGATCCCGGCAAGGTGCCCCCGTCTCCTAGCGGCGGCGAGGGACCTGGCGAGCGGCCAGGCGACGGGGGCCAGCCGGGTCAACAGCCAGGCGATGCCGGTCGTCCCGATGTAACGACTGGGCAAATCGCGCGGATTTTCTACGACTGCTTCGGCAGCTTCGAGGGGTTTGTTCTCAAGACGTGCGAGGGCGAGCACGCGTTTAAGGCGTGCGAGCGTGGGATCGAAGAGGTTGTGTTAAAGGCTTGCCGCGACAATCTTCGAGTCACAATCTGGTTTCGAGAGCAGAAGATCAGGCGAATCACCATTGATTGCTGTTAGCGTCCGCTGCAACCGCAACCTTAGACCGCACGCAATCAACCTGTTTCCTGAAATATCGACTTTGAATGGGCAGAATGACACTGCTGGGAGATAGCTGAGGTGACTGTCGATCAAGCCGAGTGCTCAATGGCCTTAATCTGCTGAAGACTTGTGGGTTGAGTAGTTGCCTGCGCGCGCAATTAGCCAGTCTGGCTTACCATACGCCTGTACTCACGAAAGAGCTGCTGAGAGAGATTGTGATGATGCTCTGTGGCGCGGGGCAGCTGTCCCAGGACTCAGAGTTATTTCACTGGGGTCTTCCTTTGCAACCGACTCATGGTTCTGCCACAGGCGTTTCACTGAGCGTAGGATGGCTCCGTCCGGTAAGAATAATGTTTCAGCCGAATCGCAATCTCGCCGCCGTGAAAGCGATCGCTTCAAGGCAAGGCACAGGTTTAAAGAAGGCTGAACCACTGCAACCCATGATCGATCACGAGTCTGTCAATCGGTTTGCTGCTTGGTGTTTGTAAGCAGCAAACCCTGAGCGGAAAAGGATTTACCTCCCAAGGTGGATGTCGGTGAATCCTGGCTTTGAGACTCTGGATATGCAGTGTAACTGTTTATACTAGTGCCACATCTTTTGCTGATAGACGACGAAGCCCCTCTCTGTGAGAGTCTTGCTTACTCACTGAGAAAAGAAGGTTATGAGGTCACTACAGCACCAGATGGACATAGCGCAATCAAACAATTCCATAAGCAAGTACCTGATGTCATTCTGCTCGATCTGATGATGCCAGAAGTTGATGGAATGGAAGTTTGTTGGCGTATTCGAGCTTTTTCTGATGTCCCTATTCTGATGCTAACGGCTAAAGACCAGGACATCGATAAGATTCGGGGCTTAGAGGCAGGGGCAGATGATTATGTGACCAAACCTTTCAACACGGGTGAATTGCTCGCACGGATTAAAGCTGTGCTGCGCCGCCATCATGGGGACTCTGCATAAGATCGGTTAAGGCATCATGCAGAGGGTGATGGCTCCGTTGGCTCAAGCCAGAAAAACTGTTGCGCCAGGTTAGGATCGCTTGCAACAGACGCGCCATTGACCCAGCCATATTTGAACTGATGAAACTGTTTTCCCAAGATTCCTTCACGAGTAGATGGTTAGCGTCCCTTCGGTGGAATTCCATCCACATGAAGCTCTTGTCTACCTACCTACTCCTGATCGTCTCGGGAACCTCGCTCATGTCTGGCTACATCCTATGGACGTTTTATGCCTTTTTCATGCAATCTCGTCAGACAGATTTAGAAAACTGGTCAACGGCACTGAGTGAGAGCGTTACAGAGGTCCTCGAAGCAAAAGATACGCAAGGGGTGCAGAACATTGTGCAGCGCTATGGGGCACCCGCCAACATCACACTCCGCGTCTTTGATGCCCAAGGTTCGTTGATAGCCACCTCTGATCCTCAAACGGATCGACAGATCACCAATTGGCTACCGATACCTGGCGTTTCAGAAGCACTACGCGGTCAAGCAGCGCAAGGTGTTGCTAAAGGGGTTTTATCAACGAGCGATCGCATCTATATTGCCAAACCGATAACTCGCAACGGTCAGTTATTAGGAATATTGCGCATCTCGATTACTTTAGAACAGTTTCAGAGACAGTTCGCCAGCGTAACCTGGACCGTTTTAGCTGCCCTTGTTCTTACCATTTTTCTCTGTACCTTGGTCAGCGAGCGCTTAGCTCGGAGTCTGTCTAAACCCATTGAAGTGATGCGAAACTTTGCGATTCGCGTGGGTGGCGGTCAGTTTGATGACAGACTCACGATTCACCAGAGCAATGAACTAGATCAGCTCGCGACGGAACTGAATCGCATGAGTGCACGATTGAAATCATTGGATGAGGAACGCAGAGTCTTTCTCGCTAATGTTTCCCATGAACTGCGAACCCCTGTGAGTAATGTTCAGGTTACTATCGAGGCGCTGGAGCGTGGCGCTGTGGATGAGCTAGAACTGCGCGATCGCTTTTTTCAAACCATCAAAGAGGAGACGAAGCGACTTTCGGGCTTGATTCATGATTTGCTGGACTTGGGACGCTTAGAAGCGGGCGTCACACAATTAGAAATCCAAGCCATTGCTTTACACCATGTCATTACCCGTGCGATCAGAGCCATGGAAGTTCGCATGCAGGCTAAAAACGTGACTGTGCAAGTTGATGTTGAGGATCTTCGAGTTATGGGCGATTCGGAACGCCTATTACAGGCGTTTCTAAATCTCCTAGACAATGCAATTAAGTACTCTACCCCCAATGCTCGTATTTTCATTACGGCCTCTCGGAACAAGCAACAGGCCCTGATTTCTATTCGAGACCAGGGAAGTGGCATTCCTGAAACCCATTTACCTCGCATATTTGAACAGTTTTACACCACAAGCCACTCTACTAAGCAAAGTGGGGTTGGTCTGGGGCTGGCGATCGCCAAGCGCATTATTGAAGCGCATGGAGGCAACATTATAGCCAACAGCAAACCCGGTCAAGGGGCTGTATTCACGCTTTCGCTGCCTTTAGAATCGTAAGTAGTTGATCCTGTTATCTTGTTCTGTGCAATCGATTATTTATCTTCACCTTCGGCCGTTTGCTGCAGGAAAGGCGAAAGTTCCTGGTTAAGCTGCCCTGCCCTAACAAACTCAGCGTAGGTTTCTGCTTCAATTGCTTGCAATTCTAGTCTCACTTGGTTCATAACAAAATTTTGTAGATCAGGATGTTCATTCAGAAGTTGATCAAGTTCTGTTTGGAGAGAGGCCAATTCACCTTGCACCAGTGCTGTTTGGTATCGATAAAAACTTGGGTCAATGCCCGGACGAGTTTCGATCTTATTCAGATATTGCATCACTCGCTGGAGGGCCGTCTGACGGGCAAGTACCTCTGCATAGCGTTGGCGTAACGATTGGTTGCCCAACAGATTTAACATCTTCAAGAGCGGCTGAATAGTCAAGCCTTGCACCAGTAGCGTGAACAACACTACGCCAAACACGGTGGCAATAATTTCTTCTCGTTCTGGTAAAATCACGGGCATACTCAACGCTAGCGCAATCGAAACTGAACCTCGCAAGCCACCCCACCACAAGATTGTTTGATCTGGGACAGAAATGTCAGATTGGACAACACGATTGCTAAAAAAGCTCAACCCGTAGATGGCAATCGCTCGTGTCCCAATCATCGCCCCAACCGTGAGGGCGATCGTGTCTAAATTTTCACCTAAAATGGCGAACCGAATCTGATCCCCAATCAGTAAGAACACGATCGAGTTGACAAAAAACGACAGAAACTCCCAAAATTCGCTGACGATTGTCCGAGTCCGGGGATTCATGCCGATACGAGAACCAAAGTTACCTAAAATTAGTCCTGTCGTGACGACCCCAATCACGCCCGATCCGCCCAGATCCTCGGTAATCAAGTAGGTTCCGTAAGCCGAAACCAGCGTCAGAGACTGTTCAACTAGGGGTAAATCAAAGCGTTGAGTTAGGTAAGAAATGCCAAACCCTATTAAACAACCAACGCCGATGCCAATACCGACTACTTGCAAGAACTGAAGCAGAATCGGCTGAACTGCCAGTTCACCTGTGCCAAGGGAAAACGCGACCAGAAAACCAAAGGCAACGACTGCTACGCCATCGTTGAATAAGCTTTCTCCCTCCATCAAAACAGATAGGCGCTTCTCCACCCCCAGTTCTCGAAACAAAGCCGTTACAGAAACAGGATCGGTGGCAGACAGGCTTGCCCCCACTAGAAGTGCCGTCGTGAGGGATAACCCTGACAGCTGGTATAGCCCAAACGTTACCCCAGCAATGGAGATTAATACGCCTACAATCGCAAACAGGCAGATGGGAATCAGATCGTGTTTTAGTTTTGACCACTGCAAATTCCAAGCCGCTTCAAACAGCAGTGGCGGTAGAAAAATCGATAAAATCAACCCCGGTGAAAGGTTGACCAGCCGCACATCTACAAAGGCTAACCCTAGCCCGACAATCACTAGCAGCAGCGTATAAGGAATGTGGCGAAACCAGCTAAAAATTTGGGGTAAGGTTGCCACACTTAACGAAACCGAGAGTACTAGCAGAAACTGCTTGAGATTGGTTTCGATCGCGACTTCACCCAAGGAGGACTCAACTGCCATAGGTTCAAAAATGAATTATTTCATAAAGAAATTGCATTTAACCTTAGTCTATTTCTACATGGCCGCTAGCTCTAGATGACCGTTAGAAACGCGGGTGGGATGTTGAGGACAAACGGGAACTTAAAGCTGAGAAGGAGAAGAGTTTGCTGAACGACCTGCGTAGACGTTTCCGGCACTTTCGGCGCAGAGGGGCAGAACTAGTCCAGTTACAGCAGCTTCAGGCAGACTTGCTAGCAGAAGCCACACTGGACTCATCCTACCTAGCTTTAGTTATCGGTTCCTGTGCAATTGCTACCTTTGGCTTACTGGCAAACAGTGCTGCTGTAATTATTGGGGCAATGATCATTGCCCCGCTGATGCTGCCAATTCGAGGACTTGCCTTTGGTGCTTTGCAGGGAGAAATCCCTCTGTTTCGCAAAGGCATAATTGCCATCATCATTGGCACTTTGTTAGCAGTTGCGATCGCGTTTAGTCTCGGGAAACTGGTCGGTATTCCTAGCTATGATAGCGAAGTGCTTGCTCGCTCAGCGCCAACCCTGCTGGATTTAGGCATTGCGATTGTGGCAGGTGGCATTAGTGGCTATGCCAAAGTGCAGCCTAAGATATCGGGGAGTTTGGCCGGAACTGCGGTCGCGGTCGCTCTAATGCCACCTATTTGTGTCATTGGCTTGGGTCTGTCGCAGGCGAACTGGTCGCTGAGTTGGGGGGCCATGCTGCTCTACCTCACAAACCTACTGGGCATTACGCTTGCTTGTATGCTCGCGTTTTTGTTCACTGGCTATGCCTCGCTGCGACGCGCTCATCGGGCATTGCTCTGGACACTGGCATTAACCGCCATGCTGTTTGTCCCGTTGGGTATTGGTTTTTTTCGCCTTGTGCGACAGGCACAGCTAGAAACGAGCTTGAAACAAGCACTGCTCAATCGCACCGTGACCTTTCAGCGCTTGGGGTTGTTGAAAATTCAGACTAATTGGTTAACGGATCCACCAGAAGTATATTTAGATGTGCGTGCTCAAGACCCGATCACGCCCAAGCAGGTGTCTTTGCTGCAAGCCTTTGTCGAGCGCGAAACGAAACAATCCTTTACACTTGTTTTCATCGTTGGTCAGGTGCAAGAAATCCGAGCAAAAGATGTGTCACCTGTAAGTGAAAACGAGAAAAACTATACAGGCAAGACAAACAGCGGAAATCGACTAAGTATCGAGTCTTTATCCGATTAAATCGTTTGCCGTACGGGTTAAGGGGCAAAGCTGTACGGAACTGCTTGCTACACAAAAATTCGATTAGGCATTGAGCCGAGAGGAGTAGTTGCCTGCGCGCACAGCTATCCAGTGAATACAAAAGAACTAAATTGCCCTAAATCGCAGCTTCGCTCTTTAAGTGCCTAATCCTGCGAGGGCAGGGTTGCAATCACGGCCCCATAGTAATTTTTCACAAACGCCCGAATCGGGACGCTCAGCATCCGGTTGGTGTCGCCCCAGGTCCACAGCGACAAATTCACGTGGGTTTGCTGTGGGTTGAGATACACGTCACTAATTAGCACCACAAAGTGGTTAGGGAAGCTGCTGAGAATCAACGATTCATCGATCGCCCCGCCCTTGGCATAGTTGATCAGGTTGATATGCAGTAGTAAGGCAATGTCTCGGCCGTCCTGCTGCACTAGGTTGAGGGCATGGGGCACACCCTTCTCCTCGACCCAGTTGGCTTCGTTTTCCACCGTTTCGTAGATGCCTGTAGCTTCTAGCCAGGCGGCCAGTTCTTCAGGCCGGGTTAGGCCTGCCAGTTCCTGACCTGGGTCGCCTTTCCAGCTGGGCTGCCACCACACGTCTGGGGAGTTGCGAAGGGCTCCTAGCACCATCCAGTCAGCCGCCCAGGTGTTAGCCCGGTCGCTAAATTTGGAGAAGTCGGCTTCTACCAGGTCGCTGTTGGGGGTAACTTCCAGTCTGCCGATGTAGCCCGTGCCAGTGTCGTAAAGGTCAGTGGCAAAGGTGGCAAAACCCAGCGGATCGCGGCCATTCCACATACAAATCAGGGCGGCCGGGCCGCAGAGATTAAGGTTGCCCTGGGTGATGGCGCGGGAATTTTCCACAAGCTGCTGCAGCCGATCGGCAATCTCTTGCCGATCCAGGTAATACCAAGGGCTGTCGGTTTCCCGGGTGCGAAACTCTTCGATCAGTGCGATCGCATCTTCCTGGCCGCTGACCGTAATCCAGTCCTGCGATCGGCGATCTTCAATCAGCTGATCTAGCTCGTCGAGATCTTCAAAGTAGCTGGCATCGTAGGTATTCGTCGTCATGGTGAGTTCTCCAGGGGGATTGTTGTAGAGCCACTTGGCTTAAGCTGTAAACCTAGCCCTACCACTGCAAATTTGGATCCGGGTTAGGGCATTGGGGTAGCTGTTTGCAGATAAAGGCAAAAATGTAGATGTTGGGGTCCACCTCGGTAGAGGGCGGCGGCGGTGGGGGCGGCGTAGCAGTGCCCGTTCCAAACCCACCCTGCAACACGACCGGATCGAGCCGGTCAAAGGTAGACCCTTCAATGGCACGGAAAACCTTCTGATTAATCACGCGCTGCGCTGGGCGATCCTCCCTTACGACCTGCTGCATATCGGGATCTAGCTCTATCCGTCTGACCATTGAGGCATTAAAGTTCTGCGGTTTGCTGCGGATGGTCAGATTGCTAGCAGTCAAATTCAAAGCAGGCCTGTTGAAAGTAGAGCTAGCCTCTATCGGCTGCATTAGCGGCATCACTCGACCCATTGCCTGAAATTTAGGGTTGAATTTGACTTTTTCGATCCCTGGCTGCCTGATTACCTGCGGTTGCTGCACCGCCTGCACCATAATTGGAAACTGGAAGTCGGGCAGTGGCGTAGCCTGATGGGCAAGATCGGTCTTGTTATCGGGGGCGCTGGCTTGCCGAGTAATGGTCAGGTTGCGGGCAAAGACAATCGCCGTTACGTAAGCCGGGCAAGTACCTGCAGGCGGGCTAGCGCCGTTTGAAAGCCCTTGGGTAGCCTCGCTAAACCGCCAGAACCGTGACTTAAAGGCATCGGTCGCTAGCCACGGACGCAACACAGTGGCTGAGCTAAACTCAAACGACAGTGATACGAGGTCAGTGTCCCCTACCCCCACCTCTAGGCGGTTGCGCAGTTCTTCTGGGGCTTGGGCCACCAGCGCTTTGGCCTCGTCGGCAGTCAGCTTAAATGGCTGCCAGGAGCCTTCTTCCAGCGCATTAGACGGTGAAAAGCTGCTGGGATAGACCGAGAGCAGGCTGGCTGCATCGGTTAGGGTATCTAGATCCTTACTGAAGCGTGATTTCCACTCTTGCTGCGTAGCTACAGGAGATTTAGAGCTGAGGGCAAAAACAGTGTTTTGGGCCGCCTCGATCTCGTTTTTGTGGCCCTCTACGGTCCACAACTTTTCGCAAGAAGTCAGGTCGTTGCGCAGGCGAGGTTCATCCACGGTTTGCCACTGCTGCCTGACTGCGACATCTGTGGAATACTCGGCTGTGGTCTTAGCAGCCAGGTAGGTCTGCTGGGCCAGCAAAAAGGCGTCTTTGTACTGCTTGTAGGTTCTGTACATCGCCGTATCTTCCTCACTGCCATCGGGGCGGATGCTCCGATAGACACTGCGGGCCCGTTGATATTCCGTTTCTTCTGCAGCGGTGCGTACCGAAAGGGCAAAATCTCCCTGCTCCAAAATTTCGTTATAGGCATCCCACAGGTAGTGCTGGTCAGTTGGTAGCCAAGCTTCGCCGGTCGGAATTTGATTGACCAGTAGGGAAAAGGTTTGCAGATTTGGAATATTAAAATCGGCCAAAAAGTTGAGCTGCTGCTTGGTAAAGGGCAGTAGCGTAACTGGAAAACTCAAAAATGTTTGCTCGGTGCCAAAAACCTTTTTGGCTTTTGCCATTAAAGCCAGCTGAGTAGCAATCTCCATTGCTTTGCTCCCGGTGAAAATAACGATGAAGGGATTGAATACCTGGCCGGGGCAGTGGCTGCCATTCCTAGCCGCCACTGCCCACAAAATGTCCTAGATCCAGCTGGTAATGCTGCTCAGGGGGTTGGGGGACTTGGGCAGCACGTGGCACTTAAAGCCGATAATCTGCGTGCCCGGGACCTTCATCGTTTGGGTGTCGGCGTCGTAGTGGTAGTTGGAGGTTTGTTCACCACTAGCGGACTTTCTGCCGTGGGAACCGCCCAGGTGGAAAGGGCCAAAGGAGACATAGCCGCCACCACTGGCTGAGGAGCTTTGGTACTGGGAGTGGAAGTCAGTAAATCCACTGCTCTTACCCAGGGACAGCTCCAGATCTTTGATAAAGATAATGGAGGTGGGGTAGGCTGGAATTAAGCCTTTGGCCGGGCTGCCGCCGTCGCTTACCATCTCGCTCTGGGCCTCGGGGTTGTTTTGATCAAACCGCCAGGACTTGCTCATCAGAAAAGCGGTTTTTAACCAGGGTCGGACAATGGGTACCTGGGCAATTTTGAACTTGAGACCAAAGTGCTCGCTATCAAAGCGAATGTTGGAGGTGCTTTCGCTACTGCTATTGCTGGCGCTACCCCCGCCACCAAACCACAGGAAGCCGCCGCCACCGCTAGTAGAAGACCGATCGTAGCGATAGCTGGAATTGCTGTGCTGATTGTAGTCAGAGGCGCTAAAGCCATACTCTGTCCAGCCTGAGGAGCGGATAAAGTTGCCCGGCACTAAGGAGCTGTAGTAAAAGTCGCTGCCAGAGGCTAGTCCGGTCAGTCTGGCTTTAGCCAGATCGTCGCGGTACTGTTCTTTGAGCAGAGACATATCACGCTGCATTACCTGATCGATAAATGCGGCAATTTGCTCGTAGTCGTTTTTGTAGCCGTTGGTGACCCAGTCGGTCAGCGCTCCTTTGACCCGATTGCGCAGGATATTAGCGTTAATGGCCCAGTAGTGAATGGCCTTGGCATTGTCGGCAGCTAGCGCGTCAATGCGATGGGAGTTGTACTCCAAGGCAGCATCTTCGTAGGCCTTGAGTTTTTCGTTGTAGATCTGCACCAGAGGACTAGGCTCTGCGACCTGGGTTTCTGAGTCATCAATCAGGTTCTTTTTGGTACGAATAACGCTCAAAAGCCCCCGAAATTTTTCAATCTTTTTTTTGGTTGCCTCAGGCAGTTCTGCCTGCATGACTTGGCTCATTCGTAGGATATATTCGTAGCGATCGCTCAGGGAACCTTCGTTGTTCATAACACTGAGCTGCTTGAACTGTTCATTAGTACCTTTGGCCAGATCTGGCACAAAATCGACTAACCGAGCAAAGGCTTCAGCCTGCATGTAAAGGCGGGCCGTATCTTGAGCGCGCATGCCTTCTAGCAAAGCTGGGGTTATTTCAGGTTGGTTAGTGGTGTTACCCTCACTGTCGGTGGTGCGCATTTCATCTAAGGCCGGTTTTTTAACAACGCCCGTTAGTCCCTGGGAAAGGAAGTCAAAATCGGCTTCATCCACTGGAATGCCAGGCGTACTCCAGCTCAAGAAATTGTCTTCAGATTTAGGAACGGTGTCGTCACCATTAGTCAAGACATCGTAAAGCTTTGCCATTACAGAATTGGCAAGTACACTGGGTTCAACTAATGCCATGATTGTTTGCCTTGTTTAAAGGAATGATGGGGTGGAGAGAGTTTCCTCTATGTTTTTCAATCATGAATGTTTAGGCCTAACAAGGGCATCACCCACGCGGGTACCTTATTAGTAATTAGTCACGGCAATAAAAGAGGCTTAAGCTGTTAGGGATTTAAACTACACAAGAGTGATCGCCCTGCAATCCTGGCAGCAAGGGTTTAGCAAAAATTGTATGCAGTTTGGATGCGCAACAGCTTAATGAGACAGCCTTCAGAGACTTAGGAATATCTAGGCAAAAGAACAGGGGGCGAGCACCTCGCACAGGCAATGAGTTCAAGAGGTGGTCTCGGCGTTTTTACCATGACGGAGCATAGATTATAGGGATGCCACCTAAAGGGGTTCGTAGCCGCTAGGGTTATTGTCTTTTCATCTGCTGGCAGAGAACTTTATGGCGTTTTCCTGAGGAGAAGGGCATCCTAGGCTCAGCCATGCGCGGCATTCTTACTTAATAGTTCAGGGCCGAGATCGCCCTCTTCTTCTGCTCCGGGCTCACCTCCAGATACCGCTGCAACGATGCAAGAGAGCGGTGGCCGCTGATCTCCTGAATCACCCGCAGCGGCACCCCGGCATTGCTCAGGTTGGTTAGCGCTGTGCGCCTGAAGCTGTGGGTGCTAATCCCCAGCCCACCCAGCCCGGCATAGGCCAGCACTTGGTCGAGCAGCCAATCAGCCGACGATCGCGCTAACCGGCCCCGGCCATGCCGACCGGGGAATAGGTACTCAGCCCCGCCGTTGTCATAGGCCGCTAACAGCGCCGCCAGCTTGGGGTGGATATCAATCTGCCGGGTGGCCAGCTTACCCTTCGTCGCCTTCGCCGGTAGCACTAGCACGTCGCCCTTAATGTCACTAGGCTGGAGTGAAATCGCCTCACTTACCCGCAGCCCACAGTAAAGCAGGATGACGAACAGCGCTCGATCGCGTGGGGAGCCCATCGCCGCAAACAGCCGGGCAATTTCGTCGTGGGTTAGTACCTTCGCCTGGCCATTGGTGCTCATGGATCCGTGGTGTGCCTGCCTTGCTTTACTAGACAGTATTCAGATTTCGTACAGTAGAAAGCGACGGTTTATAAGGCTTTCCGGGTATTGGGGCGTGCGGTCGGCTTACGTCTCACCTGAGACAGCTGGAAACCTTTGATTTTTCGTTGCGCTGCCTCATGGCTGGAACGGTGAGACGGTTGAGGTCTTTGACTGAGCTGTACAGCGCTAGATTGAATGACATCGAGACAAATTCGTGTCGTTGACGAAATCTTCTTTATTACTTTAAGGCAGAAAAAGCAAGCTGACTTTAGCTTTGCTGCTTTACTGACACCAGTGTGTCTCCACGATAATAAAAGCTACTGTACACATCCAGCACAACACAAAATCAATACCTGGCCTATCAGTTCCCCGCCTTCTAACTCATAGAGGGTGTCGAGGTTGCTGGTATAGGCAAAAAACTCCTCCAGACCCATGCGGGTAGTTGCAACGGTCATGGTGTCCTAGCCTTCAACGAGGAACGCCGTGGTAATTGTATTATCCCAAGTTCACCCACAGCGTGCCATTCCCCTCGTCTCGTTTGGGCTGCCATCAGGCATCAAGCATCTCGGCCAAACTTGCTCATCATCGCCTCAGCCCGTTTGCGGTTAGCTAACTGCAGCCGGTTATCATGCTTCTGGCTAGCGTTTTCCACCACCTGGGCTAGAGCCTCGGGGTTGGCCTCCATATACTCGTACATGGCCTCGATCAACACTTCACGGCTTAGCCCCTGGTGCCGACAAAACGTGTGCAGCCGTTCGATCAGATCGGCTTCTAGCCGAAAGGTGCTGCGCTTTGTCGGTGGCTCACTCTCTATCTCTATATGTCTAGATGCCTGAATGTCTGTATGTCTAGAAGCTCCCACAGCTATCCCAGACTTAAAAGTTTCAGACATCTGGATATCTGTATGTCTAGACATCATTAGCTCCGAAAGACCTGGCACAGCGGCGTCAACCGCCATACCGTCACCTTCTATATGTCTAGATATCTGTATGTCTTGAGGTTTTGGCGTCTGGACATCTTGAGGCTTTGAGGTCAGAGAGGCATCCCGGGGGGCGACCTTAGGACGCTGCCGTTGTTTGAGTCGGTCTAGGGCATCACTCATGCGTAAGGGCCTCTACAATTTGCTCAAAGGGGTATTGCAGGTCGGGCTGGTTCAGTTCGCTGAGCAACTTGCCCTGCCGAATAGCGTTCTTAAACTTCTCCGACTCGCGGATGGAGGCCAGAATGGGGGCCTCACCGGCGAACTCTTTCATGGCAGCGATGTTTTGCCGACCCTCTAAAGTTTGAGTGTTGCCCACCCAGCGATCGCGAAAAGGAATTATACCTAGCACAGACCCAGTGAACGCCTCTAGCTCAGCTTGTTCATCCAAAAAATCCAGCGTATCGACCAGGGAGTTGACCCCTTTAACATTGGCCTCTACCGGAATTAGCACATGGTCAGAGGCTCCGACGGCGGAGAGGCAGATCTGCGATCGCGACGGTTGCACATCGATCAGCACCACATCAAACATGTCGTGAATCTTGCGCAGCCGCTGCTTCAAGATGAAGGCCCCCGCCCCACTGCTGCTGAGAAAATCGCTTACTTTGAACAGGCCGCGATCGGCAGGCATCACAAATAGGTTCTCGTACTGGGTGCCGTAAATCCCATCCTCAACCTCGACCTGCTTGGTCAGCACCTCAAACAGGCTAGGTTCATCGGGCTGCACCTCATGACCCAGATAGAAGGTCAGGTTTGCCTGAGGGTCAGCATCCACCGCCAGCACCTTTTTGCCCTGCCGAGCCAGCAGCAGCGCGGTAAAAAACACTGTCGTCGTCTTTCCCTGCCCCCCAGACAGAGAAATTGCTGAACAGATTTTCACAAAGCTAATCCTATAACAGCGCTTTGAGGATAGCGTCTTGATATCAAGACATCAATATGTCTATATGTCTAAACTTATATATGCCTAGACACATAGACATATATAAGTTTAGACGCTTGTGGCCAATGCTTTCCTGTTCGGTTTGCCTTAAGCACTAGCATGGCGAGGGTTACAGGCCATAAAGCTCAAGTCTGAGTTGATCTAACTGACCAGCACATACCCTCGATAACGCCTGCGTTTAAGGACATCCTGCATCAGCTGATTGCCTTCTTTAAGATCGGCGCACAAAGTCTCGCACTGCCCACCCTTACCTGTCCGGCGGCCACCCCACTTGCGCAGCACTACCCACTCGCCAAATAGGTTCTGGCGTAGAGCGCACCAGTAATAGCGATCGCCCCGCTGCCAAAACAGCTCCTGCCATTGTGCTGGGTCATAGCTTAGCTGGGGCATAGACTCCACCTTTGCGCTCCCAAAAAGCCTTGTAGCTCGTTGCCGTCTTAGCCTGATAATAAGGGGTCTGCAAATGAAGGAAAAGTCCCTTGCCACAAGACAATTCCCTATTTCCCGCCGACAATTATGACGTCTTTCTCAAGGACCTCAAAACACGCATACGCCAGGCGCAGGTAAAGGCAGCTCTCGCCGTCAATAAAGAGCTGGTCATCTTGTATTGGCAGATTGGAAGGGAAATTCTTGCCCGCCAGCAGCAGGAAGGATGGGGGGCAAAGGTCATCGACCGCCTCGCCAAAGATCTGAAGCGGGAGTTCCCCGACATGAAGGGGTTTTCACCACGCAACCTCAAATACATGCGGGCTTTTGCGGAAGCTTATCCAGATCAGACAATTGTGCAGGAGGTGCTTGCACAAATTACTTGGTATCACAATCAAGCTCTCCTAGATAAGCTGAAAGCCCCAAATGAACGGCTCTGGTATGCTCAAGGCACCCTCAAGAATGGCTGGAGTCGGAATATTCTGGCCATGCAGATTGAATCCAACCTGTTCCAGCGTCAAGGTGGAGCTGTTACCAATTTTGAGCGCACCCTACCGCCGGAACAGTCTGATCTCGCTCAACAGCTGCTTAAAGACCCCTACAATTTCGACTTTCTCAATCTGACATCCTCTACCCAAGAGCGAGAGCTAGAAAAGGCTCTGGTCGAACGAATCAGGGATTTTCTGCTGGAGCTGGGTGTCGGGTTTGCTTTCGTCGGTAGTCAGTATCGATTGGAAGTCTCTGGCAATGAGTACTTCATGGATATGCTGTTCTACCATCTCAAGCTGCGGTGTTATGTGGTCATCGACCTGAAGGTAACGGAATTTCGCCCTGAGTACACTGGCAAGATGAACTTCTACGTCGCGGCAGTGGATGATTTGTTGCGTCACCCGGATGACCAACCCACTATCGGCATCGTGCTGTGTAAATCAAAGGATAAAACGATCGCTGAATACGCCCTGCGCAACGTCAACACTCCGATCGCCATCACTACCCACAGCCTGCCAGACCAGCTCAAGGCCAACCTGCCCACCATTGAGGAGCTAGAAATGGAACTGGATGCGGTAGTAAATGAGCTGTCGGAGGGGAATGAAGCAGTTGAAGCGTGAATTAGCCGAGCCATCTTCCGAGTCTATTTCGGTCACCCTAGTAGTGAGGGTTTGCTGGGGTACTCCAATGTGGCGATCCAGCTCTCGAAAACCCATGCACGCACCACCACAGAGCCTCAAAAGACATCTCAATCGCGTCTTTTTTTGTAGTCTTGCCTCAGCTGTGTAAATTCATCGCCCACAACGATACGAACGCGTTCACCATCTTCTTTTCGGATAGTCAGCTCGCTGAGCCCTAGTTCCGATAGACAATCGGCTAAAGCCAGCAATTGCTTAGTCAAATCTGGGGTATCCATATCCGTTCATCACTATAGAACGTATGTATTATCGCTCAGAACAACAGTCTATCCGTTACCCGCTGCCATAACCTTGCAATGGATTCCAGTAACAGATAATCATTGCCACCCTTTGACTCAATTCAAATCACCTTAAAAGCATCGCCAAAGGGGAGCTATAGGCAATCAACCCCCTGAATTCGGATCACCCCTCAAGAGAGGGGTTGTTGAAGGTGCTCCAATATCAGAAGGCTCTTCAGCCCCAAGAGAATCAAGCACACGCAGATGATAGAGCAGCAGGAACCGTTCATCCTCTGTCAGCTCAGACCAGCGCTTGCCCTCAAATCGGTCGGCTATGAATTGGCGAATTACGCCCACAGACCAGCCTAGGCTTCTGATCTGGTTTTGAATCTGCTCATGCAGGTCTGGGTCATAGGCAGCAGGCTCAGCCTCCTGTGGAAAAGAGGACACGTCCCCCCGCACCCCCCTTTCCGGAGTAAAAGAGTTTGTATTCGACCCCAACTCACCGGCGCAAAGCGCCTCACCCTTCATATCTTTCTCTGAAGGGTGTAATTCCTTGATTTTCAAGGGTTCTAAGCGTTTGGGGTTTGCTTCAGTGATCGCCTCTCCATGGGCTAGAAAGCTTGCTGTTAGGGCAATTACACCCTCTTGGTGCTCAGGGTGCCAGAGGCGGAGGTGCTTGTAGAGGGTCTGCTGGCTAACTCTGGCTGCTTGAGCGATCGCCCTGGCTCTAGCCGTAATCTGCTCGGGCAGCTCTCCCGTCTGCTCTAAGTGAGTGTAGGCAGCGCGAATGCGGTGCTGGGCGTCTTCGGTCTGCCGCTGGTTAAAGGGCACCAGGTTGTTCTTGGGGTGGCTGGTGTCACGAGTAGGGGTGGTGCCCAGGGGCCAGTAGTAGTTCTCGACGGCTCTGGCCCAGGCGATGACCTTGTGCTCGATATTGTTCTGGTGGCGACAGTACTGCTCGTAGCCGGGGCAGGTGAGGGCGATGCGCCGGGTGTAGTCAATCAGAGCTTGACCCTGAAGGCCCTCAAAGACGCGGCCGTAGCAAGCGATGGTTTTAAGCAGATGGTTGGTTTGCCCGTAGGCAGTCCAGCCTTCGGTGATCTCCAAATCGAGGTCGTGCCGCCAGCTCTCGACGGGATGACTGCGGCGCTTGGGCCGCTTGCGGTGGTTATCGCGGCCAATTTTCATCGCATGGCGCAGGGTATCCATGTCCTGGTGACCAGCGGCGCCATCCCAGAGCCAAAAGAAGCGGGCTAGGCTGTCGCCAATCGGGTTGAGGTCATCGTCAAGCAGGCAGGAGCCGCTGCCGGGCTGGAGGGGCAGCCGGTGCCCCATGTATTCAATGAAGGCTTGAACGCCGTAGGCTTTGACGTTGGGGAAGATTTCGAGCTGCCCGGCCTGGAGCCGAAACCCTTGAGCTCGGAGACATTCTTTAAGGGCAACGGCCAGGTTAAAGGTGTTGACCCGCTCAGCAAAGGGGAGGTAGAGGTGTAGGCCGCCGCTCCAGCTGGAGCGAATCAGCAGGGTGCGGGTGATGCCGATGGTCTCTAGGGCGGCGCGGATCTGGGCCACCCCATCAGCGGTGCAGTAGTCGCCGCCGGCATCGAGGTCGAGCAGGGCGTAGCGGGTGTCGTGGGTGAAGCGGACGCCGATGATCTGGTTGGCGTCTTGCCAGTGGTTCCAGAGAACGCGGGGTCGCAGCGGGTAAGTGGTTACGGTCGTCCAGGCGGCCTTAGTGGTGGCGTCATCCGGCAGGTCAGCGCGGATGAAGTTCCAGGGGTAGTGGCCAAAGAGTTCACACAGCCGCCGGCCTGTGGGGTCAGCGGGAAGCGGTTCGGAACGGGGAGCTCTACGCGACTCCTCGCCCCATCCTGTGGATGCGGTCATGGGGGCTTCTCTCTCCTAAAAAAGAGCAATGAGTATTGCCCCGAGAGAGATCCGGTGTTACCATAACCGCATAAGAACTTTGGCGCGGCTCGGGAACTGGTCCTCTCGGGTTTTCGCTTTTTAAAGAGCCGGTGGCATCTGCTGCCGGTTCTTTTTGCCTATTAAGGGTCTGGTCAGGACGCTTAATACTGATCGAGGCTCAGACGAATGGTCAGTTCAGCCGAACCCTAGCCATTACTGAATTAGTCTTTGCACCTTCTTTAGCCACTCTGCTAGATAGTTCAAACGTTCTCAAGCTGAAATATTGCCAAACATTAGCACTGAAAGGTTTGATTCTCAATAGCCTCCTATAGGCCCATACGCCAAAGTTACAGGTCACTTATACGCCAAAGTTACAGGCAAAACTATACGCCAAAGTTACAGGTCAGAAGATGACCATACGCCAAAGTTACAGGCAAAACTATACGCCAAAGTTACAGGTCATTTCTCGAAAAGCCTGCTTGTCAAAGCATTGGGAAAAAACTGGCCAAAAAACATACGCCAAAGTTACAGGCAAAACTATACGCCAAAGTTACAGGTCAGAAGATGACCATACGCCAAAGTTACAGGCAAAACTATACGCCAAAGTTACAGGCAGAGGGCCAAAAAACATACGCCAAAGTTACAGGTACCTCAAAAAGCTCTGCCCACAAACGTTACAGAGTGTTTTTATCAACCATTCTTTCCTTAAAATGTGGCTCAATGCCGTGTCTGAAAGATGAGATCTCGCCGTGAGTCCCCCCAAGACGCCTACCACAAAATCAGATATATTCCCGGTGGACGGTCAGCTGCTCATGGTGTTGCCACGGGCTGGAGCATCGGTAAAAAACCCAGATGTGCAGGTGCCCATTCTGCGGTCAGATGGCGACGGCTATTACCTTGAAATGCGCGTTGAGGCAGATTCGACAGACTCTACCGAAGTAGCCGTTACCCGCCGTGTTCCTCTTGAAGACCTAACCGCCGAAGAGTGGGAAGAGGTCCAAGCCCAATATTCCAGCCTAGATATCGAGTCCTGTATTGACATGGGAGTCAGTAAGGGGCTGGAGAAAATTCAAGACCGCCGCATCGAGCGACTGCTCGTCGCCCTGCTCACCTTTCTCAACCCGCGTCAGGTCTCCATCGTGCTGCATTTGTATCGCCTAGCAGCCCAGCAGGATCAGGGGCCGTTAGTTTCGTTTCGCTCTAATGATTTGCTGCAGGCCCTAGGCTATACCAAAACCAAAGATGGGGGATTTGCATCGAAACTCAGATCTCAACTCCATAGAGACCTGGTGGCTCTGCACCGCACTGAACTGGTGTTTGCCCAGTCTCTTCGCAAGGGCGACAATCTGGGGGCCAAGGTCACCATCAAAAGTGTTTTGCGAATCAGAGATTATGAAATCGACAACGTACCCCGAGACTTCGACCTGGCTAAGGCCGCTGACTATACCTATGAGTTAGCCGATGCCTATACCATTTCCCTAGAGTTCTTTGATGGTCCGGCTCGAAACGGAGACTATGTACTCTTTGCCGATAGCCTCGACATTCGCCAGCGTTTAGGAGGCAGCGCCAAGCACGACTACAAGACTAAGTTGCTCATCTACCTAGCTAGCCGGATGCAGTGGGATCGGCCCGAGGATGGCCAATACCTCACTATTTCAAAGCGGTATCTATTTAAGAATCTGGACCTACTGGGCAGTAACACCTCTCGCAATAACCAAATTTTCTGGCGCACAGTGGAAGAGTTGAGCAGTGAGGGATACATCCTGGGAGCACAGGAGCTCCCAGGAAAGAAGAAGTTAGCAACGATTCAATTTCAGATCAATCCTGAAAAACTGAGAGCTGAGGGGTAGGAAAGTGCATCGGTGCGGAGGGTGCAGCTGTGCATTTGCCTAGGGAATGTCTGCCGGATGCGATCGCAGAAATAGAGCAAGCTGATAGCCTGCACCTCGGCGGAGCAAGGGGCAGGACTGTTAATGATTTGATCGCGCTAAGGCACTGCTACCTTAGCCCATGCGGAATTTCACACCGACCCCGACAATTGCGCTGGGGCTTTTTACGCCTAAAACAGCGCCCACATCAGCATAGCCCCAGCGGGATCCAAAACCTTGATGAAAGAGAAAGGCTCCTGGTACAACGACTTTATACCGTGTACTCCTTAGCAATAAAGAGCTTTGAGGATATTTGAGCACAAAGTTTGTGGCGTTTTACTGTGATCGCCCGCCTCAACCAATGTCACAATCTTCCACGGCAGCCCTTTCGTGAAAAGTTCCAAAGATTGTCCAACGGGGAGTTGGACAATACCCTCCAACTGCATCGGCGTAAGCCAAACTGGCTAATTGCGCGCGCAGGCAACCCATCTTCAATGATACTTCAACGCTCCAAAGTACCTTTCGTTGTGGGCCAGTTATTGGCCTTGGAGATTCCAAAGTCGAGTAATGCGATCTACTCCGGCTGTTGCAAAGAATTGGCCGTCGGGGCTAAAAGCCATAGAGGTGACACGTCCATCATGACCCTCTAACAGTGCTATTTGTTGGCTCTGGAGATTCCAAATCCGAGTCGTGTCGTCTCCTCCAGATGTTGCAAGGTATTCGCCGTTAGGGCTAAAAGCCATAGCCCTAACGATAGGCCAGTCGCCACCCTGATGTCCCTCTAGCAGTGCAAGTTGTTGACCCTGCAAATTCCAAAGCCGAACGGTACCGCCTTCGTCGGTTGTTGCCAGGGATTGTCCGTCGGGGCTAAAGATGGCATCTTTCCCCTGTAGGGATACAAGTTGTTGACCCTGGAGATTCCAAATCCGAGTAGTGCCTTCCTGCCCGCTCGTTGCCAGGTGTTGTCCGTCGGGGCTAAAGGTGAGAGAGAAGACATACCCCTGATGCCCCTCTAGCAGTGCAAGTTGTTGACCCTGGAGATTCCAAATCCGAGCGGTGCCGTCAGCTCCAGCTGTTGCCAGGGATTGTCCGTCGGGGCTAAAAGTGATAGACGAGGAACTCCCCTGATGGCCCTCTAGCAGTGCGAGTTGTTGACCCTGGAGATTCCAGATCCGAGCGGTGCCGTCGAATCCGGATGTTGCGAGGGATTGGCCATCGGGGCTAAAAGCCATAGAAAAGACGTTCCCCTGCTTGGCATCTAGCACTGCAAGTTGTTGACCCTGGAGATTCCAGATCCGAGCGGTGCCATCGACGAGTCCGAATGTCGCGATGTGCTGCCCATCGGGGCTAAAGGAAACTCGGCAGACTTCTCCCTGATGTCCTTCTAGCACTGCAAGTTGTTGACCCTGGAGACTCCAAATCCGAGCGGTGCCATCTTGTCCGGCTGTTGCGATGCGTTGTCCATCGGGGCTAAAGGAGATAGAGTCGACAATCCCCTGATGCCCCTCGATCTGAGTTTCCTGCAGGGTGTCTAGGTTGGGTTGCAGTGCCAAGAGCGGACTTAATGCCGGGCAGTCCCCAGCAGTTTGGGTAGTATTGCTGTGACAAAGCAGGTTGTCAATGTCTTGAACCTGCACCAAGGCAAGAGAGGCAGCCAAGGCTGTCAGGCTAAGGCCAAGGGCAAGCAAAAGACGCATAGCAGCAGCCTAGGATAATTCTTCATTCGATTTCAATGTAAGCGAAAGCCTCTTGATTGTAAAAAGCAGGGTGGGTAGTGCCCACCAATTTTTGTGCCAAAACTCTTACATTCCCCCAGTTCAGGAAGGAGCGCTACCCAAAGATATCCCTACGCAAGGCATAGAAATGATTGATGAGGTGCTGCTGATTGCGGCGCTAATTGTGAGCTCGATATTGGTGCTGGCGGGTTTGCTCTCGGCACCAACCGGGCTACAGATTCCTGTAGAGGTGGCTTAATCATCAGTTTGTTTCATCTCTGTGTAAAGTGCATTAAGCGGGGCGATCGCACTTAGTCAGAGACGGCAAAGACTGAGGTTAGGGAGATCACGCAGACCTCTGAGGTTCTGAGTGAAAACAATTGATGGGCTTTTGGGTCCAGAGGCAATCGTTTTGGTGGTACGGCTTAGCTGGTATGTCATGATCCTCAAAACGTGGGATAACTCAACACTAAGGAGCAAAGCCGTATTTTTGGGCAATTTAGTTCAATCGGATTGCCTGAGTAGCTGTGCGCGCAGGCAACTAGTCAACGTTAAATCAGAAGTTTCAGCGGTTGGCAGGAATGAAAGAATTAAGGGGTTTAGGTGGCGTCTGATCTCATTGGAGTACTCTTTGTGGGGGCATAGACACCAATCAACTAACAGCCGCAAGCTACACAGATATGATTTTGCCTACCTTTTCTCTTGCCATTCTTACGGATATGCGTGGCTACACATTCCGGACATTGCATCGCAGATTAGCCCTAATTTCTCTCTTAATCATGCAAGGCCGTTAATTTCATCTTGGTTTCATGGTCTAGTGCTACGTTTTGATATTGGTGCGTGTGACCGCCAATGGACACATGTTCTGCTGGTAGCCTGAGCAGTTGATCCCATGCGTATTTTGCTGGTTGAAGACGAGCCAGACCTGGGGCGAGCGATTAAGCGCACGCTGACTCAAGAAGCCTATGTGGTGGACTGGGTGCAGTCCGGGGATGAAGCGCTGACCTATCTGGAGAGTAGCACTGTTACTTACGTGCTAGGAATATTGGACTGGATGCTGCCAGGGCTAAATGGTCTGGAGATTTGTCGCTGGTTACGGGCACATCAGAATGCCCTGCCGGTGCTCATGCTGACCGCCAACGATCGCATCGAAGATCGCATTGCGGGGCTCGATGCCGGAGCCGACGACTACCTTGTCAAACCCTTTAGCATGGATGAGTTGCTAGCCCGATTGCGAGCCTTGAGACGCCGCCCCGCTGACTTTAGGCCAGCCCAAATCCAAGTCGGGCCACTGACGTTGGATTGCGATCGCAGAATTGCCTTGCTGCACAACGACACCGCCTCAGAGCAGGCGATCGAACTGACCCAAAAAGAGTTTCAGCTCCTGCAATATTTGATGGAGCACCCCGATCAAATTCTCACCCAAGAGCAGGTGCTCAACCAACTGTGGGAATTTGGCTCTGAACCCATCAGCAATGTGGTGGCGGCCCAGGTGCGGCTGCTGCGCCGCAAATTGGGGCAGCATGGCTATGACTACATGATTGAAACCGTCTATGGCATGGGATACCGGTTCAAAGCTGAATAGACTGTTTCGTCGCAGCCGCTGGCAACTCACTGGTTGGTATACCGGTGTGATGGCCATCGTGCTGGCGATGAGTGCTTTGGGCATGTATGAGGCTATTGCCCATGCCCATCGGGTAGCAGCCGAGCGAGAGCTAAAATCGGTCGCCGAAGCCGTTCACGATAACTTAGAGAAATCTCTCACGGCCAATGGTCAAATTGATCGAGGGTCATCTAAGTTGCTGCCTAGCCTTTGCTTAGCAGGGGACCCCTGCCTTGCCCCCTTTGAGCACAACGAGAATCACTATCACCCTGAAGAGCTGTACTCCAGCAATTACTACATTCGGGTGCTGGACACCGATGGAGCATTAATGGCCAGCTCTGGAGACTATCCCCAGGGGCTAGCCAACTCAGATACTGCCGATCTCTGGCAAACTTTGCGCGATGCATCGGGGCAGCCCTACCGTCAGCTCATTCTGCCCCTGTATGCCCTCGATGATCAGCAGCTAGTGGGACATGTTGTAGTGGGTCGTTCGCTTAACGACTTTGCGGCCTACTTAGCTACTGTTCGCTGGAATATGGCCTTGGGTTTGCCTCTGGCACTGGCGCTGATTGCCGCGGCGGGGTGGTGGCTAGCGGGGGTGGCGCTCAAGCCGGTGCGAATGTCGTACCGCAATATCCAGCAGTTTACGGCGGATGCTGCCCACGAGTTAAGAACTCCCCTGGCTGCTGTTCAGGCTACCACCGAGTCGGTGATTCGACTGCCAGAAATCTCAGATGCCGAAGCACGCGATACGCTCCAGGTGATTGCCCGCCAAAACCATCGCCTAGTTCGTTTAGTTAGTGATTTGCTGCTCTTATCCCGGCTCGATATCCAAACTGCTGCCCCTGGCTTTGCCTGCTGCCTGCAAGACATCCTGAGCGATATCGAGGAGGAGATGGCGGCTCTATCGATCGCCCAGGGCATTTACCTATGGCTCGAGCAGCCTGCGGCCCCGCCTCTGATGGTGATTGGCCACGAAGAGCAACTCTATCGCCTGGTGCTGAATGTGGTCAGTAATGCCCTCCAGCACACCCCTGCCGACGGCAAAGTCACCATCTGCCTGAGAGCCGTAGATAAGCACGCCGTAATTACCGTAGAAGACACCGGGGTGGGCATTCACCCCAACGATCAAGCCCGAGTTTTTGATCGCTTTTACCGCATTGAAAAGGATCGGTCTCGCCAGAGCGGCGGGTCCGGGCTGGGGCTGTCAATCGCGTTGGCGATCGCCCAAGCCCACGGCGGCAGCATTCACGTTAAAAGTGCAATCTCAAAGGGCAGCACCTTTACCATCAAGCTCCCCTTAGCTAGTTCAGGTATGCACGTCCCCAGGCCAGCTTCGCCCGTCACAGAAGCACCGCGACGTTTACCAGTAGAGCGATAGTGAGAGCTTACTTTGAGAAGCTAAACCGAGCGTTAACCTTTTCGCCCTTGATATCGGTCTGAATGACAGTTTTATATTCCCCGGCGGCCTGGCTGGGTAAAAAGGCAAAGAAATGCTCACCCTCGGCATCGTACTCCATCGGAATTTCTTGCTGGGTGCCATCGGGCAGCTGCACCTGAGCGAGCGCTGTCGCATCGGCAATAGCTTCATGGGTATCGCCCGTTTGCAGATACAAGTCGAGGTGAATGCCATCGGCTTCGGGCGCAGGTACCAGTTCTAGATGGTAGGGACCACTTTCGACCACCTGCCCGCCCTTGCTAGCAGCGCTGTGGTCACTGGCAGTTGTTGTCTCGGCGGAGCTTTCAGCAGTTACAGGAGTGTCAGCGGCAATAGTAGCGTCGGGAGCCGTTGCGGTTTCGGAGCCACCGCAGGCCGTTAGCGCCAGCACACCAGTGATCAACAGAGCTTGAACGAATTGAGAACGCATGAGGTAAATCTCCGAGCAGGTAAATAGTTGAGAGAAGAATGGTGGGCGGATTAGACCGGGTTAACCGGCAGGCTGGCTCTCTGGGATGGAAGTTTTGGTTTCAGGGGTTTCTTCCTGAAGCGTCCCATCTCGGGACAGGGGCAGTAAGTAGCGACCAAAGCGGGCATAGAGGGCAGGCAGCACCAACAGGGTGAGGGCAGTGGATGTGAACAAACCACCTAGAACTACCACGGACAGCGGTTGCAAAATTTCTTTGCCGGGGCCTCCCGCAATGACCAAGGGGAGTAACCCTAGGGCTGATGTGAAGGCCGTCATGAGAATCGCATTCAGGCGCTCCATGGAGCCATTAACCAAGGCCTGCCGCAGAGGCATACCTTGGGCAAATTTGCTGTTGTAGTTGTCGACAAGCAACAGGCCGTTGCGGGTGGCCACGCCGAACAACGTGATAAAGCCTACCAGGGACGCGACCGAAATAACGCCCCCAGTTAACGCCACGGAAAAGACCCCACCCACAAGTGCCAGGGGCAAATTGATCATGATCATGAGTGTGGAGGCGACGGATTTGACCGAGAGATACATAATTACAGTGATGATCACAAAGGCGATCACGCTAAACACCAGCATGTTTTGCGTGGCCCGCGCCTCCGCCTCAAACTGGCCGCCGTATTGCGGGAAGTACCCAGCGGGAAACTGCACCTGCTCCGCCACCTGGGCGCGAATGTCGTTGACCACCGATCGCACATCTCGACCATTGACATTGGCGGCCACCACAATCAACCGCGACACATTCTCCCGATTAATGGTGTTGGGGCCAGTACCGGTGCGGATTTGCGCTACCTGAGCCAGGGGAATTTTCTCCCCCGTTGGAGTGTCAATTAACAGATTGCCAATGGTGGTGAGATCGCTTCTGGCCTCGGGCTCTAGCCACACCAGCAGGTCAAAGGTTTGCTGCTGGTCTAAGACTTGCGACACCACCCTGCCGTTGAGAGCGGTTTCAATAGTGTTGGAGAGTTCACCCACTGTCAGCCCATAGCGGCCTGCCGCCACGCGGTCGAACTGAATTTGAATTTGCTCGATGGGAATCTGCGGCTCTAGCTGCAAGTCCACCACGCCCTCTACGGTTTGCATGATCGCTTCGATCTCTTGCCCCAGGGAGTGCAGCTGGGCCAGGTCAGGACCGAAAATTTTGACGGCGATCGCGCTTCTCACCCCCGACAGCACCTCATCCATGCGGTGAGAGATGAAGCCGCCAATGTTAGGAGCTACCCCCGGCAGTTTGGCAAACTCCTCCCGCAGCTTTTCAATGCTGCCCTCGCGGTCTTTCAGCCCGGCCTCGCTTAGATCCACATCCATGTGGGCAGTGTTGACTGCCGCCGCATCGCTGTCGCCGGGGGCACGCCCGGAGCGCAGCTGCACATGGCGAAAGCGGGGGTCATCCTTAAGAGCCGCTTGCATGGCAAGCCCGGCGCTGTTGGTTGCCCCTAAGGACGAACCAGGGTAGAGCACCAGAGTATTGACCAAGTTTTGTTCCTGAAACTCGGGCAGAAACTCTCGGCCCAGGGAGGGGGCAATCGCCAGAGCCGCAATCAGAGATCCAGCGGCGATCGCCAGAATTACGTTAGAGCGTCGCAGCGAAAAATTTAGAAACGGTTGATAGCGGCCCTTAAAGAACCGAGCTACCCAGGGTTCGGTTTCGGGCAGAGGCCCATGGGGCAGCAAAATGGCACAGAGCGCTGGCGTCACGGTGAGCGCGGTCACGCTGGAAGCCAGCACCGCCGCCATATAGCCCAACCCCATGGGAATAAAAATACTGCCCTCTACCCCACCCAGCGCAAACACAGGCGAAAACACAACCACAGTGATGATGGTGGCCCCAAACACCGAGTCTCGCACTTCTTGGCAGCCCGCCAAGACCACCTCTAACACGGGCCGGGGCTCGGCAGAGTGCTTGTTTTCGCGCAATGCTCGGTAGACATTTTCTGCATCCACGATCGCATCATCGACAGCAGAACCGATGGCCACAGCTAAGCCACCTAGGGTCATGGTGTTGAGCCCCTGGCCTAGCCAATTGAGCGCCAGCACTCCGATGAGCAGCGACAACGGCAGCGCCACCAGACACACCAGTAGGTTGCGCCAGTTCATCAAAAAGGGAATTAGAATCAGCGCGACAATGATGCTGCCCTCAATCAGCGCGGCGCGGACGTTTTCAATCGAGGCATCAATGTAGTTGTTCTGACTAAAGGTGACGTCAACCTGAATATCTTGGGGCAGCCCCGCCTGAATCTCCGCCATCGCTGCTTCGATGGCATGAGTTACCGAGGGCGTATCGGCCAGAGGCTGCTTGTTTACCATCACCACCACCGCAGGCTGGCCATTTAGGCTGCTATCCCCCCGCTGGAGCGCGGCCCCAATTTGTACGGTGGCTACGTCGCTGAGCCGAACTGAGGTGCCATTGCGCGCCGTAATCACGGACTGCTTCAAATCGTCAATCGTCTCTAGCCGCCCAATCCCCCGCACCAGCGTCTCTTTGTCCGGTGTGATCAAAAAGCCCCCCGGCGCATTGACGTTGGCCGCTTCCACAGCATCGGTTACCTCTTGCAACGACACGTCAAAGGCCTGCAATTTTTGGGGATTAACCAGTACCTGATACTGCTGTACCTCGCCGCCGTAAACCACTACCTGAGATACACCAGGTACTGCCAAGAGACGGTTAGTGATCTGCCAATCGGCAATCCACCGCAGCTCCATGAGCGACGTGCGGGTGTCGGCTGGGGCGGTTTCATCCACCCTGAACGCGACCATCATCACGGTGCTGATGGGAGATGAGATGGGAGAAACTTGCGGCGTCTCAACGTTTTCAGGAATTTTGTCTTGCGCCTGCTGCAAGCGCTCGGTCACTAACTGCCGCGCTTGAAAGATGTCGGTATCCCACTTAAAGATGACTTTAACGACAGAAATACCGGCGGCAGACGCAGAGCGAACATCGGTAACACCAGGGGTGCCATTGATCGCGCTTTCAATTGGCAGCGTCACCAACGATTCCACTTCTTCTGGTGCCAACCCAGGGGCTTCAGTTTGAATTTCGACCTGGGGCGGCGCAAAGCTCGGAAACACATCCAGCGGCATCTGGGCGACGGTGCGAAAGATCCAAATGGTGAGCACCATGGCCCCCAGAATGACTAACCAACGCCGCGCAATCGCCCATCTAATGATTGAATTCAGCATAGGAACCGAGCAGTGTCTCGCGTAGGATGAAGCACGCTAACGCATGTCTTTAGGCATAGCTGCGTTAGAAGATCAGCTAACGCACCTAACAGAGTCGAAAAGGGTCTACCCGTCGGCATCGTGGTGATGATGATGAGGCTCTATCCTCGACACAGGCGGCTCATGCCCTGCTTGGTGGCTCACTGCCAGCTGTCGATCATGCGGATCATCCTCAAGATGTTCTAACTGGTGGATGGTGGATTCGAGGCGTTGGCGAGACCGACGACCAGACCAAAAGGCCCCAGCGGTAAAGGTGCCAATCGCTAACAATCCACCCCCCATAGCGGTAACCCACCAGGGTAACCCGGCCCCTGTAGCACCAGCAGCTTCCGTCGCTTCCGTCGCGGCGGCATCCGCTGGTGCTGCACTGCCTCCACGCAACGATTGCGCATAGAGCTGGTTGGCCCGCTGGGTGACAACTTCATCGCCCTCAAACAGACCGCTAAGCACTTCGACTTGATCGCCCGCTGTTCTCCCTAAGGTGACCTCAACCGGTTCAAAGGCGTTGCCATTGCGCACAAACACCAGGGTTTGGCCGTTGGCTTCTACCAACGCTGATTGGGGAATGGCCATCACCGCCGCTGGCGTGCTCTCGGTTAAAACCTCTAGAGCCGCAAACATGCCGGGCTTGAGGGTGCCCTGGGCATTGTCTAGCTCAGCTTGTACGGGCACAACCCGAGTTTCACCATCGACCACCGAACCAACCGTCGTAATTTGCCCCTCAAAGATTTGATCGGGCAGGCTGGCGACGGTAATTCGCACCCGTTGCCCAGGGGATACTTGGGACAGGTCTTTTTCATAAATATTTGCGGTGGCCAATACCGTGCGATTGTCGACGATGGTCATCAGCACCGCACCCGCATCTTCTGACGATTGCCCCAGGGTCACCTCGCGGTCGGCAATGGTGCCCGCGATGGGCGCTTTGATGGTGATGGTGCCGTCTGGGTTAGCTGTGGCCCCAAGCTGCTGCAATCGGGTTTGGTAGGTTTCTGTACTTAACTGAGCGCGAGATTGCGCCACCGTTAGGGCAGTCTGCGATCGCGCCACCTCGGTACGGGCATTCAACACCTCTAGCCGGCTCTCCGCTTCGGTCAACACTTGCCTGGCATCTGCTAAGTGAGCCTCCGATTCCAATAGCTCTCGGCGGGCGATCGCGCCTTGCGCGGCTAGTTCTGAGTCGCGATCATACTGCTCCTGGGCCACTCGTAGTTCGGTTTGGGCTCCCTCAATCGCTCTGAGGGCGATCTGCTGTTGTTGCTCGTAGGTCTGCCGAGCTAGCTGCACATCGGCCTGGGCCAGCTGCACATCTCCTTGCCGCTCAGCCGAGTTTTCCAGGGCGGTCACCCGCAATTCGGCCAGCTCTCCACTGGTGATGACCGCTAGTGCCTGGCCCGCTTCCACTCGCTGCCCTGGCTCCACCAGCAGTTTGGTTACCGTACCGCCAACTGGGTTGGTTACCGATACCTGTCGCCCCGGAGAGGCTTCAATTTGCCCTGTTGCCTTCACCCCAAACGCCAACACCTGGCGTTTTACCGGCTCGAGAATTAGACCAATGCGGTCAGCGACCTCTGCATCAACCTCAACGCCTGTTGGATGCGCCCCGGCTCCACTCCCCTGGAACTCATCTCCATGGCCAACATGGGCCAAGACCTCGCTGGCCGGGGCTAGCAGGAGTATCAACAAGACCACCGCAGGGAGCGATCGCCCTCTAGCCGCGATATACAAGCGATCGGAGATAGCTGTCATAGACACGCCCTTGAACCACTCAATTACAGTCTTTGGAGAAAAATGCCGTCAGTCTTTCAAACATCCCACAGGAAAATGAAATCAGGATGAAATTCGGCTATTAATCACGGCAATAAGAGCGGCTTAATTCATGATCACCTCGCATCGTTCGGCCATAGTTCAAGAAATATCTAATAGGAAAAAAGCCCCAGTTTTTCTGAGGCCCGTCGAATTCTGAAAAACGTCATAAACTACTATCTATTGTGATTATGAAGAGCAACGAATTGGCATGTACAGCAGCGATTGCTCAAACCAGGTTCAGGGTTAGGGTTATCTGTCTACGGCAGGGTTACCGCTGCCGCTCCTTGCCCCTTACTCTATGCCTGATTGCTCCGATTCTGACTGTAACTGAGGCAAGGCTATGGGAATGCTTCAGAGACCCAGTAGCTTGTAAAACAGCTCCTATGGCGTAGGCGGAAATATCTGTATAGCAAGCCCGTACCATAGGAGCAACAGCTAAGAAGACATTTCTCGCTCCCTACTAAGTAATCATTCTTTCTCAATGTGACTTCAGGCTCTTGGCTCTATAGTCAACTACAGAGGTTACGCTGGATTGAAGGTATATCTATCTCATCATTCTGGAGAAAATTAGTATGGCTACACTAAAGCAATCAAAAATTTTTGTTGGCGCGCTTGTCGCTGGTATTGCTGCACTGACTGTCATCGTCGGATCCGTAATGGCTCAGGATAGTGGCGAGTCTAGTGGTTGTGAATGCTGTGAAAATATGGGTCAAATGAATCGGCCATCTGATTCAACAGGTCAGTAAATACTGATCGGCGCGGTCTAGTAACCTTGTTGCAGCGGACGGTAGAGAGCTTTGGGCGATTATGCAAAGGGTATCTGCCGCCGCTAAACACAAACGTTAGACGTATATATAAACGAGACGTTCGGCTTGAAAACAGCAAAGTGGCCTAGGATAGTTGTCCCGCGCCGCAACCACTCCACAGTTGAATCTGCTTCGGAAACCCTCTCTGCACAAAGCATCCAGGTTAATAGAGAGGTTTGGCTGCAACTTTTAGATAGAACGGCAGAATCAGGCTTTGAGACAACTGGCACAAGCCAGCACAGGCCAAATCAAGTCCATTTTTCAGCGCTACTGGCACAGAGTATATTTACTCATAGCTTATGAAAAAGATGCCCGTGCACTGATCTTTCCTCTCAATAGAGAACATCGCCTGAGGGTAATGAATGTAATTACACCGCTCTTTTTTGTGAAAATTTCATTAAGTGAAACGTCGAAAAGCCTTGCTATACAAGGCTTTCAGCTCTCTCCGACCGGTTGCTTACATACGCAACTATTCAAAGCCCTGAAACCCTTTGCTTCCAAGGATTTCAAAACGGGCGATCGCAGATTGGACTAAATATGGAATAAATTCCTTAGCGGCGATTTAATCACTCAATCGCTCAATTTTTGTTAAATGATTAACGGCGATCGACGGTAAACCCAGCCTTATGCCTCGCATTTTAGCCGAGAGGAAGGCCTATGTCTACTGCAATTGAACTAGCAACAGGGTTTGAATCCTGAGACGGTAGTACGGCGACAGACGCTTCGCGGGCGTCCCCAGGCCTAGCCGCTGGCAGCAGGGGCTCAATCAACTCAACTGGGTCAAGGGTCAAATTGGACACCCCTTAGCACTTTTTAGGATCCAAAATCTCAACAGCATTTAATTATCAATAAGAGAGGTTCATTCCCAACAAGCTCCGCTGTTTTGGTCTCTTTGCGCTCTAAATCGCTGAAACCCCTGCTATCCCGATAAACTGAACTTGCTGAAATCTTAAAAAGAGCAAGTCAGGGTTTTTAAGAACAACTTGGATTCATTTTTTAGGTAATTCGGTGCCGAAGCAAAATCGCCACGACCAGGCAGAAATTTGGTCGGCGGATCAGTTTGAGCAGGTGATGGGGGAACTCAGCCCTAAAATGCGATCGCTGTTCTCCATTTGCTACTACACCGGCTGCCGGGTCAGTGAAGCGCGGCAGCTGCGGGCCGAGGATGTCGTGGGCAATACTCTGGTACTGCGCAAGGCAACAACTAAGACGAAGCGCACGCGGGCGGTGCCGATTCATCCCAAGCTGAAGGCAGTGCTGGATGAGGCAGAGTTGCCGAGTCGGGGGTATCTGTTTCCGGGGCGAGATGGGCAGGAGCCGATTACGCGACAGGCCTGTGATGCAGCGTTGCGGAAGGCGTGCGATCTCCTGGGCCTGCGGGGATACAGCACCCATAGTAACCGGCGAACATGGGCAACTCGGCTCGATAAGGCGGGGGTGAGGCTAAAGGCGATCCAAGACTTGGGCGGGTGGTCGTCGATGGCGGCGCTGCAGCGGTACCTCGATGTGTCGGAGGAGGAGAAGGTGGATGCGATCGCGCAGTTGTAGAGTAATTCAGGAGATAGATTTTTTTCTTACTCCTGGTCTCCTCGGAGTTCTTGCATAGCTTTCTCGTAATGAAGCGTGAATTCTGAATCCATCACTTCCACTAAGAATTCGCACAGAATTCGACATATTTCAGCAACAATTTTAGGATCTACTTCATTTGCATTTGGCGTAAGCCATCCATGAGCAAATATGTGGCGAATTGCCGAGGCCAAATAGGCTATGTTGCATGGATCACTTTGAAAATATTTATCCAACTCTTTTTGGTGCGTTGGATTAACTCTATCATGAATGAAATTATAAAACTTATTGCCTACGTCCAATGTTTTGATTTGGAGCAACGAGTTATCTGCTCTATAAGTCTTTAACGAATTCTCTATGCTAGATACTTTTGTGTCTTTCAGATCTAGTAGTGTTTCAAAAGCTGACCAAGCGAGAAATACATGACATAAAGAGCTGTAGCCTATTTCTGTATTAGATGAATATCCTTCTAGTTCTAGCTTTTTGAAGCAATTGGCAACTCTAAAGCGCGCAGCAAAACGATTAATATTTCCTGGATCTGAGCCCAATCCTAAAAGGCCACAAAAGTTTGCGCTACTCGCCTTCATCTGAGCTTGATAGTCAATCCATTTTGATGGAAAGCCTTTCTCATCGTTGCTTATAATCATCAGTCTTCACTTTTATCCAATAGAGCTTGATATTTCCCAGCAGCAGCATCTGTACCCTTGATAATTTGATACGTCATCCCGCTCGCGATCGCAAACTCATCAGGGTTCACAGACTTTATGGTGTCTAGCTTTCAGTCTTTGACCTCCAGCACAAAGAGACCCCGTGACGGGTGCAGGAGGATGAAATCAGGATGCAGGGCTTTGGGGCCTACGGGTACGTTATACCAAAGCAGGTAGTCATCATCGAGCTTGGCTTCGATCCGCTGGGCCAGGCGGTGCTCTCCCCCGGTCATGCGAGAGGCGCAGCTGCTGTAGGAGGGGATGAGAGTAGCTATGGGCTAAAACCCTTTGATTGCCCTCAGTATGCCCTTGGCAGACGATTCCGATGGTGACGGTGCATTAAACTCACAGAATCTTGAGTCAATTGGTGGCGATCGCATCCTAGCCCGCCCCTCAGTAGCTGTGCTAGTTTGGCGGAATGGGGGGGCTATGTGAGTTCCAGATAGGCCCCCCACCAAAAGAGCGCCTCCCACATAGCAGTGGGTTAATCTGCTATGTGGGAGGGGGGCTCTCAATATTCACTGGCGATCGCCCCCACTAGCAAGGGCACCATGGACTCACAGCCGACGCAACAGAAGCTCAGCCAGGAAGAGATCACATGGGATTTTTTGCCATAGGCTGTAAGCAAATGTGCTCTGTGCCAGTAGCACTGAAAAATGGACTTGATTTGGCCTGTGCTGTTCTGTGCCAGTTGTCCCAAAGCCTGATTTTGCCGTTCTATCTACAAGTCACAGCCAAATCTCTCAATTGACTTGGATGCCTTGTATAGAGAGGGCTTCCGCAGCAGATCTAACCATGGAGTAGTTGCGGCGCGGGGCAACTATGCCGAGGCCACTGCTTGGCTCAGTTGGAGATTACTCCCAGGCGCTGGAGTTAAACTTGCCCAACTCGGCGCTGTACTAAGTCAGGTACTGCTAGCTAGCCCCTTCTCGGTGGGCTTTTATAAACGTGTGTGACAGCGCATTCTAAAGGGAAACGGAAGAAATAGCTAAACGAAGCTGTGCTCTTTGAATTCCGAGCAATGATTGATACAAGACGAATAATATATCCATCCACCTCGCGGTACGTTCAGAGTCTGTGTCAATTTTGTAGCCTTGAAAACATCTTCAGGAAGAATTAGGCAACAAAGATCTCAACCCTCGCTGGCGATCGCAGCTATGGTGAGTGGCATTGCCTTGGTTGTCGCAGTCCTGGCAGAGACATCCTTAGCCCTTATGCTCCTTCTTTTAGGGAGCTTTGCACTGTTACTAGTTACCTCCAAATGGCGCAGAGCCTCTCAGGAGGAACGTCGGGACATTCAACAGAAGCTTCTTGTTGGCGTGTGTGCAGGGCTTATTGCTACAGCAGCCTATGACTTGTCACGCTTGATAGTAGTCGCTGTATTTGACCTTAACGTATCGCCATTCAAAGCTTTCCCTATCTTTGGCCAATTAATTGCAGGGGAAGATATCTCAAACTCCGCAGCCTATCTGATTGGTACCTTGTATCACCTAGCGAATGGCACTTTGTTTACTGTGGGATACTGCTTTGCCTTTGGCAAACGGCATTGGTTGTTTGGCATCTTGTGGGCACTTGGGCTTGAAGTCTCCATGCTCACTCTTTACCCTGGATGGCTCGATCTTGAAGGTGTGATGCAAGAGTTCACCTTTATGTCTATGACAGGTCATATTGCTTATGGTGCAACTTTAGGAATACTCTGCCAGCGATGGCTTGCCAATAGAATTTGATGGCTTTGAAACAATTTGTTCTTAATTTTTGGTGTGTAATTGAATCGTTAGGAAGGAAATTTCTTGATATCACCCTACTCTGAGAACGTTCTTCGCCTGTGGTGGCAAAAGCTGCCACAAATGGCGCGGCGCTTCTCCGATTTGGCAGCTTCATCCTTTCTTGACGGGGTATACCTTACGCGCTGGCCTCGAGCCGGGGCATTGCTACCACCGCTCCTTCTTCTTCTAGGGTTTCTGCTGGGCTGGCAGCATCCAGGATTCAGTAAATATATTACTTACACTTCTTCTTTGCCAGTAATGCTTTTCATGCTGACAGTTGGAAGTATGGGAGCAGGATTAGGGAGCTGGCTAGGCACAGGTTATGTCTTGGGAGATCTGCTGCTTTTTGACCATGGGAGCACATTTTTTTCTGTTACAAAGCTTCTTCAAATCTATCCTCCTTTACTCCTTTCCTACATCCTGCTAGCACAGCTAATAGTGCTTATTCCACTCGCCAGCCAATCTCTACGACAGACGATCTTGCCTAGACTAAAAGTAGGAAATCAATCTCTGCCTCTTGTGGCTTTGCCAGTGGAGGCAGCGCTACAAGCCTCTATTCAAGGGTTTCTAGTCTTCCTGTGGGTAAATTCTGTTCCTACCCTGATTCGCCCTGTCTTTACCTGGAAAGGCACACAACCGCCAGTAGCGGCGATAGCCCCCCTTCAAACAAACGGCCACTTCCTGATCATACTGGCTATCTTGCTAACAATTGGACGTGCTGTTCTTGAAGACCATGCTGCCAAAACAGATAATACCCATCGCGCAAGCCGTATAGCGGAAGCTGTTGCTGCCACTCCTACTTCACGTTTTTCCTTGCCATCCCCTGTTAAAGCAGCTTCACAGGCTTTGTTTCTAACTTTTTTGCTATCAGGACTGCTTTCCAACGGGCTGCAGGCTTTTTGTCTCAGTATTGTCCTCTTTCTGATTTTTGGGGCTCGCCGCTCGTTATACATTGCATTTCCATCCTGGCCGCAATGGATGGCTAGGATTCCTATCCTGCTGCGCCTTCTTGTTGCTGGAGGGCTTAACTTCTGGATTGCGGGCAAGATTATCCAGCTTTACTGGAGCATTTCTAGCAACACGTTTCTTCCGATCCTGCTTTCGACCGGGGTTGGCATTATTCTGTTCTCCCTCCTCCTACCCCAAAGCCCTAAATCTAGATCGCAGCCTCCAGCAGACAAACCGACAGAGCGCGGTTTGGGCAATACAGAGCATCTTCTGCTTTTTCTAGCTGGCGCAGCCTTTAGCATCAGCACAGAGCAGCCACCAGCCATGGCTGATAACTGTGGCAGCCTTAGCGACTGCTACCACGTTATTCGTAATGCTGTGATTGCAGGAGGGGCGATCGCCATAGCCGTAAGTTTACTACTTGATTTTCTACCCGTTATTGGTGACATCAAAGGCATTCTTGAAGGCATCAGAGGCAGAGACAGTGTTACTGGAGAGCAGTTAGAAAATTGGCAACGTGTCTTGGGGGCGATACCCATCATTGGCCGTTTAGGAGACCTTGCGAAAATCGCGGATTTGGCAGTAGATGCGGCAAAAGTGGCCTCGGAAGCAGCCGATATAGCCAAGGCAGCAGCAGTAGTAGGGGATACTTCAAGAGCTGCTGAGGCAGCGGCAACAGCAGCCAAAGCAGCTGATCAAGCGGCAGACGCTGCTAGAGCCATCAGTAATGCAGGGGACACAGCGAAGGCAGGTGATGCGGCTAGAGCCGCAGGCTCTGCCAGCGATGCAGCAAGAGCCGCCGACCGAGCTGCAGACGCCGCTCGTCGAGCAGGCGTTGCTGAAGATACGGTCAAGGCAGCAGAATCTGCCAAGAATGCAGCTAGACGAGCTTCTGGAGATGCGGCTGATCTGGCGAGGCAGCGCTCTAGTGGAACGAGACCTACGAAACCTCCAGGAGAGCCTCCAGGTGGAGAGCGGACTACCATCAATCCAAATGCGAGTAGAGATGTACAGCGTACCTTACGACGAGAGAATGAGTCTGCTGATCTTCTTGCTCAAAAAGGATATGATGTTGAGCAAAATCCACCGACTTTGCCTAATGGGAAAAATCCTGACTATCGAATCGACGGGAAAACATTTGACAATCTAGCACCCAGCACTTCTAATCCCGATCAGATTCGTAAAGGTATCAGCAGAAAAGTTAGTGATGAACAAGCCGATCGCATAATCCTGAATATGAACGACACTACGGTTGAATTAGGAGAATTGCGCGATTTACTAAATAGAAAACCTATTGATAATCTTAAGGAAATTATTGTAGTCCGAGACGGTGAAGTAATCCCCTTCTTTCCATGAAACTAAGGAATGATAAGGCTAATGGCACTTAGTTATGAATTAGAAATGGCAGCAGATTTGGATTCTCAGCAAGCGTTGCAAATTGTCGCGAATACATGCTTATTACAATGGCAAGGTGAGCAGCTCATAGGAAATGGAATCCAAGTTAGAGCATTTAAAGAGAGCGAGGAAGATAATCAAGAATTAACAAAACAGGCTTTCGGATTTTCACCCACCTTGATTGTTAACTTTCGGATCAAGTCTGGTCAACATAGTGAACAAGCTGAACGAATAATGATACGGGCAACGGCAGCATTATTACAGGCTACTTCTAAGGACGCAGTTCTGCTATTTAACTATGAAAACATTGTTTTGCAGAGAATTCATAATCAACTAATAATTAATCAAGATCTTTGGGATGCATGGAAGGCAGATGAACTAAAGAAAATAGGAATGCCACACACAATAGCGGTATTATCTTCACCTCTGCTTTAAGAGGGGAAAAGACTCTTGACCTGCTTCCAATCACTTGGGGGTATCTTCTAACATTCCTAGCTGTAAGCAATTCTAGTACAGCTCTAAGGCAACTCCTCGGCACATTGCTGTCGCTTCTCTCCATTAACTTTGCAGGGCCCTGCTGGCGATGCCCAGCAGATTAGAGGATTGGGTGCAAAAAGCCCCCGGTGCTGGTGGCTAGGGGCTGATGTGAAATTCTATCAGGGCTATTAATCGTACAGAGAGTTACGCTAAGACTGTACAGCTCTGTCAGCAAGGCATAGAGGCTCCTATGCCATTAACGACGAATAGCCTGACTCATCAGCTAGGCTTATTACTAGAAATGAGTGAAATCAGCCGCTTGAATTGAGGGTGGACTACTTTTCTGAAAATGTGCTGCCAATAAAATTATCTGGTGAAAAATCTAAGGCTCCAACCCTGATGCTGCCGTTGATTAGTTGCCGGGCGCGCAGCTAACCGAGGTCCTAGACAGCAGAAGTTTCAATGTCTAGAATGTATATATAGCAATCGTTTCTAAGCTCCGTGGCACTATTCTGTGCTGATCTCGGCTCGACCCTATAGGAGGTATTTATGGTACCTGCAATTAGGCTCCAACTTTGGAGAGCTACTCTTGGCGTTTTCGTGAGTCTAGGGTTTGTATTGAGTCATATTGCATTGAGTCAGGCTACAGCGGTTCAGCCTGCTTCTTCAGCAAACTCATCTCCTGTTGAAAGAACTGATGCTACAGAGCTATCGGCAGACATAACTTTTGCCCCGCTGTCTCCCTCATGCCCTTTGCCGCCCATCCCGTTGTCGGACGAGGCTGCTAGTAAGATGGCATTTTTTTCCTACTTTCGGGAGCTATTCGCGTTTGCACTTGAGCAGCGTCAAAGCCCGCCCCTGGATGACGTGTTCCAACAACTCAACACTGCAGAGCAGTATCAAAAACAGGGTCGGTCTGATGCGGCGGCAGCAGTGCTAGATCGCGCTCTTTCAACTTACCGAAACGAGGAGAGATCAGCAGCAATGGCTGTAGCCCCTCCCAGGCTTGCCAATACTGCTCGCCTTTGGGCTCTTTCCAAGTTTATAGAGCTTTATGCGGCATCAGGGCGAGCAGAACAAGCTGTTCCATTGGCAGACGAACTCGTTGTATTTACCCAAAGCCTTCTCAGGCAAGATGATATCTCCTTACATATATTGGTGGGTGCTGCCGATGTTTACCAGGCTATGGAACAGAACAATCAGGCACATTCTGTTCTCACTTACGTAATACAGAGCACGGACGCTGTTGAAGAACCCTTTGTCAAAGCAATTATTTTATCTGAGGTAACTAAAGTTTACGCCAATCTAAACGACTTTACCCGTGCTACTGAGGTGTTACTCCAAGCGCAGGAGTTTGCCAATGTCGCTAATGGAGTCTCTCAAAGGAATGCAAGTACGGTGGCACTCATCCCATCCTATCTTGCCCTGGGTCAGCATGAGAATGCTTCCTACCTCGCAGACACAATCGAACCTCTTGAGCTACGTCAGCAGGTACAGCAAGCAATTAGCTGTGCTCAGGCGAATCCACCGCAGTGATTTGCAGTTCTCTTGACTGAAACTAGTGTTCAGTCAAATAGGTAGTGTTCTAGACACGGGGAATTGTGAATGGACAATGGGGGAGTTGCTCGTCTCTCTTGCAGTCACTCATCCCATGGTTGTTGAACCAATTTGCTGTCCGGTCTACCACATCACGGATGTCGTCAAACACGGCAAAACGGATGCTGGCAAACAACGCTACAAATGCCGCAATTGAGAGTGTTCCCGTTGATCGCTCGGCAAGACAAATCCTACTCGTTGTGGGATGCAGTCAGTTTTGTTTTGATGTGCCAGCGTGGTGTGACAGAGGCGTTGACCACCGACCGACATTTTGAGCAGGAGGGTTTTGTAAAACTGTTGTAGCTAGCCTCCTGATACTGCGTCGGTGCGGACGGCACAGAGGTTAATGGTAAGAGTTGGAGCTTTTCTGCCGCCGCACAACTTCAACGTTAAACCCAACCTGTTTCTTGAAATATCGACTTTGAATAGGCAGATGACACTGCTGGAAGGTAGTGTCATCTGCCTATTGATCAAGCCGAGCACTCAATGGCCTCAACCTGCTGAAGGCCTATGAGTTGAGTAGTTGCCTGTGCGCATAACCAGCCATTCTGGCTTACCTCACACCTAGACCCACAGGGGAGGCTGACATAGCTGAGTGCAGTGTCGGACAAATTTTGGAACGTTTCACGAAAGAGCTGCCGCGAGATTGTGATGCTGCTCTGTGGCGCGGGGCAACTAAACCAAGACTCAGAGTTATTTCATTAGGTGTCTCTTTTTGCAACTAAGTCATGGTTCTGCCACAGGCGTTCCACTGAACGTAGGATTGTTCTGTCCGGTAAGAATGGTGATTGAGCCGAATTGCATCACGTACCTGGTCAAGTAATCGTTTTGGCAGAGGTGAGGCATCTATGAGTATTTCTGTACGATTTGCAAAGGAATCTTAAGTTACAGAGCACCCCAATCGTCGGGTATTTATACTAAAATTCTCCATATAAGATCTCGTATTCGGCATTTAGGCTGATTTTTTTCTACCTAAGATCTTTATATAGGTGTTTAGGCAGACAGATTTCCATCCAAGATCTCCTAGCGGGGATTGAGGCAGAATTTTTTCCTCTAATTACGAATTAGACCGCTGAATTATCCGTAGAGTATATCTATGAGCTATCTTTCAGCATTTTACGGGGAGAAATACTCAGCTCATGAATCCAACTTTTTTGACCGTCGCACGTCAAGGTAGAAATGGCTGGAAACGTTACCTGGCTGGGACACTTCTAGCTCTTGGCGTAACACTAATTATCGCTACGCCTGTCACGATCATTAGTGCTTATATTTCAGATATTTCTATTGAAAATGAAGATTTGCTAGTTTATGGAAATCCCATCCGTACTATCGTTTTATTCGGATCATTTGGTGCTGCGTCCCTTCTAGGCCTTTTTCTAGCAGTGACACGAGTTCATAGACGTAAGTTTATGACTTTGTTCAATCTAGACACTGCTATTGATTGGTTTCGTGTTATCAAAGGCCTTATCGTATGGTTGGGGTCATACGGCATTAGCTTTTTCGTGTGGTATTTAATTTCTCCTTCGCGTTATTCCCTCACATTTAATATTTCAGAGTGGTTACCATTCGCTTTGTTGGTTTTAGTCGTCGCACCAATTTTATCCTTGCTTAGGGTTCTCTTTTTATATGCATATCTGCTTCAAGCAGCAGGTCTTTTGATTCGGCACCCTCTCCTTTTGTCAATAGTTTGGAGTCTTATAGTTGGCAGTCTTTCTATTAATTTAAAGATGCCAAGATACTGGATTTTAAGTGTTGCCTATTCGATGTTTATTACCTGGATAGTAATTAAAGATAATAGGCTTGAACTAGCTATCGGGCTGGTTATTGCTGATAGTCTTATTTTCTTGCTTTTCATAAGCTCCTCCGACTCTTTAATTCAAACACCAACTGTTTTCAAGAGTGCTGGTTCTGCTCACTTCTTGGCTGTTTTAGTAACTTATGTTCTCAGAGCTGGTTTATTTTATTTCATCTGCTTTAGCAGACGGAGAAACTTATCCGCATCTACTATTGATTGATCGACATGGTTAGTCAGCAAGCTTATAATTACTGTCTAACAACCGTGGTGCAGCGAACTATTGTAAGCCACAGGTGGGTGGCAAAGGTTATTGGTAGCCGCTGACCACGAACGTTAGACCGTCTGCAATTAACTTGTTTCTTGAAATATCGGCTTTGAATGGGCAGAATGACACTGCTGGGGGGTAGCTGAGGTGACTATTGATCAAGCCGAGTACTCAATGCCCTTAACCTGCTGAAGGCTTGTGTGTTGAGTAGTTGCCTGCGCGCGCAATTAGCTGATCTGACTTACCCCCCACCTGTACTCATAGGAGACCCTGGACGTAGCTAAGTGGAAATTGTCCAGCACAGTGTTGGACAAATTTTGGAACGTTCCACGAAAGAGTTGCCAAGAGAGATTCTGATGCTGCTCTGCGGCGCGAGGCAACTAGCCGATGCCACTGTATGGCCTGGTCGGGGTTCCTCCCAGGTGCCAAGGCCTTAGCTTTCCTTCTATTGGACCGAAATGGTCCTAGGTGGATGGGATGGTAAAGATAATTGGTGCGATCGCCCCCATTAATATCTATCGAATCACCGTCGGTTGAAACCGGGTTAGGTAGCAGCGGATTGCTTTAAGAGGGAAGCGATCGCCTGAATTAACGCCTGCGGTTCGAGCGGTTTGGCCATGTGCCGCTGAAACCCCGCCGCCATAGCCTGCCGGTAGTCAATTTCTCCGGCATAGGCGGTGAGGGCGATTGCTGGTACAGTGCCGCCTTGCTCCGCTGGCAAGGCTCTAATTTGCCGCAGCAGCATGTAGCCATCCACATCGGGCATGCCAATGTCGCTCAGCAGCACCTCGGGCATGAACTGGGTTAGGGTAGCGATCGCCTCATCTGCGGTCGCCGTGGCGAGCACATTGGCCCCGTGTAGCTCTAGCAAAAAGGCCAGAAACTCACGGGTATTGTCGTCGTCATCCACGACCAGAATACGAGTGCCCCGCAAATCTATGGAAGCCTTAGAGGGAGCCGGGTCTGGCTTTGCTACTGGCTGATGCGGCATCAGCGGAAGCCTGACGGTAAAGGTAGCTCCCTGTCCGTCACCGGGGCTGTCTGCCTGGATGGTGCCGCCATGCAGTTCGACCAGGTAGCGAACGATCGCCAGCCCCAACCCCAGTCCACCAAAGCGTCGAGTTGTGGCAGAACTCTCCTGGCGAAATTGCTCAAAGACATAGGGCAGAAAGTCGGAGGAGATGCCCTTGCCGGTGTCGGTTACGGTAATGCGGGCGTGGGAGGGGTGATAGGGTGAGGAAGAGTCTGCCCCCCGATCTCCTCCCTCTTGCTCCAGCCATACTTCGACCCGTCCTCCCTCAGCGGTGAACTTGACGGCATTGGTTAAAAGATTCCAGACTACCTGTTGCAAGCGTCCGGAATCGCCCATCACTTGCAATTTTGGATTTTGGATTTGCGATTTTGGATTATTGTCCCTTTCCAATCCAAAATCGCAAATCGTAAATCGTAAATCGATTGATTTAGCTTCTGCCGCGAGTCGAACGGTTTCCATGGCCGCTTGAATGGTGGCTGCCAAATTAACGGGCTTAGTCTCAAGGCTGAGTTTGCCGCGCAGAATGCGAGAGACATCGAGCAGGTCGTTAATCAGCTGGGCCTGCATCTGGGCATTGCGCTCAATCACTTCTAGCGCCCGCTCGGTTTTTTCGGCGTCTAGCTGGCGCGTGCGCAACAGCTTTGCCCAGCCGAGAATGGGGTTGAGGGGCGACCTGAGTTCGTGGGAGACGACTGCTAGAAATTCGTCTTTGATGCGACTAGCGGCTTCGGCGGCTTCTCGGGCGGCCTGTTCCCGTGCCAAAAGCTGTTCGCGTTCGGCTTCGGCGCGTTTACGATTGGTAATGTTCGTGCAGAGGATGGTAATGCCCTCGGGACTTGGGTAAACGCGATTGTCAAACCAGACATCCCAGGTATCGTAGTAGTACTCAAACTGAACCGGGGCCTGTTCTCGCATGACCTGATGCAGGCGATGGTAGTACTCTGTTCCAACCAGGTCGGGAAACAGCTCCCAAATGCGATGGCCTAAAATTTGGTCGCGCGGCCTTTGCATGGTGATCTCGGCCTGGGGGTTGAGATAGGTCACGCGCCAGTCGTGATCGAACGACAAAAAATCTTCGCGGATGCTGGCTAAAAGGGTGTATAGTCCACGTTCTGCAATTTCTGCCTGCTGGCGCAGGGTTTGTTCCTGTTGTAAGAGCTGTTCTCGCTCGGCGGCGGCTTGTTTACGCTCGCTGATATCGATACTCAACCCGTACCAGGCTTCAACTTCTCCAGCTCTATTCCGACGCGGCAGCGCCCGAAATACGTACCAGTAATACTCTCCGTCATGACGACGGTAGCGGATTTCACCTTCGTAGGGTTCACCCGTTTGCCGACAGTGCTCCCAATAGGGGAGAATTCGCGCCAGATCATCAGCATGGGTAGCATTTGCCCAGCCAAAACCAATGGCTTCGGCTTCTGTTTGTCCGGTGAATTCGTACCAGCGATCGTTGAAAAAGGTGATAGATCCATCTTGCGCCCCCACCCACACCAGGGCAGGGGCAGCGTTAGAAATGATGCGAAACTCAGCTTCACTGCGCCGCAAATTCGCCTCAATTTGGGCGCGTTCGATCGCACTCCAAATCCGCTCGGCGACTTCCTGTGCCAAGGCCACTTCGTCCGGTGTCCAGGCTCGTGGGCTAACGGTATGAACGGCCAGCCCAGCCACAAACTCACCGTGCTTGATGAGCGGAATGCCAATGTAGGCCTTAATCTGCATGGTGGCGTAGGCCGACTGCTGATCGATTGTCAGGTTAAGATCGGTGGCCACATCAGCTACGCATACCGGCTGACCCGTGCGGTATGCGGCCAGCAACTCCTGACCAAAGGAATCAATCGGGTATTTACCGACAAGGGCAGTGGCTCCGTTGACGTAGTCTCGCTCAACCACATAATCAGCGTCACGCACCTCGAAGTAGGCGACGCGGTTCGCGCCGAGATACTCGCCCAGCAAACGACTGGCTATTGCCTGAACCGCAATCGGGTCAGCCAAGGGACGGAGTAAGTCAGTCAGGGAAACGCGAAACGCAGACAAGTCGGCGGCTTGTTGCAAAATAGCTTCTGTCGCTTTGCGCTCCGTCAGGTCAAGGGCAAAAAAGATACCCGTGTCTGGATCGTCCAAAAACGACGCTCCGGCAATCAGAATCGGAACGCGATGCCCCTGCTTATGGATATATTTTTTCTCAAACGGGGTGCTGAAGCCTTCGGCAGCAATCTCTGCCAAAGACGCTTCGTCCTGGGACAGCCATTCAGGGGGTGTGATGGTTAGCCAACTAATCTGTTCTGCTTCCATTTCCTGGCGGGTATAACCAATTAGATCGAGCAGGGCATCATTGGCCTGCAAAACACCACCTGAGCGTGACCAAATCCCCATCGGCACCATGTTGCACTCAAAAATGCGGCGGAAGCGTGCCTCGCTTTGGCGCAATGCCATTTCGGTTTGCTTGCGATCACTAATCTCCGTCAGGAAAATGGTCAGCCCATCGGGCGATGGATAAACCCGATACTCAAACCAGCGGTTCCAGGCGGCAAATAGCCACTCAAACACCACCGGGGTTTGCTCGCTCAATGCCCGCTGAAACTGCCTGTGAACTTCGCTGTCCGCCGTTTCGGGAAACAGCTCCCAAACGATTTGACCCAGCAGGGCGTCCCGCTCCGTATCCACAATTTCACAGTAGCGATCATTGACGTAGGTGAAACGACAGTCTTGATCCAGCGCTACAAAGGCATCACTGATTCTCGATAAAATCGTTTCAGAGCTATTTGGGTTCATCGTGGGTCACAGGACAGAGTCTGAATCAGAGTGCTATCGTCGGTTGGGCCACAACAGCTATTTCTCAGCTATTGCAATGGAATAAGCCGAAATCCAGGGAGGGAAAAAACTGTAGGGTTTCTCCGTGCCGGTTTTTGGCCATTTGGTAGGAGTAGTCCATCTATCTTTCGAACGAATTCTCGAGATTGAATCGAGGTGTTATCTTGCGCATGACATTCCCATTGGCTAAACAGCACCAGGCTCCCACTCTAAAGGAGCAATCGCTCGCCTCGTAGGTTGGGGTTGAGGTACGAAACCCAACGTCCACAGGCTTTAACAGCATATCAGTGCGCTATCTCTGGGCTGAGAAGGATTTAAGCCTTTAGCTACTTTCATTGCAGGCACTGTGGACCATTACCTGGTTGCGTTCCCTGCTCTTAGCTTGGTAGAGAGCCGTACCAGCGGATTTACTACGTCATTTCCCTTGAGCCCGTAGTGAGGAAAGCTTCTACCCGTGCGAGGTCAACAGTCGTTTCAGCGTCATGCCGTTGTAGCTCACCCGAAGCTAGCCAACGGCGTAGCGGATTGCTTCAACACGCGCCAGGGTGACATCTGGGGGCGACTCAGGCAGCATCAGGGTCATCTCTTCACCGCCATGTTAATATTGTGGCCCGCCTGAATTTGGCGCTGTAGAGCACTCTTCAGCTTGGCCCCCACGATCTGCTGCACAGCGGATTAAACACTTGTGTCTCCCTTTGCAACTAACTCATAGTTCTGCTACAGGCGTTCCACTGAACGTAGGATTGTTCTGTGCGGTAAGAATAGTGCTTGGCTATTGGGCAGTTCTAGCCATCTTAAGAAATCAGCTCTTATGGCCAAGTTTATCTAAATTCAGTAATTGCAATCGCTAGACTGACTGAGGGTAATGAAAAGGCTCAACATCGTAACTTTTTGAAGTTAGAGCAACGCTGTATCTAGGTCAGTGCGAGCGCAGATCTCTTGCAGATTGCGTTGCCGAAGAAAACCCAACAATTCTAGAAGGATTTTATTCCTAACCCGCCGTGGTATTGCATAGGACTTGCTCATTGGAATACGCAGATGGGGTACTAAATTAACAGTAGGTTGGGGCTGAGCTAGCTCAGCCCCAACCTACTAACTCTGGTGACTGATGATACTGAGCTGTTCTACAATTCAGCCCTCCTAGCCTCGCTGGCTGGTTGCATACAGCTCGTGCAGGTATAATGCAATACCTACTTGTCTATTTTAAGTTATATTACCTATCACTCTGTCGGATGGGATTATTATAGATGGATAAATTTCTGTTGAACTTTGTTTAAGAGATAGGGCTATGGATAGTTTGTTTAAGCCTGAAATACCCATAAAAGATCTTGAAATCCCTCTGGAGAGGGATGTGTTTTTACGTACCTTGATTCGAGAGTTAGCGGGCACGTTACAGGATGTCGTGGGCTTAGAGGAAGCCTCAGGGTTTATCAGTGTCGTTGGCCAAAACATGGGGAGGCAAATCGACCAGGACTACAAGGCGGCTCTAAAGGTATCCCATTTAACGCCAGAGCAAGTAGCCGATGTCTTGGTAGATTTAAAGAAGCGAATTCAGGGCGACTTTTTTATTATTGAACAAACAGATGAAAAAATTGTTTTAGGCAATCGGGCTTGTCCATTTGCTGAAAAAGTCATCGATCGCCCCGCTATGTGTATGATGACCTCCAATGTGTTTGGTTCCATTGCAGCGGACAATTTAGGATACGCCAAGGTAGAACTGCAAGAGACGATTGCGACGGGTGCATCTGGGTGCCGGGTAGTTATTTATCTGAAACCCACCCTAGAGGCAGAAGAAAGCCACGGAAGGGAATACTTCAAGGGAGAGAGCGAGGGGTGACTCCCGAACAGTTTCTCGAAGTTGCCAGAATTTTGCCAGAACCTGTACTTCTAATTGAGGGAAGTGGTCAGATCTTGGTGGCCAATCCGGCATTCTCCAAACTGCTGGGGTTACCCCGTCAGATATCGCAAGGGAAGACAATCTTTGATCTGGTGACGGATCCGCCAGATAAGGTCAAACAATATCTGCGGACTTGCTCCACCAGTCGAGAGCTCATACTTGGCTCATTGTCCCTAATGACTAAGGGTGAAGAGACTTGTTTGTGTCGCTGTGAGGGGGCTGTTATCCGTCCGTGGTCACCCGAAGCGCCTGCACTCATTTTCTTGCGGTTACAAAATCGAGAGTCTACTAGTAACCGATTCACTCTGCTAAATAAGAAAATTGATGAATTGGCAAGAGAGATCCAGCAGCGCCAACGAGCAGAAGAAGATCGGGCAAAACTTTTGGTGCAAGAACAGAACGCCCGAATGGAAGCTGAAAGGCTGAATCGATTGAAGGATGAATTTCTATCGACCGTTTCCCATGAACTGCGAACTCCCCTTAATGCCATCCTGGGTTGGGCTCAGATGCTGCGGACTACCAAGGCAGACGAAGCCAGGATGAATCGTGCTCTGGAGACAATCGAACGCAATGCCAGATCTCAGGCGCAATTAATTGATGATCTCCTCGATGTTTCACGCATTATTACAGGCAAAATTCGCCTCAATGTGCAAAGGGTTGAGTTATTGTCAGTCATTGAGGCCGCGATCGATACGGTGCGACCTGCCGCTGATGCCAAGAAGATCCGCTTGCGATCGGTGCTTGATCCAGCAGCAGGTCCCGTTTTAGGAGATGCCGAACGGTTACAGCAGATTGTCTGGAATCTGCTCAGCAATGCGATCAAGTTCACACCAAAACGCGGACGAGTTCAGGTTTACCTGCAACGCATTAATTCCCATATTGAAATTATCGTGGCAGATACGGGTCAGGGAATTAGTGCAGAATTCCTTCCCCACGTCTTTGAGCGCTTTCGTCAGGCAGATGGCTCCACTACCCGGTCCTTTGGGGGACTGGGGTTAGGTTTAGCGATCGTCCGTCAATTGGTAGAGTTGCATGGCGGAACGGTGCATGCTGAAAGCCTAGGAGAAGCACAGGGCGCAACGTTTACTGTAAAGCTACCTCTAATAGCGGTTGGGCCAACAGCAATTGAACCTGAACGAGTGCATCCAGCAGTGGGAGGCAGCGTTCCGTTTGCCGGCTCTCCTCGGCTAGACGGATTGAGGATACTGATCGTGGATGATGACGCGGATATGCGGGATCTGCTCACCTACACGCTAGAAATTTGTGGGGCAGACGTCATAGTTGCAACGTCAGCAGACGAAGCCATCTCCTTGCTGACCAAATCTTCACCACCCATGCATATTTTAATTAGTGATATTGGCATGCCGGATGAAGACGGTTATGCTCTATTGCGTCGAATTAGGGCATTGGCACCAGAGCGTGGAGGTCGAATTCCAGCGATCGCCCTGACTGCCTATGCCCGATCTCAAGATCGCACGGCTGCGCTGTTAGCAGGCTTCCAATCCCATGTTGCAAAACCCGTTGAACCTGCTGAATTAATTGCAGTCCTTGCGAATCTGGCTGGACGAATTAAAGGTATCTAGTACTTTGTCAAGGCAAAGAATTAGGGCTGTCGTAGATGGGTGAAACAAAGTGTTCACGAAGCGTCTCCAGCGAAGAAAACCCAATAGCAGTAGGCTTTGCTGTTGAGATGGTGACATAGGTAGATGCTGGATCCCCCAGATACGAAGAGTGTTGTTCAGCATTTTGACGGGTAAGCACTCCACTCTTCGGGATTAACCATCAGAGCTGTTTCTCAAGATAGCTAGAACTGCCCAATAGCAAGGCTTTCGAGATTTCACTTGTCTAAGTATCCGAGGCTTGCAAAGCCTTGCTGCATGAGGGATTAAGCGCTCTTAAGATCTACTTTAGAAATTAGCTCTAAAGGAAGCCGCTGGTGTTGAGTTCAAAGTTTGTGGTAGCCGCTGACCAGAACCGTTAGGCCGCCTGCGATTAACCTGTTTCCTGAAATATCGACTTTGAATGGGCAGGATGACACTGCTGGGAGGTAGCTGAGGTGACATTGATTAAGCCGAGTGCTCAATGGCCTCAACCTGCTGAAGGCTTGTGGGTTGAGTAGTTATCTGCTCGCGCAACTAGCCGGGTTGCCCATCTCCTGAATTCCAGCCGAGGGCCGGGCAAAACAAAACCCCCAGCGCTGGCCAGGGGCAGATGTGAAATTCCATTTACGCCGAATAGCTTACCCCTGCTACCGCCCCCACTGACAAGGGCATCCTAGGCAAGTAGCGGGCAGAAGTCCTGAATCGTAGATACATCCTGAGAACTAAACCCCCACAGGCACTTCTGGCCCGTGGGGGTTTTTGTTTAGTCTCTGCGCAGGCACTACCCCACCGTCCATCCCTTAGTCTTTTCTGCCTTCACGCGATCGTATTGGAA
>JAESFY010000102.1_pt1 | contig 53327 bp, 50 predicted proteins | sample 9266201 | NCBI WGS metagenome assembly JAESFY01 (sample SAMN14515071, study PRJNA621656) | algae metagenome | isolation source: Nodosilinea sp. WJT8-NPBG4 and co-occurring heterotrophs from soil, lower... | place: USA: Pinto Basin, Colorado Desert, California | collected 2006-05-27 | reverse complement strand
TAGACCTGACGGGCGTCGTGCGAAAGGCGCTCACGGCGGTGGAGGTGCATCGGCGCGACGAGGGATTCGCCCGCCACCTCTCCGGCGACATCGCCGACCTCTACGGCACTGCGGATGCCGTCGGCATCCTGGCGACATTCCATCGACTCGATCGTGACGTCTTGTCGCGGACGGCGCTCGTGCAGACTCTTCGCGGTCTTCAGAAGGGGGACGGCCGCTTCGTCGACGACAGTCACGGCGTGATGCATTCCACCGCCACCGGTGTCGGCGCCCTGTTCCTCCTCGGCGTCCGGCCTGCGCCGCCGGCGTTCGTCCGCGATCTGCTCGAGGCCGACCGGGTCGTCCCCTTCCTCGACGCTCTCGACTGGTCGGATCCCTGGGTCGCCTCGCACGACGCCGCCGGGCTGCTCGCCGTCGCCACGATGGTCGGTCTGGACGATACGAAGTGGTGGCAGGAGTTCTTCGCCTGGCTCGATCGTTCTCTCGACCCCGAGACCGGTCTCTGGCCGAAGGGCGGCATCGGACGGCTGGAGGACTGGCCGGGGCTCTTCGGAAATCTGGGTTGCTCGTTCCACTTCCACTTCCTGCTGCGCCATCACGGTCGACCCATCCCCGCCGCCTCCGCCGTGGTCGACACCTGTCTCGAGATCGCCACGGGAACCGGGGTCGTGTTCGGGGCGGGCGACTGGGGCTACCCGCAACTCGACTGGGCCTATTCGTTGGCTCGCGCGTCGGCGCAGTCCGGACATCGATTCGCTGACGCGCAGTCGGCGTTGCGCCGACTCGCGGAAGACCTTTCCCGATCGGGCGACTTCGACGACTCGGATCTGCATACCGTCGGCGCCATCTCTGCTCTCGTCGCCGAGCTCTCCGCGACCCTCGGCACGACGGTCGTGACGGGTCAGACCTCGTCGCCGACCACGGACCTGCGTCCGTTCATCTGAGGTCGCCTCCGGTGCCTCTGCGCGGATGCTCAGACGCGGCCGGTGCCGTCGACGGCGAGAGGTTCGATCGCATCCATCTCCTCGACCGTGAGCGGAGCAGCGTCCAGAGCCGCCACGTTCTGCTCGAGCTGCGCGACGCTCGACGCGCCGACGAGCGCGCTGGTCACCTGAGGATGACGCAGCACCCAGGTCAGGGCGAGCTGAGCGAGGGTCTGTCCGCGCGATGAGGCGATCTCGTTCAGAGCGCGGGCGCGGCCGAGGTATTCGTCGTCGATGCCCTTCTCCGACAGGAAGTGCGAGGTCGACGCCCGCGAGTCCGAGGGGATGGTGCCGTCGAGGTAGCGATCGGTGAGCAGCCCCTGCTGCAACGGCGAGAACACGATCGCGCCGGCGCCCACCTCATCGAGAACAGGCAGGAGACCGCGCTCGATGTGCCGATTGAACATCGAGTAGGACGGCTGATGGATCGTGAGGGGGATGCCGTGCCCCGCGAGGATGCGAGCAGCCTCGGCGGTCGCCTCCGGCGAGTAGTTCGACACACCCACATAGAGCGCCTTGCCCGACGTCACGGCGCTCGCGAGAGCGCCCATCGTCTCCTCGAGCGGGGTCTCCGGGTCGAAGCGGTGGGAGTAGAAGATGTCGACGTACTCGACACCCAGGCGTGTCAGCGACTGGTCGAGCGATGCGACCAGATTCTTCCGGGAGCCCCATTCACCGTAGGGCCCTGACCACATGTGATAGCCCGCCTTGGTGGAGATGATCATCTCGTCGCGGTATGCCCGGAGGTCGGCGGACAGGACTCGGCCGAAGTTGACCTCAGCAGATCCTGCTGGGGGGCCGTAGTTGTTCGCGAGGTCGAAGTGCGTGATGCCGAGATCGAACGCGCGGCGAAGAATCGCGCGCTGCGTCTCCCACGAGCGATCATGGCCGAAGTTGTGCCAGAGGCCGAGAGACAGGGCGGGGAGCTTCAGGCCGCTGCGTCCGGAGCGCCGGTAGACCATTCGGTCATAGCGGGCAGGGTCGGCGTCGAGCGAATCGAGAGTCATTGCGAGGTCCTTTTCCTGGTCATCTCTCCGGCAGCGGCCACGGGATCCAGTGCTCTGGATCGGGGAGCAGCGAGTCGAGCTCCTCCCACACCGATGGAGCGATCTCGTGGTCGAGCAGCCGTTCGAGATCTGCCACATGCGCCGGCGTCAGCAGACCGGTCAGCGTGGCGTCGATCCGCGGATCACGCACGCTGAGCTGCACGGCAGCGGCGGCGATGGGGATGCCCTGAGAGTCGAGCAGCGCTCCGATGGAATCCGCCGCCGCGACCACCGCGGCGTTCGCCTCGTGGTAGTGATATCGCGATGTGGTGCGGGGGTGGGCCGCGAGCAGCCCGCCCCCGAAGGGTGCGCCGTTCACCACGCCGACGCCCAATTCGCGAGCTCGGTCGATCAGCGGTTCGGCCGAGCGATCGACCAGGGTGAATCGATTGTGGGTGATCACGGCATCCATCACATCGAGATCGAGAAGATCGATCAGGTAGTCGATTCGACCTCCGGCGACGCCGATCGCACCGACGACGCCCTCGCGCTTGAGGTCGACGAGAAAATCGAGGGGACCGCCGGGTTCGGTGATCTGCGCGAAGTCGGCATTCTCCGGATCATGGAGGAACAGGAGCGGCAGCCGGTCGAGCCCCAGACGGGTCAGCGACTCTTCCAACGAGGTCCGCATCCTTGCGGCGGAGAAGTCATCGGTCGTCATGTCGCGGTCGAGCTTGGTCTGCAGCACGAAGCCCTCCGGCAGACCGCCGCGTTCGGCGATGATCCGTCCGAGCCGCACCTCGGACTCACCGCCACCGTAGTTGTTGGACGTGTCGAGATAGTTGATCCCCGCCTCGATCGACGCGTCGAAGGTGGCCGCACTCTCTTCCGGCGACGGGAAGTAGGTCTTCGTCGAGGCGGAGGCCCATCCCGCGGTGCCCAGGCAGATCGGAGACACGGAAAGGCCGGTTCGTCCCAGAACCCGTCTGCTCTGCATCAGAGTGGAGGCGTCGGTCATGAGTGTTCCCTCGGGTTCGTGTCGGCGTTCTTCGTGTCGGCGTTCTTCGTGTCGGCGCCCGCGACGGGCGCGAGAGCCCAGGCGACCATGTGGCGGATCAGCGCCCGGTGGCGGGGATCGTCGAATGATTCCGATCCGTGCCCGAGAGCATTCACGACGCACCGCGAGCCGGAGTCGTGCTCCTTCGACCAGGCGAGGTCGTGGCGGACTCCGTCGTGGATGTGGCTCGCGATCGTGAGCGTGTCGGGGTCGACGTCGAGCGCGCTGTACCTCTCGTCGTACGGGGCCAGCTCGTCGAAGCCGGGATCGATCGGGTGCGGATGGAGCGCCACGGGGTGCCGTCCGATCTGCGGATGCATGGACACTCCTGCGCGCCACGCACCCCCGACGCTGCGGCGCCAGTGAGGCAGGTCGCGCAACGCGATGATCGACGAGTGCATCGCGAGGATCGGGCGTCCGGCCCTGACGTGTCGGGCGATCGCCTCGTCGAGCGCCGCGGCGTGAGGGTCGGCGCCGCTGGCGCCGGCGAGATTGACCACGAGCAGCGAGGTATCGGGCAGTCCGTCCGTGACCTCGGTCACCGACTCGCTGACCACGACGTGGAGACCGTCTTCGACGAGGAGTTGCTGCATGCGCGCGGTGGTCGTACGCAGTCCGTGCCAGCGGTCCTGATACGGATCTGCTGCGCTGAGTATCAGTGCCTTCATGTAGGCCTCCTCGCCCGGTACGATGATTTTAACGTTTTAATCACCGTACGCGAAAGGGGAGGCCATGGACAAGGTCGTCACGCAGCGAGCACCGGGATCCGGCGACGTGCTCATCGTCGAGGCGGCCGGGATCTCCGTTCGCTTCCGCTCGCCGTATTACGAGATCATCGAGATCGACGTGCGTCCTGCGGGGTCGCCACATCCGGGCATCCTCGTATCGGCCGCTTTGCCGTTCACCGACACCCACAGTGCCGTGACGACCGATCGCGCGGTCCTGGCGAGCGGGTATCTTCGGGTCGAGTTCTCGGCGGAAGATGAGAGGCGCGCGCAGCTGTACAGCCATGACTTCCCGGCCGGGACGCTCGTCTTCGGGGCGGATTCACTCTCCATCCTCCTCGACGATGCTGCGGCAGAGCCCGGCCTGCCCGGACTGACGTTGAGCCCGTCCGGGGTAGGGCTGATAGCGCTGAGCGGATCGTCGCCATCGGACGACGGTCGAAGTGCGATACAGGTGCCGGTGGGCACGCAGGTGACGCTGGTGCATGGACCGGCGCTCGAGAAGCAGCGCAACAGGGCAGCGCTGGCGCTGTCGCTGGTCGCGCTGTCCGAGCAGGCAGGGTGATCGATGTGAACCGGGTCCGGATCGGCGACGTCGCGGCGCACGCCGGTGTCTCGCCCGGCACCGTGTCGAATGTCGTCAACCGTCCGCAGATCGTGCGCCCCGACACGCGAGCTCGGGTCGAAGCGGCGATGAACGAGCTGGGCTATGTGCCGAACCTGATGGCGCGTCAGCTCCGACAGGGGCGATCGAGCACGATCGGCCTCATCGTCCTCGATCTGGCCAACCCGTTCTACACCGACCTCGCGCACGGCGCGTCGACGTCTGCGGAGGCGAGAGGCGGTACCGTGCTCATCGCGGCGTCGAATGGCGAGCCGTCGCGGGAGCAGCGCCTTCTGCGCACATTCGAGGAGCAGCGGGTGCGGGGCGTGCTGCTGGCGCCGGCTGCGCAGACCCTGTCCGCGCTGTCTGCGCTGAGCGCCCTGGATACCCCGCTCGTGCTCATCGACGGCCCGGAGGGAGTGGTGGGCGTCTCGAATGTCAGATCGGACCACCTGCGCGGTGGCGAGTCGGCCGTGCTCGACCTGGTGCGCGGAGGATGCACTCAGATCGTCTGCGTCACCTCCGACCGGGGGCTGCCCCAGGTGTCGGCGCGGCTCGAGGGCGCGCGGGCAGCGGCAGGCAGGGCCGGCGTGTCGATCGAGGTCGTGCAGGTGACCGGAGTGGGGATCGCGGACGGGATGGCCGCCGCGGACCGGGTCATCGCCGCGAAGGGAGACGGCCCGCTCGGCGTCTTCGCCGTGACGGATGTGCTCGCCTTCGGCCTCGTCCAGGCGCTGCAGCGGTCCTCGATCCTGCGCTTTCCGGACGACATCCGCGTCGTCGGGTACGACGGCATCGAGCTCTCCGCGGCCTCCGTGCCCTCGATCTCGACGGTTCGCCAGCGGGCGGCGGAACTGGGCAGTCTGGCCGTCGAGATGCTCGAGGATCTCATCTCCGGGGAGCGGATCATCCCCTGCGATACGGCCCTCGTTCCGGAGTTCGTCTCCCGAGAATCCAGCAAGAGTTCACATCTGTGACATGCGTTTCACTATAGTGGAGGTGCGTCACGAGTAGATATCCGCGATGAAGGGGAGCTGAGCCATGCGATTCATGAGGGTCGGACCTGCAGGAGCCGAGCGAGCGGTCGTCCTGGATGACGAGGGTGGGGCATGGAGTCTCTCCGGCATCACCGAGGAGATCGACGGCGCGTTCCTCTCGTCCGGCGGGATCGATCGTTCGGAATCCGCGCTCGCCGCCGGCAGCCTCGAACCTGTGGCCATCGGGGGCGCCCGCATCGGTGCTCCGATCGCTCGGCCGCAGGCGGTCATCTGCATCGGCCAGAACTACGCGGCGCACGCCGCGGAGTCTGGGGACAGCCCTCCGAGCGTTCCCATCCTGTTCTTCAAGCACCCCAACACGATCGTGGGTCCGTGCGACGACATCGAGCTCCCGCCGCACGCCGAGAAGGTCGACTGGGAGGTCGAGCTCGGCATCGTGATCGGGAAGCCCGCCTATCGGCTGGCGTCGGAGGAGGCAGCCGCAGATGCCATCGCCGGCTATGTCGTCTCGCACGACGTCTCCGAGCGGGACTGGCAGGTGCGCGACTCGGGCGGGCAGTGGTCCAAGGGCAAGAGCGCCCCGACATTCAACCCCCTCGGCCCCTGGCTGGTGCCCGCGCGGGACATTCCCGATGTTCAGCAGCTGCGCCTGCGATCGTTCGTCAACGGTGAGCCGCGCCAGGACTCGAGCACGGCGGACATGGTGTTCTCGGTGACCGAGATCATCCACCACGTCTCGCAGTACATGGCGCTCGAGCCTGGGGATCTGATCAACACCGGCACGCCACAGGGCGTCGCCCTCTCCGGACGCTTCCCGTATCTCGGTGCGGGAGACGTCGTCGAGCTCGAGATCGACGGTCTCGGCGGACAGCGCCAGCGGACGGTGCGAGCTCATGGCGCTTGAGGAGCGCTGCTCCGCGGACGTCGAGCGGTCAGGCGAGCGGTCCGAAGAGCGGCCCGCCGTGGATTCGGTGCCCGTTCCGCCGCCGGTGGATCCCGCCGTGCTGCCCGCCGAGTCGCCGCGCAGCGACTCGCCGGGGTTCGACCGGATGACGAGGGTGCTCTTCCGCATTCCGGCCATGGGCGGGTACTTCATGTACACGCTCGGACCCGCCGTGGTGATCCTGCGCGATGAGTACGGGGTGAGCCGCGCGGTCGCGAGCCTGCATGGTTCGATGTCGGCGCTCGGTGGCATCATCGCGGCGATGGTCGTCGTGCGCCTCATCGCCCTCGCCGGTCGTCGGCGCGTCGTCATGAGTGCTGTCGGAGTCTCCGCCGTCGGCATCGGCCTGCTCGTCTTCGGTCATGGCATCGCGTTCTCGCTGACCGGGGCCTTTCTGTGCGCAGTCGCCGGCAGCGTCTCCATCAACTCGATGACCGCGATCCTGACTCTCCATCACGGGCGACGAGGCAGCGCGATGCTCACGCAGGCGCATGCCGTGCTGGCGAGCATGGGTCTGATCGCTCCGCTGATGCTGGGCATGTTCGTGGCGATCGGCTGGGGATGGCGTCCCGCCTTCGCCGGCGTCTGGGTGCTGGGCGCGCTCATCGTCATCGGGCTCGCGCGTCTACCGCACAATGCGGAGCTCGATGGGCACGGGGCGGCAGGGAAGGGGCGCAAGGCTGCACCACGCCGACCGTTCCAGAAGGGCTTCTGGCTGCTGTATCTCGCGCTCATCCTGACTGCCGCCGCGGAGCACGCGACGCTGTACTGGGCCGCAGACCTCATCTTCACCAGGCTCGGCACGCCGATCGCCGTCGCATCCACGACGGTGAGCGCCTTCGTCGGCGGCATCTTCGTGGGCCGCCTCATCACCGGCCGCATGGCCGAGAGACTTCCGCCCCTCATGCTGGTCACGTGGAGCGTGCCCATCTCGGTGCTGGGCTGGACACTTCTCTGGCTGGCTCCCGTGCTCGCGGTGGCCTTCATCGGGATGGCGCTGATCGGTCTCGGCATCGCGTGCTGCTTCCCGATGCTCGTGGCCATGATGAGCGGACGCTCGGACGGACAGCCGGATCGCAGCATCGCCCTCGCTGGTCTGGGAGCCGGGTTGGCGACCGGCGTGGCACCGTTCATTCTCGCGGCCGTCTCGGATCAGATCGGCCCGGTGCTGGGCTTCCTCCTCGTGCCCCTCTATCTGCTGGGTGGTTTCGGGCTGCTGCTCTGGTGCACGATCGCCGACCGGCGAAGGGCTAGGGCTGCAGCAGGCTGACTCGTCCGGACACGAAGAAAGTGAGGGTGGCCGATCGGCCACCCTCACTTCTGTGTTCCACGGCGGCGCCTCAGGCGCCGCACCTCAGGGGGCGGGGATCAGATCCTCCTGCAGGAACACCAGCACCTTGCTCGCGGGGTTGGTGCCCTGAGCAAGGGATGTGAAGCACTCCTCTGCGCCGTCCAGGCCGACCCTGGCGTCGACGAGTTCGGCCAGCTCCTCGGGGGCTGTGCCGACCCACGCGGCGGTGTCGCGGAATTCCTCAGCCGTGTAGCAGAAGCTCCCGATGAGCGTGCGTTCCTTGGTCGAAACCTCGAATGCGGAGAGATCGACGTTCTTCTGACCCATTCCGACGAGCACGATGCGCGCGCCGTAAGCGGCGATCGACGCCGCGGACCTCAGCGTCACCGTGTTGCCGACGGCATCCACCACGAGTTCGGGCCGTCGACCCGCTGCCCGGATGACGGTCGCATCGAAGTCGTCGTCGCTCATGGGGTCGACGACCTGGGCTCCCAGTCGCGCGAGGAGTTCTCTGCGGTGAGAGTCCGGCTCCGACACGATCACGGGGGAGGCGCCGATGCGCAGCGCGGCGAGCGCGCACGCCTGCCCGATGGGTCCGCCGCCAATGATCAGCACGGGCTCGCCGGGAGCGCACGACCCACGACGCAGCGCGTGGTAGCCGACGGCGAGTGGTTCGACCAGTGCGCCGTATTCCACCGGCATCGTCGACGGGAGCGGCACGGCGTTGCGGGCGGGAACGATGATCCGTTCGGCGAAGGCCGACACGATCGATGGCGTGACGCCCATGACCGTCTTGTTCGGGCACGCCTGGTCGCGTCCGGCCTCGCACTGTTCGCACTCGCCGCATGCCAGCACGGGGTTGACGGTCACGAGTGTGCCCACAGGCAGAGCGGTCTCGTCGACCTCGGACCCGACCTCGACGATGCGCCCCACGGTCTCGTGGCCCATGATCTGACCGTGCTGCCTGCGCCCGTTCTCACCCGTGAAGCCGTGGATGTCCGAGCCGCAGATCCCGGTGGCGATCACTTCGATCGACACCTCGGCAGCACCGGGCTCGGGGTCGTCGACGGTGACGACTCGCAGTTTCCACCAGTCCGTCAGTGCGAGAGCTCGCATCATTGGTTCCTCTCGGGCCTGAGGGCACGAAGACCCTCTTTCATAGTTACGATAGGTCTATCACGGATATGAATTCCACCGCTAGGTGGAGTTCGTGTGTGTGAAGTATAAAACGCATACTTGAACCCGACGTCGATCCCCGATATCGTGGGGATGTCAGCCCCCGCACGGGGCCTGTCGGTCCGAAGGAGGACAGGAAGCGTGAGCACCGTCGTTCACCCTGGAGTCGATCCGCGAGACATTCGCGGCGTCATCCCCATCATCGTCACCGCTTTCACCGAGTCGGGCGCCATCGACGCCCAGGGGATCGCGAGCCAGATCCGCTTCCTCGTGGAGCGCGGGATCGCCTGGGTGGGGCTCGGGTACGGAAGCGAGGTCCCGCGGCTGACGGCACGAGAGCGCGGTGAGATCGTGCGCATCATCCGCGATGCCGGCGGACGGGATCTCGGTATCGTGAGCAACGCCGAGGTGACGGGCCGGGAGACGGGCATCGAAGCACTGGAAGCGGCCGCGGACGGCGCCGATGCGGTGATGGTCCGCCCTGCTCACGTGCAGGGGGTGCCCGCGGAAGCACTGCTGGAGACCCTCGCAGGGGTCTTCGCTGCGGTGGAGGTGCCGATCATCCTGCAGGACGCGCCGCAGCACACCGGAGTCCTCCTCGATGCCGCCACCCTGGCGAACGTGATGCGCGAAGTCTCCGAGGTGGTCGCGGTGAAGATCGAGCCCCCCGCCGGAGCGACCGCGAAGATCGGAGACGTGCGTCGACTTCTCGATGGAGCCGAGGGACGCATCCTCGGCGGGTTGGGCGGCAAGGACTACATCCTCGAGCTGCGCGCGGGATCCGACGGCACGATGCCCGGTCCGGCGTACCCGGAGCTCTATCAGGCGATCGAGACCTTCGTTCGTGCGGGCCGCGATGAGGCGGCCTGGCGGCTGATCGGTCGACTGACCCCGCTCATGGGAGTCGGCGCCGTCGCGAGCAACATGGACGGCTTCCTTCACACGCAGAAGTACATCCTCGCGAAAAGAGGGGTGAAGATCGGCACCACGCTGCGTGCCCCGGCGAACGTCATCGGGCCGGACGTGGATGCTCTCGTCGACGAGATCTGGAGTGCGGTGGACGCGGAGCGCGTTCTCGCGGAGGCGATCGAGCAGGCCGCTGGAGCGGATGCATGAGCGGACGACGCATCGTCTCGGGACGCAAGGTCCGAGTGGGAGTGATCGGGGCCGGGTGGTGGAGTGGTCGTGTCCACCTCCCCACCATCGTCGATGATCCACTCGCCGAGCTCGCCGTGATCTACGACCGCACCGCCGCGCGCGCACAGGATGCCGCAGAGCGATTCGGTGCCCGAGCGGCGGTCACGAACGTCGAGGATCTGATCGATCACGACGTCGATGTGGCTCTCATCTCGACAGCCAATCATGTGCACCACGAACATGCCGCGGGCCTTCTCGACGCGGGGATCGACGTCCTGATCGAGAAGCCGATGACGGTGGACCCGGTGCAGGCGTGGGACCTCGTCGAGCGTGCCGAGCGCTCCGGGTCGAGGCTGCACGTCGGCTACACGTTCGTCCATTCCCCTTTGGCGATGGAACTGCGCGATCGTATTCGGTCGGGCGAGATCGGCGACGTCGTCCTCTCCACGGCGCTGTTCGCCACCGCGATCCAGCGGATGCTGCGCGGAGGGCCCGGACAACCGAGTTCCGCCGACGTTCCCTACTCGCCCTCCACGGCGACCTGGTCGGATCCGCACACCGGGGGAGGGCAGGCTCATGGGCAGTTGACGCATGCGACCTCGCTGCTGCTCTGGCTGCTCGACGCGGTACCCCTCGAAGTCGCAGCGTTCTCCGACACCCTCGGCGCGAAGGTGGACCTCGTCGACGCGCTCACGGTGCGAACTCTGGACACAGGGATGGCCTCGCTCAGCACCACCGCGACGGTCGTCGGCCACGACGAGCGCGTCGAGGAGTATCGCATCTTCGGGTCGGACGGTCATGCCCGTTTGGACACCCGTGAGTGGCGTTACGACCTCGTCACGCCCTCGGGGCCGCTGAGGGTCGCGGCCCCTGATCCTGCGGCCATGATGACGCTGTGCGAACGTGCACCGGTGCGCACACTGGTGCGCGCCGCTCGGGGCGAGGCGGACGTGGTCGCCGACGGCGTTCTGGGCGCCCGGACGACGAGCCTGCTCTGCGCTGCTCTCGAGGCGGCCGAGCAGCGCACCACCGTCGCCGTCGCACGCTCGATGGCGGACGCTCGACCGGGAGCCACCGCGCGATGATGCCCGCCCGTGTCGTCGATGCGCACCATCACCTCTGGGATCTGAGCGCCGGCAGGTACCCCGGCCTGTCCGGGCCTCGAGAGTCGCAATCCGATCCTCTGGGCAAAGGCTCCCTGCAGCGTGACTACCTGCTGAGCGACTATCTCGCGGATGCAGCGCGCGTGCCGCTCGTCGGGAGCGTGCACGTCGAAGCAGCCCACGACCCCTCAGCGCCGGTGGAGGAGACGCGGTGGCTCGACCGTGAGACGTCGTCCAGCGATCTTCCGATAGCGATCGTCGCTCACGCTCGTCTCGAAGCGCCTGAGCTCGGCGAGCTCCTCGACGCGCATCAGCGCAGCGGGCGGGTGGTCGGCATCCGGCAGATGCTCGACTGGCAGGGCGGTCGGCAGCGCCCCAGCGATCTTCTGGCGGACGCCCGGTGGCTGGCGGGTCTCCGCCTTCTTCCTCCGCGGCACCTGAGCTTCGATCTGCAGGTCGTCCCGTCCCAGTTGACCGAAGCCGCACGCGTCGCGGCTGACAACCCCGATGTCTGCTTCGTGCTCGATCACGGCGGCTACCACCTCGCCGGAGCCGAATCTGAGTGGCGGAGAGGCCTGGCGCGGATAGCCCGTGAGTCGAACGTCAAGGTGAAGGTCTCCGGATACCAGACGGTGGATCCGCACCACCGTGATCCGGGCTTCCGCGACTTCGTCCGATCCTGTGTGGACGCGTTCGGGCCCTCGCGGTCGATGTTCGCCTCCAACTTTCCCTTCGACGGCCGCTCGATCGACATGCACTCGCTCGTCGAACGCGTGGCGGCATCGCTCCCCGAACTCACCCCCGCGGAAGCGGACGAGTTCTGGGCAGGCACGGCCGCACGGACCTATCGTCTCGACCTCCATCCCACCGCAGTCCCGAACCCCGCAGCAGGCCAAGGAGAAGGAACATGTCAGATCTGAGAATCACGAACGTGCGAGTGCGCGCCCTCGATGCGAAGCCGCTTCCCGGAGAGCCGGTTCGTGCCCCGAAGAAGGCCGCCCCCGGACTCTCGGTTCCGATCGCCGTCTTCGACGACTATCGCGAGCGCAGCGCCCAATACTGGGGCCCCGTCGGGCTGGTGCTCGTCGAGGTGGAGACGGACTCCGGGATCGTCGGCTATGGGACGGCCGGCGCGGGCAACGCGGGAACCGCGGCCATCATCGAACACCAGTTCGGGCCGCTCGTGATCGGCGAAGACCCCTTCAACGTCGAGTTGATCTGGTCGAAGATGTACCGCACCTCAGCGCGATACGGGCGTCGCGGCGCGGCGATCGCGGCGATCAGCGGCATCGACATCGCGCTCTGGGACATCATGGGCAAGGCTCTGGGTGTTCCGGTGTACGAGCTGCTGGGAGGCGCCGTGCGCCAAGACGTGCAGGTGTACGCCAGCAAGCTGTACGCGCCGGCCGACCTCGACGAACTCGCGGATGAGGCCCGAGGCTATCTCGCCGAGGGGTACACGATGATGAAGCAGCGCTTCGGATACGGTCCGCAGGACGGCCCGGCCGGGGTCAAGGGGAACGTCGCTCTCGTGCGGACTCTGCGGGAGACGGTCGGGGACGATGTCGAGATCTCGGCCGACGCGTACATGGGCTGGGACCTCGAGTACGCCATCCTCATGGAGCGAGAGCTGCGACCCTACAATCTGAAGTGGATCGAGGAACCGCTCATGCCCCACGACGTCGATGGGTACGAGCGCCTCACCGCGGTGTCGCAGACGCCGATCTCACACGGGGAGCACTGCTACACGCGGTGGGATTTCCAGGAGCTGTTGGACCGCCGTGCGGGCAACATCCTCCAGCCCGACGTGAACCGGGTCGGCGGCATCACGGAAGCACGGAAGATCTTCGCCATGGGCCAGGCCAAGGGCATCCCGATGATCCCGCACTCCAACGAGCTGCACAATCTCCACTTCGTCTTCTCTCAGCTCAACTGCCCGTTCACGGAGTACTTCCCCCGTGCCGAGCTCGACCGCAACTCCATGTTCTGGTGGCTGTTCGACGGCAACCCCGAGCAGCAGGGCGGCCGGCTGAAGCTGGGCCGCGAACCGGGCATCGGCTACCGCCTGAATGAGGCCGTCGCCGAGGTCTTCACGGTGGAGCTGTGAGCGAGACGGGCGACCGTGCGGTCGCGGCGCGCATGATGTTCCGCAAGAAGCTCGATCCCGCGAAAATCGATGACTACATCACGGCCCACGATGAGATCTGGCCGGAGGTGGTGGAGGACATCCGGCTTCTCGGAATGCGGAACTTCTCGATCTTCTTCGACGAGGTCGAGTGCGAGGTCTTCGGTTTCTTCGAAGTGGATGACCTCGCCGAATACGACCGTGTCGGCTCTCTGCGTCGTGAGGATTCGGTCAGATGGCAGGAGTTCATGCGCAGCATGTCCCTCGACAAGGAGTCGCCGAATCAAGGTCAGCGGGGTATCCGCCGCGAAGTCTTCTACCTGCCCGGCTGAGCGGCGCGGACCTTCGTCTCCAGCGCCGCCACGGTCGCCGCCAACTCGCGATGGACGATGGCGGCGACCTTGCGGCTGTATCGGGGAGTGGGCATCGAGACACTGAGCGCTGCGACGGTGTTGCCTGCGGAGTCCCGAACGGGCATCGCTATGCAGCGCACACCGATCACGTACTCCTCCCGGTCTTCGCCATAGCCGGAGTCCCTTATCGCATGGGCCCGCTCGATCAGTTCGTCCAGCGAGGTTATGGTGCGGTCCGTGAAACGCTCGAGGGGCGCGGCATCCGCGTAGCGCGACCGGATCTCGTCATCGGTGAGTCCGGCGAGGAGGACCTTGCCCAAGCCCGTCGCGTGCGCGGGGAGTCGGTGCCCGACGGAGGAGACGAGTTTCATCGCGTGCGGGGTCTCCGAGATGGCGAGGTAGACGTTGTCCGTGCCATCCAGAGCGGAGAGCTGCACCGTCTCGCTGGTCGAGCGCACGAGATCATCCATCAGCGGCTGCGCCAGCGATGGCAGATCGGCGCTCTGCCGGTAGGCCTGGCCGATCTCCCAGGCTCGTATCCCGAGTGCGTAACGACGGGACGTGTCATCGAAATGGATGAACCCTCGCGCCGCGATGGTGTGCAGCAGTTGATGGCCGGACGAGTTGGGCAGATCGAGCGCCCTGACTATCTCGACGAAAGAGGCGGTCTCGACATCGGCGAGGTACTCGAGCACCTGCATAACGCGTTCCGCCGACTTCACGGTGCTCGGCGCCACGGCCGTCGATTCGCTGTTGGTCATCTCGTCCCTCAAGTCCTGTCGGCACCATCGCCGTTCGCCTGTATCGCAGGTTACCGCAAGGTCGCCGCGGGGCCCGGGAAATGTGAAGTCCGTTTCGCCGCTGTGAACTCACAGTTGACAACCGGTGTCGTAATCGGTTGAATATGTGAAGTGCGGATCGCATATGTGAAGTCGCATGGAAGCAAACTCAAAGGAGAGTGTGATGAATCGACGCATGATTCGGCTCGGGGCTGTAGCGGCAGTCGCCGCCTTGGTCCTGACCGGCTGTTCGGCCGGCGGAACGTCGGACGACGGCGCAGACGCGGAGGCCGAGACCGGACCCGTCGAGCTGCAGTATTGGTACTACGGATCCACGGAATCCACTCAGCCGGTCATCGACCTGTGGAACGAGCAGAACCCGGACATCCAGGTGGTCGGCACCAACCCCGGCAGTGGTGCGGAATACCAGGCGAAGATCATCGCGGCCAACAAGGCGGGCAACGCGCCCGATGTCGCCAACCTCCAGTTCCAGGACATCCCCGCGTTCGTCTCTTCGGGTGATGTGCTCGATGGAACCGAGTACTTCGAGCAGTATGCCGACCGTTACGCGTCGGGGCCGCTCGCATCCGTCACCTTCGACGACAGCCTGTACGGTCTCCCCACCGATGTCGGTCCCATGCAGTACTACTACCGAACCGACATCTTCGAGCAGTTCGGGTTGGAGGTCCCTACGACGTGGGAAGAATTCGAGGCGACCGCGAAGAAGCTGCATGATGCCGATCCCACCAAGGTCCTCGCGCACTTCTCGCCGCAGAGCCCGAACACGAACTGGTTCGTCGCATTGGCGACCCAGGCCGGATCCGACTGGTGGAGCGTCGATGACGGCAAGTGGAAGGTGGGGATCGCCGACGAGGCGGGCATGAAGGTCGCGGATCTGTGGGACGGCCTCATCCAGTACGGCGCTGTCCTCCCTCTCAAGGAGCGGACGCCCGAATGGAACGCCGCGATGGCATCCGGCCAGATCGCATCGATGGTCGGAGCCACGTGGACGGCGAACTACATCGCCGGGGTGGCACCGGAGACGCAGGGTCTGTGGGCCGTCGCTCCTCTTCCGCAGTGGGATCCCTCGGATCCGGTCGACACATACTACGGAGGCAGCAGCATCATGATCCCCTCCGGATCGAAGCACCCGGAGCAGGCCGCGGAGTTCATCGCGTGGTTCACGTCTGATCCGGAGTCCCTGCAGTTGCGAGCGTCGATCACCCCGACGTTCGTCACGATCGAAGATCCGTCCTCCGTTCCGGCGCTCTCGGAGCCGCCGTCCTTCATGCCCAACGATCCGGAGTTCTGGAACGTCGCCTTCGACGCCAACGAGGATGCCAAGGCCATCGGCTGGGGTCCGAACGTTCCGGTCGCCTACGCCGCATACGAGGATGCGCTCGCCTCAGCACTCGAATCCGGGGGCAGCTTCTCGGACGCTCTCCAGAAGGTGCACGATGCAACTCTCGCGGACCTGAAGTCACAAGGCTTCCCGGTCGCCGAATAGGAGCCACGACATGCATGCATCCGTCTCGACGACGGAGGCCCCGACGGGGCGCCGGAGGGTCGCACGATTCTCCGTCGCCCCGTGGATGTTCCTCGCACCGGCGTTGATCATCTCGGCCCTCGTCCTGTTCGCCCCCATCATCTGCACGGTGTTCCTGAGTTTCCGAGGGACGCGCGTGGGCGAGGGGCTACTCGGCAAACGCGAGGAGACCTTCGTCGGCTTCGAGAACTTCGCCGCCGTGCTGCAGAACTCAGAGCTGTGGGCGGGCATGGGTCGCATGCTGATCTACGCCGTGATCATGGCTCCGATCATGTTGGCGCTGGCGGTCACGTTCGCCCTGCTGCTCGACTCGGGGATGGCGAGGCTCGGAAAATTCAGTCGCATCTCGATCTTCCTGCCGTACGCGGTCCCCGGTGTGATCGCCTCGATCATGTGGGGCTTCCTGTACCTTCCCGGGGTCACCCCGCTGAAGGAGCCGCTCACCGCGCTCGGGCTGTCCGTGCCCAATCCTCTCGGATCCGACCTGATCTATTGGTCACTCGCCAACATCGGCATCTGGGGCGGCGTCGGATTCAACATGGTCATCATCTACACCGCGCTTCGCACCATCCCCGGCGAGATCTACGACTCCGCGAGGCTCGACGGCGCGAATGAACTGCAGATCGCGTTGCAGATCAAGTTGCGGATGGTGACGCCGGCGCTGATGCTGACCGCTCTGTTCGCGGTGATCGGCGCCCTCCAGGTGTACACCGAACCGCAGACTCTCAGGCCGCTGACGACGGCGATCTCCACGACTTTCATGCCGATGATGACCGTCTACAGCCAGGCGTTCATCGAGAACGATCTCTTCGGTGCCGCTGCGACCTCGCTCGTCGTCACCGCCATCACCCTGGCGGCTTCCGTCCTGGTGCTCCTGTTCAGCAGGAGCCGACTCATGGGAGACCGATCATGACCGGAATTCTGAACACGCCGACCCCGGTGGCCTCACCCCAGCCGTTCACGGCTCCGTTGCGCACCATCGCGCCGCGACGAGGGGGAGCGCGCAGGGCAGCGCGCGCGATCCCGACGATCCTGCTTCTCGGCGGTGCGCTCTACGCCCTGTATCCGATCCTCTGGATCGGTATCGCGTCCACGAAGACGCCGGCCGAGCTCTTCACCACCTCGACGATGCTCCCCAGCTTCACGGGAGGGTTCCTCGACAACGTGAGCACTCTCCTCAACCGGGATGGCGGATTGTTCCTCTCCTGGGCAGGGAACAGCGTCATCTTCGCGGGCGGCGGCGCACTGCTGTCCACTCTGGTCTCGGCCGCAGCCGGTTACGGCCTCGCGAAGTATCGGTTCCGTGGACGGCTCGTGGCGATGATCCTGCTCGTCGCGGGGATCATGGTCCCGGGCGTGATGCTGGTGATTCCGCAGTACCTGCTGTTGTCGCAGTTCGGTCTGGCGGGCACTTACCTCTCGGTGCTGTTGCCGAGCATCATCAGCCCGCTCGGGATCTTCCTGGCGATGGTCTACGCGCAGTCCGCAGTGCCCGACGAACTGGTCGAGGCCGGGCGCCTCGACGGGGCCAGCGAGTTGACGATCTTCATCCGGATCGCGTTCGCCCCGCTCATGCCGGGCCTGGTCACCGTGTTCCTTCTGCAGTTCGTCGGGATCTGGAACAACTTCCTGCTGCCGTACGTCATGCTCGCGGACTCCAAGACCTTCCCGCTGACGGTGGGGCTCTACGCCCTGCTCAATCAGGGATCGACCGAGCCCGCGCTCTACAACCTGGCCATCGTCGGGTCGTTCCTCTCGATCGTGCCGCTGATCGTCGTCTTCATCGTCCTCCAGCGCTACTGGAAGCTCGACCTCATCAGTGGCTCGCTGAAGGGGTGATCTTCGACGGAGCGGCAGCTGCTGACGCAGGGAACGCTCCGGCGTGATGTCATCGGCAGGGCGGTGCGCTCAGCGCGACGTCGGCGGAAGCTTCTCGGCGCCGTGCCGGTTCGGCTTCTCCGGTTCGGCCGCCGTCTCCGGAGAGGCGTGCGCGGGACCGGTCGGCGACTCCGACGTCGGGTAGTGGGGTTCGTCGATCTCGATCGCCTTGTCGCGCTCGTCGAGCGGGGGCAGATGGTCGAGGGGCTGCTTGATGTCGTCTGGATGGCTCATGCATCCAGCGTCCGATGGCAGCGGGATGCGGAAAAGGGGGTTGAGAACGAGTAGATCGTGTGATCCAGGGATGGGGGTCTCCGACCTTCTCCGGTATCCTCGCCAGCATGGCCACCGCAACGACGCAGTCCCCGAAACGCGAAGCCTTCGGGTCGCGGAACGTGTTCATCCTCTCGGCGATCGGCTCAGCCGTCGGCCTCGGGAACATCTGGCGCTTCCCGTACGTCGCCTACGAGGGCGGCGGCGGAGCATTCCTCATCCCGTACCTCTGCGCACTGCTGACGGCCGGCATACCGCTGCTCTTCTTCGACTACGCGATCGGCCACCGCTTCCGCGGATCGGCACCGCTCGCGTTCCGGCGCATGCACCGCGCCGCCGAGCCGCTCGGCTGGTGGCAGGTGCTCATCTGCATCGTCATCGCGGTGTACTACGCGGTGATCGTCGCCTGGGCGGCGATGTACACCTGGTTCTCGGCGCAGCTCACCTGGGGCGCCGGCAACGAGGAGAACTTCTTCTTCGTCGACTTCCTGAAATCTGCGGATGTCGCCGAGGTCGGCGTCTCCACTGACTTCGTGCCGCAGGTCGGCATCCCGCTGATCGGCGTCTGGCTGGTCGTGATCGTGATCATGGCGCTCGGCGTCAAGCGCGGCATCGGCAAGGCGAACATGATCCTCATGCCGCTGCTGACGCTCATGTTCGCGGTGCTCGTCGTGCAGGCGCTTTTCCTCCCGGGCGCGATGGACGGTCTCAACGCCTTCTTCACCCCGAACTGGGAGGCGCTCGCCGACCCGGGCGTCTGGGCCTCGGCTTATGGTCACATCTTCTTCTCGCTGTCGGTCGCCTTCGGCATCATGGTGACCTACTCCTCTTACCTGAAACGCAAGACCGACCTGACCGGCTCCGGCCTCGTCGTCGCCTTCGCGAACTCCGGATTCGAGATCCTCGCGGGCATCGGCGTCTTCGCCGCCCTGGGATTCATGGCGCAGGCCCAGTCGACGGACGTGGCAGGCGTCGCGACGTCGGGCATCGGTCTCGCCTTCATCGCCTTCCCGACGATCGTCTCGCAGGCGGCAGGCGGGTCCATCATCGGCGTGCTGTTCTTCGGCGCTCTGGTGTTTGCCGGCATCACGTCGCTGATCTCGATCCTCGAGGTGATCGTCGCCGCCCTCCAGGACAAGCTCGGCTGGGGCCGCGTCCGCACGACGCTCACGGTCTCGATCCCGCTCGCCGTCATTTCGATGGCGCTGTTCTCGACGACGACGGCGCTTTCCGTGCTCGACACGACGGATGCCTTCGTCAACGCCTTCGGGATCATGGCGGTGGCCCTCGTCGCAGTGGTGATCGTGGCCTGGGTGCTGCACAAGCTGCCGGTCCTGCAGGAGCATCTCAACCGCCGTTCGAGCTTCCCGTCGGGGCGGATCTGGAAGATCCTCGTCGGAGTGCTCGCGCCGATCGTGCTCGGCTACCTGCTCGTCACCGAACTCATCACGAAGATCACCGAGCCGTACAGCGGATACCCCGCCTGGTTCCTCAGCGTCTTCGGCTGGGGCATGGTGATCGCCCTCGTGATCTTCGCGTTCCTGCTCTCGCTGCTGCCGTGGAGCGGGCGCTCGCATGCGAAGGACGACCCCGAATACGACGAGTTCCTGGTCGAGGAGCACTACGACGCCGATCCGGAGACGGGCGCAGTGCAGATACTCACACCGCAGGAGAAGGGAACGCGCGCATGACCACGACAGCCATCATCATGATGATCATCGCGATGGTCACGGTCTGGGGCGGCCTGATCGCCGCGATCGTGAACCTCGCCCGGCATCCCGAGGCCGCCGAGGACGACACCCCGGTGCCCGTCGAACTCTAAGGGGCGGCGGGCGTGGTCCCGGCCGGATCGCCGGGATCCCGTCGCCCAGTCCGCAGCGCCCGAGCTGCGAGGTTGGGCCGGAAGCCCAGCTCCTCGATGACGGATTCGACGCGGGCGCGCGTCGTGGGCGAGACGGGAACAGCGCCCGTCACGACATTGGAAACGGTCTTGACCGAGACCCCCGCGCGAGCCGCGACGTCGAGCATCCGCGGCACGCGATCCGTCGAGCCGATGGCATCGGCGTGGGAGGCCGCCGGGGCGTTCCTCCGACGCATCTTGATGTAGTTGCCGCAGCCCTCCATCGAGCACCACCGGCCGGACCGGTTGCGCGATGCATCCCAGTACGCCCAGCGGCAGGAATCGCGCGAGCATGCCTTGATGCGCTCCCAGCTTCCGTCGGTGCGGACACTGTCGACGGCAGCGAGGATCGGCACGAGAAACGAATCGGCGGCGGATGCCAGGTGCGCACGGCCGTCGTCGCAGAAGTGCAGCTGCACGGCGAAGGCGCCGAGTGCGGCGTTCAGGCCCGCGATGGACCCGGGCAGCGGCTCGTGGCCGGCGTGCGTCAACAGCACTTCGCGCAGTCCCTCGCGAATGCGACGTGCGGTGGTGAGGTCTTCCGTCGTCAACGCGGGGGGAGCCGTGCCGGTGCGGGATCGTAGCCAGGTGGCGAGGTCGCTCGGGGAGTCCCAGCTCTCGTCGTCGGTCTGCCATTCGACGGTGTTCACGAAGTCGATGATCACCTGCGCTGCCGGAGGTGCGTCAGCCCGATCCGTTGCCATGACACCAGTGAACACCTTTCGAAGGTGTCAGGCAATCGTTCTTCACCGAAACGTCGACCACCGGGGTGCGGGGAGGACGTATTGGCACGGCTCAAGATCTCCCGGATTGCTTTACTGGTCTTCATCCGTCCCCGACCCGAGGTGAAGAATGACCATCACTGACACATCCGCCGCCTCCACCGGCACGGCATCCGAGGTCCCTGTCATCGCCCACTGGATCGATGGCGCACTGCGCCCGTCGGAATCCGGGCGCACCGCCCCGGTCTACAACCCGGCGACCGGTGCCGTGCAGGCTCGGGTCGCGCTCGCCGATCAGGCGGAGATCGATGAGGCGATCGCCTCGGCCGATGCCGGCTTCCGGGTCTGGTCTGGCTACTCGATCGCCAAGCGGCAGTCGGTGATGTTCGCGTTCCGCGAGATCCTCAACGCCCGCAAGCGCGAGCTGGCCGAGATCATCACCGCCGAGCACGGCAAGGTCGTCTCCGACGCCATGGGCGAGATTCTCCGCGGACAGGAGGTCGTGGAACTCGCGACCGGCTTCCCGCACTTGATCAAGGGCGCGTTCAGCGAGAACGCCTCCTCGGGCATCGATGTCTACTCGCTGAAGCAGCCGCTCGGCGTCGTCGGCGTGATCTCGCCGTTCAACTTCCCGGTCATGGTGCCGCTGTGGTTCGTGCCGATCGCGATTGCCGCCGGCAACGCGGTGGTGCTGAAGCCGAGCGAGAAGGACCCGTCCGCTGCGCTCTGGATGGCGAAGATCTGGCAGGAGGCGGGCCTGCCCGATGGCGTCTTCACCGTGCTTCAGGGCGACAAGCTCGCGGTCGACGGCCTGCTCGAGTCGACCGTCGTTCAGTCGATCAGCTTCGTCGGCTCGACCCCGATCGCGCAGTACATCTACGAGACCGCTTCGAAGAACGGCAAGCGCGTGCAGGCGCTGGGCGGGGCGAAGAATCACATGCTCGTCCTCCCGGACGCCGACCTCGACCTCGTCGCCGATCAGGCCGTCAATGCGGGCTTCGGCGCGGCGGGCGAGCGCTGCATGGCCATCAGCGTGGTGCTGGCGGTCGAGCCGGTCGCCGACGACCTGATCGCGAAGATCACCGACCGCATCCGTTCCCTGAAGATCGGCGACGGCGCCGGAGTCGACGGCGTCGAGCCCGACATGGGTCCGCTCATCACCGATGTGCATCGCGACAAGGTGTCGTCGTACGTCGACATCGCGGAAGCGGACGGTGCGACCATCGTCGTCGACGGCCGCGGGTTCACGGTCGACGGCCACGAGGAAGGATTCTTCTTCGGCCCGACACTGATCGACGGCCTGCCGACGACCTCGCGGGCCTACACCGAGGAGATCTTCGGGCCGGTGCTCGCCGTCGTCCGGGTCGACTCCTACGACGAGGGTCTCGCGCTGATCAACTCTGGCGAGTTCGGCAACGGCACCGCGATCTTCACGAACGACGGCGGAGCGGCCCGGAGGTTCCAGAACGAGGTGCAGGTCGGCATGATCGGCATCAACGTGCCGATCCCCGTCCCGGTCGCGTACCACTCGTTCGGCGGCTGGAAGAAGAGCTTGTTCGGTGATGCCAAGGCCTACGGCGTGCACGGCTTCGACTTCTTCACGCGCGAGAAGGCCGTCACGGCTCGCTGGATCGACCCCGCCGCGCGGAACGACGGCGCGCAGGGCGGCATCAACCTCGGTTTCCCGCAGAACAGCTGACCCCTGCCGACCCGGCCCCTTCTGCGCGACCCGGCCCCTTGTGAACGATCGCAAGGGGCCGGGTCGCGCAAAGAGGGGCCGCTCGGCAGGCGGGCAGGGGTCAGGCGCGCGTCAGCTGCAATGCGGACCAGAGTTCGGCACGAGCGCCGAACGTGTCGAGGTCGAGAGCAAGCAAGCCACCCGCTGTGTCGACGCGGGACCGTAGGGTGTGCCGATGGATGCCGAGGGCCTTGGCCGCGGGATCCCACGCGCCGTTGTGCTCCAGCCAGACCTCGAGCGTGCGGCGGAGATCCGCAGGAGCGTCCGGATGCTGTAACGGGAGCAGCATCCGCCGGGCGATGTCGTGCGCCTGCGTGTGCTCGAGGTGGCCGAGCAGCCCCACTCGCGCGATGTCGTCGAACTCGCTGACGGGTCGCTGCGGCGTGGCACGCGCGAGCGCCCGCTCGGACTCGGTGATCGCCTCGGGGAGACCGTCCCACGTCGCGACCGCGGAGAAGCCGGCGTGGGCGTGGTGGCGTTCGAGCAGGGCGAGGAGCTCGGTCCTGCCGTCCGCCGGTGTGATCGTCACGAGCTGATCGCCGCGCTCCGCGAAGAACACCGCACCATGGCTTTCGACCGCGAGCAGCTCGAGGGCCGAGCGCAGGGCTGCCGCTCCGCCGTCGTCTCCATCCGGCAGGGCGATGCATCCGACGCGGAGGGGATCCGCGGGAAGCGGACCCCAGACCTGGGAGACGGTGCGCTCCGCGACGCCGGTGATGCCGGCCATCAGGAGTTCCAGCACACCGGAGCGCAGCCGCCGCCTCGCCTCGTCGAGCGTGCGGCTCTGCTCGAGGGCGATGCTCGCGAGCGCGATGACGGCGTCGACGAGGTCGGCACGGGCGCGATCGAGAGCCCCGGTTCCCGTGCCGACGGCGAGGATGCCGCGCAGATCTCCGCGCTGCCCGAGCGTCTGCAGCGTGACCTCGTCGGAGCCCGCGATGCTCAGCCGCACGGCTGCGGTGCGGCCGCGTGCCAGGGTGCTCGCCACGGCGTCCTCTATCTCCGGTGCGAGCGACATCGGGATCTCGCGGCGGGTCGGCACGCGCACCCGGGCGCCCGCGGCATCGAAGAGCGCCACCCAGCAGCCCAGACTCTGCTCGAGCTCGCGCAGGATCTCGGCGAGTCCGTCGGGTCGCAGTGCAGCGCGGGCGACCGACCGCTGCGCCCGCAGCGAGCGCTCCAGCATCTGCCGGTCGTCGTCGGCGACGGCATCCGAGATGAAGCGGATGATACCCATGAACGGCGTCTCGCGGGGAACCTCGAACAGCGGCAGTCCCTGCGCGGTCGCGGCGTCGATCAGGTCATCAGGGATGCGGTCGTGCACGATCCCCGTCGCGAAGCCCAGCGCGAGCACTCCATGGTCGACCAGGCGTTGCACGTACGGCCGCACGGGCGTCGGGTCGGGGGCGCCGAACTGCACGCCGTCGGTCAGCAGCAGTCCGCCAGAGTCGAGCCAGGGAGTGGGATCTGGGAGATCGGAGTTGTGCGCCCACAGCACGTCCTTCGCGAGCAGAGCCTCATCGACACCGCTGACCGGGCGCAGGTCGAAGCGCGATTCGTTCAGCAAGACGCGAAGGGTGGCAGGCACTTCCGCATCCTGACCGATGCCGTTCTGTCCGTCAAGTGCGCGGTTGATCGACGGATTGGCGACCAACGTCGTCGGGTGCGAGTGGGATGATCAGGATGCCGCTGCCGCACGGATCCGAAGGACTGCCATGTCGAACCCCTCTCCCTCTGCCGTCTCCACCGCGACCAACGCCGAGGTGAGGGATGCCGATCGCTCGCGCGTCTTCCACTCGTGGTCGGCGCAGGGCTCGCTCGCGCCCCTTCCCCTCGCGGGCGGTTCGGGAACCACCGTCTGGGATGCCGACGGCAACCGTTTCCTCGACTTCTCGAGCCAGCTCGTCAACGTGAACATCGGGCACCAGCATCCGAAGGTCGTCGCGGCGATTCAGGCGCAGGCCGAGGTGCTGACGACCGTCGCTCCCGCCCACGCCAATGCGGTGCGCGCCGAAGCTGCCCGGCTCATCGTCGACATCGCGCCCGAGGGCTTCGAGAAGGTGTTCTTCACCAACGGCGGCGCCGACGCGAACGAGAACGCGATCCGCATGGCCCGGCTCTTCACGGGTCGGGACAAGATCCTCTCGACGTACCGCTCGTACCACGGCAACACCGGCGCGGCCGTCGTCGCGACCGGTGACTGGCGCCGCATCCCGAACGAGTACTCCCGGGGCCACGTGCACTTCTTCGGTCCCTACCTGTACCGCTCGGAGTTCTGGGCGACCACCCCCGAGGAAGAGAGTGCCCGTGCGCTCCACCACCTCGAGCGCGTCGTGCAGGCCGAAGGCGCCGACAGCATCGCCGCGATCCTCCTCGAGACCGTTCCCGGCACGGCCGGCATCCTCACCCCGCCTCCCGGCTACCTCGAGGGCGTGCGGGAGATCGCGGACCGCTATGGCATCCTGCTGATCCTCGACGAGGTGATGGCGGGCTTCGGCCGCACCGGCGAGTGGCTCGCGCTCGACGCCTTCACCGTCCGACCCGACCTCATCACCTTCGCGAAGGGCGTCAACTCCGGCTACGTGCCGATCGGCGGCGTCATCATCCCCGGCGAGATCGCGCACCACTTCGATGAGCGCGTCTTCCCGGGTGGCCTCACCTACTCCGGGCACCCGCTCGCCGCGGCCAGCGTCGTCGCGACGATCGAGGCCATGCGCGAGGAGGGCATCGTCGACAACGCCAAGCGCGTCGGCGCCGAGGTCATCGGCCCGCGGCTCGAGCAGCTCGCCGAGAAGCACGACCTCATCGGCGAGGTCCGGGGGAGCGGCGTCTTCTGGGCCGTCGAACTCGTCGCGGACCGCGAGACCCGTGCGCCGCTCGCCGCCGCATCGATCGGCGCGCTCAAGAGCGATCTGCTCGGGCGGGGGCTGCTGCCGTTCTTCGCCGACAACCGTCTGCACGTCGTGCCGCCGTGCGTGATCACCGCGGAGGATGCCGCGCGCGGCCTCGACCTGATCGACGACGCATTGGGCGCCTTCCGCCGCTGAGCGGGCGTCATCCGCTCCCTCGATCTGGCGATCAGGCTCCGGGCCGTCGGCGGCGCGCACGAGCGCCGAAGGCATCGAGTGCCTGCAGGATCTCGGTCGCCTGCCACTGGCGGTTGCGCCGGCCGGTGCTGGACTGGAACAGGACACCCGACGCAGTGAGCCTGTCGACGGCGGCCTGGGCGGCCGGGCCGCTCACCTGCAGCTCGCGAGCGACGACGCCGGTCGTGATGACGGGCTGGCGCAGCAGCACTTGCAGGAGCCTGCGCGCCGAGGAATCGCTTCGAGCACGAACAGCGGACTCCCACCTCGCCGCGATCTCGGTGATCGCTTTCTCGAGTGTTCGGCCGTTGGCGATCGCTGAGAACGCCGCCTCTGACATCGTCTCGACGATGGGACGGGCATCTCCGGCTCGGTACGCATCGAGCGCGCGGAAGTATCCGTCGGTGTCACCCAGCAGGCCGGCCGACACCGGCACCGTGACGTTCCTCGTGACGCCGGTCGCGCGCAGCATGCCCTGGACGAGCGCACGTCCAGTGCGGCCGTTGCCGTCGGGAAAGGGGTGAATGGTCTCGAACTGTGCGTGGGCGATGGCGATCTGCACGATCACGGGAAGATCGTCGCGGCGCGCGAATCGCATCACATCGTCCATCAGCTCAGGTACTCGGTCCTGGTGCGGGGGGATGAACGCCGCACCGTGCGGAGACACCGAGCCGCCGCCGATCCACACCTGCTCATCCCGCCACTGCCCGACGATGTTCGGAGCGGACTTCTCGAGCAGGGCGCGGTGCATCGTGAGGATCGCCGCAGGGTCGAGGTCATCGGCGAGCGCGATCGCCGCTTCCATCGCCGCGACGTTTCCGACGACGAGGAGCGCGTTCGCGGAACCGGATGCACCGATCTCGGCGAGCGCGAGCTGCTTGGCGCTCGAGGTCAGGTTCTCGACCTCGGAGCTCGAGGCGCTCTCTGTGCGCAGCAAGATCGCAGAGAACGGTGCCGCCATCGGACCCACTTCGGCATCGAAGCGGGTGAGTTCCCGGCCGGCGTCTTCGGCCACGGTGACGAGGTCGTTGGGAAGGTCGGCCACCGCGTCCGCGATGAGCGGCGGGACGGCAGCGTCGTAGGGGCCTGTCGCCGCACGGATTCTGCGCCGCGATCCCATCTCGGTGCCCGAGCGGATCCACGGTCGGGATTCGTATGTCGTCGCCGGCCAATCGTCCATAATTAAGGATAACTGGTTATCCTTAATTATGGAGGGCGGCAATCCCCTCATCGCGGAACTTTCCGCACTGACCTCTGACGGATGAGTTTCGGGCAGCGCGAGCGGAGACGCTCAGTCCCGCGTCAGACCTTCTCGGTCTGGACCGAGCGAGCCACGCCGATCAGTCGGCACTCGGTGTTCTCGTTCGCGACCCCGAAACGGATCAGCTCGCGAGCGTCCGCGCGATAGTCGGGCGGCGCGTCGGCGAGAGCCGCGGCATCCAGCAGGACGAATTCCGCGGATGCGCCGACGATGCGCAGCGCTCCCGCGGGAAGGCACTGCGCGACGAGCTGGAATTCGCCGGGGCGCTGGTGCACGACGACGCCCGTGATCGACCAGGCGGTCAACTCGTCGGCCATCGCGGTGCAGATCCAGTTCTGCTGCGCGACGCCGGTCACACGCAGCAACGCGGTGTTCCCCGGCAGATGCTCTGCCTGTCGCAACTCGAGGAGGACCCCCACCGTGCCGGCCATCACGTCGACGAGGATCCGAGTCACCTGAGCGTCATCGAACAGCTCGGAGTGCTGAAACGGGTTGTTCACCTCGGGAAGTTCGGGTGCCTCGAAGGGGATGCCGATGAGAACATCGTTCACTCTCATGTCGCTTCGCCTTCGCCGTCTCCCCAGGGATTTCAAGCCTAGCCGCCTGCCGTTCACACTTCGCCGCGCCAGTGTGATCGTGGGTGGTGGCCGACCGGATCGGGCAAGAATGGTCGGGTGGCGGGGTGCTCCCCGCAGAGAACATGGTGGGGAAAGGAGGACCTCATGATCGGCACGCTCAACGCTCTGATCGATCTCGTCGAAGCTCACGCAGATGGGGAGATCGACATCGCGGGGTTCGCCCGCGAACAGGGAACGACCGAGTATCACCTGCGCCGGATGTTCTCGGCGCTGGCGGCCATGCCCCTCTCGGAGTACGTGCGTCGGCGGCGGATGACCGTCGCCGGCGCCGAGCTCGTCGCGGGTGCCCCGAACGTTCTCGACGTGGCCGTGCGCCACGGCTACGGATCGGTCGAGGCGTTCGGACGAGCGTTCCGGGCCGTGCATGGCATCGGCCCGGTCGACGCGCGCCGAGACGGGGGTCCTCTCCGAACACAACCCACGCTCCGGTTCCGCCTGAGCGTCGAAGGGAGCACTCCGATGGATGTCACCATCACCCACCTGCCCGAGCTCGTCCTCGCCGGTCACGCCGTCGAGGTCCCGCTCATCCATAAGGGCGTCAACCCGCATATCCAGGAGCACATCGCCGCCATCCCGGCGGAGGAGCACGTGCGGCTGAAAGAGCTCGGCGACGCCGAGCCCGGCGGCATCCTGGCCGTCACCTCCGATGTCGAGCCGGATGCGCCGGAGGGCAGCATGCTCACGTATCTGCACGGCGTCGCGCTGCTGGCGTCGACCCCGGTGCCGGACGACCTCGACGTCCTGCCGCTCGAGGAAGGATCCTGGGCGGTCTTCGCCGCCCGCGGTCCATTCCCGGAGACGCTCCAGAACCTCTGGGCGGCGACGGCGACCGAATGGTTCCCGTCGAACCCCTGGAGGCTGCGGCCGGGGCCGTCGATCGTTCGCTATCTCGAGTTCACCGACGCGTACGCGTCGTGCGAGCTCTGGTTGCCCGTCGAACAGGGCTGACTCGCGCATCGGGTCGGGGAACCTCGGGTCCCCGACCCGATGTCGGTGGGCCCTGCCACACTGAGGTCACGAACACGGAGGCCCGTCATGGCGATCGACCCGAAGAAGACCCTCGATGCGTATCGGGCTACGCGTGGAGCCATCCGTCTGGTCGAGGTCCCGCCACTGCAGTACGTGATGGTCGACGGCGCGGGTGACCCGAACACGGCTCAGGCGTACAAGCATGCCGTGGCGGCGCTCTTCCCGCTGGCCTACACCCTGAAGTTCGCGAGCCGGGAGCGATTCGGCATCGACACCGTCGTGATGCCGCTCGAAGGCCTCTGGCACGCGCCGGACATGGCGGCGTTCACGTCGAAACGCGAAAAGTCCGCCTGGCTGTGGACACTCATGATCATGGTTCCCGATCATGTGACCCCAGAGATGTTCGCCGAGGCGGTCGACGGTGTCGAGGCCAAGGCGGTCAAGAAGAAGGAGACGCCGTCGCCCGCGCTCCGGTCCGTGCGTCTGGAGACTCTCGATGAGGGGCTGAGCGCCCAGACGCTGCACGTCGGGTCCTTCGACGACGAGGCTCCGGTCCTCGATGACCTGCACCACCGGTTCATCCCCGAGAACGGATTGCAGATGACCGGACTGCACCACGAGATCTACCTGAGCGACATGCGGAGGGTGGCACCCGAGAAGCTGCGAACGATACTGCGCCAACCGGTGGCGAGAACCACGGGATCGGATGCCGAGTGATCGGCGCTCTCACAAAGCAAGCCCCTCCGACACCGATATTCCGGCCGCGTAGGCTTCGATGATGAGCTCGGTCAAGCACGCCGCGCGGGAGGCCAAGGGGTCCGACGGATTCCGTCGGGTCGCCCGCATCGGTTTCATCGTCGTCGGCGTCATCCACATCATCATCGGATGCCTCGCCGTGTCCCTCGCCCTCGGCGGCGGCGGGGACGCCGATCAGGACGGCGCGCTCGAGCAGATCCGCAACAACCCGGTCGGCGGTCTGCTGCTCGCCACCGTCGCGGCAGGTCTCGTCGCGCTCGCCGTCTGGCAGATCGCCACCGCGTTCCTCGCGTCCGACCCGGCCGACACGAAGAAGTGGGCGAAGCGCGTCAAGTACTTCGGCATCGCGCTCGCCTACCTCGTCATCGCGGGGATGGCCCTGATCGTCGCTTTCGGCGGTCGGGTCTCGTCCGAGAAGGCGTCTCAGCTGCTGAGCGAGGTGCTGCTGGCCACGCCCGCCGGGTTGGTCGTGCTCGTCATCATCGGCGCCACGGTAGGCGGCGTCGGCATCGGGTTCATCGTCAGCGGCTTCACCAGAGGGTTCAAGAAGCTTCTCGATCTGCCGTCGGGCGCCGAGCGCGGCGGCATCGTCACCTTCGGCGTGATCGGCTACATCGCCAAGGGGATCGCTGTCGCGGTGACCGGCGTCCTGTTCATCGCCGCGGCGTTCACGAACGACCCCGACAAGTCATCGGGTCTGGACGGAGCCCTGCACAGCATCGTGGTGCTCCCGCTCGGACCGGTGATGCTCGGTGCGGTGGGTGTCGGCCTCGCCGTCTACGGGCTGTTCTGCATCGCGCGCTCACGTTATGCGCGCATGTGACAGCGCGCTAGGTGCTCGCGGGCTTCTCGCTCCACACGAGGAGGAACGCCCCGAGCGCGATCATGAGTCCGCCTCCGGTCGCACTCATCGCCTCGATGCGACGGGGTGAGCGTCCGAACCAGTCGCGGGCCGCGCTGGCGAGCAGCACCCATACGGCATCGCACGAGACGCCGATGGTCACGACGATCGCCCCGAGGACGAAGAGCTGCATGGGGATCGAGCCCGCGTGCAGGTCGACGAACTGGGGGAGGATCGCCAGGAAGAAGGCGATCGACTTCGGGTTCGTCACGCCCACGACGAATCCCTCGAGCAGCAGCCTCCATCCGGAGCGCGTCCCCTGCACGCCGCTCATCGCGCGCGCCGCGTCCTTTCGATGCCGGATCGCCTGGATGCCGAGGAACACGAGGTATCCGGCGCCGAGGACCTTGACGATCGTGAACAGCACGACGGACTGGGCGACCACCGTCCCCACGCCGAGAGCGACCGCGACGACGAGCACGATCGAGCCGACGGCGGTGCCCACGATGCTGAGGAATCCGCCGAGCCGCCCGAGCGCCATCGCGCGCCCGATCGTGAACAGCACGGTCGGGCCGGGGATGACGACCATGATGAAGGCCGCGACGACGAACGTCGCGAGGGTGTCGGCGCGGAACATGGTGCGAGCCTAACGGCGACACCGCCCATCTCGGATCGCAAGGTGAGAAACTGGAACGATGAGCACTTCGCCGGCACCCGCTGTGATCGCCCCGCTGAGCGACGACGAGGTGCGGCGCCTCCGCGACGACTTCCCGATCCTGCAGACGCAGGTGAACGGGCATCCGCTCGTCTACCTCGATTCGGGTGCGACTTCGCAGCGTCCGCTCGCGGTCCTGGATGCCGAGCGGGAGTTCGCGACGACCCTGAACGCCGCCGTGCACCGCGGCGCTCACACGCTCGCGGCCGAGGCGACCGAGGTCTTCGAGGAGGCGCGCAGCACCCTCGCCCGCTTCGTCGGCGCCGGCGACGACGAGATCGTCTGGACCTCGAACGCGACCGAGGCCATCAATTTGGTCGCCTACTCGCTGTCGAACGCCTCGATCGGTCGCGGGGGAGCAGCGGCCGACCGGCTCCGTCTGCGCGAAGGCGACGAGATCGTCACGACCGAGATGGAGCATCACGCGAACCTCATCCCCTGGCAGGAGCTCGCGGCGCGCACCGGAGCGACCCTCCGCGTGATCCCGCTCGACGACGACGGGGGGCTGCGGCTCGACGTCGCCGCAGACCTCATCACCCCGCAGACCAGGCTCGTCGCGTTCACCCATGTCTCCAACGTGCTCGGCGTGATCAACCCGGTCGAGCAGCTGGTCGCTCTGGCGCACGAGGTCGGCGCGCTGACGCTGCTCGACGCCTGCCAGTCGGCCCCGCATCTGCCGCTCGACGTAGATGCTCTCGGCGTCGACTTCGCCGTGCTCTCCGGCCACAAGATGCTCGGGCCCACCGGCATCGGCGCGCTCTACGGCCGCCGCGAACTGCTCGAGGCCATGCCGCCGTTCCTCACCGGCGGTTCGATGATCACCACGGTCACGACCACCGAGGCCGAGTACCTGCCCCCGCCCCAGCGCTTCGAAGCGGGCACGCAGCGGGTTTCGCAGGCGATCGCGCTCGCCGCGGCCGTCGACTACCTGAACGCGGTGGGGATGCCGCGCATCGCGGCGCACGAGGCGGCCTTCGGCCGGAAGCTGGTCGAGGGGCTGAGCGCGATCGACGGCGTGCGCGTGCTCGGCGCCGGCATCGACCTTCCGCGCGTGGGGCTCGCGAGCTTCGACGTCGCCGGCATCCACTCCCACGACGTCGGGCAGTTCCTCGACGATCTCGGCATCGCCGTGCGCGTCGGTCACCACTGCGCCCAGCCGCTGCATCGACGACTCGGCGTCACCTCGTCGACACGTGCCAGCACCTACCTCTACACGACGGATGCCGAGGTCGACGCGGTGATCGACGGCGTCGCCGGCGCGATCGACTTCTTCCGGAGGGGCGCATGAGCGACCTGCAGAATCTGTATCAGGAGCTGATCCTCGATCACTCGCGCACCCCCCACGGCTTCGGGCTTCGCGAGCAGATCCCCGCCCAGTCGCATCAGCTCAACCCGACCTGCGGCGACGAGATCACCCTCCAGGTGCACCGGACAGCCGACGGCAGCATCGAGGCGATCGCATGGGAAGGTCACGGATGCGCGATCTCGCAGGCGTCGGCCTCGCTTCTGGCCGAGCTCGCCGAAGGCCTGTCCGTCGGAGATCTCGAGATCCGCATCGCGGCGTTCCGCGAGGCGATGCGCTCGCGCGGGAAGATCGAACCCGACGAGGATCTGCTGGGCGATGCGGCCGCTCTCGGCGGTGTCTCCAAGTACGTGGCCAGGGTCAAGTGCGCGATGCTCGCCTGGGTAGCAGCAGAAGACGCTCTGTCCAAGAGCTGACGGCCGGCCGCAGGTGCGCGTCACACGGCGTCGCTGTCGGGAATAGCTCCGCGCCGAGGACGTTGGGGCGAAGATGACTACTCTCGGAATCATCGGTGCAGGACACATCGGCAGCCAGGTCGCGCGGGTCGCGGTGGCGAACGGCTACGACGTCGTGATCGCCAATTCGCGGGGGCCGGAGACACTCGCCGACCTCGTGGCAGAACTCGGACCGAAGGCGCGGGCCGCGACAGCGGAAGACGCGGCCGCCGCGGGGGACGCGGTCGTCGTGACCGTGCCGCTGGGCAAGATCGATCGGCTGCCGGTCGAACAGCTCGTGGACAAGATCGTGCTCGACACGAACAACTACTACTACGAGCGCGACGGACGCATCGAGGCTCTCGACAAGGGCGAGACCACCACCGCGGAGCTTCTGCAGCGCAGGCTCCCGACCTCGAAGATCGCCAAGGCGTTCAACCACATCCTCGCCGCCGACATCACCACCGACGGCGCTCCCGCCGGTACACCGAACCGCCGCGCGCTCGCCACCGCGGGCGATAACCCGGAGGCCGTGGCCTTCGTCACGCGGCTCTACGACGAGGCGGGCTTCGACACTGTGAACATCGGCCCCCTCAGCGAGTCGTGGCGGGCCGAGCGTGACCGCCCGGCCTACGTCATCCGGCAGAACGCCGACGAGCTCACCGCCAACCTCGCGATCGCGAACCGCCTGCCTTGAGACCGTCGCCCCCGTCATCCACGTCCGCCGGTTGGGATACCAAAGCTTGGTGAACAGCCGCGCAAGTGAGAGAATGCGGGCATGACGGGGGCGGGGGCTACCGGCGAATTGGAGTCGGTCAGGGTGACGCGCATTCTGCGCGAGGACATCATCCTCGGTCGGCGCGTCCCCGGATCCCGGCTCGTGGAGCGCGATATAGCCGCGGAACTGGACGTGTCCCGTCTTCCGGTGCGTGAGGCGATCCGCGCGCTCGTCGCGGAGGGAGTCGTCGTCGCCCGCCCGCGCAGCTGGGCCGTCGTCCGCGAATTCACGCAGCGCGACATCCGGGACTTCGCCGAGGTGAGGGAGTCGATCGAGACCCTCATCTTCGTTTTCGCCGCTGAGCGGCACGATGCGGAGGGCATCGCTCGACTCCGCGAAGTGTATGAGCGCGAGCTGGCGGCGGCGCAGGCAGGCGACGCGGAGTCCGCACGGCTGGCGGCAGGCGAGTTCCACGAGGTCGCCGCGGTGCTCGCCGACAACGACATGCTGTGCGAGATGATCGACGTCTTCGCCACGCGTCTGCGCTGGCTCTTCGGTCAGCACGACGATCTGCTCGCGATGACGGAGGAGCACCGCGTCATCCTCGAGGCCATCGCCGCCCGCGACACCGAGGCGGTCCGTCGCATCGTGCCGCAGCACCTCGCCATCGGTCAGCTGATGGCGGAGCAACGTCTCGCGAGCAGCGACATCACCATCTGAGCCATCGCCTGCCATGGGTGACCTGCCCCGGATGGGGCCCGCGCCGGTTGTATATTGAGCACGTCGGAGTGGTTCCGGCGCTCGCGAGTGTCCTGGGGAGCGAGATGCGCAGTCTTGCTGTCGTCGTCGGAGGTCTGCTGCTGGTCGGCGGAGTCGCCCTCGTCGTGGTCGCCGACCAGCAGCGTGCATCCGACGTCGCCGCAGTGCAGGCCGAGATCCAGCGGATCGAGCAGCAGTTGGATTCATCCGGCGAGGAGAACCTCGAGCTCGCCGAGAAGCTCACGGTTCTGCGTTCGCAGATCGCCGAGCAAGACACGAAACTCGCCGACACGACAGGCTTCCTGAAGTGATCCGTCGGCTGTTGGCTGTCACGGTCACTGCGGCCGTGCTGCTCTCGGCCGGTGTCATCGCGCGTGCCGATGCGCTCGACCAGCAGCGAGCGGATGCCGTCGTCGAACTCCGCGCGCTGGCGTTCCAAGCGCGCGGTGCGGCACAGCGGACGGACTACCTCGAGGGAGCCGTCGAGCGCGCCGAGCGGGACACCGCCGATCGAGCGGCCGTGCTGGAAGTCCGGCCGGCCTTCCTCACCGAGCTCGCCACCCTGAGTACCGCGCTCGAGGGGGCCGAGGGCAGGGTCGACACAGCGACGCACCGAGCGTCGGCGCTGTCCACGCAGCAGACGGTGCTCGGCGAGAAGGTGGACCCCGACGTCGTGCTCGCGGCGACCGCGACGATCCATGCTCTGACCGAGAAGGTCGGCTCCGAGCTGGCCGGCTGGGAAGCGGCGCAGGCCGTACGGAACGCCGGGCCCGGCGGCCCTGCATGGACGACGAGCGGTCCCGATGGCTACGCGCGCGTGCGGGCCGCTCTCGACCGCGTCGGCGGAGGCGGGGTGGGCCTGTACGAGTCATCGTCCTGCGCCGGCGGGAACGCTCCGGCGTGCGCGAACAGCAACGGATACATCAAGTACCGCGCCGACATCGCGAACTGGGGCACGGAGCGCCTGAACTGGGCGATGGCGCACGAACTCGCGCACATCTACCAGTTCCGCGTCTGGGGCGCGCTGACGTCGTCGTCGGCATACGGATCGATGTTCGGCAGCGACCCGGAGTTCCTCGCGAACTGCATGGCGGTGGTCCGCGGATATCCCGGATCGGTCGGCTGCGACGGCGACCAGCAGGCGTGGGCATCCGGGATCTGGGTGGGCGCGGTCCGCTGAGCGGACGCCCGCTCAGCGGATGGGCGTCGTCGTGTCGATCGCCGCGCGGAGCGGACGGCGCATGGCGCGCCAGTAGCTCGAAGGCGCCGCGCGCACCAGCACGTCGATGAGGCGTGCCTCGCGTCCGACCATCGTGCGTACGGATCGGCGCTCGGTCGCGCGGATGATCTGCGCCGCGGCATCCGTCGGATCTGTGTGGTACATCGCGGCCTGCGCGGCGGCGGCACGTGCGGCCACGTCGGGCTCGATCGCGGCGGCGTAGCGGCCGTGGAGGATGATGCCCGTACGCACCCCCGCCGGGTAGACCGCGCCGACCGTGACGCTGGTGCCTTCGAGTTCGTGCCGCAGAGCCTCGGAGAACGCGCGAACAGCGAACTTGCTCATCGCGTACGGGATCCGACCCGCGGGAGCGGCGAGCGCATAGACGCTGGCGAGGTGCGTGATGTGCGCGGCGGGAGCCATACGCAGTGCGGGCAGAAGCGCCTTGGTGACCGAGACCGTTCCCCAGAGGTTGACGTCGGTGAGCCAGCGCATCTCCTCCATCGTGAGCTGGTCGAGCGAGCCGAGCATAGACGAGCCCGCGCAGGTGATCAGGGCGTTGATGCGCGGATGCGCGGCCGTGATGTCGGCGATGCCGGCGAACACGGCCTCGTCGTCTCGGAGGTCGGTGACGTGGGTGGTCACGGCGGATCCGGTGAGCTCCGCGGTCAGGGCCTCCAGCGCCGCCCGGTCGTGGTCGATGAGCGCCAGTTGCACGCCGCGCGCCGCGAGCAGCCGTGCGATCTCGGCACCCATGCCGTTCGCCGCGCCGGTGATCACGGTGGTGCTCCCGACGAGATCGAGGTGCTTCATTGGTCCTCCTGCGGGCGAGCGGCGGTGCGCTCCGGGCGAATGTCGGACCGATGGGGGATGCTGATCCGGAACCCCATTCTTGCCCACACCGCTCCGGCGGCATACCGGTACGCTCGGAGGAGAGGAGGTCGCGGTGGGACGAACAGCGGATGCCATCGCCGAAGGCGTTGCGATCGCGACTGCTGCCGCGCGCCTCGCGGTGAAGAACCACATCCTCGTGGGCACGATCGCCGAGAACGGCGTGTTCGACATGGACAAGTACATCGCCGACGCCCGCGAGGCGCTCGGTGCGATGGCGGCCGAGGCCGAAGAGGCCGCCGCGAACGTGACCGCCCTGCGCAAGCGGGCCCGCGGTCGTCATTCCGACCCCCACGGCACGCACGACTACCGCGACCGCGACGTGCGCAATCTCCGTCGGCGCGCCAAGCAGTCGACGGGTGTCGCCGTGAAGCTGCGGGAGATCATGCAGGACCGCGAGCGGCTCAGCGTGATCGTGGAGGAGGCGCGCGAGGCCGCGTGGGCAGACGTGCGCCACAATCTGGACCGTCGTCTGCGCGTCGAGGGCATGCGCCCTGACCACGATCCCGACTACGGCAAGATGCGCGAAGCGCGCATGCAGGCGTTGCGGCTGGTCGACCTCCAGGCGCTCTCGTCCGAACAGCGGGCGAGGGCCAAGCGACGGAAGAAGCAGGAGAAGGCAGAGGTCGCCGACGCCTGAGGCCCCGTTTCGCAATCCCGTCGGGACTGTTGTAGGCTTATCGTCGGCCCGCTGAGCGGTTTCTGCGCCAGAGGCCATGCGCCCGTAGCTCAATGGATAGAGCATCTGACTACGGATCAGAAGGTTAGGGGTTCGAGTCCCTTCGGGCGCACACTGTGTTGAGACAGTACGGAAACCCCGTCGCGAGAGCGGCGGGGTTTTCGCTTTGTCACGGGTGTCTGTCGGCGGTTGTTCCGGTCGCGTTTTCTGCCGCCTGAGGCCGGCCAAGGCGGCTGGAACTGCGACCGGAAAGCCGGCGGGCGACAGGAACTGCGCCCGGAAGCCGCCGGTAGGCGGTTACAGCAGGCTGGTGATCGCCGGATCCTTGCGGGCGACCTCAGCCGCCGTCGCGAGGATCACCTTCCGCATGGCGGCGACCGCGACGGCCGGTGTCACATCGGAGCGGTGGGCGAGGCTCACGGTGCGCGTCATCATCGGGTGGGACAGTCGCACGGATCGCAGCGCCGGCCGGTCGAGCAGCACCATCGCCGGCACCACCGCGACCCCGAGCCCGCGTTCGGCGAAGCGCAGCACGGCATCCATCTCGGCCCCCTCCAGTACAGGCGTCGGGTCGAGGCCGGCGGAGCGGAAGGCGGCATCCGTCGTCGCTCGCAGCTCGTATGTGGCGTCGAGAGCGATCAGCGGAAGCGTGGCGAGATGATCGAGTCCGATCGCGGGGGTGACCGCCACCGGTGGTCGGGATGCCGCGGAGACGACGACGAGCTCCTCGGTGAGCAGCGGTGTGCGCGTGAGACTGAAGCCCGACGGTGGCGGCCCGTCCGACTCGGTGATGAGCGCGATGTCGACGGCGCCGACAGCGAGCTGCTCGACGAGCAGACGCGAGCCGCTCTCGATGAGGTGAAGGTCGACGTCGGGGTGCGCGGCGTGGAAGACATTGAGCGCCTCGGCCACGAGACTGATGCACAGCGTGGGAGGAGCGCCGAGCCGTACGCGTCCGCGGCGCAACCCCCGCAGCTCGTCCATCTCCTCGCGGATGGCATCGGCCTCGGCGAGCATGCGCTGCGCGCGCGGAAGAAGAGTCTCGCCGGCGGAGGTGAGCGCGATGTGGCCGCGTGCGCGATGGAACAGTTCGGCACCCAGTTCGCGCTCCAGCGTCGAGATCTGGCGGCTCAATGACGGCTGCGCCAGGTGCAGATGCTCGGACGCGCGGGTGAAGTGGCCGAGGCGGGCGACCTCGACGAACCCACGCAACTGCTCGAGGTTCATAGCTCATAGCGTAGCTGCATCGTTCGAAGAGGAACTATGCATTGGAGTAGTGAAGACCGCCTCACTAGCGTGGATTTCATGAGTACACGCGAACGTCAGATCTCCACCACGGTCCTCGTCATCGGGACCGGCGGTTCGGGCCTGCGGGCGGCGATCGAGGTCGCCGAGCACGGAATCGACGTCCTCGCGGTCGGCAAGCGCCCTCGCCAGGATGCCCACACCTCCCTCGCCGCAGGCGGCATCAACGCCGCTCTCGGAACCATGGATGCCGACGACAGCTGGCAGCAGCACGCAGCCGACACGATCAAGGAGAGCTACCTGCTCGCCAACCCGCACACGGTCGAGATCGTGACGCAGGGTGCCGAGCGCGGCATCCGTGATCTCGAACGCTGGGGGATGGACTTCGCCCGGGAGGACGACGGCCGCATCTCGCAGCGCTTCTTCGGAGCGCACACGTTCCGCCGCACCGCCTTCGCCGGGGACTACACCGGCCTCGAGATCCAGCGGACTCTCGTGCGCAAGGCTGAGCAGCTCGAGGTTCCCATCCTCGATCACGTCTACATCACCCGCCTGCTCGTGCGCGACAACGTCGTGTTCGGGGCATACGGCTTCGACCAGGCCGACGGCACGCGCTACCTCATCCATGCGGATGCCGTGATCCTCGCCGCCGGAGGGCACAACCGCATCTGGCGGCGCACCTCCTCCCGACGCGACGAGAACACGGGCGACTCGTTCCGCCTCGCGGTCGACGCCGGGGCACGTCTGCGCGACCCGGAGCTGGTGCAGTTCCACCCGTCCGGCATCATCGAACCCGAGAACGCCGCGGGCACGCTCATCTCCGAAGCGGCTCGCGGGGAGGGCGGCATCCTGCGCAACGCGCTCGGCGAGCGGTTCATGGAGAAGTACGACCCGGAGCGGATGGAGCTGTCGACCCGCGACCGCGTCGCGCTCGCCGCGTACACGGAGATCGCCGAGGGACGCGGGACCGAGAACGGCGGCGTCTGGCTCGACGTGTCGCACCTGCCGCGCGAGACGATCATGACCCGTCTGCCGCGCGTGTACCAGACGATGATGGAGCTGCAGATGGTCGACATCACCACCGACCCGATCGAGATCGCCCCCACGGCGCACTACTCGATGGGCGGCGTGTGGGTGCGCCCGGAAGACCACCAGACCGACGTCGACGGGCTGTATGCGATCGGCGAGGCATCGAGCGGCCTGCACGGCGCGAACCGCCTGGGCGGCAACTCGCTGATCGAGCTGCTCGTGTACGGACGCATCGTCGGGCAGGCGGCCATCGCACATGCGGCGGGCCTCGACGCGCAGCGCCGCTCGGCGGATGCCGTCGTGCAGGCGCGCGCTGAGATCGATGACCTGCTCAGCGCGGACGGGCGCGAGAACGTGCGGGCACTGCAGCGCGCGATCCGCAACCTGATGACCGATTACGCCGGCGTCGTCCGCTCCGAGGAGGGGCTGCTCGCGGGGCTCGCCGACCTCGACATGATCGAGGGGCGCATGGAGGACATCGGCATCCATCCCGACATCGCTGGGTTCCAGGATCTGGCGCATGCCTTCGACCTCAAGGCGTCAGCCCTCGCCGCGCGCGCCACGCTCGAGGCGGCGCTGGAGCGTCGGGAGACCCGCGGATGCCACAACCGCAGCGACTTCCCCGACACCGACCCGACGCTGCAGGTGAACCTCGTCTGGAGCCCTCGCGACGGCGTGACGCGGGAGTCGATCCCGGAGATCCCCGCCGAGATCGTCGAGCTCATGCGTGAGGTCGACACCGAGGGCAAGCTCGTCGAGTAGCGGCGCTCGGCCTATAGACCGGCTCAGGGCCCGGGGCTCAGTGGCTCCTTACCCTCCCTCGGGTTCCTGAGTCCACTTCCTCGTTCCGGTCGCAGTTCCTGCCGCCCCACCGCGATGCGGACGGCAGAAACTGCGACCGGAGCGTCGCCCGACGGCAGAAACTGCGACCCGAACGTCCGGAGGCTAGTCGGCCTGTGGTTCTTCGGTCTCGACGACGCCGATTCCGACGGCCTCATGGTCGGGCTCGGGTTCTTCGCGCTTCGGCGCCTTGGGCTCCTCGCCGGGGTCCTTCTCCGTGCTCGGCTCCTCGAGCTCCTCGGTGCTCGGGACCTCCGCCGGGTCGGCCTGTTCGGGGGACTCGGCCTCGGCGGGTGTCTCTGCCGTCTCCGACGTCGACTGCTGGCCGGGGTTCTGCACCTGTCCCTCGGCGGGAGCCTGATCGGGAGCCTGCGTCGCATCGGACGTCTGCGCGTCGCCGGTGTTGTGCACCTGCTCCGGCGTCAGTGCGTTCACCTCGCCTGTCTCGTCGCCCGGCGTGGATTCCTGGTTCGGCGTGCTGTCAGTCATGATCGCCCCTTTCGTCGTATCGTCCCGATCAGGATGCCGCCGCGCCGGGCCCTGGCGAAGGGGGTTGACGCGCGTCCCGGTCGGCATCCGCGCGCGCTGATCAAGTTAATGCTGATGAACCGAACCGGACGAATGCGGCGTAGCCTGGGGAGGTGACAGCGTACGTCTCGGCCTTCGACCTCTTCTCCATCGGAGTGGGGCCGTCGAGCTCGCACACGGTCGGACCGATGCGGGCGGCGCTGGAGTTCGCGCAACGGCTCGCCGCCGGCGGCACGCTCGGCCGGGTCGCGCGACTCGGCATCACCCTCTACGGTTCGCTCGGTGCGACCGGCATCGGCCACGGAACGCCGGATGCCGTCGTCGCCGGCCTCCGCGGCCTCTCGCCGGAGACCTGCGAGCCGGCCGAGGTCCGGTCGGCCTGGACCGACCACGTTCCCGGAGAGATGCTCCGGCTGAACGGGCAGCACGACGTGCCGTTCGCGAAGGACGACATCGTGTTCGCGCCGCGCACGCGCCTCCCCGGTCATCCGAACGCCATGACCATCACCGCCTGGGATGCCGATGGCGCCGTGGTCGCCGAAGACACCTACTACTCGATCGGCGGCGGCTTCATCCGCCGGGACGGCGAAGAGGCTCGCATCACGACAGCCGGCTTCCCCTACCCGTATGCGGATGCCGCGTCGCTGCTCGCACTCTGCGACGAGAGCGGGCTGTCGATCGCCGAGGTCGCGCGTCTCAATGAGTCGGCGCTGCGGAGCGAGGAAGAGGTCGCCGCGGGGCTCGACGCGATCTGGGACGCGATGTCGGCCTGCGTCGACTCCGGTCTGCATGCCGACGGTGTGCTCCCCGGCATCCTGAAGGTGAAGCGTCGCGCCGGGATGATCCGAGCCCAGCTCGAGGAGTCCGAGGCCGGTGGGCATCGCGAACTTCCGGGGGAGTGGCTCGGCGCCTTCGCGCTGGCCGTCAACGAGGAGAACGCGGCGGGCGGACGAGTCGTCACGGCTCCGACGAACGGCGCCGCCGGCATCCTCCCCGCTGTCGGCATGTACTGGTGGCGGTTCATGGCGGACTCCGGTCTCGGCGCGGGCAACGCCGTCACCCCGTACGGCGAACTCGTCGGCAGCGCGCTGCTCGGCTTCGATGGGGCCGGGGCGTCCACTGACGCACCCCGGTCGTTGAGCGAGGAGCGCAGCGACGAGCCGAAACGCACGACGCTCGACGACCAGCTCGTCGCCGAGGCGAACCGTCGCCGCGGCATCCGTCGGTTCCTGCTCACCGCGACGGCTCTGGGGTCGCTGTTCAAGGCGAACGCGTCGATCTCGGGGGCGGAGGGCGGATGCCAGGCCGAGGTCGGCTCGGCCTGTGCCATGGCGGCCGGGGGTCTGACGGCCGTGATGGGCGGAACGAATCGGCAGATCGAGAACGCGGCCGAGATCGCGATGGAGCATCACCTCGGTCTCACCTGCGATCCGATCGGCGGTCTCGTGCAGATCCCGTGCATCGAGCGCAACGCCATCGCCGCCTCCACCGCTGTCACCGCCGCACGCCTCGCGCTGCGCGGAGACGGTAACCACTACGTGAGCCTGGATGCCGTCGTCGAGACGATGCGCCAGACCGGGATGGACATGTCGACCAAGTACAAGGAGACCAGCGAGGGCGGCCTCGCGGTCAACGTCATCGAGTGCTGAGCGGGCTCCGCGCCGCCGACCATTCCCGTTGTGTGCGAGCCGTCCCTCTATGACCGGTCGCAGAGGGGCCGCTCGCACAAAGAGGGGCGGGTCGGCATCGTCGGAGAGGCGCGTCGGGCCGTGTCGGTGCGGACGGCTAGTCTGACGAGGCAGTGGTGAGGGGGACATCATGGACGACTTCTGGGCGCCTACGTCACGTCGGCGCAGACAGCAGCCGGTCGTGTCCGTGCAGCCGGCCGATGACGCGCCAGCCGCCGGATCAGGCTGGCCGACCGATATCCCCGCGGTCGCGCAGGTGCTGCGGGAGGGGATCGACCTCGACCCGGGCGTGACGTTCCTGGTGGGAGAGAACGGCAGCGGCAAGTCGACGATCGTCGAGGGGATCGCGATCGCCTACGGACTGTCTCCGGAGGGAGGATCCCGACAGGCGATGCACCGCACGCGCCCGACCGAGTCTCCGCTGTCGGAGTGGCTGCGCCTGCAGCGGGGTGTGGGCTCGAACCGCTGGGGATTTTTCCTGCGCGCCGAGACGATGCACTCGTTCTACACGTATCTCGAGGAGAACCCCTCAACCAGCGGGCCCGATGTGCCCTTCCACGAGATGAGCCACGGGGAGTCCTTCCTCGCACTGCTGGAGAGCCGCTTCGACGAGCCCGGTTTCTACTGCCTCGACGAGCCCGAGGCGGCGCTCTCGTTCAACTCCACGCTCGCGTTGATCGCGGTCCTGCGCCGGATCGCCGACGAGGGCGGGCAGGTGCTGTGCGCGACGCACTCGCCGGTGCTCGCCGCACTGCCGGGCGCGAAGATCCTGGAGGTCGGCGACTGGGGCGTCCGGCCGGCCGAGTGGGACGACCTCGAGATCGTGAATCACTGGCGCTCGTTCCTCGACCGCCCGGAGCGCTACCTCCGGCACCTGCTCGACTAGCTGCCGACTGCGTCCGATCTCAGCGCGCGGCCCGGCCTTTGGTATGTCTGGTCGGCGCAGCCGCCCACGGATCCTCGGGCCACGGATGCTTCGGATAGCGGCCGCGCATCTCGGCGCGCACCTGAGCGTAGGGGCCCGACCAGAACGACGTGAGGTCGTCGGTGACGGCGAGCGGGCGTCCGCCGGGGGAGAGCAGGTGGAAGAGCACCGGGACGCGGCCGTCGACCAGCCGGGGAGTCTCGGCCCAGCCGAAGCACTCCTGCAGCTTGACGGCGACGACGGGCCGGGCGTCCGGGTCGTCAAAGCTCGGGTAGGCGATGCGGACGCGGGATCCGCTGGGTACCTCGAGCCGCTCCGGCGCGAGTTCGTCGAGGTGGGCCGCCGCGGGCCAGGGGAGCAGCCGGCGCAGCGGCGACGTCAGATTCAGCCGCGCCGCCGGGGTGCCACCCGCCAGAGCATCGAGCTCCGGCGCGAGCCAGGCGTCGAGGGCGGTGAGGAGTCCAGCATCCGACACGTCCGGCCACGGCGATCCCAGTTCGCGATGCAACAGTGCCAGACGGCTCCGCAGCGCGACAGCCGACTCCGACCAGGTGAACATGCTCAGCCCCTCGCGTCGCAGTGCCCGGCGGACGGCATCCCGAGCCTCGTCGGCCGACGCACGCACCGGCGCCGATGACATCGGGATCGCACCCACGCGGCGCGCACGCCGCGCCTGGATGCGACCGCCGACGAACTCCGCCTCCACGCGGTCGGTGATCAAACGGCTCGCTGCCTGTTCCATCTGCTGCTCGCTCAGAGTCGCCGCGGACCGCACGATCGCGCCGGAGCCGGCCGCTGCACGTCCGGACGCGCGTGCGACGTCGGCGATCGCCAGCCACTCGACCGCCGCGAGCGGACCGCTCACGCCGGCGCGGGTGCCGGACGCCAGCAGGAACGTGGCCTTGGTTGCCGTGCGATCCACGCGGCGAGCCACCCGCTCGGGGAACGCCAGCGCGATGACGAGGCCGACGCTGTCGAGATCGGAACGCACACCCGGCGTCGAGGGACTCATGCGTTCGAGGCGCTCCGCATCGCTGCGCCACCGACGTGCATCTGGCGTCCGGCCGCCGCGAAGCGCGACGAGCGCCTGGGCGACGTCGGAGTCCGCGCTGCGCACGTCGCCGCTCAGCAGAGCGACGACCTCCGCGGCGAGCCGGGAGCCCACCACCGGGCTGCCGTCGCGCAGAGCGCGAGCGAGTCGCGGATCGGTCGGGATGCGAGCAAGGGCGCGGCCCTCCGAGGTCGCACGACCCTCGTCATCGATCGCGCCGAGACCGTGGAGCACCGAGATGGCATCGGCGAGGCTTTCGGCGGGCAGCGGATCGATCAACCGCAGACCGACCCCGCCCGGTGCACCCCAACAGGCGAGCAACAGGGCCGCATCGGCGAGGTCGCTCGAGGCGATCTCGGGAGTCGGGCGCGCGGGCGCCGCGGCATAGGTGCGCTCGTCGACGCAGCGGACCACGATCCCTGGCCCCTGGCGGGTGGCGCGGCCGGCACGCTGCACGCACGACGAACGGGACGCAGCGGCTGTCACGAGTCCCGTCATCCCGCGCGCGGCGTCGCGTTGGGGGGTGCGGGCGAGGCACGTGTCGACCACAAGCCGGACGCCCGGCACCGTGAGCGAGGACTCCGCGAGCGAAGTCGTGACGATGATGCGGGGCTGCTCGCCGGCGCGGCGGCCGCGGATCACGGCATCCTGCTCGGCGGCCGGCATTCGGCCGTGCAGCTCCCGCACATCGAACGTGTCGGTCGCGTCGCGAACGCCGCGTGCGATCTCCGACACCTCGCGCGCGCCCGGCGCGAAGACCAGCACATCGGCCGCGGGGTCGTCGCGGTTCAGCTCCAGAGCTGCGGATGCCGTGGCGCGCGCGACATGATCGAGGAAGGCCCACGTGACTCCGCGTTCGTCGAGGCGCGGTGCGGGGCTCGGGGCCCAGCGCTCGGTGAGCGGGAAGGCGGGGACATCGTGGTCGACGATCGGAGCCGGCCGACCGTCCGCACCGAGGACGGCGGCGATCCGTGCGGCGTCGAGGGTCGCGGACATCGCGATGAGTACGAGGTCGTCCCGCAGTTCACGCACTTCCGAGAGCAGGCCGATCAGCAGGTCGGTCTCGAGCGCGCGCTCGTGCACCTCGTCGAGGATCACGGCATCCACGCCTGCCAGGCCCGGGTCATCCAGTAGCCGCCGGAGCAGCACACCTGCCGTGACGAACTCGACCCGCGTCTCCCGCCCGACCGCGCGCTCGCCGCGGACGGTGAACCCCACACACGTGCCGAGTGGCGAGCCGTCGAGCTGTGCCAACCGGCGTGCAGCCGCTCGGGCGGCGACGCGGCGCGGCTGGGTGACGATCACGCGGCCCGAGGAACGCGATGCGAGCAGCGGAGGAACGAGCGTGGTCTTGCCCGTACCGGGTGGGGCGCTGACCACGGCTGATGTGCTCGTGTCGAGCGTCGACGCGAGCTCATCGATGGCGGCCGCGAACGAGAGCCCCGCGCCGATGGTCGCGAGGTCGAAGGCGGCGGGCGTCATCTCCCCAGTCTGCCGGGTCGGGTCAGGACTCGGCGGACTCCGGCAACGCTGGCACGGGTGCACAACTCCTCAAGAACGCGGCAGTTCGGGCCGATCAGGGCCGATCTCGCCGGTTTCGCGAGATTCTTGCGGAGTTCTGCACGCGCGATCGCCCCCACACGACGGATGCCGCGACCGAATCGGCCGCGGCATCCCCTGTGACTGTTGCTACTCGGCCGCAGCCGGCGGCGCCGGAGGCGGCGGAGGAGTGGTCGGCTTCGCCGTGCGGGTCTTCGCCGGCGAGGGAGGAGTGGCCTCCGCGACTCCGGCGCCGAAGCCGCGGCCGACGGCCTGACCCTGAATGATGCCGGCGAGGTCGAGCCCCGTTGCGACGTGAACGCTGTCGAACACCGAGCGCAGTGCCTTCGCGCTGTCAGCGCCGACCACGCTCGAGGCGCCGTCCTCGCCAGAGCTTCCGATGATCGACACGTTGCCGATCGCGGAGTAGCCCTTCGAGAATTCGGCCATGATCGACGGCAGCACCTCGAGCACGCGCTGCGAGAGGAATGCGTCCTGGTTGGAGGCGATGGCCTTGGCCTCGGCCTCGAGCGCGGCGGCCCGGGCGTCACCTTCGGCGCGGATGGCCTCTGCCTCGGCCGCGGCCTGCAGGCGTCGGGCGTGCGCTTCAGCTTCGGCCTTCGAGCGCAGCGCGTCGGCTTCACCGGTGGCGCTGGCGACAGCCGCTGCCGCTTCACCGGCGGCGCGGGCCTTGTCGGCCTCTGCCTGCTGCTCGGCGATGCGGGTGCGGGCCTCAGCCTGCTTGACCTGCTCGATGGCCGCAGCCTCGGCGGCCTTCTCGCGGGTGTAGAGCTCTGCCTGGGCGCGGGTCTCCGCCTCGTAGCGCTGCGCGTCGGCGACGCGCTTGACGTCGGCATCCAGCTGGGCCTGCCGGTTCTCGGCCTGCTGCTGCAGCACGGCCTGCTGGGCCTGCTCGCGGGCGAGGTTCTCGGCCTGCTCGGCCTCGGCCCTGGCGCGACCGATGCCGGCGTTCGAGTTCGCCGTGTTCGTGTCGAGCGCGGTCTGCTCGATCAGGTTGGCTTCCTGGTTCGAGATGTTCTTCTGGTTGATCGCGCGGTCGGCGTTGGTCTGCGAGATCTCCGCCGACTGACGCTTCGCCTGGATCTCGGGAGCACCGAGCGACTGGATGTAGCCGACCTTGTCGGTGATGCCCTTGATCTGGAACGAGTCGAGGATCAGACCCTGCTCGGCGAGCTCTTGCGAGACGTCGGCGGCGATCTGATCGGAGAACTTCTTCCGCTCTCGCATCAGCTCGACGACCGAGAGCGTGGCGACGATGCCGCGGAGGGCACCCTCGAGCTGCTCGGTGGTGAACTGCTCGATCGCGGAGTCCTGCGAGGCGAAACGCTCAGCGGCCCGGCGCACCAGCAGCGGGTCGGATCCGATCTTCACGATCGCGACGCCGTCGACGTTCAGCGTGACGCTGTCGAGTGACTGGGCCTCGGCGTTGAGGGAGACCTGGCGCGAGCGCAGCGAGATGATCTCGTGGCGCTGCGTGATCGGGTTGACGACGGCTTTGCCGTTGACGATGACGGTGACGGGCGACTCCGACATCTCGTCGCGGCTCGAACCGTCAGCGCTGAGGACAGCGAGTTGCACCTTCTGCTTGCGCCCAGAGATGACGAGGGCCTCGTCGGCCCGGGCGACCTTGATCCAGCTGCGTGCGAACAGCAGCAGGATGAGCAGCAGAACGACGACGATGACGACAGCGATGCCGACGATGACGAGGATGCCGATGATTCCGGCGATCTCCATGATGAGCTCCCTTTCCCCCCGGCGCGCCGTGCTGCACGCCTTCAGGCTCCACCCTGCCAGATGGCGGATGCCTCCGTGCGTTCCGGTGGCAGTTCGTGCGGGTAGATGTGCCCCGCACCCGCCACAGGTGCCACGGGAGCGAGGGATCAGCCGCGGCGGAGCTTCTCTGTCAGGTCGCGGAGTGTGCGGAGTTCGTCGTCGTCGAGGCGCGACATGCGCTGGGCGATCGAGCGGCCGTGGATCGTGGCGAGGGCCCGGAACGTGCGGGCACCGGCATCCGTCGCTCTAATGAGAGCACCGCGGCCGTCTTCCGGGTCGGGGCATTTGGCGACGAGACCGCGGGTGACCATGCGATCGACGAGGCGCGAGACGCTGGGCTGGCTGATCAGCATGTTCGTCGTGACATCGCGGAGTCGCGCTGTCATGTCGGGGGCGCGGGTGACGGTGAGCAGCACGTCGTACTCGGCCTGAGCGAGGTCGCCGTGCTCGAAGTCCACCAGCATCTCGTCGAACAACTCATGCTGCGCGCGGAACAGGCTCTCCCATGCCTCCAGGGCGAGCTTGCGATCGGTCATGCTCACAGAATAGCGGGACAGTAAAGGGCCGGTCGGAGAGGCTCCCGACCGGCCCTTGTCCCTTGCACCAAGAGTGTCCTGCAATCACATGCGGTGAGTGCCACAGCAAACATTCACCGTGTGATCACTGTATAACGGCGAGGTAACGAATGCAACGGTTTGGTCACGGAAAGTTCTCCGGATTTCATAGCAGCTGTCCGATCTCACGAAGGTTGGCAAGATCTCACCAGTGGGCAAGACGTCTCACCGCTCCTAGCGAGATCTCACCTACGCCACTCCTTGCCATCCGCAGTGAGTTCGGACAGCAGCGGTTCATCGGGCATCTCAAGAGTGACGTGGATTGCGAGACCTGTGAGACGGAGGGTGAGCGCTCAGCGGCGTGCGCTGAGTTCTCACCCTCCGTTTGCCCCGGATCAGTTCAGGTCTTTGATGAGCCGCAGTGTCCGGTCCACCTGCTCTTCGAGAACGATCTCCCCGTAGCCGAAAACAGCGCTCGTGGTGCGGCCCTCAAGCGGCTCAACCCAGTGCGATGGAATGGCGTCGAACCCGTTGTAGATTCCTGCCCATGCCCCTGCCGACGCGCCGATCGAGTCTGAGTCCAGCCCTGCTTGCACGGAGAGCGCCACAGTTCGAGTGAAATCGCCTTCTCCCCAGAGGATTGCGGCGGCCAAGGCACCGGCGTTGTTGATGGTGTGCACCCATCCCATCCCCTCGTAGCGCGCGTCGAGCGCGTCGGCCGCGCTCTCCCAGCTCTTGCCGGCGCTGAAGTCGTCCAGAACGCGTCGGATCTCCTCTGCGAGCCTGGACCGCGCGGGAATGTGGAGAAGGGACTCACGCACCGAGGCCTCGGGTGAGGCCGCCGTGAATGCTGAGGCGATGAGTGCTGCAGCCCACATCTCGCCGTACACGCCGTTGGCTCGGTGGCTGAGGATGGCGTCTCGGTGGGAGAACTCGGCAGCTCGGCGGGGGTCTCCGGGGAAGACGAAGCCGAAGATGTCGGCACGGATCAGCGCACCTATCCATTCCCGGAACGGGTTCTGAAACTCGCCCGCGTCGTCGAGGTCGACTTCACGCACGAGGTTGTTGTACGTGGCGCGCTCGGCGGTGTAGGTCTGCTGCAGAGGGAGCCGCAGAAGCCACTCCCGCGCGACGTCGTAGGTGGTGAGGTCCTTCCCGTAGGTCTCGAGCAGGTGGAGTCCCAGAACCGTGTAGTCGATGTCGTCATCTCTCACGCCACCCTTGATGCCACCGCGCGCGAGCCTCTGGATGTCCCAGCCGGGAGGGGCGAAGAATCCGTCCTCGGCGAGCTGGTCGAGGTCGATGGGGATGTAGTCCTCGATCGGGTAGGACGACTTCGACTCCAGATACTTCTTCAGGATGGGGCGCTGGAAGCCGTGTTCGACCGGTTTGCCGAGCATGTTGCCGGCGACACGGCCGAACCACGCACCGCGCACCTTGTCTCGGAGTACGTCTTCCTGAGGCGGCTCAGTGGCCTGCGCGGGAGGCAGCTGGTCGACGATAGACGCCAGTGAGGACTCTTCGAAGTAGGGCCACCCCGCGGGAGGGCTGAGCGGGATGTCGGCGTAGATCTCGCGGAGTGTGGAATCGTCGGCGCCGGTCGCGCTGAGACCCTCGAATCGGGCGCGGAGCTCGGAGACGTCGTGCCCGAGCTCTTCCGCCTGGGTGAGTTCAGTGAAGACGAGGCCGAACGGTTCTTGCGACATCCCCATCTCGCGTTCGAGGTCAGAAATGTACTCCATGGATTCTCCTTAGGTTCAGCAGGCCGACCGGCCTCCGGTATGAAATAAAGATGGTGGATCAGCCTTTCGTTCCCGAGCTGGCGAGTCCGGCGACGAACTGTCGCTGCATGAAGAGGAACAGGATGATGAGGGGAACGACGATGATCACCGACGCGGCATTGATGAGATTGAAGAGCTGCGTCTGCCCCTGACTGAAGTTCAGGAACGTCGTCGAGATCGGCAGGAGCGCAGGGTCGAGGATGAACGTCACGGCGAACTGAAGTTCTCCATACGCGGCCAGACCGACGACGAGACCGACGGTGAGAAGGCCCGGCCAGGTGAGCGGCAGAATGACTCGGCTCGCCACCTGCAGCTCGTTCGCCCCGTCCAACCGGGCTGCTTCATCCAGTTCTCTTGGGATGTTGACCAGAAAGGTGCGGAGCAGGAGAACGGCGAACGGCGTGTTCAGGGCGATGTAGATGATGATGAGGCCCTGCAGGGTGTCGACCAGACCGAGCTTCACCCAGAGGAAGAAGAGCGGAACGATGAACGACTGCACGGGCAGGGAGATGATCACGAACAGGTAGGTCTGGAACCCGCTCTTGAAGGGAAGATCCAACCTCGCCATCGCGTAGGCGGCCAGTCCAGCGCAGATCCACGTTCCGATGACGGTGAAGAAGACGATGATCGCGGTGTTGAGAAGTCCCTGACCGATCCCGCCGCGCTCCCACGCCTCCGCGAAATTCCCCCACTGAGGATTGAGTGGGGGCCCGATCGGGTTCGTGGCCAGTTCCGCCGAGCTCTTGAGGGCGTTGAAGAACATCACCACGATGGGGAATGCCGCGACGATCGCGAACAGGACAAGGACAATGTAGGCGACCGGGGTACGGCCCGATCCGCCGGGCCGCGGATCGGCGGATCCGACCTTCTGGAATCGTTGCAGGAAAGGTATGGACATCAGCTCTCCTCTTTGCGTCGCAGGTACGTGATGACGCCGATCACGACACCGGAGATCAAGGTCAGGGTCAGGGCCAAGGTGGTGCCGTAACCGGCCTCCCGTCCGACGATGGATGTTCGGTTGATGAGCAGCGCCGCCACGTCGCTCGCCCCGGCCGGGCCTCCTCCGGTGAGGATGCGCGGCATGTCGTAGACGAGCAGTCCCGCGATCACCGCGAAGCTGACCGAGAAGACGATCATGGGTCGAATGCCCGGGATGACGACGTGCCAGAACTCTCCCCAGACGCCGACGCCATCCAGGCGCGCCGCTTCGATGAGAGCCGGGTCGACGGTTTTGATCGCGGCGTAGAAGAAGACCATCGAGAATCCGATAAAGCTCCACACATGCACGCCGATGACAGTCGGCAGAGCGAGCTCCTGTGAACCGAGGAAGTAGACGTCGTTGAGCCATGTGATCCCGACGGCGTCGAGCGCCGCCGCGACACCGGTGTCGGGACTCAGCAGGTTTCGCCAGATCTGTGCGACGACGACGCTGATGAGCAGGAACGGAATGAAAAAGATCGCGCGGAAGGCGGTCGATCCTCGACGGATACGCGTCAGCAGAAAAGCGCCGAGGAGTCCGAGCAAGGTCGGAACGATGACCAACACGATGAGGTAAATGGCGTTGTTGCGCATCGTCGACCAGAAGGTGACATCGGTCAACATCCGCTGCCAGTTGTCGAGCCCCACGAACTCCGGCGGGCTGATGCCGTTCCAATCGGTGAAGGAGTAGCCGATGCTGCTCACCGCGGGGCCGCCGATCACCAAGAGGTTCACGGCTATGGCGGGGAGGAAGAACAGCAGGGCGACCCGCCGCGATTTTCTCTGGAGGAGGCTCCTGCGGGGCCGGCGGCGCCGGCGGCCGGCGACTCGCAGGTCGCTGGCCGGCGCAGCTCCGGTGGAGGTGTATCCGGTGTCGATCATCGGGCGTCTGTCGTCCAGACGGAGGGCACGTTCCCGGCCTCGAGGTCCTCCTGGGAAGCGCTCTCGAGGCCCCCGCAGAAGTCAGCCGCCGTCATGTCGTCCGTGATGAGCTTCTCGGTGTTCGTGACGACGAAGGCCTCGGACTTCGGTCCGAGAGACGTGTACGTGACGTAGCCGACCATGTTCTCGGCGGAGGCTTCGTTGATCTGCGTGTAGTGCTCCACGATCCGGGGGTCGACGTTAGCGGGCACCTGAGCCGGGTCGAAGTCGATCGGAAGGGGGGTTGCGCCGTCGACCCCTGCCGCAACGGAGGCCCATGCTGCGTTGTCGTTGGTGTACTGCCAGGCGAGGAACGATTCCGTCGGTCCCGTGTCGCTGAGCTGGGCGTTCACGGAGGAGGTTCCACCGACAGCGAGGGGATAGACGTTCGCCGGTACACCATCGCTCAGGGGAGGGAGCGGAACCCAGTCCCACTCGGCCGTGTTTCCGTCGGCACCGAAGTAGGCGGGCAGGGTGGTGAAGTCGTAGCTGCCCGAGATGAACATTCCCGCGGCGCCGCTGGCGAAGTCCTGATAGACCGCACCGAAGCCTTTGGTGAAGTATTCTTCAGCACTTCCACCGATCCAGCCCTTGTCGAAGTAGTCGACCATCGTTGCGGCGGAGTCCACGCAAGGCTCGTCGGCCCACGATGCCTCGCCGAGCAGTGCGTCGTGGATGTATCCCGGCCCGGCGACCTGATTGAGCAGAGCGGAGAGTGTGATCTCGATGACAGCTCGGTAGTCGGCGTTCCCTCCAGCGAATGGGACGATTCCCTCGTCTTCCATCCGGCTGGCGAGTGTCTCCAGTGAGGCACGGTCGGTCGGTGGCTGCCATCCGTGTTCTTCGAAGAGAGACTTGTTGTAGAAGAGAACAAGCGATTCGTATGCCGAGGGAAGTGCGACAATCTTGCCGTCCACGGTTCCCGCCTCCAGGGCCCAGGGGAAGATCTTCTTATCCAGACCCTCCTCTGCGACGAGGTCGGTGAGATCCGCGAGATAGCCGGCCTCCGCATATGGCCCCACAGTGGACGGACCTGCGGCCCCGACGATGCTCGGCCCCTGGCCGGCAGCCAGCGCGGTCCGCTGCTTCTCGGCCACCGCATCGGCCGGCATGAACGTGACCTTCAGCTCCGAATCGGGATGCGTCTCCGCGAAGCCATCGAATGAGGCCCTGATGGTCGCCTCCTGAGCTTGATCCGGGGGCGCAGCCGCCCACAGCTCGATGACTCCAGCACCGGATGCCGAGCTACCGGAGCAACCTGCGAGGACGAGCGGCACAGCGGCGACTACTGCTGCGGTGAGGGATATGCGGCGACCGTGCCGATTGGTTGTGCGGGTGAACATGAATGCTCCTTTGCTTTCAGGGCTGAACGTGGTTGGTGTCGAAGGGGTCGTTTCGGGCAGGCGTCTGCTCCACACGCCGGGCCTCGCCCAGCGGATGATGGTCGTCTTCAGACGATCGATACCTCTCTGAGGGGCGGCCTCAGGCGGACTCGCGTAAAACGAGGGAGGTAGGCAGAACACGGGTCATGTACGGAACATCGGCTCCGCGCCTGATGCGTTCGAGCAGGAGTTCAGCGCATGTTGCACCCGTCAGGCTCGCCGGGTTGGTGATAGTGGTCAGTTTCGGGGTGACAAGAGCTGCTGTTTCGATGTCGTCGAACCCGATGACCGCCAAGTCGCGCGGGACGCTGATGCCCAACGCTCGAGCAGCGTCCATAACGCCGATGGCGATGAGATCGTTGGCGCACATGATCGCAGCGGGCCGCCGATCCCCGTGGAGAAGAGACATTGCGGCGGCGAAGCCACCCTCGCGAGTGAACGGGGTGTGGGCGACCCAGTCGTCTTGAACGTTCATCCCGAGGGCAT
>JAESFY010000101.1_pt1 | contig 53903 bp, 57 predicted proteins | sample 9266201 | NCBI WGS metagenome assembly JAESFY01 (sample SAMN14515071, study PRJNA621656) | algae metagenome | isolation source: Nodosilinea sp. WJT8-NPBG4 and co-occurring heterotrophs from soil, lower... | place: USA: Pinto Basin, Colorado Desert, California | collected 2006-05-27 | reverse complement strand
GCCGCCCACGATGAGCGTCACGATGTAGTCGCTCCAGGCGACCAGGAACGCCAGGAACGCCGCACGTGCGAGGGCGGGCGCCATCATCGGCAGCTGCACCCGGCGCAGCACCTCGAGCGGTCGCGCCCCCAGCAGCCGCGCCTCCTCCTCGTAGGACAGGTCGTACGCACCGTAGGCCGCGCGCATCACGAACGCGGTGTACGGGAGCGCCATCACCACGAGCACCAGGACGACGCCGACGACCGACGGCACGTACGCGCGAAGCAGGACGACGTTGACGCCGAGCACCGCCGCGAACGGTGGGAGGGCGACCGGGGCGAGCAGCAGCGCCGACACCGTGCGCGGGAACGGCACGGCACCGAACGTGAGCGCGCGCGCCGCGAGCGCGCCCAGGGGAGTGGCGATCGCCGCCACGACGAGCCCGAGGAGCACCGACTTGCCGAATGCGGGGAGCAGGCCGAAGCCGACGGCATCCTCGATCCCCTGGAAGCCCCACGACGTCGGGAGGGGCGAGGGGTAGGACCACGCGTCCGCGAACGACCACAGCACGAGAGGGAGGAACGGGAGTGCGAACCAGACGAGCAGGGCAGCGGTCGTCAGCAGTCGGATGACGCGTCCAGGACCCCGCGGCATCGTCAGAGCGCTCCCGCGGGGAGTGGTCGGCGTGTCCGAGCCCATGCCGTCACCGCCAGACCGCCGTGCGGCGCAGGGCAGCGAAGGTACCGGCCACCACGGCGAGGGCGATCGCGCACGTGACCAGGGCGACCGCGGCCGCTTCGGGGCGGGAATCGAGCGACACACCCTGGAAGAGGCGCACGGCCAGCACGGGCAGAGGTTCGGGATACGTGCGTCCGAGCAGCCACGACACCTCGTACGAGCCCAGGGCGTAGACGAAGCTGATCGCGGCGCAGATGACGATCGTGGGTGCGGTCAGCGGCAGCAGCACGTGGCGGAAGCGGCGCCACCGTCCGGCCCCGAGCAGTGCCGCCGTCTCGTCGTAGGTGGCGATGCGCGTGGCGAGCGTGCCCGTGACGACGAGGGCGACGAAAGCCGACTCCTTCCAGGCGAACTCCGCGATGACCGCGCCCCACAGCGGCCCACCCACCCACGGCGCCCAGTCCTCGGGAGCGAAGCCGAGCAGCCGCGGGAGCACGCCGGCGTCGGACAGCAGCAGGCCGATCGTCGCCGCGCCCACGAGGTGCGGGACGGTGACGGTCGTCGCCCCGAGCGCTGCCAGCAGCCGGCTGCCCGTGCGCCCCGAGACGATGATGACCGCGGTGGCCGTACCGACGACCACCCCGATGACAGTCGAGGCGGCGGCCACCGCGAGGGAGACTCCTGTCGCCGCCGCGAGGTCTGCGGGGTGGGCGAGGAAGGCGTCGACCCCGAGCGTCACCGGACCCGCGATCGGCATCAGCCCGAACGCCTGGAGGAGTGTCGCGCCGATACCGCCGCCCAGCACGATCAGTGTCAGGGCGACGGCCGGCAGCACCAGCATCGCCCCGCGAAGGCGCTGATCCGGGCTGCCGCGACGACGCGCGACGGGCGCGAAGGTCATCGATCGAGGACGCCGCTGCGCCAGCCCTCGTCGAGTGCCGGTACCCACTCGGCCGCGAGCTCGCCGTGCGCGTTCTCGGACAGCACCTCGTAGCCGGGAACGACCGGTGATTCGGGCAGTCCGTCGAACAGAGCGCGGTCAGCATCCGACAGTCCGTCGATGTCGAGCACGGTGAACTGCCCCCAGACGTCGGGCTGCGCCTTGGCCACCTGCTGCTCGACGGAGAGGGCGACGTTCGCGACGACCATGGCGCCGGCGATCGAGTCCGAGTTGGCGGGAAGCCCGAGGAAGCTCGCATTGCCGACCGTGCCGTCGTCGAGCGGAAGCACGGTGGTGCCAGGCGGGTAGGTGCCGTCGGCGACCAGATCGGTGAGGGTCGCCGGACCGTAGGTCATCGTGATGTCGATCTGACGGTCGGCGAAGAGCTGTCCGAGCTCGGCCTCGTTGGCCGGATACGTATCCCCACCGCGCCACAGGCTGGGTGCGAGCTCGTTCAGACGGTCGTACAGAGCCGGGCTGAGTTCTTCGAACGCGGCATCCGAGTGCTGCGCCGGCACCTCGTCGGACCCGCCCGAGACACTCGCGAGCACCTCGCGCACGAAGACCGATCCGGTGAAGTCCGGCGGCGCCGGGTAGGTGAAGCGTCCGGGGTTGGCTTCGGCCCACTCCAGCACGCCCGCAAGGGTGGTCGGCGGGTCGGGGATCGCCTCCGCGTTGTAGGCGAAGGTGAACTGGGCCTTGTGCCAGGGGGCCTCGCATCCGTCGACCGGCGTGCCGAAGTCCGACTGCAGCAGCGGATCGGCAGAGTCCGTGTTCGCCATCGAGGGCAGCAGGTCGGTCCAGTCGCACAGCCAGGCATCGGCTTCCTTGCCGGTGCGGAAGTTGTCGCCGTTCACCCAGATCAGGTCCACGGTGCCGTCAGCCCTGCCGGCCTGCATCTCGGTGAACACACGGTTCAGCGCATCGCCGGTGTCGGTGACCGGCACCCGCTCGAGCGTGACGCCGTACTCGGCGACGGCAGGTGCGAGGATGTCATCGACGTAGGCATTGCCCTGATCGTCACCGCCGTACATCCACAGCTGCACAGTCTGGCCTTCGGCATCCGCGAGCACGCTGTCCCAGTCGTCGTACGTCGTCGCGGCTCCCGCGTCAGGCGCTGCACACGCGGCGAGGGCGATCAGCGGCACGGTCATGGCGAGGGCGGCGAACCGTCGGTACCGGCGTCCGATGCTCTTCATGTGTTCCTCGTTTCGGAATCGTCGACCGGGCTGCGTCGCTCCGGGCTAGGGTATGGGAAGTCGGAGGGGATGCTGTGAACGCAGGTGATTCGCGTGTCAGCGCTCCCTCGTCGAAGAGTCGGGCGGTTGTCCGCCTGGTGCTTCTCCTTCTGTTCGTCGCCCTCGTCGGAACGGTTGGTTTTCTCTTCGCGCCGACCGACCTGCAGGCAGTGCGCGACTGGGCAGCCGGCCTCGGTGCCGGCGGTGCGATCCTCTTCGTGCTCGGTTATGCCGCTCTCACGCTCACGCCGGTTCCCAAGAACCTGCTCACCATCGCGGCCGGTCTGGTCTGGGGGTTCTGGCTCGCGCTGGCGCTCGTCTACGTCGGCGCGCTGCTCGGCGCGACGGCATCCTTCGTGATCGGACGCGCACTGGGCAGAGAGGCGGTCGAGCGACTCACCGGCGCACGGGTCGCCCGACTGGATGCCGCGCTCGCGCAGCGCGGTTTCCTGGCGGTCCTCGGCGCCAGGCTCGTGCCGATCATCCCGTTCACGCTGATCAACTACGGAGCCGGCCTCACTGCGGTGCGACGCCGTGACTATGCTCTGGGAACCGCCATCGGCATCATCCCGGGCTCGGCCGCCTACGTCGCGCTCGGCGCGTTCGGGCTGGAGCTCGGCCCCCCGTTCTGGATCGCGCTCGCCGTGCTCGGTGTTCTCATGCTCGGCGGAGTGGTGGCGGCGACCGTCATCCGCCGTCGGAACGTCGGGTCCGAGGCACGGCCCGCCGAGAGCACAGGGGAGGCGACGGATGCTTGACCGTTCCCTGCGCGCCGTGCTCGCACGCCCGCTCGAGGCCGCGGCGGCTGCCGTGGATCGCCGCTGGGTTACCCCTGACCGGCTGACCGTTCTCGGGCTCCTGCTCGGGGTCGCCTCGGCGCTGGCCGCCGCGTTTCAACTCTGGTGGATCGCTCTCGTGCTCTGGCTGGTCTCGCGGGTCGCCGACGGTCTCGACGGCACTCTCGCTCGGCGTCGTCTGCGGCAGGCGCGGGAGCGGGGAGAACAAGCCGCGCCCTCGCACGCGGGCGGCTTCCTCGACATCACCGCCGACTTCGTCGTCTACGGGGCGACGGTGGTCGGGGTGGCCTTCGGCGCGACCGCGCAGTTCGACGCCCCGTGGTGGCCCTTCCTCGTCGTGCTGCTCGCGTATTACATCAACGGGACCGCCTTCCTGGCGTTCTCCTCGATCGCCGAACGCACCGGCCGCACGCTCGACGACGGGCGGTCGCTGTCATTCCTCGGCCGCATCGCCGAGGGCACCGAGACGATCGTCGTGCATGCGCTCTGGCTGATCCTGCCGTTCTGGGCCTGGCAGATCGCGCTCGTCTGGGCATTCTTCGTCGCCGTCAGCGCGGTCCAGCGGATCGTCGTCGGGTATCGCAGCCTGCGCTGATCCGTCGATGGTGCGGCGATGGCTTCCGAAGCCGTCGCGGAATCAGGCGATCGCGTGAGATCAGGCCGATTCAGGGTATGTCTGCCTGATTCGGCGTGTGTGCCTGATTCGGCGAGGCTGACCGAGGCGTCTCATCCCCGTCGTCGGTGCACTGCGGCGAGGAGTCGGATGGCGCGCGCGACGATGCCGCTGCGAAGCCCCCGCTGCGCTTCCTTGACGACGGCGTTCCAGCCGGCATCCGAGTAGGTGGGATAAGCGTGGATCGTCGTGGCGAGGGTGCGCACGGTCATCCGGGCCCGCACCGCCGTCGTGTATTCGGCAAGGGATTCGCCGGCTCGTGGACCCACGATCACGGCGCCGGTCACCCGGCCGCGGCGGTCGACGACGATGCTGGTGTAGCCGTCGGTGTGACCGTCGGCGATCGCGCGGTCGACGTGCTCATGCTGCTGCACGATCACGCGCATCCCTCGGCGTGGGGCATCCGCGGGGGCGACGCCGACGGCGCCCACCTCGGGAGAGGTGAACGTCACCCGAGGCACCACCTCATCGATCCTGCGGGAGAGCCCGAGGACAGCGTTCGTGGCGGCGACGCTGCCGTACATCCCTGCCGTGTGGGTGAACCGCGGCAATCGGGTGACGTCTCCGGCTGCGTGGATCCGCGGGTTGGATGTGCGCAGGGTCGCGTCGACGGCCACGGCGCCCTTCTCGTCGAGCCGCACGCGTGCGCTGCCGAGCCCCAGCCGGCCGGTCTCGACGTGCCGGCCGAGAGCAGCGAGCACGCGATCGAAGGCGACATCCGTGCCGTCGCTGAGGCGAGCAGTGCCTGAGGGGGAGAGTGCAGTGTCCTCCGCATCGGATGAGTCGGCCACGTCGGCGGCGAATGAGGTCGTCGTGGTCTCCAGACGCACCTCGACCCCGTCGGCGCGGAGCGCGGCAAGGACGACGGCGCTCGCCGCAGCATCCTCTTTCGGCAACAGGCGGGCGCCGCGATGAACGAGGGTGACGACGCTTCCGAGACGAGCCATCGCCTGGGCGAGCTCGCACCCGATGGCCCCGCCGCCCAGGACGAGGAGCCGCGCGGGCAGCTCCTCCAGATTCCAGAACGTCTCGTTCGTGAGGATGTCGACGGATGCCGAGCCGGCGACCGTCGGCCGCACCGGCGCGCTGCCGGTCGCGATCAGCGCGTCCCGGAAGGTGATCTGCTGGTCGTCGATGATCACCGCTCGCGGACCGTCGAACCGCGCCCGGCCGACGAGAGTGTGCACGCCGTCGACGGCGAGGGCCTCGGGGGAGTCGACCGGCTCGATGCGACGGATCGCGTCGTGCACGTGGGCCATGACCTCCGTGAAGTCGACGTGCACCCCCTCGGCACGGATGCCGACTCCCGCCCCGTGCCGCGCCGCGTGCGCGGTCGCTGCGGCCGCGATGAGTGCTTTCGAGGGCACGCAGCCGGTGTGCAGGCACTCCCCGCCGAACCGGTGCGCCTCGATGAGCAGCACCCGGGCGCCCAGGGCGGCGGCGGTGCGAGCCCCGACGAGTCCCGCGCTTCCCGCCCCGATGACGACGAGGTCCCAGGTACGTCCTCTCGCCTCGGTCGCGGTGAGAGTGCGCGCCGGTCTACGGCGTGGTGTGCTCATGCGCAAAGCCTAGAGTGGACGCGAACCCGGGAGGTCGGATGCCCACGATACTGCGTCGATACGGCGTCGGTGCGCGGTGGTACGACATCCTCTCCGGCGAGCGCTGGGTCTATCGGGCAGGACGGCGGGCGGGAATCGCGCTGCTCGCACCGCGCGCCGGTGACGTCGTCATCGATCTCGGATGCGGGACCGGGCTGAACCTTCCCGCGCTGGTCGACGCCACAGGTCCCACGGGGCTCGTCGTGGGCATCGATCGCAGCCCCGACATGCTGGCGATGGCGCAGCGACGAGTGGATCGCGAGGGGTGGGGCGACCGCGTCCTCCTCCTGCGAGCGGATGCCGCCGCGCTCCGTCCGGAGCAGATCACCGAGCTCGTGGCCTCGGCGCGAAGCGACCGCGCAGCCTGCGCCGACGCGCTCTTCGCGACTTACTCCCTCAGCGTCATGCCTGAACGGGAAGAGGCCTGGCGCCGTGCGCGCGCGGCGCTGCTGCCGGGCGGTCGGGCGTGCATCGTCGACATGCAGCCCCCGCGCGGATTCTGGCGAGTGCTCGCTCCGCTGGCGCGGCTCGCGTGTGCCGCGGGCGGGGCGGACATCGCAGCCCATCCCTGGCACATGCTCGAGCGGAACGCCGTCGATCCCTCCGCGGTGCAGCGGGTCGAGCGCAAGGGCGGGCACATCGTCGTGGTGGCCGGGGAGATCGCCTGAGCGAGAGCGCTGACGGATCGAAGCCGGTCCTCAGTCAGCATTGCCACCACTCGACATCGGAATTCATCATGAATTCGGTATGCCGAGGTACCGTTCTGCAGTAGCCGGAGAAGCGTGGTGCGGCCCCGGGATCGGAGAGCCACGAGAAGCTGAAGCTGCTCTCCGTCCTGGGGCCGCGGTACGCGCACTGAGTCTGCGTCAGCCGATGCGCTCTTCCGGCTCCACCCACTGGACGAGCTGGTAGACGACGCCGTTCGGGTCGGTCATCTGGAAGTACCGCTCGCCCCACGGCTCGGTCTCGATGGGCGTGACGATCGTTACCCCGTCCCGCTGCAGCCGGGCGTAGTCCTGATCGATGTCGTCCACCGTGAAGACCACGAGGAGACCGGCCGCGTCGATGGCCGCGGACGCCGGCTTGAAGGTCGGCAGACCGGTGCGGAGGAAGATCAGGTTGATCCCGGCATCCGGATGCTGCAGCGAGGAGAAGCCGTCGGCGGACATCGCGACCGAGAAGCCCAGGTGCTTCTGCACCCATTCGGCGGAGGCGTCGACGTCGGGCACGTTGAGCGAGATGGCGGTGGAAGTGATGTGCATGGGATGAGCTCCTGTCGTTACGTTGTACAGCGTACAATGTACGACGTATAACGCAGATATGGCAAGATCATTCCCATGAGCGCAGATCGAACCGGTTCCGGAGAGCCGAGCAGAACTCTCGCCCTGCTCTGGGGAGATTCGCAATCACCGCGGAAGGGCCCGGCCCGCTCGGTCGCCGTCGACAGGGTCGTCCGGGCGGCTCTGGACATCGCCGACGAGAAGGGGATCGCCGGTGTCACGGTGCGTGCCGTCGCCGCTCACGTCGGTATCGCACCGATGTCGGTGTACACCTACGTGCCGGGCAAGCCCGAGCTTCTCGATCTCATGGTCGACGCACTCTACGGCGAGATGGCGCGGCCGGACGTGGGTGATCGACCGTGGCGCGAGCGGGTGACCGAGATCGCTCGTGGCAACCGCGAGCTGCTCGCCCGCCACCCGTGGCTCACCGAGGTCGCCGCGCTCAGCCGTCCGCCGCTCGGCCCTGGCGTGATGGCGAAGTACGAGTACGAACTCGCGGCCTTCGACGGCACGGGGCTCTCCGACATCGATGTCGATGCCTCGCTCACCTACCTGCTCGGCTTCGTGCAGGCGCACTGCCGTGCAGCTCACGACGCCGCTCGAGCAGTGACGGACACGGCGATGAGCGACGAGCAGTGGTGGTCGGCGAACCAGCCGATCCTCGCCCGCGCCCTCGATCCCCTGAGCTACCCGCGAGCGGTGCGCATCGGCGCCGCAGCGGGGGAGGCGCAGGGCGGCGCCTGGGGTGCCGGTCGGGCCTGGGCGTTCGGGCTCGCGCGCACGCTCGACGCGCTCGCCGCGCTGATCGAGGGCCACGCGGTCCATGATTAGTCGTCCGCCGGTGCTCGGTGCCGTCGTGGACGACATGACCAGGTGCGTGCACTATCGCAGCGCGGTCGACATCGTCGCGATCCGTTTCGCCTGCTGCGGCGAGTACTATCCGTGCCATCTGTGTCACGCGGACTCCGCCGGGCACCCGTCCCGGCAGTGGGGGCTGGCGGAGCGGGAGACCAAGGCCATACTGTGCGGAGCGTGCGGGGAGGAGCTGTCGATAGCCGACTATCTCGGGGTGACCGCATGCCCGCGCTGCGAGGCGCCGTTCAACGAGGGCTGCGCGCTGCACGCGCACCTGTACTTCGAGACGGATGGCGCGGAAAGCTGAAGGGCGCGGTCTCGCGTCAGGAGAAGCGCGCGAAGACGAGCGAGACGACGGCGAGGCCGACGGCGATCAGCGCCATCGCGGAGTACGAGCCCGTCGCGACGGCGAGAAGCGGGCCGAGTGCGGGGCCGATCGCGCCGACCACGGTGATCGGCGCAGCGAAGACACCGTTGATCGACCCGTAGTTCTGCGTGCCCCAACGGTCTGCGACGGCTGATCCCTGCACCAATGTCTGCGCTCCGCGGACGGCGCCCGCTGCGATGCCGATGACGATGAGCAGCCAGGGAGGGCCGGGGACCAGGGCGAGCAGCGCGAGGAAGACAGCGCTCAGTCCTGCGGTGGCGGCGAGCGGGATCCACGGAGCTGCCGTGTGCGGGACGGCCACATACAGCAGTCGGCCGATGACCTGCCCCGCGCCGAGGAGCCCGAGCGCCCAGGCGGCGAGTTCGTAGGTCAGTCCCTTCTCGGTGAACAGCGGGATGAGTGCGAGCGTGACGCTGAAGAGCGCGGCCGCGAGCGCGAGCATCGAGATCTCCAGCATCCAGAATCGGCGAGTGCGCACGACGCTGCTCACCGTGTGTGCGTTGCTCGACTGTTCATGCGGGATCGGTTCCCAGGCGCGCTCGAGCGTGAACCAGTGGAGAGGGACGGTCGAGACGAAGAGGAATCCGGCGAGGAGGAGGAAGGTGGTGCGCCAGTCGGTGATGCTCAGCAGACCGGCGACCACGGGTGCGAAGACGGTGGAGGCGAGCCCGCCGGCGAGCGTCAGGATCGTCATCGCGCCTCGGCGCCGCGCGCCGTAACGCCGCGCGATCACCGTGAACGCTGCTTGGTAGAGCACCGCCGACTGCGCGATCCCCACCACGACCCATCCGACCGTGAAGAGAGCGAGGTCGGGGGCGAGCGCGACGACCAGGAGTCCGATGGCGCCGACGACGGAGCCGATCGTCATGATGAGCCGGGGGCCCCGCTCGTCCAGCCATCGTCCGACGAGAACGCCTGCTCCGGCAGAGGCGATCAGGCCCGTCGAGAAGGCCAGGGTCACGAAGGTGAGCGGCCAGCCGGTGTCGTCGGCGATCGCGGGGGAGGCGACGATGAGCGCGTAGAACAGGATGCCCCAGCTGATGACCTGGCCGACCGAGAGCGCGGCGAGCGAGCCGCCCATCCGGGGCGGAGCATCGGCGGTCGTCATGCAGTGCGCAGCGCGTCGGCGGCGGCGGTGAGCGCTGCGCCGTTCAGGGCGAAATACGCCCACTTGCCACGCTGTTCGCGCGTGACCAGTCCTGCGTCCGAGAGCAGCTTCATGTGGTGCGACACCGTGCCCTGCGAAAGGCCGACCGGCTCTGTGAGGTCGCAGATGCACGCCTCGCCGCCTTCGCCGGCGGCGATCAGCGAGAGCAGTCGCACGCGAGTCGGGTCGCCGAGCGCCTTGAAAACCCGCGCTGCTCGTTCTGCATCCTCGGTGGACAGCGAGGAGGTGACGCGGGGCACGCAGCACGCGGAGGGTTCGATGGTCAGTGGCAGGCTCACAGGGGTATTCTCACACGTATTGACATTCTTCGATAGGTGAGCGACGCTCTTCGTATTGAAGATTTTCGATTCGAGGAGATGTCATGGTCGTAGGAGATGTCATGGTCGAGCATCCTGTCGTCATCATCGGAGCAGGTCCGCAGGGGCTCGCCGCTGCAGCGCATCTGACCGAGCGGGGGCTGGATGCCGTCGTGCTCGAACGAGGTCGCACCGCCGCGGCCGCGGTGTCGGAATGGGGACACGTCCGCCTCTTCTCAGCCTGGCCGGAGCTCACCGACCCAGCCGGACGCCGGCTCCTCGAGCCTTCGGGATGGGTGGCTCCGACCGCCGGGTATCCCACCGGTGCGGAATGGGTGAACGGATACCTGGCGCCCCTCGCCGGCGCCCTGGGTGGACGAGTGCGGTACGACGTGACCGTGACGGGCGTCGCTCGCCAGGGCCGCGACAAGGTCGTCGACGGCGGCCGCCGAAGCCAGTCGTTCGTGGTGCACACGCAGAGCTCCGCAGGTGTTGAGGGCCGGATCCACGCCAGTGCGGTCATCGACGCGAGCGGCACCTGGAGCCTTCCGAACCCGGCCGGCGCCGACGGCTACCCCGCGCTCGGTGAGACGGCATCCGCGCCCCGTATCTCGTACCGCATCCCCGACGATGTTTCCGAATACGCGGGAGCCCACGTCGTCGTGGTCGGCGCGGGCCACTCGGCGACGCACGCCGTGCTGCGTCTCAGTGAACTCGCCCGCCGCGCGCCCGGCACCCGCGTGACCTGGCTCCTGCGCCGGGGCAGTGCGACCAACGTCTTCGGCGGCGGCGTGGGCGACGACCTTCCCGAAAGGGCGGCACTCGGCTCGCGGGCGCAGAAGGTGGTCGAGTCGGGCGCGGTCGAGGTCGTCACCGGATTCCGCGTATCCGAATTCCGGCAGCAGAACGATGCGGTGACCATCCTCTCGGAGGACGGACGCGAAGTCGCCGGGGCCACTCAGGTGTTCGCTCTCACCGGATTCCGGCCGGATACCGGCCTGCTCCGTGAGCTGCGGACCGATCTCGATGCGTCACTCGAAGCTGTCGCGGGAATCGCGAGCGAGATCGATCCGAACATCCACTCCTGCGGGTCGGTGTCGGCCACGGGTGCGCGGCAGCTCGCGCAGCCCGAGCAGGGGCTGTTCATCGTCGGCGCGAAGTCCTATGGCCGCGCACCGACGTTCCTCGCGCTGACCGGCTTCGAGCAGGTGCGCAGCGTGGCCGCTCACCTCGCCGGCGACCACGAGGCCGCCGCCCGCAATGAGCTGGTCCTGCCCGAGACCGGTGTCTGCGGAGGGGCGGGCGGCTTCGATGCGGGAGCAAGCGGATGCTGCGCCGCGCCCTCTGTCCTGCAAATCGGTGCGCGCCCCGTCGCCGTCGGGTGATCGCACGCTTGTCTCTTGAATAGATATCTGTCAATATAGACGCATGTCGATTCAAGAGGCGCCGAGCACCTGCAATCCCGTCGCCACGCACGCCATCGGGCAGGAGGCCGCGGCGTCCGTGGCCGCGACCCTGAAGGCGCTGTCGGATCCGCTCCGTTTGCGGATGCTGTCCGCCATCGCCTCCGACCCCCGCGGCGAGTCGTGCGTCTGCGACCTCGCCGAACTCGCCGATGTCTCACAGCCCACCGTGTCCCATCACCTGAAGGTGCTCAAGGACGTCGACGTGCTGACCTCGGAGCGTCGTGGCACCTGGGTCTGGTATCGGATCAACCCGAGCCGCCGCAGCGCGGTGACCGCACTGCTCGACTCGTTCGCCCCGGCGTCCGTGACGGCGCCGTGGACCGAGCGCGAGCCTGAGGAGGGGCTTCGCCCGGCCTTCGATGCCCGCGTGACTCGACTTGCGGAGGAGCTCGCGGCCGAGGTGCCGGAGCTCGATCCGAGGGTCGTGCTCTCTGTCGTGCGCGAGTCGTACACCTCGCTCGCCCGCTCGGCACGCGTGACCTCCGCGCTGGTCCCGCTCGCCGAGCGATTCGCCCGTCAGCGCCTCAGCGATCTCACCCGTGTCCGCGACAGCTCGGTGCCGCAGGTGCTGTTCGTGTGCGTCGCGAATGCCGGACGCTCGCAGCTCGCCGCCGCGCTCGTCAACCAGCTCGCCGGCGGGAAGGTGGTGGCGCGCTCAGCAGGGTCGAGTCCTGCTGATGTCATCCACCCCCACGTCCGTTCCCTGCTCGCCGAGATCGAAGGCGACGCGGCCGCCGAGCGCTTCCCGAAGCCGCTCACCGACGACGCGGTTCGCGCAGCCGATGTCGTCGTGACCATGGGGTGCGGCGACGTCTGCCCGATCATCCCGGGCATCCGCTACGACGACTGGGCCGTCGGCGATCCGGCGCTCGCCTCCCGCGAAGGCGTCGAAGCCATCCGTGACGACATCGCGGGCCGGGTCCGCACCCTCGTCGACGACCTTCTCCACTGACCACACCACTTCGCACAGGAGCCGCCATGACCGACATAGCATCCACGCCCTCCGTCCTCTTCGTCTGCGTCCACAACGCGGGCCGTTCGCAGATGGCGGCGGGCTTCCTGCGCGACATCGCCGGCGACCGCATCGAAGTCCGCTCTGCCGGATCCATGCCCGCCGACCAGATCAATCCGACCGCCGTCGAGGCGATGGCCGAGCTCGGCATCGACATCACCGCGGAAGAGCCGAAGGTACTCACGACCGAGGCCGTGCAGGCATCCGACGTGGTGATCACGATGGGATGCGGCGATGCCTGCCCGTTCTTCCCCGGCAAGCGCTACGAGGACTGGAAGCTCGACGACCCGGCCGGTCAGGGCATCGACGCGGTGCGTCCGATCCGCGATGACATCCGGACGCGCATCGAGCAGCTGGTGAGCGAGCTCGTCTGACTCGCGGGATCCGCCGTCAGACCGCTGTCGGCGGATCCACAGGGAGCAGATCCCGCCCCTTGTAACCTGGAAACCCCAAGGGGAGTACTCCGATACGGTCGGGTCGTCATTACGGATGCATCGCATCCCGGGCCGCCGGTTCCTGATCTCAGGAATGGAGAAGACTTTGGCGTTGCTTTTGTCACGCCGAGTCTGGAGCCCCTGTTGGAAATCACCCCTCTGATCTGGATCATCACGATCGCGATCACGATCGCCTTCTTCGTCTACGAGTTCTTTGCGCACGTCCGGAAGCCCCATGAGCCGTCCATCGGCGAATCGGCGCGCTGGTCGGCCTTCTACATCGGCTTGGCCGTGCTGTTCGGCGTCGGCATCGGCGTCTTCTCGGACTGGACCTTCGGCGGGGAGTACTTCGCCGGCTACCTCACCGAGAAGGCGCTGTCGATCGACAACCTCTTCGTGTTCCTCATCGTGATGACCGGCTTCGCGGTGCCGAAGATCTACCAGCAGAAGGTGCTGATGATCGGCATCGTCATCGCGCTGATCCTGCGCGGCATCTTCATCGCGGTCGGCGCGACGCTCATCGAGAACTTCTCGTGGATCTTCTACCTCTTCGGTGCGCTGCTGCTGGTGCTCGCCTATCGGCAGGCCTTCAGCAGCCACGAGAGCAACCCCGCGAACGGCCGATTCATGACCTTCGTCCGTCGGCACCTACCGGTGACGGACGAGTACAACGAGGACAAGCTCACGGTCGTCAAGAACGGCACGCGGTTCGTGACCCCGATGCTGCTCACGATCATCGCGATCGGGTTCATCGACCTCATGTTCGCCGTCGATTCGATCCCGGCGATCTACGGGCTGACCGACGAGGCCTATATCGTCTTCACGGCGAACGCCTTCGCGCTGATGGGTCTGCGTCAGCTGTTCTTCCTCATCGGCGGGCTCCTCGAGCGCCTCGTCTACCTGGCGCAGGGCCTCGCCGTGATCCTCGCCTTCATCGGAGTCAAGCTCGTGCTCCACGCGCTCCACGTCAACGAGCTGCCCTTCATCAACGGCGGCGAGCCGATGCTCTGGGCGCCCGAGATCCCGATCTGGTTCTCTCTGACGTTCATCGCCGCGACGATCGCGGTCGCGACGGTCGCGAGCCTGATCAAGACCCGCGGCGACCGCGACATCGGTGATGAGCTTCCGTCGGCCGAGGCTCAGAAAGAGCTCTCCTGACGCGAGCCCCCGCGGGTGGCCCCTGCGGGTGGCCCTGCGGGTGGCGCCTGCGGGTGGCCCCCGCGGGGCGGCTGCTACAACTGGGAGCCGAGACCGCTCAGACCGTCGTCGAGGATGTCGGCCAGCAGTCGCGCGTAGCGGCCGTCGGGGTCGAGGTCGGGGTCGAACACCGTGATGCTCGCGCCGACCGCTCGCGGGGCGAGGTCTCGGAGCAGATCGGTGAGCTGCGCGGCGCTCAGCCCGCCGGGGTCGGGGCTGTCGACCGCCGGCATGACGGAGGGGTCGAGCACGTCGACGTCGAGCTGGAGCCAGTACCCGCCCGGGCCGGCCACCTCGGCCGAGGCGGCCGCCACTGCGGCGGCCCCTCGTGCGATGACAGCGGCGGCAGGGGTCACGAGTCCGAGCGCCTCGCGCACCTCTTCCTGTTCCTCATCGTCATCGCGATGACCGATGTGCGCGGTGTGCGCGGCGTCGAAGTAGGGCGCGAGGCCGTCGATGTCGGCGACGGCGGGCCAGTGCCGTCCGATCGCCGCGGCGAGCGCTTCGCCCGCCACGCTCGCACTCTCATCGCTGTTCCCCGGATGGCGGAAGTCGGTGTGTCCGTCGATGTGTACGAGTCCGATGCCTCCGCGCGGTGCCGTCGCCATGCCCGCCCCGAGGAGCAGCGCGCAGTCGCCGCCGATCACGAGGGGTGCGCGCCCGTCGTCGAGCGCGGCGGTGATCCGTGCAGCCAGTCGGTGCGAGTGGTCGATCAGCGACGCCTCATTGCGCACGTGTCCGGCTGGCCGGGTGTCGTCATCGTCGATGTATCGCGCAGGGAGCACGACTCCGCCGTCGATCGCACCCTTCGCGCCGAACCGAGCATGGAGGCCGGCTTCGCGCAACGCCTCGGGTGCCTTCCCCGTGCCGGGCACACTGCCGCGGCGGGGAGGTCGGAGACCGAGGTTGCTGGGTGCTGACAGCAGCGTGATCATGCCCTCAGTCTGGACCGGGCGTCCGACATCGACTCAGGACGGGAACCGGATGCCGGTCATGGTCTCGGCGGCAGCCCAGAGTGCCGCCCCGGTCGCCGGCGAACGCACCTCGTCCGACGCGGCCACGCGCGTGGGTGCGCCGCGGAATTCGAGTGTGCCCCCAGGGCCCCAGTAGTCACCACTCGCAGCGTCGGGTGAGGTGGCCGCGTGGATGAGGGGCGCGGCACCGTCGTCCTTCCCCTGTACGAGCGGCCGGCTCAGCGCGGCCAGAGCTCGGAGAGGCGCGGGGACCTGCAAGAGGCCGGCACGGGGCGCGGTGAGCGGATCGACCGCGTACCCCGGATGCGCGCAGAGCGCGGCGCGCGCGGAGCCGGACCAGCGCCGGTCGAGTTCGAAGGCGAAGGCCATGAGAGCGGCCTTGGAGCGGCCGTACTGCCGCAGCGACGATCCGCGCCACGGATCGGCGAGACGCTGGGGGGCGAGCCGTGCGAAACGGTGGGCGAGCGAGCCGACGGCCACCACTCGGGCATCGTCGGAGAGGTGAGGCATCAGCTGCGCGAGGAGGGCGAAGTGCCCGAGGAAGTTGGTGCCGATCATCAGATCGAAGCCATCGGCGGTGCGGGCATCGCGCTTCGCCGTCTTGACCCCGGCGTTGCAGATGACCGCGTCCAGCCGCTCGTCGATCACGACGGTCGCGCTCCGGATGCTTTCCAGGGAGCCGAGGTCGACGGGGACGATTCGCAGATCCGCATCCGGTACGCGCGAGGCCACCGCATCCACCGCGATCTGCGCCCGCTCCGGCGACCGGCACCCCAGCAGAACGCGCGCGCCTCGTGCGGCGAGCTTCTCGACGCACCAGTAGCCGATGCCGGCGTTGGCTCCCGTGACGAAGATGGTCCGTCCGACGAGGTCCAGCGGGGGAGGGGCATCCATTCCCCCAACCTACGGGCTCAGTCGTGCGCGCCGTCGTGCTCGTGCTCGTCGAAGATCATCCCGACCGAGGTCGCGCAGGCGTCACCCTTCCAGGCCTCGACCCCCTCGCGCACGGCGAACGCCGCGATGACCAGGCCGGCGACGGCATCCGCCCACCACCAGCCCAGCACGGAGTTCGCGACCAGGCCGACCAGGACGGCGGCGGACAGGTACGCGCAGATCAGCGTCTGCTTCGAGTCGGCCACTGCCGTCGCCGATCCGGCCTCACGTCCGGCCCGCCGCTCCGCGAACGACAGGAAGGGCATCACCACCACGCTGACGGCCGTGAGGACGATCCCGATCGTGCTGTGCTCCGGGCGCTCACCCGTGAGCAGGGCGCCGACGGATGTCACGGTGACGTAGGCCGCGAGCGCGAAGAAGGCGATGGCGATGACGCGCAGGGTCGGCTTCTCCCAGCGCTCGGGATCCCGGCGGGTGAACTGCCAGGCGACCGCTGCGGCGGAGAGCACTTCGATCGAGGAGTCGAGGCCGAACCCGACGAGGGCGGCCGAGGAGGCCACCGAGCCCGCGGCTATCGCGATGCCCGCCTCGATCAGGTTGTAGCCGATGGTGATCGCGACGATGAGGCGGATGCGGCGATGCAGCGTCTCGCGTCGTGCGGCGGTGAGCGTAGGCATCAGCAGGTGCAGCCTTCGCCGTCGCAGCAGTCCGGTTCGACGAGCAGCGTCACGCGCATGAGCTCGTCGAGTGCGGGCGCGAGATGCGGGTCGGCGAGACGATAGCTGCTGCGTCGGCCGTCCGGCGTGCTCTCGACGAGTCCGCAGCCGCGGAGGCAGGCGAGATGATTCGACATCACCTGTCGCGTGACCCCGAGAACGTCGGCGAGCTCGGCCGGGTAGCGGTCCGAGGTGCGCAGGGCGAGCAGGATGCCGGCTCGCGTCGGGTCCGACAGTGCATGCCCGAGACGGGCGAGCGCGGCGGTGTGGGTCAGGGATGCCGTGACGCTGCTCATCCCGCCATAGTACAGAATCTACTGAACTCAGGTCTGCCTGAACCGTGCGTCAGTACGTGATGAGCGTCTCGACGACCAGCTCGCCGACCCCACCGTGCTCGTCGAGCTGGTGGATCGACACCGTGTGCTGACGCACGCCCGCGGGAAGCACGACCTCGCCGTGCCAGGCGCCGCTTCGATCGAGTTCCGAGGGCTGGCCGACGGCTCGGCCGTCGATGAGCACGGCGACGGAGGTCTCGGCGGCTCCCGAGACGGAGATCCGGGCGATCGGTTCGCACTCCGGATCTGCCGTGACCTGTTCGACCGTGACGGACATGTGCCAGGTGGTGGCGATCGTCCGGGCCGTTCTTGGTGCCACCGGGGATGTCTCGGACTCCGCCGACTCCGGCACGGCATGGTCGACACGCTCGTCTCCGGCATCGATCGAAGGAGGGTCTGCAAAAGCCAGGGAATCCGGCGCAGGAGCGGCGGGAGGGCTCGCGACCACTGCTCCAGGCGCCTGAATCGCCGCCGGCGGCGCAGGTGCCGTCGACGCCCTGGTCGGAAGGACGAAGGAAGCCGGAGCCGGCAGCACCTCCTCGGAGGATGCCCTGGGCGCCTCCCGTGCCGGCAGCGCGACCGCGGGGACACCGACCCCCGAGGCATCCGGCGATGAGGGAATGCGCACGAGCAGGCCGCCCCCGATCGCGAGGGCCACGGCGACCGCGGCGGCTGCCGGCCAGAGCACCGGTGCGGCGAGCCCGACCGCCGCGGATGCCTGACCGGCGGAGAAGAACGCCGGAGCGATGACGAGACCTGCGCCGCCCACGAGAAGAGGTCCGAGAGTGATGGCGCGGGCCAGGCGCCGAGCCTCACCTGCCGCTGCGCTGCAGTCGGAGCAGGATGACAGATGCTCCGCCACGAACTTCTGCGGACGCGGCCCCAGGTCGCCCTGCGCGTAGGCGCCGAGCAGTTCGATCACGCGCACATGGTCGGAGCCGGCCGGGGCACGGCGCAGATGTGCGCTGATCCAGGCCTTCCGGAGACCGTCCCTCGCGCGGTAGGTCAGTGCCGCCACGGCGTTCGCCCGCATGCCCAGGGCCTCCGCGATCTTTCGCGGCGGAAGACGCTCCACCTGGCTGAGCCACAGCGCGTGCTGCCAGCGTTCCGGGAGCGTGCAGAAGGCCTCGGCGAGAGCTGCGGAGTCCACCATCGCCTCGGGGTCGATCGTCCCGATGGCCGAGTGGGGCGGTTCCACGTCATCGAGCGGCACGGTCGCGGGTGCTCGGCGGGCGGCGGTCATCCAGGTGTTGCGCACGGTCGTGAGCAGATACGGCCGGAACCGCTCCTCGGGACCTCGGCCTGCGCGCAGCATCTGCAGGATGCTCAGGAACGCGTCCGAGACCACGTCCTCGGGATCCGGCGGCCCGGCGCCCAGGCTCCTCGCATAGGCGACAGCGATCGGCGAGTACCGGCGCCAGAGTTCGGAATAGGCGCGTCTATCACCCTGACGACTGCGGTGGAGCAGCTGGGCATCCGTGGGGGCGGCAGCGTCCTCGTCGATGCTGATGATCGGTCCTCGCGCTTCCTGCCGTGCTCATCCGGCTTCCCGGACGATGCCGAACACTGTATATCGATTCGGCTGTCACGATGGAATCACGACGACCAAGAATGAGAAGCGGGTGGGGTCCTGGGGAGGACCCCACCCGAAGGCCGCTGTGTGAGGGGTGGGCGGCCGGTTGACAGTGCGGGACCGATATCCCCAAAGGCCCGCCTTCCGTCATAAGCAAGACCCCGGGTTCACGAGATCATGACGCGAGTCCACGAAATCCGTCGACCGGCCCCTCGATTCAGCGAACCGCGTAGACCGCGCCCCCGACGATGACGGCCACGACGGTCGTCCAGCCGATGATGGCGACGGCCTGCCAGAACAGCACCCGCACCTTGCCGACGCCGGCGGCGGCGAGCATCGTCGCGGTGAACTGGGTCGGGAGCAGCAGCGGGCCGAGCAGGCTGACGCCAGGGACGCCATAGCGCTCGAAAGCGCGCTGGAACTTCTCGCGCCGCGCGGCCTTGCGGTCCGGCTCTGTCGCCACGGCCGCGCCATCCGTCGCGGTATCCGTCGCGGACCCGCCGTTCACGAGGGCCGGCTCGGCGACGCGCGAGCGATTCACGATGGCGCTCCGTGCTCCCGAACTCGCCAGCACGAGGACAGCGACGCAGAGGAAGTTCCCGACCATGGCCGAGATCGCGGCGACCACAGGATGGATGCCGCCGATGATGCCGATGCTGGCCGCCCCCTCTCCTTCGATGAAGGGGATCGCGCCGGCGAGGGCGACGATGAGTGGCTGCACGAGGTCGGGGACCTGGGCGACCCAGTTCTGGAAGATCTCGATGAGGTTCATGGGGTGCTCCCGTTGATCGGTGCGAACGGCGTCTCCGTCGCGATGACAACAGTCCATCGCCCCTGCCGCGCCGGCGACAGTGCCGGGCCGTCACCGCTTCTCGGGTGGATCGCATGCCGGGAGCGTGACATCTGTCATACCCGTATGGTGTGAGCGTGAGCAGCCGCACCGAGCCCCTCGCCCCCGATGACGCACCGTACCCGGGGGCGCTGTCCCTGACCCGTGGAGTCAACGCCACCTGGTGGTATACGGCGTCCGCAGTCCTGTTCATCGAGCTCATGATCATGAGCTTCTGGGTGCTCACTCTCGGGGCCACCGATACGCGTGGGGCTCTTGTGCTCTTCGTGGCGGCCGGGGGACTGATCTGGTGCGCTTCGACGTTCCTGCTGCTGCTCGACTATCGCCACCGCCTCGACGCGGGACCGGGAGTTCCTTGGAGGCGACTCGCCTTCCCTCTGCTCGTCGCTGCGGCGTTCGGCGCGGTCGCCGGGCCTCTGACCGGCAGCTGGCAGCTGGCCGTGATGCCTCTCGTCCAGTCGCTGGTGCTGCTGAACTGGCCGCGCGGGGTGCGTTTCCGAGTGGTCATCGCAGCGACCGTGCTCTTGGCGGTGCTCGCCTTCGTCGATGCATCCGCGAATGTTCCCGGTGCGGGGACCCCCTGGCTGGTGCCTGTCGCGATGGGGGCCCTGCTGCCGTCGATGACCGTGAGTTCGCTGTGGTTCTGGGACGTCATGGTCACCCTCGACCGGGCCCGTGCGTCGGAGGCGCGGCTCGCGGCGACCCAGGAGCGGTTGCGCGTAGCGACCGACGTGCACGACCTGCAGGGCCACCACCTGCAGGTCATCGCTCTGCAGCTGGAACTCGCGGAGCGTCTGCTGCCCCGCGATCCGGATGCCGGCATGGAGCAGCTCCGTGCCGCGCGCGTGAGCGTGGATGAGGCGCGGCAGGGGACGAGAGACCTGGCGACGCGCTACCGCTCCGTGCCCTTGAGCGACGAGCTCGCCAACGCGCGGGACCTCCTGCGTGCCGCGGGCCTCGACGTGGATGCCGTCATCGATCCCGACGCCTCCGCCGCACCGGCATCCGCGCTCGGTCCGGTGATCCGCGAGACGACGACCAATGTGCTGCGGCACGGCGGAGGCCGCCGCGCGCGTCTCGCCCTGACCAGGACAGCGGATGCCTGGCGCTACGAGATCGCCAACGACGCGGTGCCGGATCTCGGTGTCGGAGACCACGGCTCCGGTCTCGAGGGTGTCCGCCGCAGGATCGAAGAGGCGCACGGCACGCTCGACGTGCACGTGGAGGCGGAGGAGTTCGTGGTGGTCGTCACGGTGCCGTCCGCCGGGGAGGAGAGGCGATGATCAGGGTGCTGCTCGCGGATGACGAGGGCATGATCCGGTCGGCGCTCGCCGCGCTGCTGCGCCTGGAGGACGACATCGAAGTCGTTGCGGAGTGTGCGGACGGGGAGCAGGCCGTCGCCGAAGCTCTCCGCTTGCAGCCCGACGTGTGCCTGCTGGATCTCGAGATGCCGGGGCTCGACGGCGTGCAGGTCGCCGAGCGGCTGAACCGTGCGATCGCGACGCGGTGTGTCGTCGTCACGCGTCACGCTCGGCCGGGGGTGCTGCGTCGGGCGCTGGCATCCGGTGTCGCGGGGTTCCTGCCGAAGTCGCGGGGTGCCGACGAGGTCGCCGCGGTGATCCGCCGGGTCGCGGCGGGAGCCCGCTATGTCGACCCGGAGATCGCCGCCGATGCGCTGAGCGACGAGCGCTCGCCGCTCACCGACCGTGAACTCGATGTGCTGCGAGCCGGCCGGCGCGGCGAGACGACGGGGCAGATCGCCCGCGCCCTGGCGCTCGCACCGGGAACCGTGCGCAACCACATCTCGGTGATCCTCGGCAAGCTGCACGTCGGGACGCGTCAGCAGGCGGTGCTGATCGCCGAAGAGCGTGGCTGGATCTGACTGGAGAAGTGCTGGTGGCCGCGGCTAGGCTGTCGGCCATGGGAACAATATGCCTGGCGCCCGTGATGGGGCGCACCCTCGTGTTCCGCGACCGCCGCGCCTGACGGCGCGCTCGCTTCTCGCACGCATCTGCGCGCCGTCCACCGAGATGTCATCGCACCTCGGGACGGGCGAAACTCACCGACGCTGAACGGCGTCGCTCCCTCCTTCGGGGTGCTCCGAACTTCTTCTGGAGCGCACTCATGCCTCGTTCAATCCATGGCGGCCGTCACGAACTCGGCCAGAACTTCCTCATCCACCGACCGACTCGAAGGCGCATCCTGTCGCTCGCCGGGAGCACGTCCGGTTCGATCCTCGAACTCGGCGCGGGCGACGGCGCGCTCACGCGCGGCCTCGCCGAACTGGGTCGTCCGCTGACGGCGCTCGACATCGACGAGCACCGCGTCCGCAGTCTGCGGCAGGCGCTGCCCGGTGTCCGCGTCGAGACAGCCGACGCGACGCGGCATCCGCTGACCGCGGACGTCGTCGTCGGCAACATCCCGTTCCATCTGACGACCCCCATCCTCCGGCGGCTGCTGTCGACCGGGAGTTGGCGTCGCGCGATCCTTCTGACGCAGTGGGAGGTGGCGCGCAAGCGCGCGGGCGTCGGCGGTGGCACGATGATGACCGCGCAGTCCGCGCCCTGGTTCGAGTTCGCGCTGGAAGGGCGCGTCCCCGCGTGGGGCTTCGCGCCGCAGCCCAGCGTCGACGGCGGTGTGCTGTCCATCACGCGCCGCGGGTCACCGCTCGTGCCCGTCACCGAGCGCCGCGGGTACGAGGGCTTCGTGCGGGCGATGTTCACCGCTCGAGGAGGATCGCTCGACGCTGTTCTGGCTGCGGCGAGCGGTGTGACGAGACCGCGGGCGCGGGGAGCGCTCGCTGCGGTGGGCGCCGCGAATCGGCGGCTGCCGCGTGATCTCGGTCCCGAGCAGTGGGCGGGGCTGTGGCGGGAGGTCGGCCGGCGGGAGTGAGGTGGAGAACGCGACGGTGTCCGGGGCCCGGCGTACCCTCGGCTCATGGTCGCCTTCGCCACCCTCGCCACGCCCGTCGGGGTGATCGGCGTGGTCAGCGACGGTGTGGCTATCACCCGTGTCGGCTGGCGCGCACCTGCTCCCGCCGATGCTGACCTCTCGCCGGATCCGCTGCTCGCTGAGGCGCTCGATCAACTGCGCGCCTACTTCGACGGCGTGCTGACGAGCTTCGACCTTCCGGTCGACCTGGGCGTGCAGACCGCGACCACTCGCTCCGTGCTCACGGCGCTCCATGAGACCGTCGCCTATGGGAAGCCGGTCACCTACGGTGAGCTGGCCGCGCGCAGCGGGACCGGCGTGCCCGCCCGCGGGATCGGCTCGATCATGGGTGCGAACCCGATACCGATCATCGTGCCGTGTCACCGCGTCATCGCCGGAGACGGTCTCGGCGGGTACTCCGGCGGAAACCCGGGAGAGGGGCTCGCCACGAAACGACGGCTGCTCGAGCTCGAGGGCGCGCTGCCGACGACGCTGTTCTGATGCCCGCGGCATCCGTCATCGCGTCGTCAACGGTCTTCGCGGCCTGAGAGAATGGAGGCGCCGAGTCCCGATCCGAGGAGCCAACGTGCAGTTCATCTCCACCCGCGGCGGCATGCAGCCGCAGTCGTTCAGCGAGACGCTGCTGGAGGGCCTCGCGCCCGACGGAGGACTCGCTGTTCCCGAGATCCTGCCGACGGTCGACGGCGAGACGCTCGAGCGGTGGCGTGCGCTGACGTACCCGCAGCTGGCGACCGAGGTTCTCGGTCTCTTCGCGACCGACATCCCGCGTGCAGACCTCGCGCGGATGACCGCGACCGCTTACGAGGACTTCCCCGCGAGTGTGGTCCCGCTCCGCGCGATCGACGACGAGCTCACGCTCGTCGGGCTCTCCGAAGGTCCGACGCTGGCGTTCAAGGACATGGCGATGCAGTTTCTCGGCCAGGTGCTCGAGTACACCTTGGAGCGCCAGGATGCCGTGCTCAACATTCTCGGCGCGACGTCGGGAGACACCGGCTCGGCCGCCGAGCATGCGCTGCGCGGCAAAGAGCGTGTCGCTGTGTTCATGCTGTCTCCGCAGGGGCGCATGAGCGCGTTCCAGCGCGCACAGATGTTCTCGCTCGATGACGCGAACGTGCACAACATCGCGGTCGAGGGCGTCTTCGATGACTGCCAGAACCTCGTCAAACACCTCGCGGGCGACCTCGTCTTCAAGCGCTCGCAGCACCTCGGCGCGGTCAACTCCATCAACCTGGGCCGTATCGCCGCGCAAGTCGTCTACTACTTCTGGGCGTGGCTGCGCGCGACGGATGCCGGCGGCTGGACCGAGCTCTCGTTCACAGTGCCGTCCGGCAACTTCGGGAACATCCTCTCCGGCTTCTACGCCCGGCAGATGGGTCTGCCGATCCGTCGCCTGGTGCTCGCCGCCAATGAGAACAACGTGCTGGATGAGTTCTTCCGCACTGGCATCTACCGTCCGCGCAGTGCGGCGCAGACGCTGGCGACCTCAAGCCCCTCCATGGACATCTCGAAGGCCTCGAACCTCGAGCGCTTCATCTTCGAACTGGTCGGACGGGACGCCTCTCGGGTCGTGGGTGCCTGGCACGATCTCGAGGAGCAGGGCTACTTCGACTTCTCGGCCGACCTCGAACGCTTCGTCGACGAGTTCGGCATCGTGAGCGGCACGTCGACCCACGACGACCGCCTCGCCACGATCCGCTCGGTCTACGAGACGACGGGCGAGGTCATCGACCCGCACACGGCCGACGGTGTCCGGATCGCTCGCGAGTACCTGGAGCCCGGCGTGCCGATGCTCGTACTCGAGACCGCGAAGCCCGAGAAGTTCGCGGAGACGATTCGCGAGGCGATCGGCGTCGAGCTGGCCTATGCGCCGGAGCTGCGCGAGATGCTCGACGCCCCGCAGCACGTGACTGAGATGGCCGACGACGAGCATGCGCTGCGGGCCTTCATCGAGGAGAACGCGCTGCACTGAAGCCGGCGCCGACCGACGCCGTCGTCGCTCTACTCCGGGTCGCCGTGCAGCATCCAGGCGATGCCGAACCGGTCGACGAGCATGCCGAATGTCCCTCCCCACGGTGGGACATCGAGCGGCATCGTGATGGCCGCTCCTTCGGAGAGCTTGTCCCAGACCCGCTGAGTGACCTCCTGAGTGTTGCCGCTCAGCGACACCGAGATCCCCTGCGGCTTCTCGTACGTCATGCCATCCGGGGTGTCGGATGCCATGAGGACCAGGCCGTCGGGAGTGTTGAGCTGACCGTGCATCACGAGGTCCTGCTGACTCGGGTCCTGGACCATGTCGGGGAAGTCTCCGAAGACACTGATGTCGAGTTCGCCGCCCAGCACGCTCTGGTAGAACTCCAGAGCCTGCCGGGCGTCGGTGCGGAAGGACAGATACGGGTTGAGATCCGGCATGAACGACTCCAAGCGGTGAAGGGCGGAACCGCCGAGCGGCGGTGCACGTCATTCTTCGCTGGCAGGGCACTCGTCGCAAGAGGCTCTCGTCTCAGACGGGCAGTGCCTTCACAGCCGCGGTCAGCACTTGGGGGACCGTGGGCACGCCCTCGGCGCGGAACACGACTTCGCCACGCTCGTCTCGGATGATGACCGTCGGCGTGAAGCGGATGTCGAGCGCCTCGGCCGCATCAGGCTCCCGGGCGACGTCGATCTCGGTGACCGTGGCGTCGGGAAGGAAGCGCACCGCGTCGGCGAGCACCGACCGGGTGCGTGCGCAGGCGCCGCAGAAGGAAGATGACACGAGGGTGAGCTCCATGTGCACCTCTTCTCCGTAACGCCGCGGCTCTACGAATGCAACCGCACGATGCGGTCGGGTGTTCCCGGTCGGCGGACGCGCTCAGAAGTCGGTGCGCTTGACGAGTCCCCGGTTCGTGCGGATGTGCTCGTAGTCCCATTGGATCTTCCGAGCCACTGCGAGCCATCTCGCCAGGGCCTCGGTGTCGATCTCGTCGGCGTCGGTGAAGCGCACCTCCGCAGCTTCGAAAGAACCGGAAGGCGCGAGGCCATCGACGTCGAACGACTGCCCGCTCCAGAACATCAGTCGCACGGCATCCTTGAGGCGGTCGTAGCCGACGATCGGATTGCCGTCGAGGAACCAGACCGGGTGTGCATGCCAGACCTTGGACTCCGCTTCGGGAAGCCCGCGCTCGATCTCGGCGGCGAGAAGCTCGCAGATCTCTTGGTCGGCGGGCGCGAGCTTCCGGTGGTAGTCGACGATGTCGGCGGGGCGCGTCATGATCACTCACCCCGATCCAGTCCGAAGGTGTTCTTCACGAGGGCGCGCACATCGCGATCGAGCCCTTCGATCTTCGTGTTGACGGTGTCGAAGCGTGCGTTGACAGCGTCAAAGCGCGCGTCGACCGCGACGAACCGCTCGTCGACGGCGTCGAAACGGCCGATCATCTCCCCGCGCAGTCCGCCGATCTCCCCTCGGAGCTCTCCGCGCAGTCCGCCGATCTCCCCTCGCACGCCGCTGATCTCCGCACGGAGCACGCGGATGAAGAGGGTCGACACGATGGTGAGCATGCCGAACATCAGGGCGATGACGGCACCGATCACGGTCCAGGTCTGCGGTTCGGTCAAAGCGGGCACCTTCTCATTCTCTGCGGATCACCCCATCCTGCCAAGGGGCCTGTGGCCGCGGTGGCGGATCGGGATAACTCGATCTGTGACGCCGTCGTGCAGAAGCGGTGCGAAGGGAGTCAGCCGGCCTTCGACTCCGCCCGCGGGTGCAGCACCCCGGATGCCGCGCCGAGCGCAGCCCCGACGACGGTGTCGACGATCCGTTCCCAGGCCACGTCCATCGCGCCGATCTCGCCCGTCGCCGCACCCGTGAGCAGGAGAACCAGGGGAGTGATGAACACGAGTGCGAGCGCGTAGTGACGCACCACGACGAGTTCGATCGTGAACTGCAGAGCGGCGAGGAGCAGGGCGAGCCAGAGCCCCGAGGGATGCAGGAGCGCGAGCAGCGCGTACAACCCGGCGCCGACGACAGTGCCGAGCATCCGATGCAGTCCGCGCTCGAAGGCTGCTCTCCGCGCGGCGGCGACACCGATGACCGCCACCGCCGATCCGACGATCCAGTACGCTCTCGCCGGGTCGATCGCAAGGCCGAGAAGGATGCCGAGCACCGAGACGAGGGCGACGCGCAGGACGAGCACCCGGGCGCCGCCTTCGAACGACGGCCCTGGGAGCAACTCCCGCAACGGCCTCGGTGTCGTCGCGCGAGCTCGGGGGAGGAGCAGCGGCGCGAGCGCGACGAGGTACGAGAACACGCATCCGGCGGCAAGCGCTGCGACGTAGACGACCGGCGTGATCGAGGAGACGACGATCACATGGGCGGAGAGGCCGAAGACGAGGATGAAGAACAGCGGCCCGGGCGGTCCGAGGCGGAAGCCGAAGGCGAGAGCCGCCGACCCGATCGCGACGATCACGACGCCCGCGCTCACCAGCCACGGGTTCCGCGCGACCAGCACGCCGAGAGTGGCGCTCAGCACGAGGCCGGCGGCGACCAACGGGAGAATACGCGCCCGGTCGACGACCGGCGCGGATCCGACGAACAACACGGTGAAGGCTCCGCTCGCCGCGATGTAGCCGAGCGCCGGCTGGCCGAGCAGCGTCATCAGCGCGATCGGAACGCCGATGCCCGCCGCGGCCTGCAGCGCCAGAGGCCACCGAGGGCCTCGCGACGGGGCGAAGGCGAAGAGGCTCACCCCTCCATTGTCCTCCTGTCTCGCTCGCTGTTCAGTGCGCGGCGAGCCACTGGTCGAACGTCTGCGACCCGAAGTCGGCATCCGGCCCGGGCAGGGCGTGTCCGGCGCGCATGCCCGCCATCTGCGGACCCGGCACGTTCAGCGCGGGGATCCAGCCGCGGTAACCCTGGCTGCGGGCGTACGCGCGGATCATGTCCGCGAGCTGTTCCTCGCGGGGTCCGGCGAAGTTCGTCGCACGGCCCTGCGGAGTGCCGACCGCGAGAGCCACCAGCCGCTCCGCCACCTCGCGGGCGGCCACGGGCTGCGTGCGCGCACGGGGCGCGATGTGCAAGGGCCCGGCCTTCGCCCTGGCGAACATCTGCGCTGAGAATTCGTGGAACTGCGTCGCGCGCAGGATCGTCCACGGCACACGGGACGCCTCGACGACCTTCTCCTGCGCGACCTTGCCGGCGTAGTAGTCGTACGGGATCCGATCGATGCCGACGATCGAGAGGAGGACGACATGCGAGACACCGGCATCCGCCGCCGCGGAGACGAGGTTCCCCGTCGCCGCCGTGAAGAACTCGATGGCCGTCGCCGCCTTGAGTGTCTGGATGCTCGCGACGTCGATGACGGCGTCGACACCGGTCAGAGCGGCCTCGAGGCCGGCTGCTGTCACGAGGTCCACGCCTTCTGAGCGGCTGAGCACGACGGCCTCGTGACCGGCGGCTCGAACCCGCTCGACGGTGAGTCGACCGACGACACCGGTTCCTCCTGCGACGGCGATCTTCATTCGGACAGGATACGAGACGATCGAGGACCAACTCGCCCACTGCTGACGTGCCCTCGCTCGCTACGATGACGACTGTGACCACAGCCACCGTGCGCCCGGGCATCGCCGAGCGGCTCTCGCAGATGATCAGGATCCCGACGGTCTCGGCCGAGCTCGAGCAGCGCGGTCAGGCACCGTTCGAGGAATTCGTCGCTCTGATCGCCGAGCTGTATCCGCTCACGCATGAGCATCTTCGTATCGAGAGGCACACCGACTTCGGGCTGCTCTTCCACTGGAAGGGTCGCGAATCGGCATCCGACGGCCCGGTCGTGCTGATGGCCCACTACGACGTCGTGCCGGTCGACGAGAGCGATGCCTGGACGCACCCTCCTTTCGCGGGGGTGATCGCCGACGGCTCGGTCCACGGTCGCGGTGCCCTCGACGACAAGGGCCCGCTGATCGTGGTGCTGGAGGCGGTCGAGAACCTCCTCGCCGACGGCTTCGTGCCGGCGCGCGATGTGTTTCTCTCCTTCGGCGGCAACGAGGAGACGTTCGGGCGCGCGGCCGAGGAGATCGCCCGCGTGCTCCGGGAGCGCGGAATCGTGCCCTGGCTCGTCGTCGACGAGGGCGGTGCCGTGGTCGACGCGCCGCTGCCCTTCGTACCCGGGCGGGCCGCGATGATCGGCGTGGGGGAGAAGGGCGTGATGACCGTGCAGCTGACGGCGTGGGGGACCGGCGGCCACGCCTCGGCGCCCCCGTCGCTCACCGCCGTGCGGCGCATCGCCAGGGCGGTCGACCGCCTGGGGCCCGCGACGTTCCGGCCGCGCACTCCGGCGGCGATCGGGCGGATGCTGTCGCAGTTGGCCTCGCGGACGCCCGGCCCTGCACGCCATCTCCTGCGGATGCTCGGCGCGGCACCCCTGCTGACCGCCCGGGTGTTCGCCGCCCTCGGCGGCGAACCCGCGGCCCTCGTCCGCACCACGATCGCACCGACCATGCAGTCCGGCGGCACCGCGGCCAACGTGCTGCCGTCTCAGGCGTCCGCCACGGTTAACCTGCGTATCGCGCTCGGGGAGACGACTCAGGAGACGGTCTTGCGGGTGCGTCGTCGCATCCGCGATCCGCTCGTGAAGGTCGCGGTGCTCGACGCGAGCGAGCCGTCGCCGGAATCGCCGATCGACAACGCCCAGTTCGCGCTTCTCGCCGCAGCTCTCGAGGTGTCGCACCCCGGGGTCCCAGCGGTGCCGTATGTGATGTTGGCGGCTACGGACTCACGCCACTTCCACCGGTACTCTCCCGCGGTCTATCGGTTCGCGCCCCTGGACATGTCGAACGCGCAACGCGCCTCGATCCACGGGGTCGACGAGAGCGTCGAGATCGCCGCTCTGGAGCGCGGGGAGCGCTTCCATCGGGCGCTCCTCGAACAGCTACAGTGCCCTTCGTCTCGTCGCTCCGCTCCTCGCTCTGGAACCGACCCCGAAAAGGAACTCACATGACGCGCAACCGCACGCTGGGCGCCCTTGCCGTCGTCGTCGGCTTCCTCGCCTTCGTCGAGTTCACCAGCGGTGTGCTGCAGGGCTATTACACGCCCATGCTCACCGACATCGCCCGGCACCTCGGCATCCACGACGCCGACGTCAACTGGCTCGAAGGGGCGCAGCTCATGCTGTCGGCGCTCGTCGTACCGGCCTTCGCGAAGCTCGGCGACATGGTCGGTCACAAGCGGATGCTGCTGATCTCGACCGCCCTCACCGCGGCCGCAGCGCTGGTGCTGCCCTTCACCGACTCGTTCGGCGTCTTCCTCGCGGCCTGGGCGCTGATGGGCTTCTACGTCGTCTGGCTTCCGCTCGAGATCGCACTCATCTGGTCGCGCTCGCGGCGGATGGAGGGGCGCTCCTCGATCACCGCGAAGGCCGCAGGGCTCCTCGTCGCCGCGCTCGAAGGCGGTGCGATCATCGGCGCCCTCGTCGGCGGTGCCCTGATCGACGTGCTGCCGCTGACAATCGTGCTGCTCGTGCCTGCCATTCTCATCGTCATCTGCTTCTTCGTGATCCTGTTCGGAGTGAAGGAGTCTCCCGACCCCGCCGGAGGCCTGTTCGACACGGTGGGCCTCGTGCTGATCTCGCTCGCCCTGATCTGCTTCACCGGAGGCCTGAGCCTGCTGCGCCTCGAGGGCGGGCTCGTGAACCCCTGGTCCTGGGCGGTGGTCATCGCGGGATTGCTGCTCGTGATCCCGTTCGTGCTGTGGGAGCTCCGCTGCGAAGACCCGCTCATCGACGTGCGCATGTTCCGCTCACCCGCGCTGGGGCCGGTCTTCCTGACCGCGGGCCTGTTCGGAGTGAGCGTGCTCGGCGCCCAGGCGCCGTTGTCGACCTTCGCGCGCACCGATCCGGACGTCTACGGCTACGGCCTCGGCACGACCGGATTTGCGACGTCGCTCATCATCGGCGTCTACCTGATCGCCATGATCGCTGGTGCGCTGCTGTTCCCGACGATCGCGCGTCGTCTGTCACCGAGGGTGACGCTGATGGGGGCATCGGTGCTGGTCGGGGTCGGATTCCTGCTGTTCCTTCCCTTCCACGACACGTACGCGCAGGTCATCACCAACATGGTCATCGTCGGCCTGGGATCGGGCGCTCTGGTGGCCGCGCTGCCCGCGGCGGCGGCATCCGCTGCTCCCGCCTCGCAAACGGGTGTCGCGACGGGTCTCACGAATTCGGTGAAGACCGTCGGCGGGGCGATCGCCTCGTGCGTGTTCGGTATCGCTCTCCTGAACGGCGTGGCGAGCACAGCGGCCGGTGCGGCCGAGGGAACCGCGGGTTCGCTCGCCGGCTACTTCACGGTGTGGATCGTCTGCGGCGTCACCGCGCTCGCCGCCGCAGTGCTGCTCGTGTTCGTGCCCAAGGAGGCCTTCACGGACCGCACCGTCGAGACCGAGACAGCGCCGGCGGTCTGAGTCCACTGCTCGCCCCGCCCGAATGTGGCAGGGTCGACGGGCCGCTTCGCGCGTGGGAGGTTCGCGACGACGAGCAGATAGGAATCCGTGACCAGGTCATCGATCAGCTCTGGCTCCAGGTCCCCGGAGGGGTGCACCGTGATCCAGTGCTTCTTGTTCATGTGGTACCCGGGAGTGATCGCGTCGTACTGCTCCCGGAGCGCCTTGCTGTCCTCCGGGTCGGCCTTCAGGGTCACCATCGGATCACCGGTGACATCCGTCATCAACAGGAATACCTTGTCCCGCACCTTGTACACCTCCCATTCGGGGCCGAACGGGTACTCCAGAACGGCACCGGGAAGCTCGTCGACTCGCGCCCGAGCGCGCTCCTGCAACTCCTCGCCGTTCATGAGATCTCCTTCGCCTGGGGATGGTTCGAACCTAATCGATACGACGTCTGACCGGAGATCGAGGGATCGGGCGGAGACTGCTCCGCCCGATCCCCCTGCTCAGTCGCCCTTCACGTTGACGAGCTGCCGCAGCGTGTGCCGGATCGACACGAGGCTCGCGGCATCCGCCATCACCTGGTCGATCGGCTTGTACGCCTGCGGGATCTCGTCGATGAAGGCGCTCGTGTCGCGGAACTCGATCCCGACCATCGCCTCCCGCAGCTGCTCGTGCGTGAACGTCTTCCGGGCCGTCGACCGGGAGAAGTTCCGGCCGGCGCCGTGCGGCGACGAGTTCAGCGACTGCGGGTCGCCGAGACCCTCCACTACGTACGACGCTGTGCCCATCGAGCCGGGGATGAGCCCGGGCCGACCGGCATCCGCCTGGATCGCACCCTTCCGCGACACCCACACCCGCTTGCCGTAGTGCATCTCCGACTCGGTGAAGTTGTGGTGACAGTTGATCCGCTCCTGCTCGTCGACCGGTGTGCCGACGAACTCGGACACCTGCCGCACGACGCGGTCCATCATCTCCTCCCGGTTCAGCAGAGCGAAGTGCTGTGCCCACCGGAGTTCGCGGATGTACGAGGTGAACTCCGGCGTGCCCTCGACGAGGTAGGCCAGGTCGGGGTCGGGGAGGTCGATCCACCAGCGCTTCGCCAGCTTCTGCGCGACCGAGATGTGCTTCATGGCGATCTTGTTGCCGACGCCTCGGGAGCCGGAGTGCAGGAACAGCCACACCCGGTCGAGTTCGTCGGCCGACACCTCGATGAAGTGGTTGCCGGAGCCGAGAGTGCCCAGCTGCAGGCGCCAGTTCTTCGCGTACTTCTCCGGGTCGAACTCGTTCTTCTCGGCGAGCGCCTCGAGCTCGACGATGCGGGGCTCGGCCGTCGCGACGACCTTGTTGTTGTAGCGTCCGGCCGACAGCGGGATGGCGCGTTCGATCTGCTCCCGAAGGGGTGCGAGGTCGCGACCTTCGAGGTCGTTCCTCGTGAACCGGGTGCGGACGGCGATCATGCCGCAGCCGATGTCGACGCCGACGGCGGCGGGGATGATCGCGCCGAGCGTCGGGATGACCGAGCCGACGGTCGCCCCCTTGCCGAGGTGCGCATCCGGCATCAGTGCCAGGTGCGGGTGGATGAACGGCATGCGAGCCGTGGTGTGCGCCTGAGCGAGTGTCTTCTCGTCGATCAGCGACGCCCACGACAGCAGCCGTGCGGAGAGCCTCTCCATGATTCCTTTCCTTCTTGTGGGTGCCAGGCACAGGTCAGGGGAAGTCAAAGAGAAAGCCCCGGACCTGACGGTGCGGGGCTTGTGAGAGCGGATGCTGTCACACGGCGCGCGCCGGAGGGTACGACTCGTAGCGGTCGTCGTGCTTCTGCTGAAGCGCGTCGACCGCGGCGAAGGGCTGATTCCGCAGGGCGGTCATCCGGTCGTCTCCTCGGCTGGCGTGCTGCACCGGTCGGCGCAGCTTTCCGAGACTAGGCGGCGACACGCCCGGGAGTCAAGCCTCGGTGCGCGGCGGGTTGTGCATGAACTCGATCCGGATGCCGTCGGCATCCTCGACGAACGAGGCATAGTACCGGTCGGAGTAGCGCGGGTAATCCTTCGGGTCGCGCACGGCAGTCCACCCTGCTTCGAGCGCGATGGCGTGCAGCCGATCGACCTCCTCGCGGGAGTCCACCGCCCAGGCGAGGTGCTGCCACCCGACCCGGCCGTGCCGGTGCGGACCGCTGTCCTCGTCCCACGTGTAGAGGATGATCTCGGTCTCGTCGCCGTTGTTCCACGAGATCGAATGATCGTCCTCGCCACCGCTCTGATAGCCGAGTGCCGTCAGCACCGGATGGAACTGCGCCCGGCCGCGCTCGAGGTCGTCGACGGTGATGCCCAGATGATCCAGAAGTGCCATGCGACCAGTCTGCCGAACGAGCGGATGCCGCACTAGTGCGGAGCGTGGTACTCGGCTTCGCCGCGCTTCCAGTAGCCCTTCACCACAGCCTTCGAGGTGTCCACGCCCCACCGATCCAGCAGCGCTCGACCCGGCTTGACGATGGACTGCTCGGCCGCGATGAAGACGAACGGGTCCTCGCCCACGACATCGCCTGCCGTCAACGAGTCGAGAACGGCGATCAGCGCAGAGCCCGACGGCGCATCGCCGCGATGCAGCCATTCGATGTCGACCGGGCTGTCAATCTCGATCTCTCGGCCGGCAGAAACCGTCTCGATCACGATGCGTGCAGGGGTGCCATCGGGGATGAGGGCGGAGAAGCGGCGGATGGCGGGGATCGCGGTCTCATCGCCGACCAGGAGCCACGATCCGGGCGCGCCCACGATCACGGCAGAGCCACGCGGACCGCCGACGCCGATCGATGATCCCAGCGGAGCGGTGGCCGCCCAGCGAGCGGCGACTCCCGTGTCTCCGTGTACGGCGAACTCGACGTCGAGCCAATTGTCGCCCCACGCCAGCGGCGTGTACTCGCGACTGGGTGCCGCGCGCATCTCCTCGACCGATCCGACAGGGCCGGCGGGGAAGAACAAGCGCATGTGGTCGTCGGATCCGGGCGAATCGAAACCGTCGAGATCCGAGCCGGTCAGGCGCACGCGCGCGTAGTCCGGTGCCAGCCATTCGCGGGCGCTCAGAGTGACGGTGCGGAAGCGCAGCTCGAGGCCGCGACGCTCGATCGAGAAGTCGGATTTCGTATCGCTCATAAAGTAAGGCTAACCTAACAGTGGCGAAGCAAGGTCGCCCTAACTTCGCTCGAACCAGCGCCCATCGTGCGCGCGACAACCCCCGCAGAACAGGAGTCTCTCCATGTCCATGCCCAGAACTCTCACCGTCACGAGCTTCGGCCTCGTCGGCCTCCTCGCACTCGCCGGATGCGCCTCCGGCGCTGCCGCAGAACCCGAGGAGACCGAGGCGGCGCCGGCATCCGTCACGATCGAGGACAACAGCGGCGAGCACGAGATCGCCACCCCGCCGGCATCCGTCGTGGCGCTCGACAACCGCACCTTCCAGACTCTGTCCGACTGGGGTGTCGAACTCTCCGCCGGCGCCGTGGCGCTCATGCCCGACACGGTCTCGTACCTCGACGACGACGCGATCGTCGACATCGGGCTGCACAGCGAGCCGGACCTCGAGGCGATCGTTGCCGTCGAGCCCGACCTCATCATCAGCGGTCAGCGCTTCACCCAGCACAACGAGGCCATCGCCGACCTGGTGCCGGATGCCACGATCATCGACCTCGAACCGCGCGAGGGGGAGCCCTTCGACGCCGAACTCACCCGGCAGACCCTCGCGCTCGGCGAGATCTTCGGCAAGCAGGACGAGGCGCAGAAGCTCGTCGACGAATTCGAGGCCGCCGTTGAGCGCGCCAAGGCCGCGTACGACGACGCCGACACCGTGATGGCCGTCAACACCTCGGGCGGCACCATCGGGTACCTCGCCCCGACCGTCGGGCGCTCGCTCGGACCGGTGTACGACATCCTCGGCCTGACCCCGGCGCTCGAGGTCGACGAGGCGAGCGACGACCACCAGGGCGACGAGATCTCGGTCGAGGCGATCGCGGCATCGAACCCGGACTGGATGCTGGTGCTCGACCGTGATGCGGTCTTCGCTGCCGAGACCCCCGACTACGTGCAGGCCGCGGAGATCCTCGAGAACTCCGAGGCGCTCACCGGCGTGACAGCGGTCGCCGACGAGCAGATCGTCTACATGCCGACCGACACCTACCTGAACGAGGGCATCCAGACCTACACGACATTCTTCAACGATCTGGCCGACGCCCTCGAGGGCGCGAAGTAACCACACCGCGGTCGTTGAGCGAGCGGAGCGAGACGAAACGTCTCACTTCGCTCGCCCCACGGCCGGGGCGTCTCCTCATGACCTCCACAGACACCGCCTCGCTGCCGCGCACCGCGGCGCGGCTGTTCGACCCGAAGCTGCTGATCGGGCTCCTCGTCGTCATCGCGCTTCTCGTCATCTCGCTGTTCACCGGCGTGTACGACATCGCCGGTGCCGCCGACGGCTCCGAGATGTTCCAGATCACACGGGTTCCGCGCACGATCGCCCTCGTACTCGCCGGTGCCGCGATGGCGATGTCGGGCCTCGTGATGCAGCTGCTCACGCAGAACCGCTTCGTCGAGCCGACCACGACCGGGACGACGGAGTGGGCGGGTCTCGGACTCCTCACGGTGTTGGTCCTCGTGCCGCAGCCGTCGATCCCGTTGCGGATGGCCGGCGCGGTGATCGCGGCCTTCATCGGCACGATGGTCTTCTTCGCCTTCCTCCGCCGGGTCTCGCTGAAGTCCTCGCTGATCGTGCCGATCGTCGGCATCATGCTCGGTGCGGTCGTCGGCGCCGTGTCGACCTACTTCGCGCTCGCGACCGACTCGCTGCAGAACCTCGGAGTGTGGTTCGCGGGCAGCTTCACCTCGGTCCTCCGCGGGCAGTACGAGATGCTGTGGATCGTCGCTCTCGTCGGCGTCGTCGTGTTCCTGGTCGCCGATCGGCTCACCATTGCCGGGCTGGGCGAAGAGGTCGCGACGAACGTCGGGGTGAACTACAACCGCATCATCCTGCTCGGCACCGTCCTGATCGCGATCGCGACCGGCGTCGTCACGGTGGTCGTCGGCAACCTCCCGTTCCTCGGACTCATCGTGCCGAACATCGTCGCCATGGTGCGCGGCGACGACCTGCGTAGCAACCTGCCCTGGGTGTGCCTGCTGGGAATCGCGATCGTCACGGTCTGCGACATCATCGGCCGGACGATCATCATGCCCTTCGAAGTGCCCGTGTCGCTCATCCTCGGCATCGTCGGCGCGGTCGTGTTCATCCTGCTCCTCCTTCGGCAGCGCCGCCGTGGCTGACGTGACAGGGGTGGCAGAGGTGCGAGAGATGGCGGTCGCCGACCGGTCGTCCGGCGCCTTCGTGAGCATCCGAGCGCGTCGTCGCTACGTCGTCGTACTCGGCATCCTCGTGGTCGCCTCCGTCGTGTTCGGCGCCGGAGTGCTCGTCTGGGACAACCCGATGCCGTTCGGCTCGGAGGGCTTCTGGCGCATCGCGCAGCACCGCATGACCAACGTCACCGTCATGGCGATCGTCGCGGTCGCGCAGGCCGTCGCGACCGTGTCGTTCCAGACCATCGCGAACAACCGCATCATCACCCCCTCGATCATGGGCTTCGAGTCGCTGTACCGGGTGGTTCAGACGACGACCGTGTACCTGTTCGGCGTCGCGGGCCTGGTCGCGATCCAGGGCCTGTGGCAGTTCGGACTGCAGATCGTGATCATGGTGGGTCTCGCGATGGCGCTGTACGGCTGGCTGCTCTCCGGCCGCTATGGAAACCTGCAGATCATGCTGCTGATCGGCATCATCATCGGCGGAGGACTCGCCGCGATCTCGACGTTCATGCAGCGACTGCTCACGCCCAGCGAGTTCGACGTGCTGGCGGCACGGCTGTTCGGCAACGTGTCCAATGCCGACCCCTCCTACCTGCCGCTCGCGATCCCGCTGTGCATCGGCGCCGCCGCGCTGCTGTGGATGCGGTCGCGCCGACTGAACCTCATGTCGCTCGGTCCGGATGCCGCGCGATCGCTGGGGCTCGACCATCGGCGAGAACTGCTGATCGTGCTGTTCCTGGTCGCCGTCCTGATGGCGACGTCGACCGCGCTGGTGGGGCCGATGACGTTCCTCGGCTTCCTCGTCGCGACGCTGGCGTACCAGTTCGCCGACACCCACGACCACCGGCTCATCTTCCCGGTGGCCGTGCTGACGGCGTTCACGGTGCTCGCGGGCGCGTACTTCGTGATGAAGAACGTGTTCTACGCGCAGGGGATGGTGTCGATCCTCATCGAGCTCGTCGGCGGAGTCGTCTTCCTCATCGTCATCCTCAGAAAGGGGCGACTGTGATCGCACTCGACGGCGTACGCCGTGACTACAGCAGCGAGGTCGCGATCGGCTCGGTCGATCTCGAGATCCCTGCAGGAGGGATCACCGCGCTGATCGGGCCGAACGGCGCCGGCAAGTCGACGCTCCTGACGATGATCGGGCGGCTGAACGGGATGGATGCCGGGACGATCGAGATCGCCGGTTACGACGTCGCGTCCACGCGCTCGGCCGACCTCGCGAAGATCGTGTCGATCCTCCGCCAGGAGAATCACTTCGTCACGCGGCTGACCGTGCGGCAGCTCGTGGGCTTCGGCCGGTTCCCGCATTCGAAGGGCCGACTGAACCGAGCCGACGAGGAGGTCATCAGCCGAGCCATCGACTTCCTCGACCTCGGCGTCCTGGAGGGCCGGTACCTCGATGAGCTCTCCGGAGGGCAGCGGCAGCGCGCGTACGTCGCGATGGTGCTTGCCCAGGACACCGAGTTCGTGCTGCTCGACGAGCCGCTGAACAACCTCGACATGCGGCACGCGGTGCAGATGATGAAGCACCTGCGGCGGGCCGCGGAAGAACTCGGGCGCACGATCGTGATCGTGCTGCACGACGTGAACTTCGCCGGCCATTACGCGGACCACATCTGCGCCATGAAGGACGGCGCCGTCGTGGAGTTCGGGCCGCCGTCGGAGATCATGACGGATGCCGTGCTGTCCCGGGTCTTCGACACCGAGGTGCGCGTGGTCGAGGGACCCTCCGGTCCGCTCGCGGTGTACTACTGAGCTCGCCGCGGCGAGACCTCAGAGCTCTACGCCGTGGTCCTCGTCGTTGACGCCCGCGTTGTTGCCGCGGCGCGACTCGTAGCCGAGGAACCAGCCAAGCCACACGATGGCCGCCAGCAGGATGCCGAGCCATACGTTCTGGAAGATCAGGCCGATCACCACGCCGACGATCAGCAGGCCGGCGGTGACGGAGACACGAAGCGCTCTGCGGGACATGACCTCAGCCTAAGGGTGCGGGTTCAGCGGTCGCGGTGGTTCTCGGGCGCCAGTCGCGGCCCGCGTCGCGGCTCTTTCACACCGCTGGCGAAGATGAGGCGGATGACGCGCTGACGCTGCCCCTCCCACGGGGCGAGGAGCTCGAGCATCCCGTCGTCGTCGGTGCGCTTCCCGGCGAGTGCATGGCCCACCTCATGCGCCAGGTGGAAGTCCCCCACGCTCACGGCATCCGGATCGCCGAGAGCCCGGATGCGCGTCTCGGCCGACGTCCATACGCCGATCCCGGGAAGACTCGTGAGCACGCGGTCACGATCGACGCCGGTGAGGGCTGTGCGCATCGCCCGCTCGATGCTGTCTCCGCGCATGGCGGCCCGGACGAGCGTCTTCGACTGGGGCGGTTCCACGGCGGCGCGGTGCCAGGACCAGGACGGGATCGTGCGCCAGACGGATGCCGGGGGCGGGGCGAACATCGGTCGCGGGGTCGGCCCGGGGGCGCGCTCGCCGAAACGGGACACGAGGAACCGCCAGGCTCCGAACGCCTGCATCGCCGTGACCTTCTGCTCGAGGATGGACCCCGCGAGAGCGTCGAAGACCTCGTCGGTGCGTGCAAGACGCAGGCCGGGATTGCGGCGCGCGACCTCGGCGATGAGCGGATGCCGCGACGCGTCGAAGCCCGTGGAGTCGTCGCGCGCGCCGCACAGGTCGGGGACACGATCGAGCGCTTGGTCGGCGCCGGGGCCCCACGCGGAGGCCCTGACCTCGTCACCGACGCCGAGGAGCAGCAGTGTGGCCGGACCGGCTGCCGTGCGCATGGCCCGCCAGATCCTTCCGCCGTCGACCACCGTCGTCGGATCGGTGCCTCCGCGGCGCATCACTGCCACCGTGGCCATGAGGTTCAGAGGGTGACGAGGCCGATACGTCGTCTCCCTCGGCGGTGCGTCGAGAGCGGTCGCTGCCGCTCCGGCATCCGCTGTCAGGGTCATGCGCCCACCCTACGCGGCGGCGCCGACAGAGACGGAGTGGCGACTCTCAGAAGCGGTCGGGCGAAGGCGTGCCGTGGCCGTAGCGGATGACGACGTCGGCGTGCCGGTCGAAGCGGTAGCCGATGCCGCGCACGGTGCGGACGATGTCCTCGTAGCGGCCGAGCTTGGCACGAAGGCGACGCACGTGGACGTCGATCGTGCGCTCGCCGGGGGTCTCGTCGTCCTGCGCCTGCCAGAGGGCGGAGACGAGCTCGGAGCGCTCGATCGTGCGTCCCTCGCGCAGGACGAGGTACTGCAGCAGCTCGAACTCCTTGTAGGTGAAGGCTGCGGACTCGCCGTCGATCAGGACGCGCTTGCGAGAGATGTCGACGGTGACGCCGATCTCCTCTTCGACGGTGTCCTCTTCGGCAGCGGCCTTGGTGCGGGCGGTGGCGCCCGGCTCCTGCAGTGCGAGGCGGACGACATCGAGGTCGCGGCCGCCGGATCCGTGCGGGGCCAGCGCGACGGTGGCGTGGGTCTCGGCGCCGGGTGCGAGTTCGGCGAGCGTGCGGCGGAGGGCGTCGACGAGGAGGGGAAGGCTCACTCCGGCCTCGGCCGCCTTGAGCTCGTCGAGTCCGACGTAGAGAGCGAAACCGCGCGGCGAGCGGACGGCGGGCAGGTCGGCTGCGGCGGCGCTCAGGGAAGCGGGGGCCTCGGGCTGCGACGAACGGACGGTGCGGGTCTGGGCGGCGGTGGCGGGACGCTCGAGAAGTGCGGTGTTCGACATGATGATGAAGTCCTCAGGACGTGAGCCGGAATCAGGCTCTGATGCGTTGCGTGAATGACCGGCGGAGCCGGGAAGCGAGCAAGGGTGGATGCTCGGTGACTCTGGCCTCGCAGATGGCGAGAAGTTCGAGTCAGGCGGGGTAGCTGTTCGTTCAGCGACACATTCGGCAACACATGCCAACGCGACCGGGCATCATCATCCCGGCAGTCCTGTTCGCCTCCTGGGCGGACAAAGGGCGTGCGTTGGTGGTCATGGGAGGAATTATGTCCGATCGTGTCACCCCGTGTCAAAACGCGCCCCGGCCGGGGGAGCGGGCGTAACGTTGCTCGGATGACGATCTCGACGACTGTCGGCGGGTTCATCCTGACCGACGAGAAGGATGAATCGCGCTACACCCTCATGCGTGACGGACGGCTGGTGAGCGTGCTCGACTACCGCGACGATGGACACACCGTCGCGCTGACCAGAGCTTTCACGATCCCGACTTTCCGCGGCCACGGGTACGCGGGGAAGGTCGTCGAGGGCGCGGTCGCCGACATCGAGTCGCGCGGTGATCGCAAGGTCGATGCCGTCTGCTGGTACGTCGCAGAGTGGTTCGCCGCCCACCCGGAGCACGCCCCGCTGCTGCGCTCGCGCTGAAGCGCGCGAGTATTTCCCTCTGTTACGCAGGCCGCGTGCGAGACCGACGTGCGCTGACCGGCCGACACCGTCCGCGGCACGCCTCGGACCGAATGTCGGATGGGGTTCGTAGCCTGTGAACATGCGCATCCTGCACACCTCCGACTGGCACATCGGTCGCACGTTCCACGGTCACTCGACCATGGACGCGCTGGCCGAGGTGCTCGCGGCGCTCACCGAGCAGGTGCAGGAGAACGAGGTCGACGTCGTCCTGCTCGCCGGAGACGTGTTCGACTCGGCGACTCCTTCCGGACCGGCGTACACCCTCCTCGGCGATGCGCTTGTCGCGCTGCACGAGACGGGCGCCCGCGTGATCGTCACGAGCGGGAACCACGATTCGGCGGCGCGCCTCGGGTTCCAGGCGCGGCTCCTGCGCGACGGCATCCATGTACTGACCGATCCTCTTGCCGTCGGCACGCCGGTGACCCTCGCCGATGCCGACGGCCCCGTGCACTTCTACGGCATTCCGTATCTCGAGCCCGCCATCGTGCGCCAGCACTGGCCCGAGGGTGATGCCGAGGGGCGTCAGCTGCGCACCCAGGCGCAGACGATGGGGCACGCGATGCACCTCGTGCGAACGGGCATGCAGAACAATCCCGGGCGCTCGGTTGCCATCGCGCACTGCTTCGCCGCGGGCGTCGATGCCACGGTCGGGCTCGAGCGCGAAGTGCGTCAGGGCGGGCTCGATGTCGTCCCCCTCGCCGTCTTCGACGGACCGGATTACGTCGCTCTCGGCCACATTCACGGGCGACAGCAGGTCAGCGACCGTGTCCGCTACGCAGGCGCTCCGCTGCACTACAGCTTCGGCGAGCAGGACAAGCCGCGCGGGTCGTGGCTCGTCGACCTCGACGCTTCCGGGCTCGCCTCGGTCGAATGGCTCGAGCTGCCGGTGCCGCGTCGGCTCGTCACGCTGACCGGGCCGCTCGAGCAGATCCTCGCGGAAGCCAGCGTCGCCGCGCACGCCGGCGACTGGGTGTGTGCGATCTACACCGACGCCGTGCCTCAGGCCGAGCCGATGCGTCGATTGCGCGAGAGCTTCCCGTTCTGCGCGATGGTGCAGCACCAGCCCGCGGTCGTCGCCGAGGAACGCGAACGCACCTACTCGCAGCGACTGCACGCGGCGGTGACCGATGCCGAGCGCATCGAAGCCTTCCTCGAACATGTCAGGGCTGGGCACGGGGCGACCGAGAACGAGAGTGAGCTGATCCGCGACGTGCTCGACGAGCGGGTGCGCGCGGAGGCGCTCGTCTAGATGCGCCTCCACCGCCTGGAGGTCGAGGGATTCGGCCCGTTCCGGTCGCGCCAGACCGTCGACTTCGACGCATTCGCCGACGACGGCATCTTCCTGATCGCCGGTCGCACCGGGGCCGGCAAATCCAGCATCCTGGATGCCGTCTGCTTCGGACTCTACGGCGGCGTGCCGCGCTATGACGGCGGTGAGAAGCGGCTGCGCAGCGACCACTGCGAACCCGACGACATCTCGGAGGTCGTGGTCGAGTTCAGCGGGTCTGCCGGTCGTTTCCGAGTGACTCGGTCACCCGAGTACGTGCGTCCCGCCAAACGCGGCGGCGGAATGACGAAGCAGGCGTCGGCGGTATCGCTCGAGGAGTGGACGGATGCCGGGTGGGTCGCTCGCGCTGCCAGGGCCGTCGACGTCGCCACCGAGCTGGACGACATTCTGCAGCTGAGCCGCGAGCAGTTCCTGCAGGTCATCCTGCTCGCGCAGAACCGATTCTCGGAGTTCCTGCTCGCCGGCAGCAAGGATCGCCAGGCGCTGCTCCGGCGCCTGTTCGGCACACAGCGGTTCGAAGATGTGCAGTCGCGCTTCGACGAGCGGCGCCGCGCGGCCGAGCAGGCACTCGGTGCGCGCCTCGCCTCCGTGGGCGCACGCCTCGACGAGGCAGAACGGCTCGTCTCCTCGGTAGCGCTCTGGGGCGACAGTGCGGACGAGGGCGCGGCTCACAGTGAGTCCGCGCATCCGAACTCGACCGGTACGACAGCGGAGCGTCTCGACGACCTGCAGCGGGCGAAGGCGCGCGCAGACTACCGCGCAGAGCGCCGCGCATCCGAGCGTGCAGAGGCCGAGAAGCAGGCGACGGAGGCCGACGCCGCGCTCGCGACGACACGGGAGGAGCAGCGCGCACAGAGCGAGCGCGATCGTGCCAGAGCAGCACTCGACCGGCTCGATGCAGAGGAGCCGTCGATCGCTGCCGCCCGCTCGGAGCTCTCGGAGGCGCGATCCGCCGAGGCGCTGCGTTCGGTCATCGCCAACGCTGCTCGTGCTCGCGCCGCGTCCGACGGCGCGACCGAAGCCGAGCAGCAAGCCAGACTCTCCTGGGACCGCTTCGGGATCGACGTAGGGGAAGAGCTGGATGCCTGGGCAGCCGAGCGTCTCAAGGAGAGCGGGGCGTGGGAGCGCGCCGCCGACCTCGAGAAGCGCGAATCGGCTCTCGTCGGCGAGCTGCAGTCCGCGGAAGTCGCCGTGGAGACGGCATCCGCTCGCATCGAGGCCATCGAGGCGGAGCGCGCCGACCTGCCCGGCCAGCTCGCGGCGCTGACCGTCGAGCGCGACGATGCGCGGCGCAACGCCGACCGCACAGCTGATCTGCTCACCGCGCGAGAGACGGCGGAGTCCCGTCTGCACGCCGCGCGAGAGGCGGAGCGACTGCAGGCGGAGCAGACGATCGCCGAGCAGCAGCTCGCCACGGCGACGTCCGAGCACGCCACCGCGCAGAGCGCCTTGGCTCGACTGCGGCAGCGGCGTTTCGACGGGATGGCCGGGGAGCTCGCGTCCGGCCTCGTCGACGACGAGCCGTGTCCGGTGTGCGGTGCGCACGAGCACCCGGCACCGGCGACGCACGCCGATCCGGTGTCCGCCGATGACATCGCCGTCGCTGAGGCCTCCCGCGATGCCGCCGCCGCGCGCGAACGCGACGCGGCAGCGGCATCTTCGGCGCTCCGAGCCGAGCTCGCGGCAGCCGAGACCCGGGCGGATGGCCGCACCGTCGAACAGGCCGACGGGGAGCGCGCGGTCGCCGTCGAAACGCACGCCCAGGCTGTCGCGGCCGCTGAACGCCAGAAAGAACTCGACGCCCGGCTGCAGGAACTCGCCGGGCAGGCGGAACGGCTCGAACGCCGGCGGGCCGAAGACGACAAGGCGCTCGCGTCCGCGCGGGAGCACCTCGCCGTGCTGACTCAGCGCGTCGCTGAGAACCGCGCCCTGGTCGCCGAAGCCCGCGGATCCTTCGACACCGTCGCCGAGCGCCTCGCCGACATCGGAGCCAAGGTCTCGGCCGCGCGCCACCTCACCGAGGCCGTCGCCGAGCGCACCCGGCGTGCCCGGTCACTCGACGAGGCGGAGAGCGAGCGGGATGCGGCACTCGCCGGATCCGCTTTCGGAGATGTCGGTGCCGTCGAACAGGCACTCCGTTCGACCACCGCGCAGGAGGCTCTCGACGCGCGGATCACCCAGCATGCGGGGCAGCGTGAGAAGGAGAGGGCGACGCTGTTCGACCTCGAGCTGCGCACGCTTCCCGAGGAGCCCATCGACCTCGCGCCGGTCGAAGAGGCCGCAGCGACGGCCCGCACGGCGTGGATGCGCGCGGTCGACGAGGCGAGTCGCGCCGCCGGCACCGTGGAACGCCTCGAAGGACTCATCGCGTCAGCGGCCTCGGAGCACGCGAGAACAGCAGACGATGCGGCCGAGTTCGAGGTGCTGCAGGGCCTCGCTGACACGATCGCCGGGCGTGGTGCGAACTCCCGCAAGATGACGCTGGAGACCTTCGTCCTCGCTGCCGAACTCGAGGAGATCGTCGAAGCGGCGAACCGTCGCCTCTACGACATGTCGACCGGCCGTTACCAGCTGCAGCACTCCGACGCGCTGGCCGCCCGGGGCGCCGCTTCCGGCCTCGGCATCGTGGTGTCGGATGCGTTCACCGGCCAGACCCGTCCGCCCCAGTCGCTGTCCGGCGGGGAGACGTTCCTCACCTCGCTCGCCCTCGCACTGGGGCTCGCGGAAGTGGTCACGGCGCGAGCCGGCGGCATCCGCCTGGACACTCTCTTCATCGATGAGGGCTTCGGATCACTCGACGGCGACACGCTCGATGTGGCGATGCGCACTCTCGACGAGCTGCGCCAGGGCGGCCGGACCGTCGGTGTGATCAGTCACGTCGAGGCGATGCAGGAGCAGATCCCCGCCCAGCTCACCGTGCGCGCGATGGCGAACGGCCCGAGCATCATCGAGACGCGCTGAGCGCCCAAGTCCTGCTACGAGGGAGTCAGACGCCGTACTCGGCGCGGATGAAGTCGCGCAGTTGCACGCTGCAGCGCGCGACGGCCTCACGCCAGTCGGTCAGCGCCCCGTCCTCGGCCTGATCGGAGACGGCACGGAAGACGCGGATCGGCACATCGAACTGCTCGGCGACCCAGATGTACGCGTAGGTCTCCATGTCCACCAGCGCCGCGCCCGAGGGGCGGATCACCGCGGTCACCTCCGCGTCGTCGACGAAGTGGTCGCCGGTGGCGATCAGCACGCCTTCGCGGCCGGTCGCGACCTGCGCCGGAAGGGAGACGTGCTGGCCGGCGATTCCGTCGAGATCGGTGACGTCGTGCTGGAAGGCCGTGCCCACCTCGTGGACCGTCGCCTCCAGGTCGGGGTCGATCGCGCCGGCGGTGCCGACGACCACGATCTCGTCGTAGTCGCGGGCGTCGAGAGCGCGGGTCAGCGCGTAGGTCGCCTGGAGCTTGCCCGGTCCGGTGACCAGTCTGTCGAAGCCGTCGAGCGTCTCGGGAAAGGCGGACAGTTCGGATGCGAGGGCGGCGACGAGGAGTTTCACTTCCTCATTCTTTCAGGTCGTGGCTGACAGGAGCGTCGGAGGGCGAGCCTGTCATCCCCGCGTAACACAATGGCGCGATACTGGTTCGAAGAAGAGTGGAGGACCACGTGTCGTTGCAGCAGCAGATCTCTGAAGACCTCGGCGTTCAGCCCGACATCGATCCCGGCACGGAGGTGGAGCGGCGGATCGGATTCCTCGCCGACTACCTCCGGACGACCGGGGCCCGCGGCTTCGTCCTCGGCATCTCCGGCGGGCAGGATTCGACACTCGCCGGCCGCCTCGCGCAGCTCGCCGTCGAACGCGTGCGCGCGGAAGGCGGAGAAGCGAAGTTCCTGGCCGTGCGCCTGCCCTATCGGGTTCAGGGAGATGCGGCGGATGCCGAGGCGGCGCTGTCCTACATCGCGCCGGATGCATCGGTGGAGGTGAACATCCAGAACGGCGTCGACGGCGTCGAGGAGGATATCGAGTTCGCCGTGACCAGCGACATCAGCGACTTCAACCGGGGCAACATCAAGGCGCGCGTGCGCATGGTCACCCAGTACGCGCTCGCCGGGCACGACGGCCTGCTGGTCATCGGGACGGACCACGCGGCAGAGGCGGTGACCGGCTTCTACACGAAGTTCGGCGACGGCGCTGCCGACATCCTGCCGCTCTCGGGACTGACGAAGCGTCAGGGCCGTTCCCTGCTGCAGTTCCTCGATGCGCCCGACCGGCTCGCGTTCAAGGTTCCGACAGCTGACCTCCTCGACGGTCAGCCGGGACGCGCCGACGAGGACGAACTCGGACTCACCTACGAGCAGATCGACGACTTCCTCGAGGGACGACCCGTCGATCCCGAGGTCGCGGGCCGCATCGAGGCGAAGTACCTCGCCACGCAGCACAAGCGTCACCTCCCGGTGACCCCCGACGACGACTGGTGGCGCTGAGCCGGAGGGGCGACCGCGCGTCGCGTGTCGGATGCCGGGGATAGTGTCGAAGCATCCGACAGAACAGGAGCAACGTGCGGATCGACACTGAGGCGCAGCGCGTCATCTGGAGCGCCAGCGACCTCAAGGCGGCCGCGGAATGCGAGTTCGCGTGGTGTCGCGCGATCGATGCCAAGCTCGGACGGGTGCCTGCGGTCGTAGAGCCCGAAGACGCCACGCTGATGCGGGCGGCTCTCCTTGGCGACGTGCACGAGCGGAACGTGCTCGCACGGTACGTCGAGGAGCTCGGCGACAACCGGGTGCATCAGATCGAGAAGGTGTCATCGGTTGATGCCGAGGCCCTGCGTGCCGCGACCGACGAGACCGTGGCCGCCCTGCGGTCCGACGCTGTCGTCGTCTTCCAGGCCGCTTTCGCGACCGAGGAGTTCGTCGGATTCGCCGACTTCCTGCGCAAGGACGACGACGGACGATGGCGGGTGCAGGACTCCAAGCTGGCACGCAAAGCACGGGTCACCGCGTTGATGCAGCTGGCGGCATATGTCGACCAGCTCGACCGGCTCGGCATCCCCCGATCCGACGAGGTCGACCTGATCCTCGGCGACAGCACCCTCAGCACGCACGCCGTCGACGACCTCCTCCCGCTCTTCCACGTGCGGCGAGCTCGGCTCCGCGCGCTCATCGTCGACCGCAGCATCGGCGACGGAGCGGTCGGTGCGCCCCTGGCCTGGGGCGACGACCGCGACGACCTTCAGGTGGTCGCGTGCGGCCGATGCGCCACCTGCGAAGAACAGGTGCTGGCACATCGTGATCTGTTGATGGTCGCGCGCATGCGACCGGTACAGCGCGCGCGCCTGCGGGCATCCGGTATCCACACGATCGACGAGCTCGCCGCAGCGACCGAAACCCCGCTGGGTATGAACCCCGACTCCTTCGACACGCTCCGAGCCCAGGCCCGTCTGCAGATCCGGGCTGACGCCGAAGGCACGCCGACCTTCGACGTGCACTACGCGGCGGCGATTCACACCCTTCCTCTTCCGAGCCACGGCGACATCTTCTTCGACTTCGAGGGCGATCCGCTGTACACCGAGCCCGCTCCCGCCGGCGAGGCGCACTGGGGCATCGACTACCTGTTCGGCTGGGTCGACAACCGAGACCAGTATTCGGCGCTCTGGGCGCACACTTTCGACGACGAGCGCCGCGCTCTTGAAAGCTTCCTCGACTTCGTCAACATCCGACGCGCGGCCCACCCGGCCATGCACATCTATCACTACGCGCCGTATGAGACCTCCCACCTCGTCGCGATGGCCGCGCGGCACGGGGTGCGCGAGGGCGAGGTCGACCGTCTGCTGCGCGAAGGCGTGTTCGTCGATCTGTACCCGCTCGTGCTGCGGACGGTCCGCGTCGGTTCGCGCTCGTACTCGATCAAGAAGCTCGAGCCGCTGTACATGGGCGAAGACGTGCGCACGAGCGACGTGCAGAAGGGTGACGACTCGATCGTGCAGTACGTCGCCGCGCGGGAACTCGCCGCTGCGGGGGAGAAGGAAGAGGCGGATGCCGTCCTGGCGGACCTCGCCGACTACAACCGCTACGACTGCGTGTCGACGCGTCGGCTGCGCAACTGGCTGATCGACATCGCGCGGCAGCAGGGCGTGACTCCGGCCCCGCCAGACGAGATCGACGAGGTGATCTACGAGCCTTCGCCGCGGTCCGTGGCACTGCTCGCCGATGCCGAACGTGCCAGGGAGGCCGGCGGTGACGGCCTCGTGCATCGCCTCGCCGCTGCCGCGATCGACTACTTCCCGCGTGAGGCGAAGAGCTTCTGGGTGTCGCATTTCCAGCGACTGCGCGAGCCCGTGACGATGTGGGACGGAACGCGCGACGTCGTGCGCGTTGACCGCTCGTCGTCCGTCGTCCGTCGGGACTGGAGCGTCGGCGAGGGGCGCCGCGTGATGTCCCGTGACATCGAGGTCCGCGGTGAGGTGTCGCCCGGCACGACTCTCGGCGTGGGATCCCAGCCCTTCGCCCTGTACGAGGTGCCCGCGCCGTTCGACACCGAAGTGCCGTCGCGGGCTGTGCATGTTCCGCATTCGGTGACCGTGGCAGAGGTGCTCGACGACGGCTATCTCGTGACCGAGTCGGCCGTGCAGGGGCAGACCTGGGACGATCTGCCGGTCGCGCTCACTCCCGCAGCCCCTCCGCGGGTCATCTCGCTGCAGGGCGCGATCGACGAATGGGCGGATGCCGTGCACGCCGCGGCACCGGGATTCCCGGAAGACGCGGCGACCGACATCCTGCGCCGCATCCCGCCTCGCACGATCTCAGGAGCTCCGATCCCGGCTGCCGATGGTGACGTGATCGGCGCGATCGTGCGTGCTGTCCGCGACCTGGACCGCAGCTATCTCGCCGTGCAGGGTCCTCCCGGAACGGGCAAGACGTACACCGGCTCCCAGGTGATCGCGCGTCTGGTGAACGAGCACGGATTCAAGGTGGGCGTCGTGGCGCAGTCGCACGCCATCATCGAGACGCTCCTCGGGCGTGTGGTCGGCGACGGGGTCGCGCCGAGCCAGGTGGCCAAGGCGCCGAAGGACACTGAGGCCGATACCCCGTATACCGCCATCCCGAAGAACGGAATGGCGGCCTTTCTCGCCGAGCATGCCGACGAAGGTGCCGTCGTCGGTGGCACCGCGTGGGACTTCAGCAACACGCAGCGCGTCGACCGCGCCGGCCTCGACCTGCTGGTCATCGACGAGGCAGGGCAGTTCTCCCTCGCGTCGACGATCGCGGTCGCGGCAGGGGCGAAGCGCTTGCTGCTCCTCGGCGACCCGCAGCAGCTGCCGCAAGTCAGCCAGGGCGCCCACCCCGAGCCCGTGGACACGTCGGCCCTCGGCTGGGTCATGGACGGCGATCCCGTCGTGCGCCCCGAGTACGGGTACTTCCTGGCCCGGTCCTGGCGGATGCATCCGTCCGTCGCCGCGCCCGTGTCGAAGCTCGCCTACGCCGGTCAGCTCGCATCGGCGCCTGGCACCGAGCGGCGGTTCATCGAGGGCGTCCAACCCGGTCTCCACGTGATCCCGCTCCGCCATCGCGGGAACGCCACGCAGTCGCCGGAGGAGGCGGCCGAGGTCGTCCGTCTTGTCGCCGACCTCGTCGGTCGGATGCTCACGGACAACGACGAGCAGACCACGACCCGGCCGCTCACGCAGTCCGACATTATCGTGGTCACGCCGTACAACGCGCAGCGGCAGCTCGTGCTCGATGCGCTCGCCGCTGCGGGCTTCCCCGGCGTACCCGTCGGCACCGTCGACAACTTCCAGGGCAAGGAGGCGGCCGTCTCGATCACCTCCCTCGCCGCGTCGAGCGGACGCGACGCTCCTCGCGGGCCGGAGTTCCTGCTGCTGCAGAACCGACTCAATGTCGCGATCTCCCGCGCGCAGGTCGTCGCCTATCTGATCCACTCACCGGCGCTGCTCGATGATCTGCCGTACACGCCCGAGGGTGTCGCGCGTCTCAGTGCCTTCGCACGACTGGTCGGGGTTGCCGGATGAGCGTGCACACCGAGGCCGACATCCTTCGAGCGTCGGCCGCCTGGGTCTGGCATCCGCGAGACGGCGATCAGCAAGACGAACACCTTCAGCTGGTGCGCTATCCGACGCGTCTCGGCGGAGGGGTCAGGGCGTCGCAGGTCCACTCCTCGGCGGATGCCGCGACGGTCCTCGACCACGCCATCGAGTGCACGCGCTCCTGGGGCGAATCACGACTCACGTTCTGGACAAGCCCTGCGGATGAACCAGATCTCGAGGCGGAGCTGCAGCGGCGCGGCGCGGCGCACATCGACACGGTCGCGGTCCTCGCCCGCGCCATCGACGAGCTCGAAGTCGACGTCCCGATCGGAGTGACGGGTGAAGTGGTCCGCGCACTCGAGCAGGTGCGCGAGGTCGACTCCGTCAACGTTCCCGTGTGGGAGCAGGCACCGCTCGACGAAGAAGGACTCCGCGCCGAGCTGGCCGAGATCACTGCCGATCTCGAAGCCGGCGAGGGCGTGCGCGTCCTCGGGCGATTGAAGGGTCGCCCGGTGGGCGCCGGCGGCTGCACCGTCGTCGACGGCTTCGTCCGCCTGTGGGGCGCGGCGACTCTGCCCGACGCCCGAGGGCATGGCGTCTATCGGGCTGTGCTCGCCGAACGGCTGCGCGCCGGTGTCGAACTCGGCGCGACGACCGCGCTGGTCAAGGGTCGACTCGCCACGTCGGCTCCGATCCTCTTGCGCGCCGGCTTCCGACACCACGGCGACGAACGGGCGTACCTGCTGGATCTCGGCTAGACCGCGCCCGTCAGGCGCGAGCCGGATCAGACCGTGCCGTACAGCCTGTCGCCTGCGTCGCCGAGACCGGGCACGATGTAGCCCTTCTCGTTGAGTCGCTCGTCGAGCGCGCCGAGCACGAGCGTGACGTCGCGATCGCCCGCCATCGCCTCGATGGCGGCGACACCCTCAGGAGTGCCGAGCAGGCAGATCGCCGTGACATCCTTCGCGCCGCGGTTGAACAGGAACTGGATCGCCGCAGCGAGTGAGCCGCCGGTGGCCAGCATCGGATCGATCGCGAAACACTGGCGGTCGCTGAGATCGTCGGGAAGACGCTCGGCGTAGGTCGTCGGCTCGAAGGTCTCCTCATCGCGGACCATGCCGAGGAAGCCGACCTCTGCGGTCGGGAGGAGCTTCACGAGACCCTCGAGCATGCCGAGACCGGCACGAAGGATCGGGACGACGATCGGACGCGGCTCGGAGATCTTGACGCCCATCGTCGTCGTCACCGGAGTGGTGATCTCGATCGGACTGACCTTCACGTTGCGCGTCGCCTCGTAGGCGAGCAGCGTCACGAGCTCTTCGGTGAGCTGCCGGAAGACCGGAGACGGTGTGCGATGATCGCGCAGCACCGAGAGCTTGTGGGTGACGAGAGGGTGGTCGGCGACGTGAACACGCATGGGTACAGGCTAATGCGCGACGCCGGTGCGCACGACATCGGGCCCCGTCGGCCCCGAGCCGGCTGTCGTAGGCTCGACGCATGACCGCCGCCGACGACCTCGCCATGCAGCGCGCTCTCGCGCTGGCAGTCGAAGCGGCAGCCGTCTCCGAGATCCCTGTCGGTGCGGTCGTCCTCGACCGGGACGGGCAGATCATCGCCGAGGGCCGCAACAGACGTGAAGAGACTCACGATCCCACCGGTCACGCCGAGGTCGAAGCGTTGCGCCGCGCCGCGGCATCCGCCGGATCCTGGAATCTCGAGGGCTACACGCTCGTGGTCACCCTGGAACCCTGCCTGATGTGCGCCGGGGCGATCCTGCAGGCACGAATCGGCCGGGTCGTGTTCGGGGCGTGGGACGACAAGGCGGGGGCGGCGGGATCGATGTACGACGTGCTCCGCGATCGACGACTGCCGTATCGCGCAGAGGTCATCGGCGGCGTGCAGGCGGATGCCGCCACGGCGTTGCTGCGCGACTTCTTCGAGCAGCGCCGCTGACCCACGATTTTCGGACATTCCGAACTTCTGCGGATCAGATCGCGTGTAATGGCCGCAGAAGATGGGTCCGGCCGCTGAATGTGGCCCCCGCCGAGTCTCAGTCCGAGGACTTGAGCACGAAGACGTCCGTCGAGGGCTCGGGGTCGATCGCGGGACGGTAGACGTCCGGCTCGATGTAGACGACCCGCGCGACCGGCACGGCCTCGCGGATGCGTGCCTCGATCGCGTCGATGTCGGCGGCCGCCTCCCGCAACGGCTTGTCGGCGCTCAACGCGATCTTCGCGGCGACCATCAGTTCGTCCGGCCCCAGATAGAGGGTCTTCATGTGGATGATCTTCTCGATCTCGTCGCCCGCGTTGATGGCGTCGACGATCCGGTCGTAGTCGCCCTGCGTCGCGCCCTCGCCGACCAGCAGGCTCTTGGTCTCGACGCCGAGCACGATGGCGATGAGGACCAGCAGCACGCCGATCATGACGGTTCCGAGAGCATCGAAGAGGGGGTTGCCGGTGAGCAGGGTGAGTCCGACGCCGAGCAGGGCGAAGGTGAGGCCGGTCAGCGCACCCACGTCTTCCAGGAGCACGACGGGAAGTTCGGGCGCCTTGGAACGACGCACGAACGAGACCCAGGACTGCCCCTTGTCGCGGACGACATTGCTCTCGCGAACGGCGGTGCGGAGGGAGAACGACTCCAGTCCGATCGCGACCACCAGCACCACGAGCGGCAGCCACCACCACGTGCGGTCGAGTTCGTGCGGGTTGGTGAGTTTGTCGACACCTTCGTAGATCGCGAACAGGCCGCCGACCGAGAACAGGATGATCGAGACGACGAATGCGTAGACGTATCGTTCGCGTCCGTAGCCGAAGGGGTGGGAGCGGTCGGCCTCTCGCTTCGCCTTGCGTCCGCCGAGCATCAGGAGCAGCTGATTGCCGGAGTCCGCGACCGAGTGGATGGCCTCGGCGAGCATCGACGCCGAACCCGAGAGCGCCCAGGCGACGAACTTCGCGAGAGCGATGCCCAGGTTCGCCAGGAACGCCGCGACGATGGCCTTACTGCCTCCGGATGCACTCATGCAACGAGTCTAGAACCGTGCGCCGTTCGATACCGGAGCGCCCGCCGTAGGATGACGACATGGCTGAATCGCTTCCCTCTCTCGCGTTCCTCGGTGCCGGTTCCATGGGAGGCGCGATCCTCCGGGGCGTGGTCGCCTCCGGCATCCGCATCGACGGCGGGATCACGGCCACGAACCGCACTTCGGAGAAGGCCCAGGCGTTCTCCGACGTCGACAGCGTCACCAGCATCGCGCTATCCGAGAGGCCGGACGGCAATGCCGAAGCAGTCGCGGGAGCCCGCATCGTGCTGGTCGGCGTCAAGCCTGCGATGGTGCCTGATCTCCTCCGCGAGATTGCGCCGCATCTCTCCGCCGACGCGATCGTGGTGAGTCTCGCCGCCGGAGTCACGCTGCAGACGTTCGCGGACGTTCTCGGCGACGAGGCGCACGTGATCCGGTCCATGCCGAACACGCCGTCCACCGTCGGCAAGGGCGTGGCGGGACTCGCCGCCGGATCCTCGGCGACCGCACAGGACCTGGCCATCGTCCGCCGTCTCTTCGAGACGGTCGGCGCCGTCGTCGAGGTGCCCGAGTCGCAGATCGACGCGCTCGGGACGATCTCGGGCTCGGGGCCCGCATACATGTATCTGATCGTGGAGGAGTTCACCAGGGCCGCCGTCGGCCTCGGCTTCAGCGACGCGGACGCACGCCTCCTCGCCGAGCAGACCTTCATCGGCGCGGCGGCCCTCCTCGAAGACTCGGGAGAGGAGCCCGCTGAGCTTCGTCGGCGCGTCACCAGCCCGAAGGGGACGACCGAGCGCGCGATCGCCGTTCTGGAGGACGCCCACCTCGATCGCACATTCTCGGATGCCGCCGCGGCGGCGCTCGCACGGTCCAAGGAGCTCGCGGCAGGAGGCTGAGCGATGCGACTGCAGATCCAGGGCGAGATCTGGTACTGGCGTGGTCCCGCGCCGTTCCACTTCGTGACCGTGCCGCCGGTCGAGAGCGAGATGATCCAGGAGATCTCGTCTGTCGTCACCTACGGGTGGGGAATGATCCCCGCGAGGGTCACCGTCGGCGCCACCACGGTCACCACGGCACTGTGGCCGAAGGACGGCGGCTACATCGT